>Ga0299912_10000464_pt1 | contig 34925 bp, 47 predicted proteins | sample RVTome_2_FD_207667 | JGI IMG/M metagenome (GOLD analysis project Ga0299912, IMG submission 207667) | Soil microbial communities from uranium-contaminated site in the Upper Colorado River Basin, Wyoming, United States - RVT95D214 (version 2) ... | reverse complement strand
TATTTCTTCGCGCATTGTCAGGACTGGAGAAAAGGGATGATCGGAAATAAGGGCGGTGGTCGTCGAACACCGCGTCAGGCGAAGATCATCCGCGGGACATTCCGAAAAGATCGCAATCCGCAGCGTGAGCCCGAGCCTGAGAAAATACAGATAGCCCCCACAGCTCCGAAATATCTCGGGAAGTATGGAAGAGAACTCTGGAAGCGACTCGCTGAGGAGACTGTGCGCTGTGGGATGCTGTCCATTATCGATATTGCGTCTCTCGAGCTCCTCTGCTCCGCATATCAGGATTTTCGGGAAGCATATTCAGCGATTCATGGAAGAGGAAAGTGCATGAAGGGACTCGGGCAGTATCTCGCAGGGCGCAATTCCCAAACCATGCCAGAATACAACGCGCTGAAATCCTCATACGCAACCTACAAGGCGCTCGCCGTAGAATTCGGTCTGACGCCGGCATCACGAAATCGCATAGAGCTGGAGCCCCTAAAGAAACCGGACGAGGATCCGATGGAGGGGCTTCTAGGTGAATAGGCGGATATGGATAGCGATCTTCATCGGGCTGCTCATGACTAACATCTACACTGCACAGCAGTACATGGACGACGTGATCTCCGGGCGGCAGGTGGCATGCAAGTACGTGAAGCTCGCGGTCGAGCGTCATCTCCGGGATCTCAAGCGCGTCGGCCAGCCTGATTTCCCTTATTACTTCGATGAGGCGAAGGCAAAGCGCGCAATTGATTTCAAACAGCAGCTCAGGCACATAGAAGGCGAATGGGCAAACCCGCGGCTCCATGACACGAAATTTCACATGGAACCCTGGCAGCAGTTCAGAACGTGGGTTCTTTTCGGCTGGCAGAAAAAAGGTGGGCTCCGAAGATTCACGAAATCATATACGGAGATAGGACGAAAGAACGGGAAGACGTTTGACGTCTCGGCCGATGCGAATTATTGCTTCTTTGCCGATCGTCCGCTTGAGATCGGGGCACAGATATACTGTGTCGCCACGATGAAAGAACAGGCAATGCTCGCATGGAAAACAATGCGCGGGCAGATTGAAAAGCATCCCATCCTTGCCAAAAGGTCAAGAATATACAAGCAGAATCACGTCATCACACGTACTGATGATTCCGCGGCACTCTGCACGGTCTGGGGAAAGGATGCAAAGACACGCGATGGATTCAACCCGCATGTGGCTATCGCGGACGAAATGCATGCATGGCCGGATCATTCACTCCTCGAGGTGATTGAATCCGGGATGGGTGCGCGTCAGCAGCCACTCGTCGACATAATTACGACCGCGGGATTCGATATCAATTCATCCTGCTATCAGGAGGAGCGGACACTCGCCGTTCAGATGCTTGAGGGGACAGTTAAGCCAGCTCCGGAGAATTTCTTCGCAATCATTTATACGCTCGATGAAAAAGACGATTGGACAAATCGAAAGGTTTGGATCAAGTCAAACCCTAATCTTGGCGTTTCACTGAATTGGGAATATCTCGAGGAGCGTGTAAACCTGGCGCTCCAGATTCCAAGCAAGCGCAATGACATTCTGACCAAGAATTTCAACGTATGGACGCATGCAGTCTCCAGGGCGATCCCTCCCGAAGTCTGGAATCTCGGGGATCATAAGGTCGACGCTGAAGCTCTGGCCGGGGCAGTCTGCTATGCGGGCCTTGATCTTTCGACTATCCTCGACATCTCCACATATTGTCTATGCTTCGAGCCGGATAAAAAAGGAAAGTATCCAATGCTCTGGCGCTTCTTCATCCCCGGGGATGATATCGCCGAGCGTGTACGGCGCGACAAGGTTCCATTCGATATTTGGATTGAACAGGGCCTCGTCATCGCGACTCCAGGGAACACAATCGATTATGACCTGATCGAGCAGGAGTTCCTCAAGGATGCGATGAAATACAAGATCGCCGAGGTGGGCTATGACCCGTTCAAAGCGCACGAAATATTCACGCATCTAACCGATGCTGGTTTCACGATGATTCCGATTCAGCAGCGATATTCAGGAATGGCGGCGCCGACAGATGAATTTCTCAAGGCTGTTTTCTCCGGAAAGATTGCGCATGGCGGGAATCCTGTCATGGACTGGATGATCTCCTGCCTCGAGCTGAAGAGTGACCGGCAGGCGAATGTCATGCCGATGAAACCGGAACGGAATAAAACAGGGAAGCGCATCGACGGAGCGGTGGCCGCTATCATGGCAATGGACCGGGCACAGCGGCATGGAAACGGGAAGAGCGTCTATGAAGAAAGAGGCGCGATTGTGCTGGGAGGTTCTGCGTGAAGTTCCGGGAACGAATGAAGCTCTTCCGCGTCGCAGCGGCATGGCCGAATATCTCCCTGGATGAGTTCGCGGAGCAAATGCGCCAGGCAGCGGAAGGACAGAAAACTCGTTCCGGTGTAGATATCGGTCCGACGCAGGCGATGGGGATCGCCGCTTTTTTCTGTGGAGTCAATCTGATCACCGGGTGGATGGCGTCATGCAAATGCATACTCTATGAGAGGATCGACGAAACAAGCAAGAGGCGCATTAAAACACATCCATTGTACTCAGTTCTTCACGATCGTTTCTCACCGACTATGACAGCCTATCATGGATGGAGGACTCTCACCGGGCATCTCGTTTTCTGGGGCAATGCATTCGCGATAAAGATCCGGGATCCATACCGCGGCATTCTGCTCGGGCTGAGGATCCTGCATCCATCTCAGGTAAAAACATTCAGGGTGAAAGGAACGCTCGATCTGTATTATGAGGTGAAACTCGAGGAAAATACGCGGCCCCTAACTCTCACACGAAATGAAATATTCCATATTCCAGGTCCCGGATTCAACGGAATGACCGGGTTTTCCGTTCTCTCCCTGGCGCGCAATTCGCTCGGGCTCACCGCTGCAATGGAGCAGTATGGGCAGAATTATTTCGGGAGTGGTATTCAAGCTGGGGGTTTTATAGAACGTCCTCTCGAGGCTCCAAAATTTGAAACTTCGGGTACAAAAAAGAGACTCGAAGAAAGTATCTCTCAGAATTATTCTGGGCCTGATAAACAGGGAAAGTTCATAGTGCTCGAGGAAGGGATGAAGTTCAAAGAGAATACAATCCCTCTTGATGATGCACAGTTTCTTGTTTCGAGGACCTTCCAGATTCAGGAGATCGCGCGATGGCTCAATCTTCCCCCGCATAAGCTTAAAGAACTTTCCCGGGCAACCTTCTCGAATATTGAGCATCAACAGATCGAGAATATCCAGGATAATCTGCAGCCGTGGGCTGCGCTTATTGAAAGCGAGATCTGTCTACAGCTCATAGAACCGGAAGAACAGAGCGATCTATTCGCAGAATTCCTGCTCGAATCTCTTCTACGCGGAGACATGGTTGCACAAAATAATGCACTCGCCATTGAGAGGCAGTGGGGAATCATAAACGCCGACGAATGGCGCGCGATCAAAAATAGGAATCCTCAGCCTGATGGGCAGGGAGAGAAATATCTTGTTCCGTCGAATTATACCGTAGCCGATAAGATTGGCGAACTGCCGAATCAAAATACGGATTTTATGCCCGGGCGTGAACCTGCGAAGCCTGAAGAACCGGAAGAAGATAATCCAGGAGAAGGAGAAGAGAAATGAAGGCCGTCAATATCAATCGAAGGTGGTTTTCCATGAAGGCCGATGAAACGACAGCCGAGATTTCCATTTTTGATGAGATAGGGGCTTGGGGCGTGAACGCATCGGATTTCAAGAAGGAATACGATGCGATCAAAGACCGAAAGGAAATAACACTCCTACTCAATTCTCCCGGGGGCGACGTATTCGCGGGAATGACAATTTACAATATCCTCGCTCCGCAAAAGGAAAAGATCAGCGTAAAAGTGCTTGGGCTCGCTGCGTCAATCTCTTCCGTGATCGCCCTTGCAGGAAAATCGATGATCATGGGAGAAGGCGCTTATTTCATGATCCACAATCCTTGGGCCATCACCATGGGAACGGCGCAGGAGATAAGGCAGACTGCCGATCTCCTGGATTCGATAGGGAGCGGAATGGCAGATATCTATACGGCGAGGAGCAACAGCGATCGCGAAGAGATCCTCAGCCTCATGGAAGAGGAGACATGGATGACCGCAGAAGAAGCGCGAGAGGCAGGCTTCGCTGATAGCATAGAGGAAACGGCTGAAGTAGCGGCGCTAGCCTGCGATCTGTCGAAGTTCAAATTCCAGCATGCACCAAAAGCCCTGATCGAGAATGCAAAAAGAAAGGCACCTCCGCCGATGACGAAACGGGATTTCGAGAAGTTCCTCCGGGATGGAGGGTACAGCAATTCTGAATCCAGACGTATCACGGCGAAAATATTTTCCACGTCCGACGATGCGGGAAGCTCGGAGGAAATGGGTTCAGGGAATGAGCCCAAGGGCGAGAACGTGGCGGCGCCTATATGGAGTGCGGCAGATTCCCGCGCACTCTTTGAAGCTCAGGAATACGCGAAAGGAGCGTAAACTGTGAAAAAGAAAATAACCGAATATCAAGCCCAGATTCGCACCGTTGACGCCAAGATCGACGAGATCAAGAAAAAGGCGGAGACGGAGAATCGCGAATACTCGGCCGAGGAGCAGACACTCCTCCGTGGATACATCGAGGAGATCAATACCCTGAAGGGGAAGATCGACCTCGAAACCCAGCTCGAGGCAGCGAAATCCAATGTCCCGACCGGAGAAAGGCTTGAGGTTGTGCAGGATGCTGCGGACAAACCCTTCGCTTCCCTCGGGGAATACCTGCAGGCGATTGCCTGCGCGGCGATGCCCGTGGGCGACAGAATCGGCGGGAAGCCGACCGGCGTGAAGGATCCCCGCCTTCTCTCCAGGATGTCCGCGGAGTTCCGGGCTGCAGCCAGCGGCATGAACGAGGCGGTTCCCGCAGACGGCGGATTCGTCGTTGACAAGGACTACTCCACGCAGCTCATCCAGAAGGCCCATGAAACCGGGAAGCTGATCAATATGTGCCAGAAGATCCCTATCGGGGAAGGCAAGAATGGTCTCCGCGCTCCGTACATCAAGGAGACCTCGCGCGCGACCGGATCCCGCCTCGGCGGAGTCAGAGTCTACCGCAAGAACGAAGCCGCTGCAGGAACGGCCGCCAGGCCCGAGTTCGGCAAATTCGAACTCGATCTCGAGGACATGATCGGGCTCTGCTATGCGACGAACGACCTCATCCAGGATGCGACGGCCCTCGGCGCGATCGTGGAGCAGGGATTCGCGCAGGAATTCGGTTTCAAGTTGGACGATGAAATCGTCCGCGGGACCGGCGTCGGCCAGGGGCTTGGGTTCCTCAACGCAACCGCCTTGACCACCATCACGAAAGAAACCGGGCAGACCGCAGACACCGTCGTCATCCAGAACATCAACAAGATGTGGGCACGTCTCTGGAATGGAAGCCGCGGCCGCTCGACGTGGCTTATCAACCAGGAATGTCTGCCTCAGCTCGAGCAGCTCTCCCTGCCCGTGGGAACGGGGGGAATCCCCGTCTATTTGCCCCCTGGCGGAATCTCCGGAGCTCCGTACGGAACGATGAAGGGCCGGCCGGTGATGGAGATCGAACAGGCCTCGGCTCTCGGCGACGCCGGCGACATCAGCCTCGTCGACCTCGGGGAGTACGTGCTCATTGACAAGGGCGGAGTTCAGGCCGCGCAGTCACTGCACGTCCTCTTCACCACGAACGAAATGGCCTTCCGGTGGGTCTACCGTGTCAACGGTCAACCCGCATGGGCCTCCGTTCTCACCCCATACAAGGCGACTGCGGGGAACACGGTTTCTCCGTTCGTCACCCTCGGCGCGCGCGCCTAACGGTAGCGCAGGAAGGAAGGACAGAGTAATGAAAGGATTCAATATTCCCGAAGAGGCGCACATCGTTTGCCTCGTGACACCCCATGAGCTGAACGGTGGAGCCCACAGAACCGACATCATCAACATGAAGAACTACTCCCATGTTGATTTCATCATCGTCACCGGGGCCGGCGGAACGGCCGCGACGGTTACGGTCGAGAAAGATCCGGAAACGACCGCTGGATCCGAGGTGGCGATTCCGTTCAAGTATTACGCCGAGCTCACCCAGGACGGAGACGTCCTTGATCGCGCGACGGATGCAGACGCTGCAGGATTTGCCACTGCGGCCACGATTGACATCATGTACGTGATCAGCGTCGATGCCGCAGAGCTCGGAGAGGGATACAACGGGATCAATCTCTACTTCACGAATCCCGGCGCTTCGCTCTTCGCGGCCGTGATCGCCGTTCTTTCAGGGGCTCGGTACGCGGAGGAAAGCTCCCCGACCGCGCTTTAGAACTGGATTCTTGAATAGAAGCCGATGAGGACGGGGAAACCCGCCCTCTATCAGAAAGGACCATGCAATGGTGAATAGCAAATGGATTCGGGAAGCGCAGATCTTCTACGACGGCGATAATCAAGCCCGATGGCTGGATGCTATCGGCTTGAATGTCGTCAAACTCGAGCTGGAGACGGGGACCCCCATGGACGATACGACCGGGGATCCGACGCGGTGTGTGACCACGGTCGTAGAGGCAGGTGCAGGGGATTCGCTCACAACCAATTCGGAGACGGCAGGAGAGAAACTTCTCATCACCAATGCCGGAAACGAATACGACGGTGTTTGTCTGACACTGCGCGGGGAAGCGTTCGAGCTCGCCAGTGGCAAACCCGCATACTTCGGCATCAAGATGAAGGTGTCGAATGTCGCATGTGATTTCGTTGTGGGGCTCATGGAGACGCTCACGGCATATCTCGAGGCTGCGGCACACACGGTTGTGGCCGCGGCTGTCGATGGGGTGTTCTTCATGCACCTGACAGCAGGCGCCGTTGCCGCATATTCCTATGAGAACAACGCTCAGAGCGCAACCGCTGTCGCGGCTACGGCAACCGATGCAAACTACCACATCTACGAGATCTACTGGGACGGTGCCTACGTGAACTTCTATTACGATGGGACGCTGGTCACTTCTACGGCGGTCTCGCTCACGACTGGCGCCCTCACCCCGGTGGTTCACTTCCGCAACGGCGGCGCCGCGGTGCGTACGGCCAACATCGCATGGATGCGCGCCATCCAGATCACATAGGGGAGGCCGATGATGGTCAACTCAAAATTGATCAGGGAAGCGCAGATATTCTACCAGGAAGGAAATGAATCCCGGTGGATCGATGCACGCGGGCAAAACGTCATGAAATTCGAGGTCACCCCCGGGCAGGCGAGCGATAATACGACCGGGAAGCCGACACGTTTCACGACGGTGGTCACGGAAACTGGAGCCGGGAGCTGCACGATCGTCAACTCGGCCACGGCTGGGATCGCCATGCTCCTTACGACGGATGATGCGGAGTATGAAGGGATACAGCTCCAAGCAAAGGGTGAAGCATTCAAGCTCACCACTGACAAGCCCTTCTATTTCGGGATCAAGTGCTCGATCTCGGATGCGACACAAAGCGATCTTCTCATAGGTCTCTGCCATACGCATGCGGATCTCGTGAAAACAGCCGTAGCCCACGAAATTGCGGCGGCCGATGTCGAAGGTGTCTTCTTCTGGAAGGCTGATGCCGGAACGATCATCAAGGCAAAAACCTACGTAGCTGGAGCGGAGACGGCGACTGCCAACAGTGCAACAGCGATGGATACGTCGGCTCACATCTACGAGATCACCTGGGATGGGACAACCATCAATTTCTATGTGGATGGAATTCTCGTGACCAGCACGGCAGCAAGTCTACCGACTGAAGATCTCACTCCGAGCATCAATCTTCGGACTGGTGAAAACGCAGCGAAGACGATGAGCATCTACTGGATGCGCGCGATCCAGATCATCTGAACGAAGTCTTTTGGAATGATGGCCGCCCTCGTAAGCGGGCGGCCAGTTTAGGAGGGAGCCATGCTCCATAGATTTTTTAAGGGAAACGGACCGGTTTCGGTACGAATCGACGACTTGGAGGCTGATGGCCAGGGAGATATAAGGTTCGCGGAAGCGCGCCTGCATCTGAGTGCGGCCGGCGGGGCGGTCGGGGTCGTCGCGTATACGATCAAGGTCGAATCCGCGGAGGGCGTAGAATATAGCGCCATTCTGAACGGGAGCCCTGATATGACACTCCTCACGGATAGCCGATACGCTCCCGATCAATGGCCTTTCATGAGGGTCAAGGACCACCTCCTATTCGAATACGCGAACGGGAGCAATAGAACCTGGGGCCTGGAAGTCATCTACAAATCCGCAAGGGCATAAGCGATGCCTACAGGCGCGTGTCTAAAGATCCAATACACCGGAGCGCAGGCAAGCTGCCTGCTTGTAGCCGATTCTGTAGCGAAAACACTCACTTCGAATATTGGGGCTCTCGGAGCCGAGGCTCCGGATGCAACCTTCGGCGTCGCCGGCGTCATGGATCTCACGGCAGCGGCATACGATACTCTCGAGGAGCTCCGTATTCTGATCGATGCATACGCGAATTATTCATGTTCCATTCTCTATGGTGACGATATCGATGCAGAGAACATCCTTGCGGCAACGGTTCAAGCAAAGGGTGTTTATGCATATATCCTCTTCAATATTGTCTCCATTCTCGATACCTATGCGCTGACAAATTTCTCACGTGTTCAGACCTTGCTCGGCTCCGGCAATGTAAGCACGGATGATCAGACTCTCTGCGAACATCTCATCAATGCCGTCACTGAACAGGCCGAGATTATCAGCCGGCGGAAGCTGAAGGCGCGGACGTATGGTGTTGGACAGCAGAAACCCTATGATTTTGACGGAAACGGTCGTGACAGAATTATTCTTCCTGCATATCCAATCAATTCTGTTACCCATCTCTATATAGATTCCGAAAGGGCTTTTGGTTCTACCACGGAGATCACGGCTACTGATTATCTCTTCTTCGAAGAAGACGGGATGATCGTTTACCCGGATAACACATTCTCTGAGGGGATCAGAAATGTCCGCATAGAATACAATGCGGGATACTCCACTGTTCCAAGCATTCTACAGCAGGCAGTTGCCGAGGCTGTCGAATGGAACCTGGTTAGAATGCGCTCCCTGAGCATCGGAAAGAGGGGACAGAGCGCGGATGGAGTGAATACAAGCCTCGAAATAGAAATCCCTCTTTCGGCACGGAGAGTCTTCGAATCCTATAAGGATCATCGGGCATGATTCAAATCCAGTTCACCGTGCAGGATGAGAACGAGACGAGGCTCCGCGAGTTTGCGGACCTCTCCCCGGGGATCCTTGATGGAGGCCTCCGGGCGACGGCCAGAGAATTCCGCAATTTCATTCGAAAGAAATACCTGAGCGGCCAGGTGTTTTATAAACGCACGGGCAAGATGTGGGCCGATTTCCATTATGGCCGCTATCGCCGGGCGACTCACGATTTCACGGTCTCCGGAAGTCCGCGGGTCCTGAATATCTTTTCACATTCGGGCGGGGCTAACATCCGGCCGACTCGGCAGTTCCTCAGATTCCCGAATGTCGAAGGCAATCCGAAGTTCAAGGAATACGTTTTCGTCCGCTACATCCATCTCCCTGAGCGGAGAGTGATGGAGCCGGCGGCAGCCGCATTCAATTTTCAAGGTTCATTCAAGAAGAATGTGGACAAGCTGATCGATAAGGCGATTGCCAGGCGTTTCAAGGAGACTTCCGGTGTCTAAACGGAATATTTACGACATGATTCTCGGGGTAAAGACTCATTTCGTGAATATGTTCCCGGGGCACCTGCGGATCATCGAGACCGACGTCGGCGGAGGCCTCCGGCTCACCGATCCGGCCGAATACGCGATCGGCTATCGGGATCCCTATACCTCGGCACATTACCCGCTATTCTGTTTCATCGCGACCGATGTCAGCTCGGAGGCCTCGGCAAATCATGCCGAGAATCTCCAGCCGTCGATCGACATTCTCCTGGCAATCAATAACAGCAAACCGGACGAACTCGAGGAGAATTTACTCCTCTATGCAGATGCAATACGCAATCTCATCGGAGACGATGAGAGCCTCGGCGGGACATGCCAGTATTCGGAAATCACCGGAATCCGATTGTTTCATGGCGCGCTCGAGGCAAAGAATCAAGCTGTGGTCATTGTGACCATCAGCATCTACTCGGAAATTGTGACGTAGGTCACGGGAGGGAATATGCCGAATCCGAAAAATATCAAGTTCACGATCGGGGGAGAAGAGGCGGCCGCGGGGACCCCTCATGCAATGGAGAATGTCATCCCCATCCGCGGGACCCCAAGCCTCACGAAGAAGGCGGAAAAGCAGACGGATCCGGCGATCGTCGGAAACAACATGGACATCGGCGAATTCCTCATGGCCTATGATGTCAAGGGAAACATCCCGCTCACGCCGCGGGCCTGTCCGGGGTTCGGAAAGCTCCTGGTCTCTCTCCTGCACACGGAGAGCGTCCCGGCGCAGATCTCCTCAGCGCTCCGGATCCGCTACACCGGGGCATCCGCGAGCTGCAAACTCATCTCGACGGCGGGCATGACGCTCTCCGCTCAGGTGGGAGCTCTCGGAGCCGAAGTCGATGACGCGGCCTGGAACTTCGGAGCAGACCGAGATCTGACGGCGGTCACGCGGCATCATATTCTCGCGGCAGCCGGATACATCGCCTGCGTTCCCGGGGATATAGGGCTGCCGGTCGTTGGCGCAGACTCTGGTCATACCGGTGTGCTCCTGGATTATGCCAATGCGACGCGGGAGTGGTACATATCAACGACAGATCTCTTCGATGACATCAACGAAGCGCTGTCGATAACCGGCGGGACCGGTGCGGGAACCGTCGACGGGGCGGCATCAACTCTCTGCCACCGCTCGCTTGCATTCTCCGCCACAGGATACGTCAACTGCGTGGCGACCGACGTTGGCAAGGCCGTTGCTGGAACAATCTCCGGAGACGCCGGGATCCTCATCTCCTTCAACAACGATATGAGGATCTGGGTTATTCGGGCCACGGACCTCTTCGCGGTCGCTGAGGGGATAACGATCGCGGCAGGTACCGGGGCTGGAACAACGACCGGAGCTTCCACGGCTCTGACCGAGTATTCCATCGGAGAACTCGAAAGGGAAGCCGAGGCGTTCGCCGGCTACGCGGCAAACATTCTTTTTGGATCCCCGGCGACTCCCGCGAGCGACAATATCACGAAGACGACGCAGGCCAAGAGCAAATGGGGCTATCTCTGGTTCACTTCGGCGGGCTCAGGCGCGTACATGCGATACTATGAAGCCGATCTCACCGATGCCGAGCGTCCGACCTACACGATACAGGGGGATGGATTCCAGGACAATTTCCTTTTCGCCGGGTGTGTTGTCGATTCCATGAAGCTCACCGCGGCGCTCAAGGGGATGGTCGAGGCCGACGTGGAGATTCTGGGATTCAGCGAGACCGAAGGCCAAGTCGCTTCGGCGCTCACCCTCGAGGATGCATATCCGCTCAGGTTCTGGCAGGGCAGCTTTACGATCGATGACACGGAGTACACATTCATCCGAAACATCTCTGTCGACATCAAGAACAATCACAATCCGGAAGGATATGGCCAGGGGAGCGCCGGCCGAATCTACCACCAGAAAGCAAAATTCGAGATCACGGGAGAGATGACGGTCAGGCTGGACGCGAACACGTACGCTCACCGCGCGAAGATTTTCAACAACACCCTGATCAGCATCTCTTTCTACTTCAAGGGCAAGGACATCGCCACGGGGATCCCCGAGCTGCTGCTCATCGAAATTCCGTTCTGGGCGATCTCCGATTATGATACGCCGGAGAATAATGGCGCTTTCGATGCGAAGTTCACGCTCCGGGCGCTCAATCCTGCTGGCTCTCAGTGGGATGAACCGATCCGGGTGACGCTGATCACGGATGATGCGGGGGCCTTCTAATGGGCTGGAAGGAGGTCTCCCGCCGGTTGATGTTCGGATCCGAGACTCCCCTCAAGACGCTCGGAGGGGAGTTCTGGATTATCCCAAAAAAGCTGGGCGTACAGGCTGCTGACGAGCTCGCGGAGATTTCGCGCTCGATATATCTGACCGGAGATATCGAGAAAACGAAAAAGTTCCGCGAGTTCGTCAAGCAAAATGAGGCCGAGGGAAAGAACCTCGATGACGTGATCAAGGAAATGGATCCGCTCGATCTCATGCGGATCATCCCTCAGCATGACAAAGAGCATCGGGCGAAGATGTATGAAATCGTCATGCTGCACGGAATCGGAGGCCACAATCTCATGGATGATAATGGAAAGCTTATCCATGATGGGAAACTTCTCGATCCCAAGACGGTGAAGGAGATTCTCGAGGATGCCGCTCCGCTGGCCGAGGAAATATTCCTGATCGTGCAGGATTTCAATGCAAGTTTACGAAAGGGGAGCGGACCGACATCTCCGATGTCACCGAATGGCTCTTCCAAGGAACACAGTTCGATCCCGGAAGCCCGCTCCCCGACGGAAGGGATCCAGCAGGACTCATAGAGCGATGGGGTCCGTGGATAACGGAGTGTATTGACATGATGGACGCGGACGGCGCTTTCCGGCATCTCCCTGAAATGGGCGCGCTCCGCGATCAGCCGGCTTTTGATATGAGCGTGCTCAGGGTTATTCGCAGGCGCTGGGTGGAGCTCATGAACGCGAAGAACCGGGAGGGGTTCAGAAATGGCAGGCGCTAGCACATCCCTTCACATAAAAGGCTCGGAAAGTGTCTCCAAGGCTGCGCGGGATGCCGCTGGCGGGATTGAAGGTCTGAAAAATAAAGTCAAGGCGGCTACTCAGCCGATGAATGATTTCTCCCAGACCGCGCGAATGCTTCTCACGGGTGGCGGACTTGTCATGGGCGCGCGCGAGATCGTCAAAAGCCTGGCAGATTGCGAAGCTGCTTTTATCAAGCTCAATCCGGAGATGGAGCGTGCGAGAGGTTCGGCGAAAGAATTCGGCGAAGCATGGACCTCAATAAAAGCAGCCGCTGGCGGGATTGTCAGTGCTGTTTTATCTCCGTTCCGGGCGATCCTGATCGATGTGATCGACGGGATAACGCAATTCAAGGCGAAGGCCGAAGAACTCAAACGCATGCAGGCGGCCACCGCCGATTATCGTAACAAAGTATTGCTCTCGGCTGCCGATTATGCAAAAAAACAAATTGAGGACCTCAAGAAAGACCTGGACGACGCGAAAGTTGATCTCGCCAGATATACACAACTGCTCGGACCACAAGGCAAGATCCTCAGCACTCTCCAGAAGGGAGGGGAAGAACGGCGTATTACCGCGGCTCAAGAAACATACGATGAAACAAAAAGACTTCAGGAAGAAGCGAATCAAAGAATACAGGAACTGAATGACGAAATCGAAAAACTGAATCAAACAATAAAAAAGGATGAAGAAATGAAAAGCTCAGGAGTTGAGGCTGCGAAGAATGCCGAAATCTGGGAAAAACATCTTGAATGGTTGGCCGCGCATGAAATGATAACGCGCGAGCAGGCCATGGAGCAAGGAATTGCCCTGCTGCGAGCTAATCTGAATACGGTTGTCGAGGAAGTAGTAGAAAGCATTCCTCCCGCCACCACAGAACCCCCGGCGGAAGGCGGTGGCGGACAGCAGTATAGCGCTGCCGCAGAGGATCCGCAGGCCGGGCTCTTGGCGGGCCTGACGCAGCTTGCTACGGAGATCCGGTCTATAAATGCTCTGATAAACTGGACCCGCGTGATTGCAGATGGATTCATCAAAATCATTGCACCCGTCGCGGACCAGATCCTATCTCCACTCATCGGGATCCTCTACACGATGGGAATGACAATAGGGCAGCTCCTGGTCCCGGTGCTCAACATCCTGGCGCCCGTGGTACAGATGCTCGCGGAGAGTTTCGTCTGGTTCTACAACAGCGTGATCCTCCCGGTTGGAAACTTCATCATCGATATGTTCACGGTCGTCGGGAATATTTTCATCGCCTTCGCGAATGCGGTTTCCGACGTGATCAAATTCGTCACTTTTGGAGCCGTCAATCTCGGGCACATGGCGGAAACACCGTTGGGGAGCAATCATCTGCAGGCGATCTCCCTCGAGGGGCTGACGACGACCGGGGCGGGGTATCTCGGCGAGGAGGCAGGCGGGGGGTATGGATCCTCGACGACGGTCCAGCAGGTGCCGGATATCTACGTTTATATCACCGTGGAGGGGAACGTCATCGGCGCCGGAGGACCCGTGGAGGTAGGCCGGCAGATGGTGGACGCGATCAAAGCCTATCTGGGGACCGGTGCCCGGGTGGAGTTCCTACAAAACTGATATGAGGCATATCAACCAAAATAGACAATATGAAAGAAAGAGCAAGAATGAGCCTTCGGGGTGCCTGGCGCATCGAACAGCGGGCCTTGGGAGTATGACGCGCCACAGGTACCCGCAGGTACCTTCTTGGCCTGATTCAGGAAGGGGCTGAGGGTAATATGCCGGCTCCTGACCTTCTAATCCCGATAGACGCAGCTTTCCTTGCCGAACTCACCGCCCGGACTGCACTGGAGACCGGGGACATCCACTGGAAGATTGAGATTGATCCCGACGGGCTGGGTTTCGATGATTACACGTCATATCTGGAAAACAACCAGGTCGAAATAAGGGGCGCGAGCTCATCAATATTCAAGCCCTGCGAGGCGGCAAACGCATCATTCAGGATAAAGAACAGCCCAAAGATCCACTCTGAGGGGGATCTTGCGCGGTGCCAGATAAAAATCTCAGTCAAGATCGGGGCATCCGGATATATTCAGATTTTCACCGGCTATGTCAGCGATCGGGGATGTCAACGGGAAAAAAGGAATCTGACGCACGACAAGCTCACGATCACGGCGCAGGATCCCGCAGCCTACCGGGGCCTCAAAAAAAAGGTAAAAAACCAGGCTCTGCTCAATTATAAAATCTGCGACACCGGAACTCCGGCGGCCTCGATCGCCCATCACCTGGCAACGCAGATGGGCCACGTCGTCGGAGATCTTGAGTTCATCGATATTCTCCAAACAAAAGACTATGTAGGCCTTGATGGCAGAGCGTCTGCGTTTGCTGAGCTGCAGGACCTGGCAATCCAGCATGGGGTATATCTCGGATATCGCTACGACGGGAAGCTCCGGCTGATCGTCTGGACGGCGGTGGAATGGGCGGCCCTCGTTCCCGAGTACACTTTCGACCATACGAATGTCCATGAATGGAATGCAATCGGCGGAGAGGTAATCTGTAATAAAGCAAAAACTGAATTCATGCAATACCAGGTTCTGCCGGCGGGGGGCATCATATATAAGAATTATGACGACTGGGATGAAACGCTACTCCAAAACGCAATCGTCGTAGCCGCGGGCGAGTATTGGCCTGGAGAAACTGATTCTCTGGCCGTCGGCCGGCTGAATTATGGATATGGGCAGGAAAAATACCCGATCGGAATCAATATCATAGAACCGACTATCGGAAACGTTGGGAGTGGATCTGATATCCAGTGCAGCGGAGGACTCCTCACCCTTATTTCTTTCAACGGATCCACTGGCGACACGATGCAAAATGTCGACAGCTCCGAGATCATCCTCAGAAATAATACCGGTTCCGATATTACCATAGTCGGTTTCCAGGTCCGCGGGACTCCCGTGCGTGAAAAGGCGATGATCAAGGTCGAGCACGTCGATGCCGCGGTTGTGAACGAATGGGAGGAAGTAGAAAGGGAACTCCCCGGAAAATATGCAACCTCATCGACGCAAGCAAAGGTGACCGTCCGCCGCTGGGTGGATTTTGGCAAGGCTGCGAGAAAACGCTTCGAGGTGCTCGCTGATTTCACACCTCATGTACAGACAGGGGCTGTCATCCATTTTCATCCGAATGCGGATGTGGAACTCGATTGTTTCATCGAAGAATATTCTCATACGAGCCGAGGACCTCACACAAAGACCCAAACACGGCTCACCCTCGTCGAGCGGGTGGATTATAATGCAACGGGTGCAGGCGGTGTTGTTCATGATACCCCGACCGTCCCTCCCGAAGTAGTTCCTCCGGCATCGATCGATAATCCTCTCCTCATAGACACGAATGTCATAGGTACTGAGCACATGCGTTCGGGGAATGATGTATATGGCCCCGATGATGAGCTTCCGGCTTCTGCCGAGCTTTTCGATTTATCTCAGCCCGATTGTCAATCTCATTCTGGAAGGAAGCCGGAGCCCGGATTCCTCACATGCTTCAGGCCTGCGAAGATTGGGCAGGAGGACAATGTAAACCTGAACTGGACGGGCCGAGGGACGGTGGGATTCTGGAAAGCGGCGACTCAGCTTCTCACTTACCCTGAAGACTGGACGGATTACGCTGTCGAGCGGATGGCGACGAATCCCGCGCTGGAATATTTGCTCGAAGTCGAAAAGCAATGTACAAAACTGACTTTTGCGGCCGATGCTGGAAAATACAAAGAATATGTTCAAAAGAGAGCTATCGGTTTAGGCAATTCAGCGCAATACATATTCTCAGCCCTCATTTATAGTGCGGGTGCACAGACACTGTATTCGAAAGTTGATGACGAACTACTTGATCGTGGCGATTGTGAAAGCGTCGGAGCACCCATAATCTTCGGTGAAACAGCAAACTATTCAGGAAACGCTTCATATGCGCGCAGTAATGTGCAGGCATATGAAAATACATACTCTGGTCTGGTGACGAAAACAGTAGCAGCGGGATCAACGGGATACTATGGATTCTGCGATGCGGTTAATTTCGCAGATAAGCACGGTTTGATCGATGGACAGACTTATACTCTTGAATTTGAATTATATATACCCGCGGCGAGCGGAATCCTTGGTACTGAAGTTCTAATAGAAATACAAGATTATTTAGGTGCATGGCAAGCGACGACGCAGGCGGCAGTAAATACATATGATGCATGGCAGAAAGTCACGGTCACTAGAGCACTGAGGGCCGGGGCAACGGGCATATATTTTGGCATCCAACTCGCGTCCGCAGCTGCACTGAATGAATATTGTTATATAGATCTAGTAAAAATGCGTTCAAATTCGGAGGGAGCATGCAAATCGCATTCTCTTGTTGCCGGATTGAATCAAATAGAGTTTTCAAAAATATGTTCGCTCCGCGCAGCAGTTTATTTGAGCAATCATGATATAGATGCCGGCGGAGCTGGCGCGGCATATAGCTGCTATGTTCTTAATTCGCAATTTGAGACAGGAAAATATACTACGCCATACACTCCGCAGGGTCGCGTGCTTGCATCATCTCTCTGGTATTACTATGCATGGGCACAGCTCGGCGCAATCGAGGGATGGTTCAGGCCGGGATTCACCTATGATGTGGCGACCGATAAATATATTTTCTCTGATCACTCAGGCGCGAATGTAAAAATCAGATTATTCTACCAGGCGGCCGATGATAAGTTCACTTTTATTATCACGGACGGCGCAACGACAATCACCCTGCAATCCGGGGTGATCGGTGGAGCCGATGATGACGCGAAAAACGCGAATCTGCGCCAGTGGACTTGGTTCAAGGTATTTTGGAACACAACAACTGATTCCTATGCGCTTCTTTTGAAAAGTGCTTATTTCGATGTGAATACCACGAGCGCCACTGCTCTGAATACAATAACCTTCTCGCAAATCCTTAATATTGGAGGGATCCCAAAGGCGACGACCCCGGCGACCTACGAATGGGATGGCGATATAACCGATCTCCTGATTTATGACACGAAGGATACTGCGACAGGGCATTATGCAGTCGATAGGCCATGGTTCGATCCGAACGAGTTGGCGAATGAGGAAAGATCGGTAAGAATAAATAGGGACGGGATACGACTTCATAATACTTCGCTCATAATAACAGATAAATACAATAGGCAAATCAATATTTCAAATTCGGATGGGATGCTCGCGAGAGACGGGAACGGTTCAATTATTCATGATATTCAAGATTCAATTCTTATGGTGAATCAGAAATATTTTGGTCATGTTTATGATTTGAATTATCCGGGTTTAGTAGGTTCATATACAAATGCGTCCGGGACCGGAATTAAAAACATTAGCCTTTCTTCGATGATAGGTTCAGCCAAGAATATAAAAGGTGCTCTTTTATATATTGAATCATGGATTTATGATGTGAATTATGCCAATAATATTTGGGTAATTGAATCACTAATAAATTATAACGATTCATCCGCCAAAAGAGCAAGATATAAACACTGTTTCTATCAAACGGAATCTTTTGGTTCGAGCACTGTTTGGTCTTGTCAATCAGGTACGATATTTGTTCCAGTATTTTGGGTTGCTGGCGTTCCTTATATTTCAATTTGGGTCGATTTTAGTCTTGGAAGTGCGAGTAGTGCTCTTTATATAGAACTCGCTGGATTATTAACATGAAGAAATATAAAGCAAAATATTTCTATATGACCGTAGAAATAAATACTCTGATATATATTTCCGGATATCAATTGAGCGAAGATGGTTTTTATTCGAATCCTCCAATAGAACCTTTAGCGGATGAGAATGGAAAGCTTCGCTGGGTAATTGATAGCGAAAATCCTCTTCGGATCTATGAGGTTATACAATCACTCACGGCAGAGGAAGAGGACGCAAAACAAAAGAAAAAGAAACGTGAAGAAATAAATCGACTTTTCACACACGAAGATGAGCTAAGGCTTATGAATTCGGCGATTCTCGCTCTTTCCGAAGGGAAGCAGCTCCCTGATGAATATAAAGAATATCGAAAGATCGTGGATGAGATCAACGCAAGGAAACTTGAACAGAAGGAGCAAAGCAATGGGAATACCCGCAATGCCAAAAACAACCCGTGAGACCCTGAGTGCGCTCTGGTTTTCATTTCACAACGGTTTGAGCGCACAGGTAAATGAAATAGCCGAGATGTCGAAAGTCACTTCCGCAAAGGTCCAGGAAATATTTGAAAAGTTGCCTGTTCTTCTCACGAGAGACGATCATGATAAAGGGCATTGCGCGTATGTTGAAGACCTTGAAGCGAAGCAGAAAGAAGCGGTGGAGCATGGAGAGCGTCGAAAGATGAGTTATCGAGACAAGTTCATGCTCTTTTTCGTGGGCGTCGGGACATTGATCAGCGTCGTTGCGCTGATATTGGAAAGATTAGGGCCAAAATGAAACCTTTTAGAGATTGGATTCTCGGAATCGACTTCATCTATCCACTGCTTCATGGCAATCTTACGCAGTGGGATACCTTCCGTAGCGCCGCTCGTCCGCATCACCTTGGGCTTGATATATGCGGTAAGGTTGGCGATGAGGCGTTGTGTTGTTTTCCGGGGAAGATAGGGAATATCTATCAGTCTGCCCCCCCAGGGGGAATGACGGTCGAAGTTCTCAATAGTGATGAAAGTACTATGGCGACGTACTCCCACCTGGATAAAGTAATAGTCACCAAGGGACAGGAGGTAGTCATAGGGCAGGTTCTCGGGATCTTAGCGGGACTCCCGGTAGACAAACCTCGGCCGCATATTCATTTTCAGATCAGGGCATGGATCGATGCAGAGGAGACTCTGCGGATTCCGAAGAAATGGTAAAGGGAGGAAATATGAAAGAATTCTTCAAGAAGCTCGGGGATATGTTCCTCGATCAGGGAGGGGGTCTGGATGAGAAGCGCATTCTCGGGATCCCGGTCATCATTACCGCCGTAGTGTATCTCGTAGTCACAAGGGATCTCGTCGTGTTCGGAGCACTGGCCGGGCTCGGTACGGGCCTTCTCGCGGGAGCGGTGGCCGGTGACCAGGGGAAACTCAATGTCGTTTCGACCCCGCCTGATCCTGAATCCGGTATACCGAGGAGCTGAAGTGTGCTCAAAATTAAATGGTGGATCCTTCCGATCGTCTTTCTCGCCGGCATCATCCTCGCGCTGGTGGGCGGGTATTTTCTCAAATATCGCCCTGATACTGGCACTCTTTCTACAGAGCTGGCCGAGCTCCGGGCAAACTGGAAAGCCGACTCCACAAATTGGATCTGGGGACTATCAGCAATTTCGGGACAACTGTCTGACAGTGAAGCTCGAACTCTTGGCCTCGAAAGAAGCCTGGACGAGGGCCTTGAACGAGAAAGAGATTATCTCGCAGAAATTAGAAGCCGCGGAGAAACTATACGACTCGTTACTCGCGAGCGCGACGCAGCACTCAATCGACTCGGCGAAATCATTAGAGAACGCCTTGCAGGAAGTGAAGACGCTCTCCGCGCAATTGAAGGAATCGAAGAGTTCGGTCAACGAGCTGCGGAGGGACTTGGAATCCAAACAGGCGGAGTACGACCAGGCCCTGGAGAAGGCGCAGGATACCGCGGAGGCCCTTGAGGCCGAGAACCGCATATTGAAATGGGCCTGCGGGATCCTCGCGACACTCGCGGGAGCTGGCGCGGTATACGGCGGAGGGCATCTACTCGGCGCGTGGTAGAAATTGTCGAAACCCGCTAAATGTGGTATGTTTTACAGCATGAGAAATGTGTTATTCATAATTTTTATCATCTCTTTGTCAAGCTGTAATCTGATCTATCTCGGACAACAGGAAAACGAATATTCATGTGAATGTCCTTCCTTCGAATCTCTCGGAGATGCTGCAAATTTCTGTTATAACGCAATCCGGTCGGCGCGTGATATGGATCAGTATGGAAAGACAGAATACTGGGCGGCCCCGGACGAGACCCTGCGATCGATGAAAGGCGACTGCGAAGACCGCGCAATTCTTTTCGCATACATCGCGCGAACACAATTCGGCGATGATCCTCTCTTGATCTGGGAAGCAAAGGCGTTCGAATGGCATATGTATGTGTTTGCGGATAATCGGAAATATTTCAACGTGGCTGAATCTGGTTGGGATGATTTCAAAACCTATAAATATGAACAGGCGATCTGGATCGCGACGCATACGCATGGAGAGGGGCCGCTCGGGAAGAATACTACGGATCAGGGACTGTGAATTAAATGTGAATGATTTGTTGTCAATTCCGCCTGAATGTGCTATATCAAATATATCATTCTAAAGAAGATTACTATAGAAGAAAGTCGCTATAAAACAAGGGAATAGGGCTTGTATCATCCGGTCCAGGGCTTCCCAAGCTGGAGTCGGGAGTTCGATTCTCCTCGCTCGCTTCGATCTTCCATTTCCTTATTGAGAAAGTAAATAGATACCTGTTTACATACTCCCGAAAATACACTATAATCCACCCCGAGTGTGAATGATTCGTGAATGATTTTTCAAAGAGGCCATTTTTATGCTGAAATTGATCGAAATACCACGGCAAATCATCGAGAAATCCAGCCCCGCGGCCGGGAGCTGCCCTGGATGCGGGGGGACTCTGCGGAAAACGCGGATCCCTTGCCCGAATGGGATTGTGGGCTGCCTCGTGCTCCATGAGGGGTTTCGCTGCGATAAATGCGATCGCGTTTTCCAGCAGGCCAGGGCATGAATGTTCAGATATTCACAGGAAGGAGAATCCAGAATGACGCAAAGGAATAAAATTTTAAGAATCAAACGTATTGCACTGCGCAAATCGCGTTCGCAGAGGAAACTCCAATTATATGTTCATAAAATGAGGCTCTTTGCAGAAGAGTGTACGGAACTGTGGACTGCTTCGGTTCTAAAGACGCTTGCTCCAGTTGTAAAAGCATTCAATACCCTTTTTCAATGAAGCGCCCCTATCTCCTGACCCGCCGCGGCAGGTTCTGGTACTACAAGCTCCGTACGGAATCCACGTTCCATACAACCCGAGAGATGTCGCGGGCGAAGGCGGAGGACTACGCAAATCGGCAGATTGAGCAGCCGACGGGTTATGATCCGACGTTGAACCGCTTCGCCGCCGGCTTCTTCGATACAGGATCCCCGTGGATCGCCCGCCAGCATGCCAAGGGCAGGCCGTTTGGGGAGGCGACGGCCTCCGGGCGCCGCCGGCACCTCTCGGAGCGCATCCTCCCAAAATTTGGGGCCCGGCAGCTCTCCGAGCTCACGAAGGCAGAAATCGAGAAGTGGCTCGTCGGCCTTCAGCTCTCGAACCAGACCCGGAACCATATCCTTTACACCTTCAGGATCATCCTCCGGGACGCCGTAGACGCCGGCGCCCTGGTGCGCTCCCCCCTCGAGCGTGTGGAGCCCTTCGGAAAGGACTTCCGGCCGCGGGACGTGTTTTCAGTCGCGGAACTCCGGAAACTCTTCCCCGAGGGCGACCTGGCTCAGATCTGGGGCCGGCAGCGGACGGCCTGCCTCTTTCTACTCCTAGCGACCACGGGTATCCGTTCCGGGGAGGCCCGGGCGCTCCGGTGGGGGAAGATCCTCTGGGATGATCATGCGATCCTCGTCGATTCCGCGGCCCGGGCCTGGAGCGGGGACATTGGGGAGATCAGCTCGAAGAAGGGCGGATCGAAGATCGTCCTGATGCATCCCCGGCTCGAGGTCGAGTTCCGGACCTGGCAGGAGAAAGACGTCTGGGGCGATCCGGAGGACTTTATCTTCTCCGGTCCGCGGCGGGGGGCTCCGATCAGCTCGGCCATGGTTACGCACTCCCTGGCGCCGGCGCTCCGGAGGGCGGGGATCGATCGCGGGGAGCGGATGCTCGTCGTCCATTCCTTCCGGCATACGTTCAACACGGCAATGCGCCGCCAGCTCCCCGAAGCGCTGCTCCATCGACTGACCGGGCACCATTCGAGCGAGATGTCAGAGCGCTATGATCACCCAGCGATCGAGCAGCAGATCAAAGAACTGGAGCCGGCACGCGATGTTGTGGAAGGACTACTGTCTGATTAGGATCATCATGAACGCTGGCTCCGGAGGGATCGCAGAGAGTTCCATCCTATCGCCATCAATCATATAGAGAGCCGCGAAAGTGTTTCCATTCGGCCATGTGATGTCAAGCTGAGTATCAGTATAGGAATAGATTCCTCCGGTAGCAACCGAGAATCCAGCCGTTGAACAACTCATGTCGGCTTCGAAAGTGTAAGTCATGAAGCCTCCGCCCAGAATCCACGTTCCGACGAAGGGGTTGTATTTCCCTGGATCCTGGCAGCCAAGGAAAAGAATTCCAACCAGAAGAACTATGAGAATAATCTTTTTCATATAGCGACAGTATCATACCGGCAAAGAATCATCCAGACGGCACCGGGAATCGGATAATTTTACAGCCTATGCTTGCTTCGCCGCGCGCGGGGTTGTGCGGCCAGTACGAGGAGGCGGTACATCCTCAATTGATTCCATTCTCGAACGTCTTTTTATTCCCTGTTCTATAAGCCATAAACACTCACCGACGAGACTTCTCCTATCTTCTATAGCCAATGATTCGAGTTTCTTCCGAAGTGCGAGAGAAACCTGTATTTGCACAAGTTTTTTGTTTTCATCTCTTGGCATGATAACTCCTAATTCCTTATATCATCGACATATCTCGGCTATTTTGTAAATATATGTACAAAGTATTGACAGTACATATTTTGCGTGATAAAGTTTTTATTATGAAGACTGAATTGCTGCAGATCCAGATGCCGGCCGATCTCAAGGAAAAGCTTCGAAAACTGGCAATCAAGGAACATCGATCTTTGACCTCGGAAGCTTTGACAATCCTTGAAGCAGAAGTCGATACACGATTGGAAAAGGCGAAGAGCGCATGACGTCCGTTTGTTGCGAATGCCAGAAGATTCTGCGCACTGATCTTCCAGGCCCCACCGGCGCAATATCTCACGGATTATGCCCTGAATGTGTCGCCGACATCGAGGCCGCATATTTCGCGTCGAAACGTCCAGAGAAAGGAGAGGGAGGCCCCGTTCTTCCTCTCCTTTCTGTTTCCGGAGGTGCAGCATGACGCCATGCCCTCCCGTTCCTCTACTTCGCATCGAGCGCGCATACGTCGAACCCCGGGGCCTCGGGCCGTGGGAGGAGATCAACCAGGCAGAATTCCTGAAGCGCACAGAATGGGCCGGGTACTGGAAGGAAGGGACGGCGCTCCTGACACTCCACGACGCTGGAGAGATTCGGACACCGTTCGCGGTTTTCAGGGTGAGAAAAACAGATGATTGAAATAGATGATAGATCTTACATTAAAGTAAAATTTAATCCGGAGGAAATTATAGATGGTGAAAAAACCACTAAATGGAATACTGGGGGTGCAATATATTATACGAAAAATAGATATTTAAGTCGGGATAAAATAGCAAGAAATATAGGAATAAAAGACGGAAATGGCCCTTATGGTCACGGAATAGAATATTATTCACTAGAAATACCGGACCAATTAAGACATATAATGAATATAACCCATCTCTCGAAAGAATATTTATTTTGCTTTCGAGAGATGGCAGAATATATTTTACATTTATACAAACATTGTGAAGAAATAGAGATCTCTTTAAATAAAAAAGAAAATTATTTTTGTCCTATGTGTCATCATCGTCACGCAACAGAAAGGGAAAGATTTTTCTGGTATGATGATTATAGAATAGGAATACCTGATGAAATATGTTCTGACTGTCTGTCAAGATTCAGAGATGAATGGCTAAAGAATAAAATAACAAAAACCATTTCACGCAAAATAGCGGATCATTTCAAATATATAAATATTGATAGAAAAGAACTCATTTCTTTAATCAAAGCATATATAAACATTGACGTTGTCAATGTGGCCATATCCAATTACAAGGAGAAGAGCCGTGAAAAGAATCGAGAGTTTGGACGACATCGCAAGGAATCTTATAGATTCCGTAGAGGAAATGGAGAAGGGTCGGATAGCTCCATCGGAATTGACAGCGAAGCGTAACGCATTCCAGACGGTTGTGAAGATTGCAGAACTAAAACTGCAACTCTTCAGCATGATGCGCGAGAAACCGACGAGGGATGTACTGCTGATAGCGAAATAATTCCTCTCAGTAATCCGAATAGTAGCAAGGGCTTTTTAGAGGAGGGCGCATAGCGTGGCGAAAGTTGAGATCCCGGAGATAGCCGAAGTGCTCACGTCCATCGAATCCATGCGCCTGGAGTTCGCGGAGATCAAGGCGATCGTCCGGCCGGCGCACGTCTGGTGGACGAAGCGGCAGATGTGCGCCGCCAAACGCGGGCTGGAGAAGCGGATACGCGGGAAGGAGCTCGCGGAATTCGAGAGCTTCTACAACTCCATCCGCGGGAAACCCGCCTACTGGCCGCCGGAGGAGCCCAAGGACGTCGGTGGAACGATCTGCTACCACGAGAGTGTGGTCCGCGTATGGCTCCAGATGTCGGACGCGGAGGTGGCCGAGTATCGGAAAAAGTACCTGAAGGAGCACGCGGCATGATCATGGTCTGCGAGCCCCGAGCGGGGCGTGGGCTTAAAGATAGGCGCGACACGTTTTCGCGCCCAAACACTCATAAAACCTCCTTCTCATCGGATTTCTCAAGGGGCGGGATCGACCCCGCGATCTCGCCCCGTCTTCAATCAATCAGGAAAGGAAGGGCGAATAAATGGGAAGAGAAGCACGGAGGAGGGCAGAAAGGATGAACCGTAAAGAAATCAACTTTCCGACATCGCCGGCGCCGCAGCCGCCTGCAGGGGACATCATCAGAGAGAAATACACCGGGGGACCGGTGCGGCCCATGACATTCCAATCGCCAGCGCCCAAGGGATCCCCTCCCGGGGCACACAGCCTCGAGATCCACGTGGGGCTCACAATCCTTGATACCTACGCGATCGAGATCCTCAAGGCGATCATGGACAAGGGCGTGCGCTCCACCGAAGAAGGGCCGGTATTCCCCGAGTCGCAGGGAGCGGTCAACTATGCTTTCGATGTCGCGCTCCGGTGCACGGCGAAGCGCAGGATGATCATCGAGGCCGCAAAAGCGGATGCACTTCCACAGCCGGCGGCTCCGGAACCCGCCCCGAAGGACGAAACTGCTCCGGCGAGCTCCGATAATCCCGAAGAACCGGAGGCCGACGCATGAAAGAACTGCTGTCGATCGCGGGAATCGTCATGGGCGGTATCTGCCTTGGAAGCTCGATTCTTTTCATTCTGGGGGCTGTGATCCTCAGGAAGCAGGGCGACAACCTATCAACGGAATTCGCTATGAAAAAACGCATCAACCATATAATTACAGATGGACAGGTGAAGATTTCACCCATATCCATCAGTTCCTCCGTGCGCCGGGGGGACTGGCTGCAGACCCATGCCGGCGTCCACTTCTATCCGCTCGATCCCCGGCCGGAGGAGATCGACATCATTGATATCGCTCATTCCCTGGCTCTCCAGTGTAGGTGGGCCGGCCACGTCAAGCAACATTACTCTGTCGCCGAGCATTGCGTCCGGGTGAGCCGTATTGTCCCGCCGGAAGACGCGCTCTGGGCGCTGCTTCATGATGCCGCGGAAGCCTATCTCATCGATCTGCCGCGGCCCCTGAAGAATCTCCCGGAGTTCTCGATCTACCGCATGGCGGAGAACATGATCATGACCGCGGTGATTTCCCGGTTTGAGCTCCCTCATAAGGAGCCTGAATCCGTCCGCTTTGCCGATGATACTCTCCTGGCGACGGAAGCCCGGGATCTCATGGGCAGCACGGAAGGATGGGCGCCGATGCTCGAGCCGCTCCCGGAGAAAATCGTCCCCTGGGGGCCGGAGACGGCAAAGGACGCCTTTCTGGCCAGATATGTGGAACTCAAGATCAAAGACTACACGCCAGCCGGGGCAGGTATACCAGCAGAAGTGTAAAGGCGCTGAGGAAGCGCACCGAGCCCGGGCGGCTACCCGGGCAACCTTTTCAAGCTGGGAGGCGAAAGGAGGTTGGATGAAATGAAAACGCTCGCCTAAAAGCGAGCAGGGTCCGGAGGGGTGCCGTTTCAGCCGCGAGCCGGCTTGAAGAGGTACGGCAATCCTTTGGACCTCCGGGGCCGGCCGCGGATCTGACGTCAATCACCCCGCGGCCGAACCCCATAATTCACACGTACGGAGGTCCACGTGAGAATAGCATCGTTTACGAGGTCGGGTCAAACAATCCACAAGGTGCATATCGAGCCAGGGGATAGAGGAATCTATTTCCGGCTTGCCTGCGCCCTTCTTCACGCCGAGCTGCAGCCGGGGACGTACATCCCGACCCGCGATCCGCACATAGACAGCGTTTTCACCGCGGACGAGATGCAGTTCGCCGATTTCTCAAGACACATGGATGCGGAAGATCCGATATGGGACCTGCGCTTGGGGACCTCGAACAATCCGATCAACAGCTTCGGACTTGATGACGATCCGACATCCCGGGGAATAAAAACGCCAGTAGTGCGCCAGGGAAAGGCCGAGCTGGATGCAATTTTCGACGAATCTACCAGAGAGCGAGAGAGGGGGGAGCGAGCGATCAAGGCGCATGAACCCCAGCGCGATATCGTACACGAAGGGAAGGAAGTCACATGAAGATTCTAGAAGTTTTGGATCAAGCGCAACTCGACTGCGTTCCTGATGATTTCGAGGGGATCATCATTATAAAAGGGAATGTCAGTTTATCGCGCGTCTGGGAGAACGCCAGCGCCGTGCTCTGGGGGAACGCCCGCGCCGAGCTCTGGGAGAACGCCAGCGCCGAGCTCTGGGAGAACGCCCGCGCCGTGCTCCGGGAGAACGCCCGCGCCGTGCTCCGGGAGAACGCCCGCGCCGAGCTCTGGGAGAACGCCAGCGCCGAGCTCTGGGAGAACGCCAGCGCCGAGCTCCGGGAGAACGCCCGCGCCGAGCTCCGGGGGAACGCCAGCGCCGAGCTCTGGGAGAACGCCAGCGCCGTGCTCCGGGAGAACGCCCGCGCCGAGCTCTGGGAGAACGCCAGCGCCGAGCTCCGGGGGAACGCCAGCGCCGTGCTCCGGGAGAACGCCCGCGCCGAGCTCCGGGGGAACGCCAGCGCCGTGCTCCGGGAGAACGCCCGCGCCGAGCTCTGGGAGAACGCCCGCGCCGTGCTCTGGGAGAACGCCCGCGCGAATGCGCAAGGCAATTCTTGCATTCATGCCTACTCGAATTCAATTATTTTCGCCGGAAAATGTGCAAGCGTCCATAAGATGCGCGGCCATGCCGGATCAATAACCGGTGGTGTCATAATTGAGCAACCTGGATTGAAAACCGCCGAGGATTGGTGCGCATACAACGGCGTGGTCATAAAAGATGGAGTGGCAACCCTCTTCAAGGCTGTTCGTGACGATTACAAATCAGCACATGATTTTCTCTATACTCCGGGATCCACCCCGGAATGTCCCGATTGGGATGGTGGAGTAGCGGAATGCAGAGGCGGCCTGCATTTTTGCCCATCTCCAGGGCAGGCTCTTTCATTCGACGATCACGCCACGCGTTTCCTCGCGTGTCCGGTTGCGCTTGTGGATATACGGTCACCGAATGATAGCGATAGATATCCTTATAAAGTTAAGGCGGCCCGAATCTGCGGTCCTATCGTCGAGGTGGACCGATTCGGAGAACCATTGAAAGAGATGGGAGGAAAACCTGTATGAGCGAAGAGACAAAAACAATATCTGAATTGTTCGCGGACCTTGATGATGCAAGAAAACACCTCGAAGAGGTCCGTGCAATGAACTCGCAGGATTCACAGCAGATCCTCTTCATGGAGGAGAAATCCCGGAATCGCTTGAATGATGCGTTTAATGTATTCAATGGGATCACGAAGCGGATCGATCTGATACTCCTGAAGATGAAGGCCGAGGCTCCGGACATGACCAAGTGGGCAGAAACGAAAGAGAGATGATCTACTTTCTGACCGCTTCGGGAGCCTTCCTCATTCTCACGCTGCTGATCCTGTTCAAGCGCATGGCGAAGAAGAGACGGGCCCGGCGAGCGGAACGGCTGAATTTCATCAGTATGCAAATAAGGAGATGACAGAATGAGGAGCTTCGGGCGGAAACCACAGAGAGAAAAACAGTCCTGGAGAATACCGGAAGGCGCCGAGCTGAAGCCCTGCCGGCATTGCGGAGCTCTCATCCGGTGGGGAGTCACGCCGATGGGGAAGAATGTTCCGGTGGGCCAGGATGGGCGCCTGCATTTTGGGGACTGCTACAAACTGCAAAAACAGCAGAAGAAATCATCACGGCATGAGTGACACGATGACAAAGCCTCGACTCCTCATGCTCCGTGTCAATCAATTGAAAATCCATCCTGAAAACGTCCGTTCGAAATACATCGAGAGCGAAGTGGAAGAGATGGCGGCCTCGATCAAGGCGCGCGGAGGTGTAATTCATGCGCTCGAGATCGTGCCCTCCGGCAAAAAGGGTGTGTGGTGGGTGGTGGCCGGGAATAAGCGCCTCGCGGGAGCGCAGCAGCTTGGGGAAAATTGTCCGTTGCTGAAATGTGAGCCTGTCGACGTGGACCGCGCCCAGCAGTTGCTCGATATGGCGATCGAGAATTTCATCCGCAGCGATCCGAACGTCGTTGATGAGGCCAATCATTATCAGCGGATGATCGATTCCGGTCTGAGCGTTCGAGATATCAGCAAACGCACGGGGATAGGCGAGTTCCGGATCCGGCAGAGGCTGGAGGTCTCTAAGCTCGATAAACCGATCCAGGAACTCATGGCTACCGGAAAATTACCTCATGGAACACCGATATGCGCAGCTTTCCAGACCATCCAGGACAGGGAGCTTCGGATTAAGCTGGCCAACCGCCTGGCGAAGAATCCGAACACCAATACGAAAACGATCATCTATGCCTGCGCGCGCCTACTCGAGGCGAAAACCCCACAGGAAAAGCTGGAGAATCCGGCGACAGATCTCAGTATGACGCGGGGACCCAAGAAGGGATCCGTCTCCTGGCGCCAGGTTAAGAACACGACGGCGGCCACCTGCAGGAGCTGTGACCTGAAGATCTCCCAGCTCGAGGCCGCCGGCAATCCCGTCTGGTCGCTGATCGTCCACACGGCGGATGCCGAATGCGCCGGCTGCTCGATCGGCCACATCAAGATGGTCTGTGATCGCTGCCCACTTACGGCATTCTTGAAGCGACTGGATGATAGGCAATGAAAAAACCTGATTTTATCGAAGCCGCTGCCAGCTTGGCAGAAGCGGAAACGAACTCCAGGCCTTGTCTCTCCGTCATGGCCGATTCCACGCGGATCCCTATTACTGGATTGAAAAGATCGCGGGTGATGCGCGGCGCTGTTTGGACTCCGGAAGAGGATGCCTACCTCAAGGCAAACCTGGGCATTCTCTCGATGAAGGAAATCGGCCGCGCGTTGGGCAGGACCGTGGATGCAGTACATAATCGCTGGGAGCGGGACCTGCACTTTCCGGCACCGCGGCGGAATTCGAACTGGTTGACTCTCGAGGCCTTTGCGTGCGGTCTCTGCATCGACAGCCATTCCCTAGCAAAGTTGGCCAACCAGGGGAAAATAATCACTCGCCGACTTCCGGGAATGATTGCCAAGAACGGACATGGTGCAATCCGTGTGATCGACCGGAAGGCAGCACTCGCCTGGATTGCCGATCCGATGCATTGGATTTACTTCAAACCGGAACGTGTCGGAACATTCCCGAAACACGGACAACGCCACATGGCAAAGCCCGATGTCGTCTTCTGGCGTGAAGCCCGGGCGGCCACTGATGAACTTCTGAGGGCCTGGAAGGATGCCTGGCTTAGCCCGACCGAGGCCGGATCTTTGATCGGATTGCCCGTCGATAGGAAAGGCCGCGTATTCCATGGAATCGACCGGGCGATCAACTTGGGACTCCTCAAAGCCGTGCGCTGGGGAAACTGGAGGATCCTTCGATCGGAGGTCCTGAAGTTTGCACGCGAAAGGGTGACCGACAATTGGGGTCCGCGGAAGATCAAACGGATCCGGTTTGGTGAGAGAAAAGGAGGATCAGGTGGAAAAAACAGGTGAGAGAATCCAGCAGATCACGATGATCGATCTGAATCAACTGGTGCCTCGAAAGGGCAACCGGAAGGTCGGCGGAATCCCGAAGGAGAATCTCCAAGAGCTCGCGGATTCTATCAAAGCAAAGGGCGTGCTGCAGCCGCTCATCGTGAGGCTGATTCCTGACGCCCCGGAGAGCCAAAAAGCATATGAGATCGTCGCCGGCGAGCGTCGTTGTAGGGCCGCTGGAATGGCGGGACTGAAAACGGTCCCCTGCCAGATCCGCGAAATGGACGATGAGGAAGCCGATGAGGTCGCGCTCATCGATAACCTGCACAGGGAGGACCTGCACCCCCTGGATGAGGCGGAGGCCTTCGCGCAATTACTCGAGCGCGGTACCGACGTGGAGGGCATCGCCTCGGAGATAGGGCGGCCCGTCGCGTATATTCATCAGCGCATGATCCTGCGGCGCCTCATCCCCGCAGCGGAGAAAATGCTTCGAGAGGGAGCGATAACCTCCGGGCACGGCATGGCGATCGCCAGGCTTTCGGAAGACGGCCAGGCGCAGATCGTGAAGTGGATCCAAGAGAACTCGCGCTGGGACGGCTTACCCTCCATCCGCAAGCTCGAGGAGTACACGCGAGCGCGGATTCTTTTGAGTCTTTCCGGTGCGGCGTTCAAGAAGAATGATTCCGCGCTATTCCCGGAGGCTGGGGCCTGCACTGCTTGCCAGAAGCGTAGCGGCTATCAACCCACACTTTTCGCCGATGTCGGCAAGTCAGATATGTGCCTGGACGCCACGTGCTTCAACAAAAAGCTCGACCTTTTCCTGGCTCAGAGGCGTGAGCAGCTCGCGGGAGATGACCTGGTGCTCGTCGATGACGGGCATTCGAGCCGACCTGCGCCGGGTACTATTCCGAGGTGGAACCTCGATCCCTGTAAAGCCTCGGAATCCGGAGCGAAGAAAACCCTCATCGTCACGGGTCCCGATCGGGGAAAGATCGGATATACGCTGGTCACGAGGAGTGGAGCGCGAACGTCCACAAGCCCCGCGGAGAAAGCCAAGCGCACGCGCGAGCTAGCGGAGCAGCGTATCAAGAGAGAGGTCAAGCTCGAGATCTACAAGGCCGTCACCGAGGAGGCGGGGAAACGGCTCATGCAGTCGGAGGGGATTCCAGTCGAGGTTCTGCGCGCGATCGCCGGCGAGGCCTTCGACAGGTTCTGTGAACGTAAAGCCCTTATGAAAATGGAGGGCTGGAAGGATCCCTCACCGAACGCATACCAGAACACAGGCCGACGCATTTTCAAAAATATGGATGAGCCGGAGCTCCTGCTCTCCATGCTGAAATGCATGATCTTCTCCGCATTTTCGAACTACAGCGATGGCAGCGATCTGAATGCAGCGGCCAAGGCGTATTCGGTTGACGTCAAGGCGATCGAGAAACGGATCCGCGCGGAGCATGCAAGCAAGAAGGAGAGGGGTCCGAAGTTAGCGAAGGCTGCCACGGCGAAGAAGGTGAAAAACTCGGAGAAAAGGATCCCTAAAAAGATGAAGTCATGAGCGAGAAACGTTATCCCTATGTGCAGGCCTACACGATAGCCAAGGAAATCTACCTTCGGCTGCGCCCGGGTTGCAGGCGCATTGTGATCGCGGGCTCCCTCCGGCGGCGCAAGCCAGATGTCGGGGACATCGAGATCCTCTACATCCCGGTTGTTCAGTGGGCTCCGGATCCTGAAGACCTCTTCGCTATCGAGAAAGTTAATTGCGCGGAGGTACGGATCCGGTCGATGGTCGCCTGCGGGATGCTCGAACGGAGGAAGAACGCGCTCGGCCGGGAGATGTGCGGTCCGAAGAACAAGCTCATGCGGCATGTCGCGAGTGGGATCCCCGTCGACCTATTCGCAGCCACAGAGGACAACTGGTTCAACTATCTCGTATGCCGTACGGGTCCCGTAGAACTAAATAAACAGATTTGCATGGCGGCGCAGCGCAAGGGATGGAAGTGGAATCCATATGGCGAGGGTTATTCGAACGCTGCAGGCGAGGTGCAGCGCATGGACAACGAGGCCGCGGTGTTTTCATTCGTCGGCCTGGAATATCGGGAACCTGAGGTGAGAGCATGAGACTCTATCATTTCACAACGAAACTCGATGGCGAAAAAATAATCCATGATGGATTGAACCGCGGTGCAATAATTTTTCCACAGCGCCCAATCATTCAGCCTGTCATATGGTTAACGCAGGATTCGCGTTTCAACGCGCAACACTGGGCGACAAATAATCTCGGAGTGTGTGGGGATCGGACGGAAATCAGGCTGGCTGTCGAACTGCCAAATGACAATAAATTATTTCGATGGAACTTATACGCCAAGCATAATCTAAATATCAATAGCGAATCTCTGCGTTTTTTCAATGAAGGCGGAGGGAGCGACGGAGAAGCCTGGTGGATATATCTCGGAATACTGTCGAAAAAATGTGTCATAGAAATGATAGCGAAGCCATGTCTGATAGGAATCGGGAGGTAGATCATGAATCAGCGAGAGTATTTCATCCCGCCGTGGAGGACGATGGACGTATTCCAGCGCGTCTTTTTCTCGATGCTGTCTCTCACCGCGCTGATCGGCATCTACGACGTCGTAGCGCTCGGGATCTGGATCATGCGCGACCTGCTGAAATGGTGGTAAAACAAGGAGGACTGAAATGAAAGTATTTATCTGCGAAGAAGATAATTCCATTCTTATACAATTTTCGCCAGAAACACGCGATGAGGATCGTCAGATTGTGCGTCTGGGATTGCGTGCGAAAGCGATTGAAGGCGGATCCGTAGACGCCTATTGCGAGGAAAATCATTTCTTCGGAGAAATAATTCTTCCTGCGACAAAGGCACGTAACGGTCTCAAGATAAAGATGAAATCATGAAAGCGCGTAGCAAGTTCCTGCTGATCCTTCTCGCCATATTCCTGCTCGCCGCCGGCGCCATGGTCTACTTTCTTTCCGACGACATGACGCGTTGGGCTGTGCGCGACTCCATCGTGCACGCCGCGAAGCAGATCAGGCCAGGCCAAGTACTCGCTTCCATGTTCATCATGGCGTTCCTTATATCGCTGATCATTCCAGTCTCGACCTACCTGCTGGACCAGATACCTTATTTCCGTAAGCGGCGAATCGCGGACCAGAGGAAGCAGGACGCCGAGGAGATCTCCCGATGGAAAGCGCGCTACGGGGAGGAGGCCGCGGCACGACGAGACGCCGAGGCCTGGCGCGCCAAGATGGAACCGATTCTCAAGGCTGAGAAGAATGCCAACCGCAATTTCAACGGGCGCGTGAATGAGGCTGAGAGAGAGCTGGACGCGAGCTGAAGGGGGAAAGGAAGAAAATGCTTATTCTATTTTCTTCGGTCTACCACGTGGGCGAGATCCTGGGCGGGGTGGTTTTTTCCCATTCATCCTTGATGCTTTCGCCTTACGTTCTGATTTCACGCTTCCTGCCTTCGAAAGATGTTCGCGAAGTGTATCCTTCATACTGCAATCTCATAGAAGGCTTTTTCCTTCGTACCGTCAGCGTGATTCCAGATGCAGGCATACCAGCCCCACTGACGGAGCATTCCTTGTGCGACGTGAAGGGAAATATTCTTGAAATGGTTGGCCGCATCCTCAATGTTCTTGAGGAGAACAATTTTGTCCGCTTCCTTGCGGGCAGGTTCCTTAAGGCTCGCAAACTTCTTATCAGTCATCTTTCGTTCCTCCATGACCAAATTATAATCCATCATGTTAGGTTTATCAAGGAAATTAGAAAAATATATTTCGGCGTAAAATTGATCACTTGGCACGGCAATTTCCTTGGAAAGAATGAAGGATGAGGAGATGATAGCGGCTTTGTTTGTAGAGACGGATGGGGTGTACTTCGGGTTACCCGATATCGACCCGTGGGATGAAACCCGTGATGCCCGTCTCTATGCTGGACCCTGGCCCGTGATTGCCCATCCTCCATGCGCGCGCGGGGGGAGGTACTGGGGGGGAGGTCCGTCAGCATCATACAAGCGCGAACTCGGAGCTGATTATGGCTGTTTCCGATCCGCTATCTCCGCGGTCAGAAAATGGGGCGGTGTCTTGGAACATCC
>Ga0299912_10000463_pt1 | contig 35050 bp, 29 predicted proteins | sample RVTome_2_FD_207667 | JGI IMG/M metagenome (GOLD analysis project Ga0299912, IMG submission 207667) | Soil microbial communities from uranium-contaminated site in the Upper Colorado River Basin, Wyoming, United States - RVT95D214 (version 2) ... | reverse complement strand
AACCCGCGGATGTGGTCGATATGGCGATCTCGCTGGCCGAGAGCGCGGGGCTCGACAAGCGCATCTACTCGGTCAACGCGACCGTGAGTGCGGGCTCAGGCGAGGTCGCGCTCGCGAACAGCAACGGTTTCTGGGGCGTGCAGAAGCTAACGTCCTTTGATGCGATGGCCGAGACGGTCGCGAAGTCGGGTTCGAAGATGTTCTCGGGTGTCGACGGTTGCTGGAGCCGCAGAACCGAGCCCAAGATGCTTGACAGCGTTGCGAACGAGGCGAGAGAGCATGCGATCATGGGCCTCAGGCAGACCAAGGTCAACACCGGCGAGTATCCCGTCATCATCGACCCGTTGTCCGTCGGATTCATTCTCGGCAGCACTATCGGTGGAGGCCTGAACGCGGAGAGCATCCAGAGGAAGAGGAGCTTCCTGGCAGGGAGGCTGGGAGAGACCATCGGTTCGGAGAAGCTGACCATCCACGACGACCCGACCCTGGAGTGGGGCAATGGCAGCTTCGCGTTCGACGGCGAAGGTGTCCCCGCGAGGAGGAAGACGGTCATCGACAAGGGCAAGCTGACGACTTACCTGTACGATTCATACACGGCTGGGAAAGACGCTGTCAGCTCGACTGGCAACTCTTCGAGAGGGGGCGCTATGTGGACCTTCAGACGTCCGCCATCGATATCTTCCTCCAACATCGTGGTCAGGAAAGGCGACGCGAGCATCGACGAGATGATCAAGGACACCAGGTCCGGGATCTACCTCAGGCTGACGTTCGACTACCCGAACATGGCGACGGGCGAGTTCTCCGGGCTGATGATGGAGAGCTTCAAGATCGAGAAGGGCGAGCTGGGACCCTCGATACGGCAGTCCACAATGGGGATAAGCATGCTCGACCTGTTTTCCCGGATTGACATGGTCGGAAAGAAATCGAGGGAGGCGTTCGGCGTCAGGACCCCTGCAATGCGGATCTCACGGGCCAAGATAGGCGGCTCTGGCTAGAACTCGTATTTCTGGCCGCAGACAGGGCACTGGTTTGCACGCTTAGCGCAGGACAGGTGAAGCTGCCCGCCGCATCTGCATATCATGATGTCGAAACCGGGCTTGATCCTGCCCTGGCACGAGATGCACCTGTTCATGTCTGCGGCTCTGCCGATCCTATACGGTGGACCGGCCGAGAACACGTTGACGGAGTCCTCAAGCTCGAAGGTCTGCAGCTTCCCGTCGAACTGCCTCTTGGATGTAAGCTTGATCCTTACGGGCACGCTCCCACTCTTCCTCGGGATCAGCCTGATCGCGACGGGGCTCTCGGTGTTTGGCTTCAGCGTGGATATCGGTTTCGCCTCCTTGACTTCGAAGTCTCCCAAGACCTCGATGTTCACGTCCTTGGCCAGGGCCTTGCCGGTGTTCCTGACGGTGAGCGTCAGCTCGCTGTCGGAGTTCTCCTGCAGGCCTGGTGAGGCGATGCTCATTGCGAGGTCCGGAGAGTAGGCCTCCATCATCTCTTTCGCGGTATCGAGCGCGGCCGCAACGAGCTCTATCGCGGAGTCGTAGTCCTTGTCCTTCTCGATCTCAGCCATGTCCAAGAGCCTCTCGGGTTCTCTCTTCGAAAGGCCGAACCGGGCCAGGTTCTCCATCGCGCTCTCCGCGGCGATCATGATGTCCAGGTACTTCTCGTGGGATTCCTCGAGCGAGGTTATCTTGCTGTCCGCCTCCATCAGGGCCTCGAAGGCGCCCGCGATGTCTCCTCTCGATGCGGCCTTGTTGGCGCTCCCAATCAGATTCTCCACGACCTTGACGGATGCGCCGTACCGCCTGAGGTCGTCGACCCTGGACTTGACCTCCGATACGAGGTCAGTGATCTTCTTGGAAATGAGTGAGATGCAGCTTTCCCTGCAGGACATGGCCTGCTGATACGCGAAGTCCCAGAGCTTCTCCGAGAACGATGTATTGGCAACCTCGAGCAGGTCGTCGCAGGGCTTCGTGTTGATGCCCATCGACTTCGCTTTTGTTATCATCTGGCGGTTCTGGTCCATGACGTCTTTGATGGAGGTCTCGAACAGCTCAGTGGCCATCGACGCCGCGCGCTCCAGTGTCACTTTGCACCCATCGAAGTCCTGAGACCCGATGCGCTCCTGGGCCTGTGCCATGACTTCATCGATGTCCGAGGTGTCGATCTCGACCTTCTTCAGACGCTCGATCCTCTCCCTAGCGGCGCTCAGGCTTATCCTGCACATGTCTAAGTTGTCCTTGATCGAGTGGAGCTCGTCCCCGCTCTCGATTGCCACGGCCATCGCGTCGACGTACTTGCCCTCCTTGAGCAGCTTGTCGGCCCTCGCGACGAGGTCCGCGAGCTCCTGGCTCCTGATGCCCTCGACCGTCGCGTCCGCCAGCTTCATCCTGGCGAGGTCGACCGCGCGGGAGCTGATGTCCCTCTGAAGCTCCGCCCTATCCATCTCGGCTTCGCACTTCATAGCCAGCTTCAGCGAGTCTTGATATTTCCCGCTCTTGAACGACTGAATACCCTCTGCAACGCACCTGTCGGCCATGCCGATGTTGAGCCCTTCAGATGCCGCCTTGTCAATCCGTTCCTTGAACTTCTGCAAGGTGCCCCAGATCCTGGTCCTGGATATCTCCGAGGAGGTCTCCGAGGACTTCCTGGCCAGCTCGAGCGCGATTGCGTACTGGTGTCTTGTGAGCGCTTCAATGGCCTGCTCCAATAGCTCCCTGGAACGGCCGACCTCAATGTCCAGGGTCTCCGCGTCTTTCAGGTTCCCGCGCGCGACGCGTATCTCCACGGCCGCCTGCGAGCTGAGGTTCTTGACATGGTTGATGTCTTCCCTTGCGGACGAGATGCATTTCAGCGCCTCGACGTAGTCAGCAGACCCCGCAAGCTCGGTGGCCTTCTGAAGCAGCTTCTCGGGGCCGAATGTGTCGACGCCCACATTCCTTGCATCTGCAAGGAGCCTCTGGACGCCTCTGATCATGTCAGATATGGAGCTGGAAACCGCATTCCTAGCAGACTTGTCGCACGCCTTCGCCGAGGCGAGCGCCTCCTCGTACCGCTTCTGCTTCATCAGATCCTTCGAGGCGGCCAGCATCCCCGCAGGTTCCTTAACGTCTATCCCGTGGCTCTGGGCGAGGTCGATCGTCTCCTTTGAGCTTAGTATGAACTTGGCGGCGAGGTACATGGCCAGGCTCTTCTCGCCTTCCTGTATCAGTTTGTCGAGGATCTCATCTGTCCGGTCTAGGTCAATCCTTGTGAAGGCTGTTCGTGCTTCCTCCAACCTTCTCGCGAGCGAGGCAGCATCTGCCTTCGTTTTCGTCGCCTCAGCGATGAGGTCCTCGGCCCTGGTAAACTTGTTCTTTATGCCGTCGTATCTTCCGATCTTGCTCCGGAGCGAGTCCTTTGTGTTCTTGACGATGTTGAATGCATTCTGATAGGCTCCAGACTCGGTGTGGGTCCGGACTTCCCTCAGGGCCTGCTTCGATTCCTCGGTGTTGATGCCGATCGTGCGTGCCTCTTCCAGAGTATCCTTCACCGAGGACAATTCTGCCTGGATTATCTTGGCCATGGCGTCGTCCGCGTGCTGAACAATCTCCCTGGCCCTCGCTGTCACGTCTTCGTAGACTTTCCTATTGAGTGCGTCGTTGGCCCTTGTGAGGAGTATCTCGAGATCGGACGCGTCCCCGTCCATCGCCTTGACGGCTTCAATCTTCTCGACGGCGGCTGCGATGGACTTCTCGCATTCCGACTTGCCGATGGACTCAAGTTTCTCCGTCACCTGTTTGAGCTGCTTGTAAGCCTTGTCAAACTCGAACGAGGCCACGTTTTGCCGAGACTGAGTGATGATTTCGTTTAGGTCGGAGACGGATTCTGCATCACCTGAGTACCCCTTGATGAATTGGTCGAGGCTCTGGAGCCTGTCGCTCATGACGCGGGTCATAGCGGCGTCCGCGGCCTCCTTGCTGGACCTGGCTAAGGTGACGCTCTCCAGCATGTTCTCCTTGGACATCGTCTCCAGCGCCCGCTGAAGCGTGCCCTCGGCCTCCGTCATGTCCGCGCCGATCTCCTTGCCCAGCTTCACGGCCTTGTCAGCGGTGTCTATGTGCACCATCGCCTTCTCGTTGGCGATCTTCTTGACTTCCGCCAAGCCGAGCTTGGTCGCCTCCGCGGTCTTGTCGTACTCCTTCTCCTCGAAGAACTTCCTAGCGTCAGCCAGTATGTTCTTGATCGCGGTTGGGTCACCGCCCAGGTCTGCTGCGAACTTGACGGCCTTCGCCAGCTCGACCACCTGGTCTCTGGCGGAGTAGAACATCTCGAGGGATGTATCGACCTCCTTCCTGCTCTGCTCGGCGTACCTGATGGCGTCCTCGAACTTGCCAAGTTTCAGGTTGTCCCTGGATGTGTTGAGAAGCATGATCGCCTTTGTCATGTCCACGCCGACCTTCTTCGCCAGCACGAACCTGTCCCGGGCCTGTGAGATGACCAGGAGGACGGAGTCGAACTCCGCCTGGTGGACCTTCTCGTGGGCGGTGTTGAGCGCGTGAAGCGCCTCGATGTACTTCTTATCCTTGAGGGCGTTCATCGCCTGATCGAGAAGCTGTTGTGGGAAGGCGACGTCCTCCTTCGCGTTCTTCATCTTCTTGATGCTCTCTCTGACGTCCCTGGCAAGCTCCTGGAAGCGCGTCGATATCGCGCCCTCACCTTCGGTCTCGGCCTTCTTCGCGTATGAGAGGGCTTCTTTGAACTTGAGCGAACTCAGAGCGGTCCGGGAACGCTCCACATGGTTCTTGACCCGGGCCATGTCTGCACCGAGTTCTTCGCCCGCGGAGACGACTTCCTCGGCCCTTGAGATCGTCGAGTTCACAGTCGTCTTCAGGTCCTCGCCAGCACCGTCGAGGACCTCCTTGAGCTGTGTCGCGCAGGCCTCGTACTCCTGGTTCTCGAGCGCGCTCTTGGCGCGCAGGAGCTGGTCCTCGAAGATGGCGACATCGTCCCCCATCTCCTTGGCCTGCATCAGGACGTCCTGGGCCTGTGAGAAAAGCTGAGAAAAGAACTCATGGAGCTGCCTTTCGGCGGCGTCGTACGCGTTCTTCGCGAACTTCATGGCGCCTTCAAGGTCGTCCGCCACCACCCGTTCCTTGCTTCTTTCGAGGTAATCGCCGGCTCCCTTGGCTTCTCCCCCAGAACCCTGGATGAGCGCAAGAATTGCATCCACGGAGTCGGCCACGTCCCCGATCCTCTTTATGTAGGCCTCCTTCGCCACCTCCCTGGCCTTTCGGATGTGGGCAATTGCGGTTTGGTAGTCCTTTGCGAGGACCGCGGCCTCAAAATCCTTCTGAGGTTTCTCGACCTCGGTGAGGTCGACATCGTTGTCACTGCATGTCTTCAGGAACTGCTGTAAGGACTCGTTCTCCTTCTCAGCGAGCTCCCTGTTCTTCGAGGCCTCTTTGGCCCTTTCCTCTAGCTGCTTTGCTAGCTGGAGGCTCTTGAGATAGTTCCCAGCCAAAGGGATTCAAACTCCGAGGGTATGGACTCTAAGCTAGCTGGGCCACTGACTTAGGTCCGTGGGTTATCATTTTTCTAAGCTCATATAAACGTATCGTTATCTCTATCAATAGTGATAGGTGCTGGAATCGTCCCTCGGCGTCATGCTGCGTGGTCACTTCCTCGGCCCGAGTTCTAGACTGGCCATTGCGTTTGAGACGCTTTTTTCTGCGGATACCGCAAACTTCTCGACTTTCTCAGAGAGGGCCCTGGCATGGCCAGCGTCCTTGATGGAGCGCAAGTTTATGTACACGTTCATAGCGGCGCCCATGAATCCCGCCTCCGCCATCCTCACGGCCGTCCCAACATCGGATGCGGCGCTTCTGGAGCCTAGCCCGGAGACCGCGACCGAGAGCTCGAGGACCTTGGCGCACAGCTCAGTCGTCCGAAGGGGCACATCCGCCGCGTGCCTGATCGCGGTATCGAACAGCGCTTCGGTTCTCTCATCAGGGTTCTCCCGACGATTTCGCGCGGCCTCGACGACCTTGTCATACGCCTGGGCGTCAAGCCTCGCGTTCTCGATGAGGTCGTTCTGGATGAACAGGAGGACATCCCTGAGCTCGTCGAGCTGAGGTTTCTTGTGAGCGTGCTTCTTGCTGTTCGCGGTGATCCCGCAGACCATCGCTAGCAGTGAGGCACCGATCGCCCCCGAGGCCGCAGCGGCGCTCCCCCCGCCAGGAGACGGTGTGGCCTCCGCCAGCTCGTCGCAGAATGCCCTGAGCTCTCCGACCGTTTTCAGCCCCAAATTCTCCTCTCCAGGACCTGTTTGCTCGAAAACTGGCTGATCTTGAGGTACTTCGCCGCGAGATCGCACACTGCGTCGAGTGGGATGAGCCCGATGATTTCGCTCTCCGCGATCTCGATTCCGTGTGCCTTCGCCTCATCGCTGACGGCCTCGAACACCTTCGAGATGTGGGTGACGGTGTAGTCCGTTATGTTCATCGACACCTGGACCATTCCACGCGCCTGTAGCTCGAACCCGAGCGCCTTCACCTTCGGGAGGCCTCCGCTGCTTGCCCTGATCTTCTTGGCGATTGCCTTCGCCACCTGGACATCCTTAGAATCGAGGTTGATGTTGAACGCGATCAACGGCATCCGGGCGCCTACCGCGGTCGCTCCCGCAGTGGGGTGCAGCGTTCGCGGTCCGTAGTCTGGATATCTCGCGTCGTCTTTCAGGATTGCATCCCTGAGCCCTTCGAACTCCCCTCTCCGCACATTCTCGAGGTTCACCCGCTCGGGCCGCTTCGCAGCCGCCTCGTAGAGGTACACAGGTATCTTCAGGTTCTTCGCTATTCTCGCGGCAACCTTGTTCGCGATCTCGACGCAGTCATCTAACGTGACACCGGAGAGTGGGACGAACGGCAGTACGTCGAGAGCGCCCATCCGCGGGTGCTGGCCTTTGTGCTTGTTCAGGTCTATCAGCTCGGAAGCGGCTCTGGCTCCCCTGAACGCAGCCTCTTGGATGTTGTCCTTCCCGCCGGTGAACGTGACAACGGACCGGTTGTGGTCGGGGTCCATCTCTACATCGAGTATCTTTATGCCCGGCACTGAGCGAATGGAGTAGACGATTTTGTCCACTACCTCCTTCCTGCGGCCCTCGCTGAAGTTGGGGACACACTCGACAATCGCTGGCATGTGAATCGAACCGGGCTAGTGCATGGGGCCTACGTCTAGTTAAAATCGTCGAGCGGGCCTCGTTGCTGCCCGTTCATCGTTTCAGGACATCCACAGCCGCGACTTTCTCCAGGACGAGCTCAGCCGGGGAACGCTCTTCCAATGTCAAGAGTTCTCCTTCGGAGATGCCGAACCTGACTAGCTGGGCGCGGTCCGCCGGCGCCCGCATGGCGGGGAGTTCGATCCAAGAAGCGTCGGGCGCGAAGCCGCCGTCCACGAGCTGGGCGACAACGAGTTCGGTGCTGTCCTTGGAGACGCCCATCTTCTTGGTGGCAGACCCGAGCTGCCTTTCGCCGGATGCGTACAGGATGGTTTCCATCAGAAGAGAATCGGAAGCGTTCGTACCCTGCTCGATTGCGCGGGCGGCATGATACATCGCTGCGGCCAGATGGTCCTTGCCGAAGACCATACTGCCATCCAGAACGAGCACCTCGGTCCCCGCGACGCGCGCCCTCAGCACGATGCCCTGCATCGTCTCCGGGCCAAGCCCTGGCTGGACCTTCACAGACCATGCCTTCAGCCTACTGCGCGCCCCATCGATCGAAAGACTCACCGGGCCACCAGATTCGCATCGCGCACGACGCATAAGCTGTTATCGGTAGTCCGTGAGGGCCCTCTGTCCATCCTCCGGCTCTTCTGGCATCCCCTTCTCCTGCTGCCCCAGCTGCTTCTTCAGGGACCTGGCGACGGCCTCCCCTATGGTCGGTATCTGCTTCAGCCGGTCGTAGCTCGTGTTGCGCAGGTCTTCGACCGTCTTGAGCCCTCTGTCGTGGAGCGCTCTCGCCCGGACCCTCCCTATCCCCCTCAGCTTCACCAGCTCCAGAAGCTCGGCCTTGATGCCGTACCTGATCCTAGTGCGCAGCTCGAGCGTCTCCTCTACCGCGTCCTTGTTGAACAGCGCGGCCAGCCTCGCCGTACCATGGATGAGCCATTCGGCCATCTCCATCTTGTTCCTGATGTCTCCAGGCCCGACGCCGAAAGTTTCGGAGATGTCGTTCTCATGGACCTCCGAGATCCAATCGTTCAGGAGCTTCGCGGTCTTGATCTCCGACAGGAAGAGCTCATATTTCGTGAGATCCTCGGGAGGTTCAAGCAGGAGCTGGCCGCTCACATCGCTCTCGTATTCCTCGATCCAGCTGTAGTCGGACTGGCGCAGGTACAGCTGCTGCATGTCGGGCACTGCGCAGACCGCGTGCAGCAGGCCGAACCCGTGGCCGGGAGCGTACTTCTTCAGCGCGTCCCGCAGGATCGTCGCAGACTGCGGGTCGATGTAGAGGTCGCTCACGTGTCTTCCGAACAGAGTAGCATGCAGCTGTTCCTCGTCCTTCAGCATCTCCTCGGCCTTCAGGAAGTCGACCACGTTGGATATCACATCGTCCAAGTAGCCGATTTCCGTCTGATGCGAGAGAAACGTCTTGTGGAAGAAAGTGGTCAGGTCATCGATCGAGGACGCGGCCTTCGTGGCCACGAGAGCTAGCACATGGGACCTGATTGCTGGTTCCGTCCCGAGCTTCGAGTAGATGTTCTCGTTCTCTCCCAGGAGGTAAGTGTCCAGCAGGAGGGACTTCTCTTCCTCGTCCTTCGCGACGAGAATTGCCTCACCGTACTTGTCGTACCTAGGCCTCCCCGCCCTGCCGCACATCTGCCTGATTTCCAGGACGGGGATCATCGTTCGGCCGACATTGGCGTCGAACCTCCGGACGTCGCGCACGATCACCGTTCGAGCCGGGAGGTTGATGCCCGCCGCCAGGGTCGGCGTGGCCACGATGCACCTGAGCGCCCCCTTCCTGAAGCTTGATTCGACAAGCTTCCTCTGGGAACCAGTGAGGCCTGCGTGGTGGAACGCACACCCAGTTTTGATGCACTTGCCTAGCCGACTGCCCATGGCGGTCGGCTCATCCTGCTCTCCGACCAGCCTCTTCGAGATCGTCGACAGTTCCTGGTGCTGATATCCTTCCGTTGACTTCACTACCGGCCCGAGGTGCGCAGCAAGTGACTCGCTCGACTTCCGCGTGTTCACGAACACCAGGCACTGGCCGCCGGATTCGAGGGCGCTCTTCACGAGCGCGTGCACGGGCTCGTCGTCAGTGACGAGCACCCGCTTCGTGTTGTCCGTGAAGAACACCTTCCCTTCTGCGTACACGCCCTGCTTGAGTGGGACGGGCCTCCAGTCACTCGTCACGAGCTCCGCCCCGATCCATTCGGCGAGTTCCGAGGCGTTCTTGATCGTTGCGGACAGCGCGATTATCTGCGCGTTCGGGTTGAAAGTCTTGAACTTGACCAAGGTGACTTCGAGCGTGGGGCCTCGCTCAGGATCGTTGATGAGATGGATCTCGTCCGCGACGACGACGGACAGCTGGTCCAGCCACTTCGCCCTGTGCCTGAGGAGCGAGTCGGCCTTCTCTGAGGTTGCGATCACGATGTCGTACTTGTGCAGCAGGGGATCCACTTCGTCGTAGTCCCCCGTCGACTCCCCGACCCGTATCCCGAGATCCTCGAACTTCGACAGATCCTCGAACTTCTCGGACGCAAGCGCCTTCAGGGGCACGATGTACAGGGCTTTGCCTCCCCTCAGAACTGACTGGAGCATCGCGATGTAGGCCACGAGGCTCTTGCCTGAGGCGGTCGGTATCGCGAGCACGAGATTCTTGCCCTCGAGCGCGGGGCGAATCGCCTCCTCCTGAGGCGGATAAAGTTCCTCGATGCCATCCGCTTTCAGCCTGTCGGTTATGCGGGGGTCGAGTCCGAGCTCGTCGATCCTCATTCGAACCACATCATGGGCGGCTGCGTCATAATACTTGCCCGGGGATGGCCGAAACAGTCGCCCCTCCGGAACGACCGTATATACCCTCCGGCGAGGATACTGGCCATGCCAACAACCTTGAGAGTCCATGGCGCAATCCTTATTTAGCACCAGGGCTAATAGCTTGGACAGTCAGTCATTACATAGACTACTGGTGTAGCGGATGGCGAATAGCGATTCTTTGGGCGGCGCGCTAGGCCTGCCCGATATTGAGGATTGGGTCAAAGCGCAGAAGTTCGAGACTACGGCCGACATCAAGATACCTCCTCAGTTGGTCGACCAAGTCATAGGTCAGGAGGAGGCCGTCACCGTCATCAGGAAGGCTGCCGAGCAGAAGAGGCATATCATACTCATAGGTGACCCGGGCACGGGCAAGTCTATGCTCGCTCGCTCGATGGTCGATTTCCTGCCCAAGGGGGAGTTGCAGGACGTCGTCGCCTACAACAACGCCGACGATCAGAACGAACCCAAGATAAGGATCGTCCCTGCGGGGAAAGGAAGGGAGATAGTGCAGGCGCAGAAGCTAGAGGCCGAGCAGAAGAAGGCCCAGAAGAGCTCCTCGCTCATCATGCTCATAATCATGTTCGTCGTCCTCGGGGCATTCCTGTCGTACATCCAAGGCGACTCGATGCCGCTTCTGATCGCGGTCATAGGCGGCCTGATAATATTCATGCTCGCGAGGTCGTATACTCAGAGGCGTGAGCTGTCGCTCGTGCCAAAGCTGCTGATCACGCACAAACTGGACGAGCAGCCACCGTTCATCGACGCCACGGGCGCGCACGCAGGCGCTCTTCTGGGCGATGTCAAGCACGACCCGTTCCAGAGCGGAGGCCTTGAGACCCCTGCCCACGAGAGGCTGGAGCCGGGCGCGATACACAAGGCCAACAAGGGCGTGCTGTTCATCGACGAGATCAACATGCTCAGGATAGAGAGCCAGCAGAGCTTGCTGACTGCCCTCCAGGAGGGCGAGTTTGGGATTATTGGCCAGAGCGAGCGCTCCTCAGGCGCGATGGTCAAGAGCGAGCCTGTTCCGTGCGACTTCATTCTCGTCGCTGCCGGCAACTTGGACGCCGTCGCGGGTATGCATCCCGCGCTGAGGTCTAGGATACGCGGGTACGGGTACGAGATCTACATGCGGAGCACCATGCAGGACACGGAACCCAACAGGCAGAAGCTCATCAGGTTCGTTGCCCAGGAGGTCTCCAAGGACAAGAAGATACCCCACTTCGACAGGGGTGCGGTCGCGGAGATTGTCCGGGAGGCCCAGCGGAGAGCAGGCAGGCGTGGCATGCTCACCCTCAGGCTGAGGGAGCTGGGCGGCCTCGTCCGCGTCGCAGGCGACATCGCCTCCGAGCGCGGCGCGCCCGTGGTCGAGGCGATACACGTCCTAGACGCCAAGAGGATAGCGCGGTCGCTCGAGCAGCAGGTGACGGACCGGGCGGTGGAGAGGCGCAAGGACTACAGGCTCGCGATCACCGAGGGTGCGGTCGTGGGCATTGTGAACGGTCTCGCGGTCCTCAACGCAGAGTCCTCGATGGCCGAGTACTCCGGCATAGTCACGCCAATCGTAGCCGAGATCACCCCATCCCAGAACAAGGAGAGCGGAAGGATCATCGCGACGGGCAAGCTGGGAGAGATTGCCAAGGAGTCCGTGCAGAACGTCTCCGCCCTCATCAAGAAGTACACCGGCCAAGACATCACCAACCATGACATTCACGTGCAGTTCATCGGGACATACGAGGGGATCGAGGGCGACAGCGCCTCGATAGCTGTCGCGACTGCGGTCATATCCGCCTTCGAGGAGATTGAGGTCGACCAGGGCTGCGCGATGACGGGCAGCCTCAGCGTCAGGGGCCAGGTGCTCCCCGTCGGGGGCGTCACGGCCAAGATCGAGGCCGCGGCGGAGATAGGCCTGAAGAGGGTGCTCATACCCGAGGAGAACATGAAGGACGTCCTGTTGGAGGACAAGTACCTCGGGAAGATCGAGGTCATCCCCGTGCGGACGCTCAATGACGTTATTGCGTATGCGCTCGTAGGCGCTAGGAAGGAGGGCCTGCTCAAGAAGCTCGCCCTGCTGGTGAGCTCCAAGCGCGGGACGGCACCGGCTGCGCTCGTAGCTTCGGACAGGCCAGCGGTCCATTGAGGGGTTGTTCCTCGTGCGGGGCCTGATGGTCGGAAGGTTTCAACCGTTCCACAAGGGTCACTTGGCGGTCATTCGAGAGATTCTGACGAAGTGCGATGACCTCGTCATAGTGATTGGCAGTGCTGAGGAGTCGCACACGGAGAAGAATCCGTTCACAGCGGGCGAGAGGTACCAGATGTTGATATCTTCGCTCACGGACAAGGAACGTGCGCGTGTGTACATCATCCCTCTGAGAGACGTGAACAGATACTCCGTATGGGTCAACCATATCGAGTCATATGTCCCGCCCTTTGACGAGGTGTTCTCGAACAGCGATCTGACCCGGTCGCTCTTCAAGGAGGCCGGCTACGAGGTGTCGAAGACAAGGGCGTACAATTCCAAGGAGTACTCCGCGACGGAGATCAGGAAGCGCATCGTATCAAGGCGCAAGTGGCTACACCTTGTCCCTGAGCCGGTCGCGGCCATGCTCGAAGAGATGGACGTGAGGCAGAGGCTCCTGGACGCTGGAGCGAGCCCCTCGGGGAAGAAGGGAGGATGCCGTGCTCGCTGAGGATATCGGCAAGGTTCTGAGATTCAAGAAACTCACTCTCGCGGTCGCGGAATCGTGCACCGGAGGCAAGCTCGGAGACCTTATCACAGAAGTGCCAGGCAGCAGCGATTACTTCCTCGGAGGAGTGATCTCCTACAGCAATGATGCGAAGATCAGCCTTCTGGGGGTTGATGCCACGACTCTGAAGACGAAGGGCGCGGTGAGCGAGGAGGTAGCCCTCCAGATGGCGGCAGGCGCGCGGAAGGTCCTCAATGCCGACATAGGCATTGGAATAACGGGCGTCGCAGGGCCAACTGGTGGGACGCCGCAGAAACCCGTGGGACTCGTGTACATTGCAGTGTGCTCAAGCGGTGCGTCCGTTTGCAGGAGGAATGTCTTCAAGGGTACGCGATCAGTCATCAAGGACGAATCCGCACAGAAGGCCCTTGCGATGTTGCGCGAGTTCCTTGGAAAGATCGGATGATTTTCGCCTCGTCTTGCTCATCTGTGGAAAGCGACGATTGACGAAAATATTTATACTAACACCCCGATTTAATAACGCGCGTCGCACGCGCGCGAAGGCGTTCTGATGTCAGAAGGGGATGCGCAGAGGGTACCGACTGGGGTCGCGGACTTCGACTCCATCATACAGGGCGGTCTTCCCAGTGGTTCAGTCGTTCTCTTGCTGGGAGACGTCGGCGGTGGCGGGCTGGAGTTCGCACTCACATCAGCAGCGAAGATAGGTATCGTGAAGGAGTTCCCCGAGACTAGGTCGTTCATGCTCGGGGACGCGGGCAAGCGCGGTCTGCTCCCGGACAAGATGTGCTACATCACTTTCTCAAGGTCCAAGGAGGACATTCTGCAGGAGGTCAAGATGTCCTTCAACAAGGACTTCTACGATTCCTTGAAGCATAACCTGCTCTTCAAGGACTTCTCGAAAGACTACTTCGTTCACACGGTCGTCCCCACAAGCTGGCTCGACGCGGACACGAGCGGAATCTTCTCAGAAAAGAAGCAGGACGGGCTCATGGAGTCGTTGGTCGACTTCCTGGACACGAACGCCCCGAGGAGCCTCGTGGTGGTCGATTCCCTCACGGACCTCGTGGTGTCCGAGACGATCAACTTCCAGGACGTGATCGCCCTGCTCAAGGGCATCCAGAGGATGGCCAAGAAGTGGGGCTCGGTCTTCTACTTGATCCTGACGGACGATATTCTGGACAGGAAGAGGCAGCAGATGATAATCGACAGCGTGGACGGCGTGTTCAAGTTCGAATGGGCGAAGTACCACCATACATCGAAGAGGCAGAGATACCTCTACGTCGAGAAGTTCATGAGCGTACTACCGCACCTGGACCAGGAGCGGATCGCGCGGTTCGCCACTCTGATAACTTCTCAGAGCGGCTTCGTCGTGATAAACACTGAAAGGGTCGGGTGACAGAATGGCGGCAATAACGGGTAGGGTCAAGACAGGAGTGGATGGCCTGGACGAGATGCTTCAGGGGGGCCTTCCGGAAAACCACATAGTCGTTGTGATGGGATCATTCGGCACTGGCAAGACGACTTTGGGGTTGCAGTTCATCGTAGAGGGGCTGAAGAAGGACGAGCCATGCATCTTCATTTCTCTGGAAGAGGACAAGGATTCAATTCTCAAGAACGCCGCGGCGTTCGGATGGGATCTGTCTAGTGCGATCGACAAGAAGAAACTGGGACTGTTCAAGCTCGAGCCGTCCGACGCGAAGACCACGATCACGAGAATCAAGAGCGAGCTCCCGAAGTTCGTTAAGTCGTTCGGCGCGAAGAGAGTGGTGCTCGATTCCGTGTCCCTCTTGAACATGATGTTCTCAGACGAGAACGATCGGCGCTCCAACTTGTTCAACCTGTGCCAGCTCCTGAGGAGCACAGGCGCGACCACTCTTCTCACAGCCGAGGTGAAGGATGAGAACCCCCGTTCCTCAAGAGACGGCCTCGCGGAGTACACGGCCGATGGCGTGCTGCTCCTCCAGTCGGAGGAGAAGGCTGAGGGAGGCGAGGTGCAGCTCACCATAAGGATACTCAAGATGAGGCGGACCACACACTCGCGCAGGGTGAAGCCCTATTCGATCACCGAGAAGGGCGTCGTCGTGCACGCGGGCGCAGACGTGTTTTAGGACTTGCCTATCAAGGAACCCTTGATGGCGTCCTCCATCTTGCGATCGATGCTCTCGGACGACCTGTCCCACCTTGAGACCAGCTCCTGGTTGACGACCGAGCCCAGCCTGCGCAGGCCCTCAGTGATCATATCGTCCGAAGGATGAGTGAAGTTCAGCCGCAAGGAGCTGTTACCTTGCTTGGGCTCCGCGAAGAACGCCCTCCCGGTGACGAACGCGACGCGCTTCTTCAGAGCCTTCTTCAGCAGTTCCTGGGAGTCCATCCACTCGGGGAGGTTCACCCAGAGGAACATGCCACCCTCGGGCTTGATCCAGCGGAGCTCGTTGGGCATGTACTCGGACATCCCCGCCAGCATGAGGTCCATCTTCCGGCTATACATCTTCCTGATCTTCTCTATCTGCGGGTCGATGTAGCCCTTGACGATGTACTCGTGCGCGATCCTCTGGCCGAGGACGTTCGTGCACACGTCCGTGGACTGTTTTGTTATAATCAGTTTCTGGAGTATGTCTGGATGCGCAACGACCCAACCGACTCTTAGACCTGGGGAGAGGATCTTCGAGAAGGTGCTCATGTAGATGACGCGCCCCTCGTCGTCCCAGCTCTTGATAGGCTTGATGTGCTCGCCGACGTACCTGAGCTCGCCGTAAGGATCGTCCTCGAGTATGATGAAGTCGTAGTCCGATGCGAGGTCGACCAGCTTCTTCCTGCTCTTCTCGGGCATGGTCACCCCGGCGGGGTTCTGGAAGTTCGGCAGGGCGTAGACGATCTTCGGCGGGTTCGGCCTCTTCACGAGCTTCTTCATCCGCTCCTCGAAGATGTCCATGCGCATGTTGTTCTCATCGATCGGAATGGATTCGAAGGAGGCCTGCATCACCGTCCAGCCGGTGAGCGCAGCGAGGTAAGTGGGCGCCGAGACGACTATCGTGTCCTTCGGGTCGATGAACACTTTCCCAGTGAGGTCGATCACCTGCTGCGAGCCGCTGACGATGAGAACGTTCTCCTTCTGGGCGTCCATGCCCTTCTTCCGCATGCGATCCGCAACGGATTCTCTCAGAGGCGCGTAACCCTCGGTGATCCCGTACTGGAGCGCCTGCGCGCCGTCCTTTTTGAGGACATCGCAGACGATGTCTCTCACTATCTCCGTCGGAAAGGTCTCCGGGTTCGGGAACCCCCCAGCGAAGGAGATCATGTCCGGGACCTGCAACAGCTTCAGGAGCTCCCTCACCTCGGACGCCTTCATGTCCTTGGTGCGCTCCGCAAAATGACGCGTGAGATTGTTGGCCATCTCGCCTTCCTCAGCGCGTGCAGTTAGAGGTCGGACGCACTTTAATGGTTCTGAGCCTACAAGCGCGGGCCGTGTTTTCTGGTAGCACGTGCATGTTCTCACCGTCCACTCGGCGCACCAAAACCATTAAAAGCAAAAATAGCCTACAACGCAACCGGTCAGATGAAACTCACACGCCAGGGAAAGGTCAAAGACGTCTACGAGGTGGATGCGCGCTCGCTCGAGTTCGTGTTCTCCGACAAGATATCGGTCTTTGACAAGATCATCCCGTCGCTGATACCGCAGAAGGGCGAGACGCTGTGCCGGTCCAGCGCGTTCTGGTTCCAGGTCGCCCGGTCCGCAGGCATCAAGACGCACTTCAGGGAACTCATACCACCGAACAGGATGCGAGTCCAGAAGGTGCAGGTGCTCGAACCGTCGAAGATCACGAAGAAGACCACGAATTACCTGATCCCGCTCGAGGTCATAACGAGGCACTACGTGGCCGGTTCGCTTTGGGACCGGATCCGGAGCGGCGAGATCAAGCCCGCGAAGCTGGGAATAAAGTCCAATAAGGAAGTGAAGTATGGCGACAAGCTCCCCGAGCCGTACATCGAATTGACCACGAAACTCGAGACGGTCGACAGGCTGCTCACGAAGAAGGATGCCCAGAAGACCGCCTCGCTCACGAACGACGAGTACGACGCCCTCGTCAAGTCCGCCCTGTCGATCGACGACAGGATAGCCGAGGAGGTCGAGAAGAGGGACCTCATACACGTCGACGGCAAGAAGGAGTACGCGTTCGACGAGGACAGGGAGCTAATGGTCGTCGACACCTTCGGGACCGCGGACGAGGACAGGTGGTGGGACTGGGAAGCCTATTCCAAGGGACAGTTCCTCGAGCTCAGCAAGGAGAGCGTGAGGCAGTACTACCGGCAGCTCGGATACTACGACAAGCTCATGGAGGCTCGGAGGATGGGCAAGGCGGAGCCGAAGATCTCGGCGCTCCCGGAGGCGAAGATCAAGGAGGTCTCTGGGTTATACATCGACATGTTCGAGCGGATCACGGGCGAGACATTCAGATGAGCCCGTTGCCGAGGCATTCTTTTTTCCGAAAGGTTAATGGCGTACGGACGCTGCTGGAGAGTATGAAATGGAGTTCAGTGGCATCGACGAGTTCATGCTCTATCTGAAGGCGCAGTTCGACAAGAGCGAGCGGAGGCAGGATTGGCGCGCGCTCACGGGGAGGAACCACGTGTCCTCCGACTATGACACATTCATCTTCACGGACGAGAAAGTCTTCCAGATCAAAGCCAAGGAGGTCGCCCCCAAGCGGATGGCCGCGGTGGCGAGGGAGGTCGGGGGCCCGTCGCCGGACCTCCTCGAGCTGATTGCAGGTGGATCGCCCGTCCCGCTCAACGTCATGACCCGCTCCCCCTCGGCCTACTCAGTGATCATGTTCGGGGTCCAGCAATACTCATCCGATATCTCCGACCTCCTCAGGAGGGAGTACTACGGATCGAGGCAGGACCAGCTGGACCTCGAGCTCGACCGCTCTGTGAAGGTGCTTCTGGATCGGCCTGACGTGATGCGCGCCTACAGGAGCATGAGGCGGGACCAGGACGGGTACTTCGCCTGAAGGAGACCCTCAGGTCATCTTCCCGTCCAGGTATTGCTGGTAGCCGCCCAGGTCCAGGAGCCCGTGCCCGGAGAAGTTCATCGCGATGATCGTCTTCTCGTTCTTCTTCTTGGCTTCGAGCGCCAGGTCCATGACCGCCTTGATCGCGTGGGCCGTTTCGGGCGCAGGTATGATGCCCTCGGCCCTGGCGAACATCATGGCCGCGTCGAACACTTCCTTCTGCTTGTAGGCGACAGGCTTGACGACTTTGTGCTTCACCAGCTGGCTCACCGTGGGCGCAGCTCCGTGATACCGCAGCCCTCCGGCGTGGATGGGCGACGGGACGAAATCGTGTCCCAGAGTGTACATCAGGAGCAACGGGGTCATGCCTGCGGTGTCCCCGAAGTCATACTCGTACTTGCCTGCAGTTAGGCTCGGTACAACCGTCGGCTCGACGGCGATGAACTCAGTCTTCGTCTTCTTCTTCCGCTTCTCTCCGATGAACGGGAACGTGAAGCCTGCGAAGTTGGAGCCTCCGCCGACGCATCCGACCAGGTAATCGGGCTGCTCTTCCAGCTTCTTGAACTGGAGCATCGTCTCCTCGCCGATTATCGTCTGATGCATCATGACATGGTTCAGGACGCTCCCGAGGCTGTATTTGGTGTGGTCGTTCCTGACGGCGACATCCATGGCCTCGCTGATAGCGATGCCCAGCGAGCCTGGGTGTTTCGGGTCCTTGGCGAGCATCTTCCTGCCGAACTCCGTGAGGTCGCTCGGGGACGGATGGACCTTGGCCCCGTACACGCGCATCATCTCGCGCCTGTAGGGCTTCTGGTCGTAGCTCGCCCTCACCATGAAGACCTCGCATCCGAGGCCGAAGTAGTTGCACGCGAGGCTGAGTGCGGTGCCCCACTGCCCTGCGCCCGTTTCGGTGGCGAGGTTCTCCACACCCTCCTTCATGTTGTAGTAGGCTTGAGCGAGCGAGGTGTTCGTCTTGTGGCTGCCCGCCGGGCTCAGATCCTCCCGCTTGAAGTAGATCTTCGCGGGCGTCTTGAGCATCTTCTCGAGCCTCTCAGCCCTCTGTAGAGGGCTGGGTCTGTTGGCAATCATGTACGCCTGCAGAACCTCTTCGGGGATGTCGATGTAGTTCGCCGAGGACATCTCCTGGGCGATCAGGGCCTTCGGGAAGACGACCTCGAGGTCGCTCGGGGATATCGGTTGCTTCGTCGCGGGGTTCAGCGGCGGAGCCAGGGGCTCCGGCAGATCGGGCAAAATGTTGTACCATTTCCTTGGCATCTCTTCTGCGGTCAGTGTCGTCCTTATGGGCCTCAAGGGCAGACCTCCTTTGACTGGCACCCTGTAATGCTGTACAATATATATCCTTTTCGAGCAATGATGTACACTTATGTGTATAGCGGTATGATAGAATGGCCCGAAGCGTGCATCGGGGACGCCACCAGGCCTCCCTCCGTCCCGCTCAGAAGAAGACCGAGATCACGTCGAAGGCAACGAAGTGAGTCCCATCGCGGAGCACACCGTCGATATGCACGGTCACTTCGTCGCCGGGGCCGAGCGTCTCCAGGAATCGGTCCTTCTGGAACTTCATCATCAGCTTGTCCGCGCCGTTGCTGTCTCCGTACCCGTCGTCGATGTGCGCCTTGAAGCAGGTCTCCACATACACACGATCGTTCAGCTTGATGCTTGGGACGAAGACATCATCCAGCGAGTAGCCTGAGGGGAGTTCGAGGTAGCCGGTCACGTACTTCCCGTTGCTCTTGAGGTTGATTACATCCGGTTCGAGGTCCAGATACCCCACGATGGCCTCTCCTGCAGCCGACTCAACGGTCGGTATCCCTCCCGACAGGTCTGTGGGACCCGCCTCGGCAGCGTCGGGCGACTCAGTCGGCCCGTCCACGCCCATGAGCGGAACCAGCATCAGCAGCGCTGCTCCCGAACAGATGACAAGCATCTTGGCGGAGCCCAGCGGAGAGTACATGGCCAGCATACCTACAAGTTCGAAAATAGCCCCTGGCTAGCTATATCAGGGTTATGAGCTGGGCGTTTTTTCGCGAGCAGGCGGGCCTCCAATAGTTCAAATACAAGTTGTGAGGGCGCGAACCTCTCGGTCAGCAGGCTACACGACAGATGTCAGGATTATGCCCAGGACGACCATGCCGAGGATGATCCAATCTGTCTTGGAGAGCTTCTCCTTGATGAAGATCCGCGCCCCCAGGATCGTCACGACGGGGTACGCGGATATCAGCGGGAACACGATGGACGCGGTGCCCTGGGATATCGCCGAGGTCTCCGCGAAGTACCCGAGCTGCCACAGCTCGGCGACGACTATCGCTCCGATCACAGGGACCGTCCACTTCGGGAAGAACACCTTGCTCGTCGCGCCCTTGTGTCGGAGGTATGCGAAGGCTACGGGCGGAAGGATGAACACATACAGGCCGAGGTAGCCTATCAACGGGAGCCCGTCCAGGGCGAGCTTGATGAAGATCCCTCCGAACCCCCAGACCAGGAGCGTCACGATGCTGAGCGTGAGGGCCTTGCGCGAGAAGGTCGATCCGCCCGCGGACCTCCCGTGGGAGAACGACAGCGCGACCATGCTAGCTATGATTATGCAGATGCCGAAGGCGTTGATGAGGTCTATCCGCTCGCCCAGTAGTGTCACGGCGAGCGTGGCGGTTATCGCTGGGAACGCCGCCGTGATGCTCCCGACCATGCTGACGGCGCCGTCCTCGAGCGCCTCGAGGTAGATGTAGTACCCTCCCCTCGCTGTGGCGGCCCCGATCAGGCCGTACAAGACGTATTCAAGGTGGTCTAGATACCCGCCCCAGAGCAGGACGGCTCCGCCGAAGATGAAGACGTAGATGGGCACGGACGCGGCGAAGTTGAGAGCCACCATCGAGGTGGCGTCGAGGGACCGGACTGCGACCTTCGCGATTACCTGCGTGAGCCCGTAGATCGTGAGGGAGCACAGCGCGAACGCAATCGAGGCATCTACCATGGTACCCTAGCCGGCAACGCCGCCATCCAGTTGCAGTACTAGATACTTGCGATGTGCGCGGCTCAGACTGCGTCCTGTTTGGTCTATGTCTTCAGGCCTGAGCCTGCCTCTTCGGTTTGAACACCGACAGCAGGACCGCCATGACGCCGATCCAGAGCAGGAAGATCGCGAACAGGAGCACGCCGCTCACATCCGTCTCCGCAGCGAGGATCCACATGAATGCAATCACGACCAGGGTCGGTCCCCAGAACACGTAGTATGAGCTGCTCGTGGGGCCTCTCCTGTTAGGGTCAGCGCCCGCCCTCATGACCAGCCCGAGGGCCGTGTAGAACGCCCCGACCTCGAGGAGGATTATGGGGAAGAACATCCACCATGAGTCGATCATCCAAGCGACGAGGATCGCGACTGCGATTGCGATTATCATGAACCCTGCTGCGATGTTCTGCAAGCCGCCCCGGCGTGTGAGTTCCATTTGAACTACCCTGGATTCGCAGTGTCTGCACGCTCTTAAGACTTTTCGGTGGTTTTCCGCCTGGGAGCGCCTTCCGGAGGCTACTTGAGGTATATCAGCCGGGAATGCCGAGAGTCCCAGATCCAGTCGTCCTCGGTCACCGCCTCATTCCGCTTCGTGATCATGTTGTCCAGCTTCGCGTCGAGGTCGTCGGCCTCGTGGACTAGGAGCGCCTCGGGGAACATGGGTTCGACCGGAGACCCCCACTCCTTACGGCCGTGGTGCGACAGCAGGATATGCCTGATCTTCGAGGCCGTGAGAGGCGGGAATTCTGAGATCGCGGACATCCTGTGCATCAGCTCCTGGTCGCCGATGGTGATGTGCCCGAGCAAGTTCCCATCTTCGGTCTGGCTGATGTTGCTCGTGACCTTGAAGCTCTGAACCTTGCCGATGTCGTGCAGTAGCGCTCCCGCGAGCACCAGGTCCCTGTCGAGCTCGGCGTGCAATTCGCACGCCCTGATTGCCAGCTCGGCCACGTTGAGCGTGTGGTGCAGCAGTCCTCCGACGGCGGCAGAATGAAGCTGTATCGATGCGGGAGCCTCAGAGAACGCCTTCGCGAACTGCGGTTCGGAGAAGAACGCGTCCAGGAGCCTCTTCAGGTCCTTGTCCTCGACGCTGTCGACGAGCCGCTTCAGGTGCAGTTTCATCTCATCGACGTTCTCAAACGACTTGATGAGGTTGCCGAGGTCGTATTCGCCCTCGCCGAGCTTCCTGATGGTACCCCCGTTCTTCTCGCTGACGGATACCTCCAGTTGCCCTCTGTACTCCGCAACCTCGCCCGTAATGTGTACGATCTCCTCGCGGTCGAAGGAGCCTTGGAGCCTCTCGGCCGCAGCCTTGTCTCCTCCTCCCCAGAACTTGACGGTGATCTGCCCCGATCGGTCGGCCACTCTGAACTCGAACATCGAGCCGTACTTGTAGTCCGTCACGGGCTTCTTGTAGTGGACAGAGAAGTAGCTGTCCACTCTCTCACCCGGCTTGAACTCGCTGATCAGCTGCTTGGATGCCATGCGCAGTATCTCCCTGGGCGCTCTGCCTTCCGGCCTGATAATCGGCAACGGTGTGTATATTGACTTTGTGTGTGGTGCTCCGAATGTCCCTCCCCTGAGCTGCCTGATCGCGGTATGCTCAATCGCCGTCCCCGCGTCTGTCTCCGAAACCGTGTGTCGGGACATTCGGCCGCACACAAGCGCAGATACGGCAGATGCATCACAATACGTCCGACTGCGTGTAGCCTACCTCAACTCTTCGCGAACTCTCGCTTGAGGTTCTTGTCAAGGACGGCCTTCCTCTTTGTGTCGGCGAGCCAGACCTTCGTCTCGCGCCAGACGGCCGGGCAGTGCTCTCCCTTCAGGCCCACGGTCCTCGCGATCTCCTGCTCTATCTCCTTCGCGTTCTCCTTCGTGACGACGATGCCCAGCTCGTCGAAGTACCCTTTCTTCTTCAGGTACGCGACGAAGCAGGTCATGGAGCCAGCCTCTTCAGCAGCTCGGCCATGCGCGCTCCCAACCCGGAGGCGCTCTCGAGTCCCTCCTTATCCTCTCTGATGTCCCCCTTGTCGCCGGCAGTCCCCATTGCTCCGAACAGCCCGCCCTTGGGGTTCGCCATTATCACGCCGTGGAATGCGAAGAAGGACATGATCTGGAGGAGAGCGAGCTCCTGGCCCCCGTGCGCCCCCGCGCCCACGGTAATGGCCCCGCCCACCTTGTCCTTGAAGTCCTGTTCCGTGTACGCGATGACGCTCCGGTCGAGCAGGGCCTTCATCTGGGCCGTGACGTCGGCGCCGTACACCGGCGACGCCATGAGCAACCCGTCTGCACCTGCCATCTTGTCTAGCAGCTTGAGCGTGTCGTCCTTGATCGGGCAGTGCCAGTGTTTCTTGTAGCATACCTCGCATGCGTTGCACGGTCTGACTTCGTAGTCCCTGAGAGAGGCCGATTCGACCTCGATGCCGGCCTTCTTCAATGCCTTGGCCGCTTCGTCGATCATGATCTGAGTGTTGCCGTTCTTTCTCGGGCTGCCGTTTATCGCCAGGACTCTCATGTCTTCGCCTCCAGGGTCTGAGCGGAAGTGAACAGTCTTCCCCCAAGAAAATGGTTCCTAGCCTGAGAGCAAAAAAGCTGCCTCGGCCCCTCATCCCTTAGGGCCGAGAGCAGGCTCAGTCTCCCTTTCTTGTCGGCTCACCAGCACTTCGAGTAGCCGCAGGTCCTGCACACTACGCAGCCCTCGACATACTCGACCATGCTTCCGCACTCCGGGCACTCGGGGCACACGTCCCCCTTGTCCGCGTAGTTCTCCTTCGCGGCCACCGTGGCCGCCTTGCCCGCCCCCTCCAGAGCATCCGCGCGCTCGACCGTGACCGAGCGGTCCTTCGTGAACCTCTCAAGCGCCTTCCCCACAGCGTCGCTGCACGAGAGCACCATGCCCCCGGGCTGCCACAGCGGTGATGGGCACCTGATTCCCTTCAGCTGCTTCACGATGGCCTCGGGCTCGATCCCCGACCTCAGCGCGAGCGATATGAGCCGGCCTATGGCCTCCGCCTGCGACGCCGTGCACCCGCCAGATTTGCCCATCTGGGTGAAGACCTCGCAGAGGCCCTTGTCATCCTCGTTTATCGTGATGTAGAGGTGCCCGCAGCCCGTCTCGAGCCTCTGGGTAGACCCTCTGGTGACGTACGGCCTCGCCCTGGGAAGGCGTGTGTCTTCCTCCTCGGCCGTCTTCTCGGGCGCCTTTGGCGCCTCTCCGACGCTCAGCACCTGGTCCTCTCGGCTGCCGTATCTGTAGACCGTTACGCCCTTGCACCCGAGCTCGTAGGCCATGAGGTAGACGTTCTCGACGTCCTTCTGCGTGGCCTCCTTGGGGAAGTTGACGGTCTTCGAGACCGCGTTGTCTGTGAAGTCCTGGAACGCACCCTGCATCCGGATGTGCCACTCGGGGACTATGTCGAGGGCGGTGACGAACAGCCTCCGCACATCCTCCGGGATCATCTTCATCTCCTTGACGGAGCCCCTGGAGGCTATCTCCTTCATCAGCTCATCCGTGAAGAACCCGCGCTCCCGCGCGACCTCCTCGAAGATCGGGTTGACCTCCGGGAGAATGTCCTTGTCCATCACGTTGCGCACGTACGCGACCGCGAATATCGGCTCGATGCCGCTCGAGACGCCGGATATGATGCTTATCGTTCCCGTGGGCGCGATGGTGGTCACGGTCGCATTCCTGATCTTGTCGTGTCTCTTGGCCAGGGTGCTCTCCGCGAAGTTCGGGAAGCTGCCCCGCTCCTCCGCGAGCTTGACAGAGGCCTTGCGGCCCTCGTCGTTGATCAGCTTCATGAGGTCCCGCCCGAGCTTCATGGCCTCCTCGGTGTCGTAGGGTATGCCCAGCCTGAGGAGCATGTCGGCGAAGCCCATAACTCCGAGGCCGATCTTGCGGTTCCCCTTTGTCATGGCCTCGATCTGCTTGAGTGGGTACCGGTTCATGTCTATGACGTTGTCCAGGAATCTCACGGCCGTGTGGACCGTGTCCTTGAGCTTCTCGCGATCGACCGCGAGCCTCCCCGACTCGTACGTGAGCATCTTCGCGAGGTTGATGGAGCCGAGGTTGCACGACTCGTACGGCAGCAGGGGCTGTTCCCCACACGGGTTGGTGCTCTCTATCTCCCCTATCTTCGGGGTCGGGTTATCCCTGTTGATCCTGTCCAGGAACACGATCCCGGGCTCCCCGTTCCTCCAGGCCATGTTGACAATGAGGTCGAACACCTTCCGGGCGCTCATCTTGTTCATGGGCTGCTTCGTCCGGGGATTCATCATGTCGTAATCCCCGCCCTCCTCGAGCGCCTTCATGAACTTGTCCGTTAGCGCCACTGAGATGTTGAAGTTGGTCAGCTTCGTGGAGTCCCGCTTGCACGTGACGAACTCCAATATGTCCGGGTGGTCCACCCGCAGGATGCCCATGTTCGCACCCCGCCTGGTGCCCCCCTGCTTGATCGTCTCCGTCGCCGCGTTGAAGACCTCCATGAACGAGATCGGGCCGCTCGACACACCTGCCGTGCTCTTGACGGAGTCGTTCGCCGGCCTGAGCCTCGAGAAGCTGAAGCCCGTGCCCCCACCGCTGTTGTGTGAGACGAACCCGTTTGCCAGGTACGCGTGCCTCTGAGGTATGGTCAGGTCCACGACCTCCCTCTTCCCTGCAGGGATCACCTCTTTGACAATGACGATGTAGTGACCGTCATCGTCGGGTTCCTCGTGCAGTAGGCCCAGTTCGTCGAGCTCCGCGGCCATGCTTTCGCTGTCCGCACCTGCGAGCCTCTTGGACAGCAGCTTGGAATCGCATCCAACCTTCTCCTTGAACACGTGGAATCCCGAACGGGTGCACACCGTGAGCGCGACGCCCATCCTCCGGGTCGGGATGCCGAGGTAGAACATTATCGACTGGAGTTCTCGCGCGAACTCCTCGCTCCCGCAGCCGATGCTCACGACGCCTCTCGGGGATAACCATCCGTGGTCCGCGAAGGCCCTTCTGAGGAAATCGCACAGAGCCTTCTCGTCAGCCCCTATGAGTCTCCCGTCGGCTCCCGACTCGGCAAAGTCGCACACCTCCTCCGCGACCTCGGCAATAGGCCCTCCCAGCCAACCCCCGAGCTTCATCAGGAGCTTGTCTCCCGACACGAGCTGTCCGATCTTCTTCCAGCCGAACTCGTCATCCTCGCTGACGGCCATCAGCCGGTGCAAAGCGGTGCCTGTGATCCTGTTGCCCTCGACGGTCTCTACGGTGAATACCTCCTGGAGGCCGTTCTTGTGAGCGCTTTCGACGAGGTCCATGCCGTCTTGAGTCTCTATCCAAGTCCCCTGTGTGATATCCCCAAGTCGGCTGCAGCCCATGTCGGTCATGACAAGGGTCTCAGGAACGAGGCACTTGTGGATCAGAGCCGTGTACTTGATCGCGTCGAAGATCTCCTCCATCGAGTCTCCTATCGGCAGGACGAAGCACGCGGAGAGCTGTCCCAGCTCCCTGCCCGCGTTCATAAGAGTAGGGCTGTTCGGCATGAACTCCAGCCGCGCCATCATCTCGTAGAACCGCTGGGCGATCCTGTCGACCTCGGTGTCGGACTTCCCGTAGTTCTTCTCGGCCAAGGCTATCGCCTTCGCAACGCGTTCGAACAGCTGTTTCGGGGTCTCGACTGGTTTGCCGTTGTCGTCTTTCCTCAGATATCTGCGCTCAAGGACCACCTTGGCGTTCGCAGTGATCTGGGGCTCTGGCTGCCAGTCTCGGGCTCCTCCTGAGCCGTTCGATGAGGCGACAGTACCCCCTCTTGATTGACCGGAAATGGTGGACATTTCTCCCCCTTCCAACGATTGTTATAGTCCCTTCCAAGTCGGATTCGAGTCCGCTTCGACGATGATTGAGATAGCCTTGCCACCATGTAGTCCGGTAGAAGCCTATCTCCTGCCTCTCCACCCTTCGTTGGTCTCCGAAAGGTGAAAAGCCTTGCTATTGCGTGCAGCCCGTGAACGCGGTGAATCGGATATAGCTGTTTTCGAACAAGACCTGGTAACACTCAGCCCCCGTCTTTTTCCATTGGAGTCGCAGTATCTTATCATATATGTTATCAGATTCCTTATCAATTGCTCTATCCAGCAACAACAAGGCCTTATGTTCCTGAGTTCGAGCATTCAGCCGGTGGAGCGTTCTACAAGAAGCCGCGTGTCGAGTGGAACACTGTTTGTTGGTTTTCGGCGCTTGATACTCAGCGTGTTCCGGGCTCTTCGATACTTGTGAACCTCGGTTCATCTCTTAGAGGCACATATTTTGAATATGAGCATGACATCTACTATTCTGAGCCAACCAGATTGCAGGACGGTGTACCGTGAAGATCAGCGTGAAGCTCTATGCCTCGTTCAGGGAGATCGTAGGGGTAAAGGAAGAGTCTCTCGAGCTGAAGGAAGGCACCACGGTGCAGACTCTCCTGGACGAATACATCCACAGGTTCCCGCAGATGGCCCGATTCAAGGAACATATCATCCTCTCAGTCAACAAGGAGTACGGAGCCCCATCAAGAATCCTCAGAGATGGCGACGAGGTCTCGTTCCTGCCGCCCGTCAGTGGCGGATGATTTATGCATGGCAATGCCATACCACCGCCGGCCGGGACACCAATACTGGAGAGCTGAGCACTTGCTTGCAGGCAGACACGTGTCCGAGAGGCTGTTCGTTCTGATTGTCGCCATGGTTTTCATTTGTCCAGCTGTACACATAGCTGTGTCTGCGGGTGATGTATCCACCGGACTTGAGGCGCCTCCGACTCCGCCCGGAGAACAGTACGTCTACCACAACTACACTTTCATGAAGGACGTCATGTACGAGATAGAATCCCAGTTCCCTGAGATCACGAAGATCTATGACATCGGCGACGCCTGGGAGAAGACCGAGGGCATCGCTGACAGGGACATCCTCGCCATGAAGATATCCGACAACGTCTTGCTGGACGAGGACGAGCCCGAAGTCCTGATACTTGCTCTTCACCATGCGAGGGAATGGGTTAACCACGAGATCGCCATCGCGGCTATCAGCAACATCACGGCCGCCTACGGGAACGATGCTAGGCTCAGCTGGCTTGTCGACAACCGCGAGACTTGGATCGTGCCTATGGTGAACCCAGACGGCCTGGATTACTCCCTCGAGTTCGAATCCCTCTGGCGCAAGAACCGGCGGCTGAACTATGACGGTTCGTACGGTGTCGACCTGAACCGGAACTACAACGGCTCAGAGAACGGCGATCCCGCGGGAGCGTGGGGTGGGGCGGGGACTTCGGACGACCCCACATCTGACGTCTACTGCGGAGAGTTCCCGTTCTCCGAACCTGAAACACAGGCCGTCCGCGACCTCGCACTCGCTCACAACTTCCAGATCGAGCTCGACTTCCACAGCTCAGGCGAATGGGTCATGTGGCCCTGGGGATACTCATCTAACCTCACGGCCGATGACGCTTCGCTCGTGGCCATCGGCAACAGACTCGCGGCCATCAACGGCTACACTGCGGCGCAATCAGTGGACATGTACGCGACCACGGGTGACTCCCTCGACTGGCTGTACGGAGGGGTGCACATCTACCCGTTCCTGTTCGAGACCGCGACCTCCTTCCAGCCGATCAAGACTGTCGATGTGTTGGCAGTCATTGACGAGAACCTGCCCGCCATATGGGAAGGAATGGAGATCGCTGGCGACCGCGACCTGAAATCTTTCGATGTCGTCCACACGCCCGTTAGCACTCGCCCATACGCGTCATCCGGATTCGTGCTTGATGCGGTGGTGACTGCTGAGAGGGGAGTCGACCCTGCGGGCGTCTCCTTGGTCTATCGCGTCGACGGCGGGCCATGGGCGGAGCTCTCGATGGACCGTCCGGGCGACAATGACACCTACGAGGCTGATGTCCCTGCGCAGTCCGCGGGAGGCTATGTGGAGTACTACTTCATCGCACACGACCTGTCAGGCGTCGTGAAGATGTCGCCGCTCTATGCTCCGTACGAGATTCATTCGTTTACCGTCACGGCGGTCTCCGCACCGCCCACAGCGGACGCTGGTGCGGACCAGGAATCGCTCGTCGGGCAGACCGTGTTCCTCAGTGGTCTTGGATCGTCAGATGACGTCGGGATCGAGAACTACACATGGACGTTCGTATACGATGGCGCCGACCGGATCTTGTACGGCGCGACCCCAGAATTCACGTTCCTGATCGAGGGCGTGTACGACGTCACTCTGACCGTCTATGACGGAGAAGGGAGTTCGGACATCGACGGCATGGTCGTCACGGTGTCGGCCGTGCCGATACCGGAGCTCGGGACGTTTGCGATGGCCGTTTCGGTGCTTGCGGTGGCCATGCTCGTTTCATGGTCATCTGCATTCAGAAGGCGCAGGCGCGAATCGTAGAGTCCAACCGGGCAACGACTTCGCAGCGCGTGCCCATTCAATCGAGGAGCACTACCTTCAGGCTCCGACCAATCGGGCACTCCAACTCGTCGCTCTTGACGGCGGCGACCCTGAACCTCATGCCATCGAGTGCGCCATAGGGTCTGCATATCCTGAAGTTCGGGCATCCGATCCTGTCGCAGTCGGTCTCCTCGAACGTGAGCATCGTCCCTTCGATGGCGGACCTGGTGGGTATGGCCGCCTTCGTCGGGAGCTTCTCGACCTCCACGACCCTGACGCCGCCTTCGTGTATCTTGCACTCGTGGTGGACGTCCCTGACCTCCGTCACCCGGTACCACCTGTTCGGTTCGAGATGGAAGCAGACGTTCTTCACCTTGCAGTCTCTGCAGTCCCCCAAGGGTCCTCCGAAGACGAACTCGAAACCCTTTCTGCACTGCTGCTCTCCTACGACCGTAACCAGCACCATTTCAAACACCTCTGCTCAGATCACTTTTGTAATCCTCGCCAGGCGTTCGGCAGCGTCCGGTGTCAGCCCCCTGTCCCCGAGTATGGTGTACCGGTCCTTGCGGATCTCGTGAGCGTGGACGAGAGCCTCCTTCAACTGTTCCGCGGTCACACCGAGCTCGCTGGCGCTCGTGGGCGCACCTATCATCTGGAGGGCGCTGCGTATCCTCTGCCAGTCGCCTCCGTGAAGGTACATCATCATGATTGACCCGACGCCGCACTGCTCCCCGTGGAGAGCCTTGCCTGGCGCGATTTTATCGAGAATGTGAGAGAACATGTGCTCCGAGCCGCTCGTCGGCCTCGAGGAGCCCGCGACGGCCATCGAAATGCCAGAGATGATGATGGGCCTGATCGAGACCCAGACGCTCTCCTCCAGGTTCGGTTTGATGGCGGCAGCGTTCTCGATTATGGATTCGGCGGCGTACTTGGCCAGGTTGGCCGCGCTCGAGCTGAAGTCCTCGGACCTCAGCCGTTCGGCGAGCTGCCAGTCCATGATCGCCGTGGAGTTGGATATCACGTCTGCGCACCCCGAGGCCAGCAGCCGGTACGGGGCCTTGACGATGAGTGCGGTGTCGGCAATGACTCCCATGGGCACCTTCGCGTGGAGCGAGAGCGAGTTCCCCCCGTCCTTGATGGACGCCCTGGGGCTCGCGATGCCGTCGTGGGACGCGGATGTCGGCACGCTGAGGAATGGCATCTTGAGGTTGAGCGAAGCGAGTTTCGCGAGGTCGATCTTGCTGCCGCCGCCCACGCCTATGAGGAACGAGGCTTTGACGTCCTTCGCGACCTCCTCGACCTTGACGAGGTTCTGCTGGGTGGCCGGGCCAACTTCCACCTGCTGGACGTCGTACTTGCTCTGCTCCAGGGACTCACGGACGAGCCCAGCAGCGAGCCTGCCGGTGGTCGGCCCTGTGACCATCAGGACCGTGCCTTTGAGCTCGAACTCCTCGCACACTGTGCCCGTCTGGTTGACGCAGTCGTGCCCTGCCAGGACCTGCCTCGGAAAATTCATCGCCCTGGCCTTGGTGAAGCCGTCCGACATCTTGGTACACTACCTTTCTCCCAATATGCCCCTTAGGCTTTTCAACTTATCGGTTTGTATCTGGCGGGCTGCATATTTATGCCAGACGGCGTTTCCCAGAGAACTCAGTGGCCGTTGGACACCTTCTCCATCTTCTCTATGAGGTCGTCCATGCGGAATGGCTTCGGAAGGAAGTCGACCGCACCCGCGTCTCGGGCCTCCTTCTCGACGAGCACATCCGCGCTGACGAATATGACCTTCTGGGCGGGGTTCATCCGCATGATCTCCTTCGTCGCCTCGACGCCGTTCATGATGGGCATCCTGTGGTCCATGATGATCACGTCGGGCTTGTCGGAGCATGAGGAGTATTTCTTCAGGGCCTCCTCGCCGTCGAACGCCGTCCCCATCACCTTGTAGCCTCTAAGCTGTAGTATGTCTCTGTACAGCTCGACGATGAACAGCTCGTCGTCAACTATCAACACGCTAGTCATGGTCTGCCCGCCCTCCTGAGGGTCAACGCGAAGCCGGCCCCCGGCCGGTCTCCCTTCCCCGGCAGCTCGTATGCGTCAAAGTCGCCTCCGAGCATCTCCGAAATCATCTTTGCGAAGAGCAGCCCCGAGAGCTTCACGGCTACGGAGCTGTCCATGAGATAGACGTACTTGATGTCCTTGTCCTTAAGCGACGGCGGAAGTACCGCTGAAGTGTCCTCGACGGTCAACTTCCAGCAGTCCCGACCTCTGAACTCGGTCCCGGCCACCTTCACGGCGAGCTCGATGTCCTCGGCTGCATCGAGCCGGACGGCGTTCACAAGGACGTTCAGCACGAGGTCCTCGGCGGCACTGTTGCCGATCACCATGATCTCCTTGGGCATGTGATTGAGCTTGACTCTGATGCGTTTGTCCGGGAAGAACCTCGACAGGTCCTTCTCCGACATCTGGAGCGTCTTCATGACGTCGAACGGCCGGAGCGAATCGGGGTCGGCCATGCGGGTCGCCATCAGCCTCTTGACGTTCTCGACGAGCATCGTGGACGTGCGCACATGGGAGAACGCTTTCTCCGCGTACTTCCTCACGGTCTTGTCCACGCTGGGCGTGGCCAGGACAAGCTCGAGGTATCCTAGGACCGCCTGGTTGTTGTTGAGGATGTCATGGCCGAGGAGATCCATGTAGAACGCGAACTGGTCGTCTCTGCCCTGTTTGGCCTTCTTGCCCGTCAAGATGACCTACCCTGAGTGATGCCACCGTTCTAATGGAAGTGTCGCCATATCAAGCTTTGCGGTGCTGGGGAGCGGCGGCGTCTAGCCCTCGGGTCATGCTAGGTGCCCGTCATCATATAAAAACCTTGCCTAGCTTCCGAAGTCATCCAAGGTCGCCTTGGGCGCGGCCCCAATTACCTGAGCGCCGTCCGCGACCCATTTCCAGTAGTTGGTCGGCTGTTCCCCGCCGTAGTACTCCCGGTCCTTCTTTGACTCCAGATGCTTGAGGTCCGTCAAGAGCATCCAATACCGGGCGGCGTCCTTTCGCCCGGGCTTCTCCGGGAATTTCTTCCTGGGCTCGATGAGGATCTCGTCCTTGTAGCATATGTGCGCGTTGTCCTTGTCCAGAATGACTATCGAGTACCCCGGATGCCGCTTCGCGTAGTGGCGGAGGACGAGGTCGACGATCCTGTGCTCGAAGCTCCCCTTGCCGATCAGGGCCTTGTTCGCGTGATCCTCGGAGAACGCTATGAACTGCTTCGCCCTCCTGAACTCACCTGTGACCCTCCGGACCCTGTCCTTCATCTCCTTTGCATCCGGGGACTCCTGGGCCAGATACGACTTGGTCCCCTTTCGTTCGATCTGTCCGAGGACCGTGAAGACCAGCTGGAACCTGTCCAGGGAGTTGAACCTGGAGGCCCAGAACATCTCGTCCTCCATGACATCCCAGAGTCGCTCGTCCTCGAGGAAGTCGAGCCCACCGTAAGTCTCCTTGTATTGTCCGTAGAGGGAGTCGTAGTCGAGCGTGTCGGACTCGACAGACTCCTCGAAGAAGTACTTCCTGCTCGGAGAGTCTTCAACGGGCTTGCCCTTGTACACCCTGCTGGCCATGAAGGCCTTGACAAGGGACCTTGGGGACGGCTTGAAAGTCACGAGCAACGGCATACCTCTTCCAGATGAATTATCTCTTGCGGCTGATATAACCTTTTGCAGGACAATTCAAAGGGACCGACGCGCGTCGGGTCAGGGAGATATGGGGATGTCCGGCCTCAGAATCCTCTGAGGACGAACCGATCTTTCCCCGCTCGTTCCGAAAAGCACTTGGACACAGATGTGATACGATCTTGGGGGCCAGTCACGCGAAAGGATGCAGCCCGTGCTAAGGTGACTAACATAGACGAGTTCATTGAGGCAGGAACAGATGAGGCGCGGGCAACCCTGAAGGAGCTGCGCAGGGTAATCAGATCCGCCGCTCCGAAGGCCACCGAGGCCATCAGCTACGGAATCCCGGTCTTCAAGCACGAGGGCTTGCTCGTTGGTTTCTCCGCTTACAAGGACCACTATAGTTTCTTCGTAATGGGCACGTCCGTCATGCATGCATTCAAGAACGAGCTCAAGTCCTATGACACATCCAAGGGAACCATCCGCTTTCCGTTGGACAGACCGCTCCCATTCGCACTCGTGAGGAAGATGGTCAAGGCCCGGGTCCGGGAGAACGAGTCGAGGTTCCGTGAGAAGGCGGCGCGGAAGCAGAAGGCAACCACCCGGAAGAACCGACGGACTAGTTGACCTCAGTCAAGGGTGGCCGACCGGAGTGAGGCCAGAGCCTGCCCTTCGACACATCCTGAGGTTTCGATTCCAAGCTGGAAAAAGACTATCTATCCATTCGGACATGGCATTTTGACTTGTCAGATGACGACCAGGCCTCCCGCCCCGGGCCGAAAGGCCAGGGGGACACGTTCTTCGCGCAGGGCAATGCCGCCTATGATGCAGGAGAGTACTCGCGCGCCCTCGAGATGTTCGACAAGGCCATCGAGAGCGGCGTCGCGAGCGAGATCGTGTACAACAACCGCGGGGCGGCCCTCGACGCCATCGGGAGAAACGCTGATGCGGTCGAGAGCTACACGAAGGCCACATCACTGGATTCCTCGTACGAGCTAGCTTGGCACAACCTGGGCAACTCACTCTACATGCAGGAGGCTTATACACAGGCCGCGCGGGCGTACGCAAGAGCGGCGTCCCTGAGGCCCGACCGGAAGGAGAACTGGTCCGGACTCGCCGCATCCTACGGCAAGCTTGGGAAGGCGCGGAAGGCCAAGCCCGCGATAGCCCGCCTCGGGAAGTTCGAGACAGAGGACAGCCTCGTGCTGCTCGTGCAAGCTGACCTCTACCTCGAGGCGGGGCTGTTGGACGAGGCCCTCGAGAAATGCGAGCAGTTCGTGACCAAGCACCCCGAATCCCCTCTGGGCTACTCGCACAGAGGGAACGTCGAACATGAGATGGGCGTGTTCGCGAAGGCGATAGACACTTTCGAGAGGGCGGCCCAGGTGAGCCCGAACGACAAGGAGGTCTGGAACAACATGGGCTACACGTACTTCATCGCGGGGTACCTCGACAAAGCCATTGCGTGCTTCGACAAGGCGATTTCCATAGATCCAAGATACAAGCACGCATGGTACAACAAGGGTTATGCTTACCACGGGGCCGACTTGCTCGAGCTGGCCGTCGAGTGCTACAGGAAGGCCATCGACCTGGACTCTCGTGACAAGGTGCTCTGGAACAATCTGGGGAACGCGCTGTACAACCTCGGAAGGTACGGGGAGTCGATACCGAAGTTCGTGGAGGCCATACGCGTCGATCCCGACTACGAGATCGCGTGGAACAACATCGGCAACGCGATGGAGAAAATGGACAGACACTGCGACGCCATCCCCTATCACGACCGTTCACTCGAGATCAGCCCGGACTTCGACTACGCGCTTTACGCGAAGGGCGTGTGCAAGGCGGTCTGCGGTTCACACGAGGAGGGTCACGACCTCGTCTTGGAATCACTGGACCTCAATCCATCATACGACGAGGCCTGGAAGGCCAGGGCCGTGATCGCGGGCCAGTTGGGCCGGTGGGATGAGGCGCTCATGGCAATCGACGAGGCCCTCGGGCTGAACCCTGAGTACGACCAGGGCTGGGTGGAGCGCGGGGAGATACTCCTCGCCGTGGGGGACTACGAGGCCTCGCAGGCGTCGTTCGAGATGGCGCTCAAATGCCTTGACACGATCAGGTCCGACACCTCGGGAGGATTGTTCGCCATCATGAGGAGGGGCGAGGTGCTTCAGAGGTTGGGCAGATTCGACGAGGCGCTCGCGAACTTCGAGTCCGTTGTA
>Ga0299912_10000462_pt1 | contig 35095 bp, 37 predicted proteins | sample RVTome_2_FD_207667 | JGI IMG/M metagenome (GOLD analysis project Ga0299912, IMG submission 207667) | Soil microbial communities from uranium-contaminated site in the Upper Colorado River Basin, Wyoming, United States - RVT95D214 (version 2) ... | reverse complement strand
ACGCGGTGAAGAAGGTGCACCACATCGGCACCTACGTGCTGCCGATGCCGGAAGGGCACCACATGAAGAAGGTGCTGTACCGCCAGCTGAAGAAGGCGCGCGTCGAGATCACCAACCGCTACATGGCGACCCGGCTGCTGCTGGATGCGAACGGCGCGATTGCAGGCGCCATGGTGCTCGACACCCGCGAAGGCACCTTCGGCGTGATCAGCGCCAAGTCGGTGATCCTCTGCACCGGCGCGGCCGGCCGGCTCGGCCTGCCGTCCTCCGGCTACCTGTTCGGAACCTACGAGAACCCGACCAATGCCGGCGACGGCTACGCGCTGGCCTACCATGCCGGCGCCGAGCTCTCGGGCATCGAGTGCTACCAGATCAACCCGCTGATCAAGGACTACAACGGGCCGTCGTGCGCCTATGTCACGGGGCCTTTCGGCGGCTACACCTCCAACTCCAAGGGCGAGCGCTTCATCGAGTGCGACTACTGGAGCGGCCAGATGATGATGGAGTTCTACAAGGAACTCGAAGGTGGCAACGGTCCGGTTTTCCTCAAGATGGACCATCTGGCGGAAGAGACGATCGGCACCATCGAACACATCCTGCACACCAACGAGCGTCCCAGCCGGGGCCGGTTCCACGAAGGCCGGCATCTCGATTACCGCCAGGGCATGGTGGAGATGCATATCTCCGAGATCGGCCTGTGCAGCGGCCACTCGGCCTCCGGCGTATGGGTGGACGAGCATGCGGCGACCACCGTGCCGGGGCTCTACGCGGCAGGCGACCTTGCCTGCGTCCCCCACAACTACATGCTGGGCGCCTTCGTCTACGGCAAGTTTGCCGGCGAAAGCGCGGCCGAATACGCGCTCACGCATGCGCTGCCCGCGGTCGATGCCGCGCAGGTGGAGGCGGAGCGCAAGCGCGTGCTGGCCCCGCTGTCGAATCCGGACGGCCTGCCGCCTGCCCAGGTCGAATACAAGCTGCGCCGCTTCGTGAATGACTACCTGCAGCCGCCCAAGGTGACGAAGAAAATGGAAATCGGCCTCGATCGCTTCGCGGAAATTCGTGCAGACCTTGCCTCCATGTCTGCAACGAATCCGCACGAACTGATGCGTGCCATGGAAGTGCATTTCATCCTCGACTGCGCGGAGATGGCGGCCCGCGCTTCACTCTACCGGACCGAGTCACGCTGGGGTCTTTATCACTACCGCGTCGAGCATCCGGAAAAGAACGATGCGGACTGGTTCTGCCACGCGCAGCTGAAAAAGAACGACGCGGGCGAAATGACCTGCTTCAAGCGACCCATCGAGCCCTACATCGTGGAACTCGACGATGAAGAGAAGGATGCCTACAACCGCCTGCGCGTCGTCAAGCAGGCCGCCACCGCCTAAGGAGAATTTTCATGCCAATGACCCTGAACCGGGTATCCGTGCCCGTGACCGTGAACGAGGAGGCCTGCATCGCCGACAAGGGCTGCACGGTCTGCGTCGAATCCTGCCCGCTGGATCTGCTCGCCATCGATCTGTTGAAGAAGAAGGCCTACATGCGATACGACGAGTGCTGGTACTGCCTGCCGTGCGAGAAGGATTGTCCGACCCAGGCGATCCGGGTCGATATCCCTTACCTGCTGCGTTGAGGAGAGTCGAATGATGCCTGCAACCCATTCCGCCAGCATTCACGGCCGCCTGGCGAGCGCCGACCCTGAAGTGCGCCGCATCGCGGTCATGGACCTTCTGGACAGCGATGAGGATGACGTCGACCAGTACCTGCTCGATGCGCTGAAGGATGCCGATGCCAAAGTGCGTGCAGAGGCCGCGCGCCTGCTCGAAGGCTACGAGACCCACGAGGTGGTGGAGGGTCTGATTGGCGTGCTGGACGACGACAGCGCGGAAGTGCGCGAAGCCGCAGCCGTCTCGCTTTCCGAACTGAAAGACGCGGCGATGGGGGATGGACTGCTGGCCGCGCTGCCCACCGCATCGCAAGCCTTCATGCAGGCAGCGCTGTTTCGCGCCCTGCGCGAACTGCGTCGCCCGGAGGCTTTCGCGCCGGCACTGGCTGCGCTGTCCTCGAGTGATGTCGGCGTTCGCTGTGCCGCGCTCGGTGTACTGGGTTATCTCAAGAATCCGGCTGCGCTGCCGGACATTGCACGCATCGCCGGCAGCGATGCCGAGGTGGAAGCCCGGCGCATCGCGGTCGGTGCGCTCGGTTTCGCCACCGAGTCCGATGCGGTGGTTCCGGCCATGAAGCATGCGCTAATGGACACGTCGTGGCAGGTGCGCGAAGAGGCGGCGGCCACGCTCGGAAAACTGCTCGCCACCGATGCAATCGACGATCTGATTGCCGCGATGGCCGATCCCTACTGGCAGGTTCGTCTCAAGGCCGCGCGCAGCCTGGGTCGGCTCAAGGCGAAATCGGCCTTGCCGGCACTCATCGAAGCCCTGGGCCACGAGATGAGCAACCTGCGCAAGGAAGCGGCCGTCGCGCTGGGCGAAGTGGGTGAAGTGGCGGCCATTCCCGCACTCGAAAAAGCGCTCGACGACAGCGATCCGGACGTGCGCAAGCTGGCGCGACTTGCCCTGACTCAACTCTCGAGGAGGAGAACGACATGACCTATGTTGTGGCCGATCCCTGCATCAAGTGCAAATACGGAGACTGCGTTCCGGTGTGTCCGGTGGATGCATTCCATGAGGGACCGAATTTCATGGTGATCGATCCGGAGGAGTGCATCGATTGCTCACTGTGCGTGGACGAGTGTCCCGCCGGCGCGATCTTCGATGAGTCCAAGCTCCCCGAGGAATATGCGCGTTATGTGGTGCTTAACGCCGAGCTGACGAAGACATGGCCCTTGATCAAGGACAAGCCCGAGCCACTGCCCGATGCGGATGAGTGGGTCGAGACGAAAGATAAGTTCAAGTATCTGGAAATGGTGGAAGCCGCGTGACGCCCGCGCTTGGTGCGCGCGTCTGCAGGTATGCACTGCACTGATCGGGACACAGCACTCGAACCGTTGGAAATGCACACAAAAACAGGCTTATTCGGATGGCATGGAGATTGCTGAGTTTAGGTTTTGAAAAGCATGTGGCAATGAGCTCTCAATCAATTCAACAGGAAGGAAGGCACGACATGGAAAGAACGCGCAGTTTCCCTACCCGAACGACAACAACCCGAAAGATGGGGGCCGCACTGGCATTCATCGGCGTCCTGACCGGAGCCGCCGCGCATGCTGAAACGGTGACCGTCGGCATCGGCACGCAGAACACGACCACCAACACCGTGACCGGCGGCATCGTGATCGACAAACTCGGCCTGCTGGACAAGTACCTCGCCGAACTGAAGAAGACGCCCAAGTACAAGGACATCGACTTCAAGCTCGACTGGCAGAACTTCACCTCAGGTCCGCCGGTGACCAACGGCATGGTGGCGAACAAGCTGCAGATCGGCATGATGGGCGACTATCCGCTGCTGGTGAACGGCGCAACGTTCCAGGCCGGCACCGAGACCAAGAGCGAGCTGATCGCGCTGATTGCCTACAACGTCAACGGCGCGGGCAACGGCATGGTGGTCCACAAGGACTCGCCCTACTACGAACTGTCAGACCTGAAGGGCAAGAAGGTGTCGGTTCCGTTCGGCTCAGCCGCTCATGGCATGCTGCTGAAGGCGATGGAGGACCGCGGCTGGAAAGAGGATTTCTGGGATCTGGCCAGCCAGAGCCCGGAGGTGGGAACCACCAATCTGCAGGAGCGCAAGCTCGACGGTCACTCCGACTTCGTGCCCTTCGCCGAGCTGCTTCCCCACCGCGGTTTCGCACGCAAGATCTTCGACGGGGTGGAAACCAAGGTCCCGACCTTCCACGGTATCGTGGTGCGCAAGGACTTCGCCGACAAGTATCCCGAATTCGTGGTGGCCTATCTGAAGGCGCTGCTCGATGCGAACGACTGGGTGCGCAAGAATCCGGCCGTGGCTGCGACCAGGATCGAGGAGTGGACCAAGATCGAGAAAGAGGTTGCCTACATGTTCCTCGGCCCCAGCGGCGTGCATACCCTGGATCCGAGCATCAAGCCGAAGTGGATCGAGACGGTCAAATACGACCATGGCGTGCTGAGCCGCATGGGCCGGGTGAAGGCCTTCAATGCCGATGTCTGGGGCAACGAAACCTACATCAGGCAGGCGTTCAAGGAAAAGGGGCTCGACTACGACAAGCAGAAGGCGAGCTTCGCAGGGTATGAAATCAGCGGCACCGACCCGCTGTGCAAAAAGCCGATCAAGAGCCCGCGCGAAGGCGGCGAGGTATGGATCGAGGGCGGCGCCATCACGGCCTACAGTTCGGCCGGCTGCACGCTGTCGGGGGTGAAGAAGGCGTTGTCGGAAGGCAAGAAGGTCGGCGTGGCCTTCGTGTTCGACAAGACCACGGGCATCAAGCTGTTCGCAGACAAGGCGTTCTATGCCCTCAGCGCCAAGAATCCGAAGCAGCCGGAAATCGTGCCTTTCCTGTTGAAGAAGGACGCCGAAGCCTGGGCTGCGAAGCTGGGCGGCCGGCTCGCTTCCTATACGGAAGTGTTGGCAGTCGCGAAAGTCGGAGGATAAATCATGCGAGCCGCAACCAGTCTCAACATCGTGGCCACCCAGGCCGCTGACGTAGCGGAAGGGCCGAACCTGGCGCTTGCGCCCAAGCCCGAGGTGCCGCTGCACGCTGCCCCTTTGCCGGCCCAGTCGGTCGAGGTGCCGGCCCGGCGCGTCGCAGCCTGGTTGCGGAGCGCGCTTCCCAAGTTGCTGATGACGACGCTGTCACTGGGCCTGTTCGTGGCCTTCTGGTACTTCGCCACCAAGTACAAGCTGGATTTCTACATCCGCTTCACCAACATCCCGAGTCCCGGAGAGGTTTGGGATAACGCGGCCAGACTGGCGCAAAGCGAGAAGTTCTACAACAACATGTATGTCAGCCTGCGCCGAATTCTGCTCGGCTTCAGTGTCGCCACCGTGTTTGGGGTGGCACTGGGACTGCTGATCGGCCAGTACCGTGGCGCAAAAGCCCTGCTGTTTCCGCTCTTTGAGACCTTGCGGCCGATTCCGGCGATCGCCTGGGTGCCGATGGCCATCATGCTGTGGCCCACCAACGAGACCAGCATCGTGTTCATCACGTTTCTGGGGTCGTTCTTTCCCATCCTGCTCAACACCATCCATGGCGTGAACAGTGTCGATCCGGTGCTGCTGCGTGCCGCACGATGCCTGGGCACGACCGAATACGGGCTGCTGCGCCAGGTCGTCCTGCCCGCATCCTTGCCCCACATCTTCACTGGTCTTGCCATCGGCATGGGGGTGGCCTGGGTCTCCCTGATCGCCGCCGAGATGATCTCGGGCCAGTTCGGCATCGGGTATTTCACCTGGGAGGCCTACGCACTGATCGAGTACGCCGACATCGCCATCGGCATGATCGTGATCGGGGTGCTCGGATTGTTGTGCAGCGGAGCCATCCGCATGCTGGGCAACATGCTGATGCCCTGGATGGCAGGCCCCACTCATGGAGGACAGAAATAATGACGCAAGCCGACGACAAACCCAATGCAACCGGCCACATCCTGGTCGATCACCTGCGCGTCCGCTTCGGCAGCAAGGCGTCCGCAGTGGAGGCGGTGAGCGACGTCTCGATGGAAGTGAAGCCCGGCGAATTCGTCTCCATCATCGGCCCCTCGGGCTGCGGCAAGTCGACCCTGCTCAACGTGGTGGCCGGATTCGTCAAGCCGAGCGAGGGAACGGTGAGCATGGACGGCAAGGCGACGGACAAACCCAGCGCCGACCGCGGCATGGTGTTCCAGCAGTACTCGCTGTTCCCCTGGCTCTCCGTTCGCAAGAACGTGGAGTTCGGTCTCAAGCAGAAGGGGATGGACGCCAATCACCGTGAACAGGCGGCGCGCACGCTGCTCGGTCTGGCCGGTCTGCTCGCGTTCGAGAACCACTATCCGGACCAGCTTTCAGGCGGCATGAAGCAGCGCGTCGGCATTGTCCGCGCATTGGCCACCAGCCCGCAGGTACTGCTGATGGACGAGCCCTTCGGTGCGCTCGACGCGCAGACCCGTGTGGTGATGCAGCAGATCCTCACCAACATGTGGCAGCGCTTCCGCATCTCGGTGCTGTTCATCACGCACGACATCGACGAGAGCATCTTCCTGTCGGACCGGGTTTATGTGATGACGGCGCGGCCGGGACGGATCAAGGCCGAGATCCCCATTTTGCTGCCGCGTCCGCGCACGCCCGACATGGCGTCGAGTCCAGAATACCTGCGGATCAAGCAGCAGTTGCGTGACCTGATTACCGAGGAAAGTCTCAAGGCGATGGGCGGTGAGTTGAAGGACAGCGGGCTGGCTGGCTTCGATGTCGAGGTCGGACCGAAGGGGGTAGCGGAACTCATCTGAACGACAGGCCGGCACGCCGGCCTGTCGTTCAACTCAACTTGTTATGACATGTAATGCCAATGTGGAAAGGACAAGCCATGGCGTCGACCCTGCAGCTGAATCTTGATGGATTTGAATACGAGGATGTGTATCGGGCCTCGCAGCTTCCGCTGCTGGACGCACGCTTCGACGCATGGCTTGCCGGGCGCGACGGCGCACTTCGGGCGCGCTACCGCGACTACCGGAACGGCGGCGCGTGGGTCGGTCCCGAGGAATCAAGCCTGCTGATTGCCGTGGCGTGCGAACTGGAGGATTTTCTGGTGGCGGCGTTCGGCGTCGGTGAATCGCGCGATGGCCTGCGCGCGGCGCAGGAACGCGACGCGGTCGTTCATGCCTTCAAGCGCGAGTTCGTCAAGCGCCGCATTCGCAAGCAGCGTACGCAGCCGGCGCGGGATTTTGCCGAGCTCGACCCGTTGATCCCGGCGCGGCCGGATGCCGACCGAGAATGGAGCATCGCCCGCTTCTGGGCCGACGCATCGGAGGCCGGCAACGAAGCGCAGCTGGCATTGCTTGAGGAGTGGCTGCACGCCGCGTGCCACAGCGATGCCGGACGGGCGGCGACGTTGGGCTGGGTCAGCCTCGCCGTGCCGCAGGCCACCGATTACTTCAAGCTGGTGCCGATCATGGCGGTCCCGGGAGAGGATGCAGGCCGCGTGGAAGGTGTTGCCGCCCCGCGCCGGCGGGACGGCTTCGATCTCACCGATGTCCGACCGGACCTGCGTCACACCATGGACCAGGTGGATTACTGCGTGTACTGCCACGACCACTCAGGCGATTTCTGTTCGTGCGGATTTCCGGCCAAGGATGAAGAAGGATTCCGCAGCAATCCGCTGGAGGTTCCGCTGTCCGGTTGCCCGCTGGAGGAGCGTATCTCGGAAGCGCATGTATTGAAGCGCGACGGCTATACCCTGGGCGCGCTGGCCATGATCATGCTGGACAACCCGCTGCTTCCCGCTACCGGGCACCGCATCTGCAACGACTGCATGAAAAGCTGCATCTACCAGAAGCAGGATGCGGTGAACATTCCCGAGATCGAGACACGCATCCTCACCGATGTGCTGGAATGGCGCTGGGGCTTCGAGCTTTATTTCCTGCTGACGCAATGGAATCCGCTCAACCGTGCGCGGCCCTATCGCCTGCCGCACAACGGCCGCAACACCCTGTGCGTCGGCGCGGGGCCGGCCGGATTCAATCTCGCGTACCACCTGCTGCAGGAAGGCTTCGGCGTGGTGATCGTCGACGGCCTCAAGATCGAGCCGCTGCCGTCCGAACTGCTCGACGCCAGCGGCCGGCCGACGCTGCCGGTGGAGGATGTCAGAGGCCTCTACCAGCCGCTCGACGCGCGCACCAACTCGGGTTTTGGCGGGGTCGCGGAATACGGCATCACGGTGCGCTGGGACAAGAACTTCCTCACGTTGATCCGGCTGGTGCTCGAGCGCCAGCCCGCCTTCCGCGTCTACGGCGGCATTCGCTTAGGCGGCACGATCATGCTGGAAGACGTGCCAGCGCTCGGCTTCGATCACGTGACGCTGGCGACCGGGGCGGGGCGGCCCACCGTGCTGCCGGTGCGCAACAACATGGCGCGCGGCATGCGCCAGGCAAGCGATTTCCTGATGGCGTTGCAGCTCACCGGCGCGGCCAAGCGCGACAGCCTCGCCAACCTGCAGGTGCGCCTGCCGGCGGTGGTGATCGGCGGCGGACTCACCTCGATCGACACCGCCACCGAAGTGCAGGCCTACTACATCCGCCAGGTGGAAAAAGTGCTGGCGCGCTGGGAGGCGGTCGGCGAAACCCGTGGCGGCCTGTTCGACGCGTATGAGCAGGGGGTGCTGGAGGAATTCCTGACGCATGGCCGGGCGGTGCGCGCCGAGCGTGAACGTGCGCGTGCTGTCGGCGAACTGCCCGATTTCACGCCGCTGATCCGCGCCTGGGGCGGCGTCACCGTCGTCTATCGCCGCGCCATGGCCGAATCGCCGGCCTACCTGCGCAACCATGAAGAAATCATCAAGGCGCTGGAGGAAGGCATTTACTACGCGGAACGCCTGGAGCCGACCGAGGCGGTGCTCGACGAACATGGCCACGTGCAGCAGCTGCGCTGTGTGCATACGGAAAGCGGCGAGGTGGTCGCGTTACCGGCGCGTGCGGTGCTGGTGGCCGCCGGCAGCATCCCCAACACCGTGTACGAGCGCGAGCATCCTGGCACGTTCGAGATGGACGGCAAATATTTCGCCGGCTACCGCATCGATGATGCCGGGGAGATGGTGCGGGTTCCGTCGGCAGGGCATTGCAAGGGCGAGCAGCCGGGTTTCTTCACCTCCTACGGTGCGGGCGACCTCAAGGTGTCCTTCGTCGGCGACAACCATCCCTGGTACCACGGCAGCGTGGTGAAGGCGATGGCGTCGAGCAAGCACGCGGCACGCGACATCACCGCGCTGCTGCTGCGGCGCGATTCACAACCGGCGGCCACGCCCGATCAGGATGCATTCGATGCCTTTGCTGCGTCGCTGGACGTCGCCCTGTGTCCCGAGGTGGTGGCGGTCGAGCGCCTGGCGCCGCATCTCACCAGCCTGACCGTGCGCGCGCCGCAGGCGACCCGGCACTGGCTGCCGGGGCAGGTGTATCGGCTGCAGAATTTCGAGCGGCACGCGGAACATGTCGCGGGACAGATGCTGGCAATGGAAGGCATGGCCATCGATGGCGTGCATGTGGACAAGGCGCGCGGCGAAGTGCAGCTGCTGATCAACAGCGTGGGCGTGTCGAGCCGGATTGCGGCGTCGCTCAAGCCTGGAACGCGTGTGATCCTGATGGGACCGACCGGAACCGGCCTGCCCGTGCCGGAAAATTCAACCGTGACGGTGGCGGGCGGGCACTCCGCCGTGACCAGCACGGTGGACGGCGCGGCGATGTGGCGCGCGGCAGGCAACCGCATCGTGTTCATCGGTCACTTCCGCAATGTGGAACGGGCGCGTGCCGTGCAGCGGGTCATCGAGATCCTCACGGACCAGGCGATCTGGGTGCTGGACGAGGGCCCGGCCCTGAGCTTGCGGCGGCAGCAGGATGCCTGCTTCGTGCACGGACTGGACGAGTTCCTGCAGTCCTGCGCCGAGATGGAAGCGCCCTTTGCCGACTGGGTGCGCCAGACCGACCAGTTCATCCTGTCGGATCACCCGGAATCCATGGAAACCTTCCGCACGATGCTGCGTGCCGAACTCAAGCCGCTTCTGAAACCGGGCTTCAATGCGATCGCTGCCGTCAACAGTCCGATGCAATGCATGATGAAGGAAGTCTGCGCCCAGTGCCTTTGCCGCCATGTGGACAGCGCAACCGGCGAGCCGTCCAAATTCGTCTTCTCCTGCTTCAACCAGCATCAGCCCCTGTTTGAGCTCGATTTCGAGAACCTGCAGGCGCGCCAAGGACAAAACAGCGTTCAGGAAAAGCTGTCCAATGCCTGGCTGGGTCATCTCATGGAAGGTCGGCGGCAGTCTGAAGGCGAACCGGACAAGACGTTCCCGGCGGTCTATGACACCGTCGGCGCGCCGGTGGATCGGGACGGCTGCCGGGAGGGTGAAGCACCCTAAATCCCGCAACGGTCTGATCCCCTTCGGTTTGTTATCCGATTGCTAGGCGGGGGCAGAAAAAGTTGCTTGACATTGGTTCTAATAAGAACTAAATTTCGTTCGTATTAGAACCAAATGAGCAAGCGATGAGCCAACCAACCGACTTCCTGCCGACCGTGCAAGCCCTGGTGCAGTGCTACCAGGCCTTCGAGGCCTACTCCGCCGCGCACATCCGTGCGCTGGGGCTGACGCCGCCGCAGTTCGACGTCATCGCCACGCTCGGCAATACCCCCGGGATGACCGCCACCGAACTCGGCGAAAAAACCCTCATCACCAAGGGCACGCTCACCGGCGTGGTCGACCGCCTGGCCGATCGCGGCTGGGTCGAGCGCGTCGCGCACGGCAGCGACCGCCGCTGCCAGATCGTCCGCCTGACGAAATCCGGCGAAGCCCTGTTTGCCCAAGCATTCCCCGCCCAGATGGCGCATCTGGCGGCGTGCTTTGCCGGCACCAGCGCGGCCCAGCACGCGCGCTGGCAAACCGCCCTGCGCGCGCTGGAACAGGTTTTCAGAAAGGGAATCGCATGAGCAGTGTGATGCGCTATTCGCCCCCCGCCATCGTGCTGCACTGGCTGATGGCGCTGCTGATCTTCGTGGGGTTCCCGCTCGGTATTTACATGGTCGACCTGCCGCTGTCGCCCGACAAGCTGAAGCTCTACAGCTATCACAAGTGGATCGGCGTCACCGTGTTTCTGCTGGTTGCCATTCGCCTGAGCTGGCGGCTGACGCACACGCCGCCGCCGCTTCCCGACCGCATCGCCGCTTGGCAGCGCCGTGCCAGCGCCGTCACGCACGGCCTGCTGTACCTGCTGATGATCGCGATTCCCTTGTCGGGCTGGCTGATGAGTTCGGCCAAGGGGTTCCAGACGGTGTGGTTCGGCGTGCTGCCGCTGCCGGATCTGATCGGCAAGGACAAGGCATTGGGCGAGCTGCTCGCCGAGGTACACAAACTCCTGAACTTTACGCTGCTGGGCCTGGTCGTCTTGCATGTGGGGGCCGCCCTGCAACACCACTTCATCGATCGTCTGCCTTTCCTGCAGCGCATGGGCTGGGGCAGAAAGGAGCGCACATGAACCTGACCGTATTGGCCCTGCTGGCGGCATTGGCCGCGCCGGCGGCGCACGCGGTGGAATACCGCACGGTGCTGCCGGCACAGAGCAGCATCCATTTCGAATTCCGCCAGATGGGCGTGCCGGTGAAGGGCGGCTTCAAGCGCTTCGCCACCGAGATGGCGTTTGATCCGGCCAAGCCCGAGGCCGCCCGCGCGAAGATCGAAATCGACCTCGCCAGCATCGACGCCGGCTCGTCCGAAGCCGACGAGGAATCGGCCGGCAAGCTGTGGTTCAACCGCAGCGCGTATCCGAAGGCGACCTTTGTCGCAAGCCAGGTGCGCGCGCTCGGCAACAACCGCTACGAGCTGCGCGGCACCCTCACCCTCAAGGGCAGAAGCCGCGAGATGGCTGTGCCGGTGACCTACACGCCCGGCAAGAACGCCGCCACCTTCGACGGCGGCTTTGTCCTTAAACGCCTCGACTTCGGCATCGGCGAAGGCATGTGGGCCGACGTCGCCACCGTCGCCAACGAAGTCCGGGTCCGATTCCGCATTGCCGCCACCGGCAACTAACCACCCGTTCTCACCCCAAGGAGCCCCGCATGAAACCGAAATCTCTCGCCGCCCTGACCGCGCTGGCCGCCTTTTCCGCTGCAGCCCAGGCCGTGCCCTCGACCTACAACATCGACAGCAGCCACACCTATCCGCATTTCACCTACAGCCACCTCGGCTATTCCATCCAGACCCACAAGTTCGACAAGACCAGCGGCAAGGTGGTCATGGACTTCGATGCCAAAACCGGTTCGGTCGACGTGACCATCGACGCCAATTCGGTCAACACCGGCTTCCCCCTGTTCAACGAGCACCTGCGTGGCGAGGACTATTTCGACACCGCCCGGCATCCGGCCATCACCTTCAAGTCGAACAGCATGAAATTCAAGGGCAACACGCCGGTCAGCCTGACGGGCGACCTCACCGTCAAGGGCGTGACCCGGCCGGTGACGCTCGATGTCACCCACTTCAAGTGCATGCCGCACCCCATGCTCAAGGCCCCCGCCTGCGGCGGCAATGCGACGACCAAGGTCAAGCGCTCGGAGTTCAACATGGGCAAGAATGTGCCCTTCGTCAGCGACGAGGTCACGCTGACCCTGGCGATCGAGGCGGTCATGGAGCAGCCGAATTCGCAATAAGCAGGGCGGGGCGGGTCTCCGGTAAAATGCGTCTTTAGCTGTCCGGACTGCTCCTGTGCAACCCCATCAACTTGAACTTCTCGCGCCCGCGCGCGACGCCGGCATCGGCATCGAAGCCGTCAACCACGGCGCCGATGCGGTGTACATCGGCGGGCCGTCGTTCGGCGCGCGCGCGGCGGCGTCCAACGAGATTGCCGACATTGCGCGGTTGGTTGGCCACGCGCACCGCTTCAATGCGCGCGTGTTCGTCACCCTCAACACCATCCTCGCCGACGACGAACTGGAACCGGCGCGCCAGCAGATCCATCAACTCTATGATGCAGGCGTCGACGCGCTGATCATCCAGGACATGGGCCTGCTGGAGCTCGACCTGCCGGCTATTCAGTTGCACGCCAGCACCCAGTGCGACATCCGCACGCCGGAAAAGGCCCGTTTTCTGCAGGATGTGGGCCTCTGCCAGATCGTGCTGGCGCGCGAGCTGGACCTGGAACAGATCGCCGCCATCCGCGCCGCCACGCGCCCCGGAACGACTCTGGAATTCTTCGTCCACGGTGCGCTGTGCGTCGCCTACAGCGGCCAGTGCTACATCAGCCATGCCCACACCGGGCGCAGCGCCAACCGCGGCGACTGCTCGCAGGCCTGCCGCCTGCCCTACCAGGTCACCGACATGGAAGGCCACATCGTCGCGCACGACAAGCATGTCCTTTCCATGAAGGACAACAACCAGAGCGGCAACCTCGAAGCGCTGATCGACGCCGGCATCCGCAGCTTCAAGATCGAAGGCCGCTACAAGGACATGGGCTACGTGAAGAACATCACCGCCCACTACCGCACGCTGCTCGACGAGATCATCGAACGCCGCCCGGAATTCGCGCGCGCGTCTTCCGGCCGCACCACGTTTGCCTTCACGCCCGACCCCAACCAGAACTTCAACCGCGAATTCACCGACTACTTCGTCGGCGGCCGCAAGGACGACATCGGCGCCTTCGACACGCCGAAGAATCCCGGCCTGCAGGTCGGCTACGTCAGCAAGGTCGGCGACAAATGGGTCGAGCTGCAGACCGACTCGCCCGACATCGTGTTGAACAACGGCGACGGCCTCTGCTACTACACGCTGCAGAAGGACCTGGCCGGCCTCGCGATCAACCGTGCCGAAAAGCAGGGCGCGGGCGTGTGGCGGGTGTTCCCCAAGGACCCGATGGCGAGCTTCAAGGACTTGCGCGCCGGCACCCTGGTCAACCGCAACCGCGACATGAACTGGACGCGCCTGCTCGACAAGCCGTCGAGCGAGCGCCGCATCGGCGTGTGGCTACGGCTGGACGAAACCGTCGAAGGGTTTGCTTTGACGCTGACCGACGAGGACGGCCACAGCGCGACGGTGAATGCCGCACACGCCAAGGAGCCGGCCAAGGACGCCGCCAAGGCGGAAACGACCTTGCGCGAGCATCTCGGCAAACTCGGCACCACGCCGTTTGCAGCCATGGGAATTTCACTGGAACTGACGCAGCCCCGGTTCGTTCCGGCATCCTTCCTCAACGCACTGCGCCGCGATGCCGTCGCCGCGCTGGAAGTCACGCGTGCTGCGGCGTATCAGCGTCCGCCGCGCGCAATGCCGGTCGAGCCGCCTGCGATCTATCCCGAAGACACGCTCTCTTATCTCGCCAACGTCTACAACCACAAGGCGCGCGACTTCTACGCCAAACACGGCGTCCAGGTCATCGCCGCCGCGTATGAGAGCCATGAGGAAACCGGCGAAGTCTCGCTGATGATCACCAAGCACTGCGTGCGCTATTCGCTGAGCCTTTGCCCCAAGCAGGCCAAGGGCGTCACCGGCGTGCAGGGCACCGTGCGTGCGGCGCCGCTGACGCTGATCAACGGCAGCGAAAAACTCACCCTGCGCTTCGACTGCAAGGCGTGCGAGATGCACGTGGTGGGGAAACTGAAACCGGCCGTCGCCAAAGCCGGCGCGCCGCTGACCTTCTACAAGACGCGACCCTAGAGATCTTCGGCGAGCTTTTCCATGAAGGCTGCGTGCCGCGCTTCCGCCTTGAGGAAGGCGGCGATCAGGCGCTCGGCATCTTCCTCAAGGCGGCTGCCGGAAGGACCGCTTTCGACCAGGGGGGCGCCCCAGGCGGCATTCATTGCATCGACTGCGTCCCAGGCGGCCTTGTAGCTCATTTTCATCGCCTTGGCGGCCTTTGAAATGGAGCCGGTTTCGCGAATGCGCTGCAGCAGCTCGACGCGGCCGCGGCCGAGAAAATTCCTGCCGTCCAGCGTCAGCCAGAAGCGGCCGTCGGCCTTGAGTTGCGCTATTTTGGATCGCGTTGCCATGCGGCGAGTGTAGCAAACGACCCTTGCCGTTTATCGGCGCGCGGTTGAAAATCGGGCTTTGCCATCCCGGATGACCGTTATGAAAAAAATCCTCGCCGTATGCGCGATGCTCTGCCTGCCTTTGACGGCCCTGGCTGCCGAAGGCTATACCGTGTTGTTCAAAGCCCAGGGAAGCTACCAGGACGTGCGTGACGCCCTGCAGATGGCGATCGAGGGCAAGGGGCTGAAGATCACCAACACCAATCACATCGCCGACATGCTCGACCGCACCGGCAAGGATATCGGCGAGACCCGGAAGGTGTACGAAAACGCCGAGCAGTTCGAATTCTGCAGCGCCACCATTTCGCGCCACATGATGGAAGCCGACCCGCACGCGATCGTGATGTGCCCGTACAGCGTGGTGGTGTACGCGGTCCCCAACGACAAGACGGTTTACCTCGCCTACCGCAAGCCTGCCGCTACCCAAAACAAGGCGCTGGAGAAGACGCTGGTCGAACTGGAAGCGCTGCTCACCGACATCATCAAGGATGCGATGTAAGCGTCTGACAGGCGCCATCGGCTAGAATCCGCGCATGACCTCCGCCGACTCGTGCCAGCCATGACCGCTTTCCTTGCCATCGGTCTGGGCGCGGCCATCGGCGCCTGGCTGCGCTGGGGGCTGGGCCTGTGGCTCAACCCGCTGTTTCCTTCGATGCCGCTCGGCACGCTGGCCGCCAACCTGATCGGCGGCTATTGCATCGGCCTCGTCATCGCCTGGTTTGCCGACCATCCCGGCGTGCCGCCGGAAGCGCGGCTCTTCCTCATCACCGGCCTCCTGGGTGGGCTCACCACGTTTTCCACGTTTTCCGCCGAAGTCGTCACCGCGCTGATGCGCGGCCTGTGGATGACCGGCGGCCTGATTGCGTTTTCCCACATGACGGGCTCCTTCCTCGCCACCGGGCTGGGGTTTTATTCGATGAGGCTTTTCAAATGAGCGCTAACGCTGTGTGCCTGCAGGTGTTTGTGTCCGAAGCCAGCCGCCATCACGGCAAGCTGACTTACGAGTGGCTGCTCGATGCTGCGCAGGGCGTCGGCATTGCCGGCGGCTCGGCGTTCCATGCGCTGGCAGGGTTTGGCCGCCATGGCCGGCACGACGTGGGATTTTTCGAGCTGGCGGGACAGTTGCCGGTGGTGGTGGAGTTTTTCGTCGATGAAGCGATGGCCGACCAGTTGTTGAATGTGATCGCCGCGGCGGGGTTGAAACTGGTTTACGCCAAACTGCCAGCCGAAATCGGCGTTACCGCTTAATCAAACGTGCTCGACCAGCTGGTTCTTTTTGTCGCCTCGCTGGCCGCCAATTTCTTTTCGGCGCTGTCCGGCGGCGGGGCCGGGCTGATCCAGTTTCCCATCCTGATTTTCCTCGGGCTGCCGTTCGGTGTGGCGCTTGCCACCCACAAGGTCGCCAGCGTCGCGCTCGGGTTGGGCGCCACCCTCCGGCACCTGCGGGAATCGCATCTCGAACGCCGCTTCTCGCTGATCATCCTGGGCGCCGGCCTGCCGGGGGTGGTACTGGGCGCGGTCACGATCCTGCAGATCCCCGAGCGCGCCGCCACCCTGGCGCTGGGGGTGCTGACCCTCGGCCTGGGACTGTATTCGGCATTCAAACCCAAACTCGGCATGGACCACGCGCCGCGGAACCGGCAGGGCACGGGACTGGCCGGCGGCATGGCCGGGCTCTTCGTCGTCGGCTTTCTCAACGGCTCGATCACCAGCGGCACCGGGCTCTTCCTCACCATCTGGCTGATCCGCTGGTTCGGTCTCGACTACACCCGCGCCGTCGCCTACACGCTGATCCTGTGCGGCTTGATCTGGAACGGTACCGGCGCGCTGGTGCTGGGCATGATCGGCACGGTGGCGTGGGACTGGATGCCGGCGCTTTTGGCCGGATCGATCATCGGCGGCTATCTGGGCAGCCACCTGGCGATCAGGAAAGGTAACCTGTGGATCAAGCGCTCGTTTGAAATCGTGACCATCCTGATCGGCCTGAAGCTGATCCTGAACTGAGCGCCCGGCCTTCAGTCTTCGTCGTTGTGAATGCGGTTGCGGCCGTCGCGCTTGGCTTGGTAGAGCGCCTCGTCGGCCGCCTTGATCAGCGAATCGCCGTTTTGATAGAGCGGGTAGGTGGCGATGCCGCCGCTGACGGTGGCGAGGAAATGGCGGTCGCGAAAGGGATGCCGGATTTGCGAAAAATCCTGGCGAATGCGATCCATGACGGCAAATGCCTGTTCGGCATCGGTGTGCGGCAGGCCGATGAGAAATTCCTCGCCGCCGTAGCGGCAGATGATGTCCTGCTTGCGCAGGCGCTGCTTGAGCAGCCACGACAGGCTGCGAATCACCTGGTCGCCCACGGGATGGCCGTAGGTGTCGTTGACCTGCTTGAAATGGTCGATGTCCATCATCACCACCGACAGGAAACCGCCTTCGTTCGCCACGCTGGACAGCACCATGTCCAGCGTGTTCTTGCCGCTGGAGTGGTTGAGCAGGCCGGTCAGGCTGTCGTGGTACATGGTACGGCGCAGCGCCCGGTAGCGCTCGATCTTGCTCTTCACGATCGCGTTGAGAAAAACCGGGTTGAACGGCTTGGTGAGGAAATGGTCGCCGCCCAGCCGCATGGCGTCGACCTGCAGCGCGACGTTGGTCTCGCCTGACAGGTAGACGATGGGGGTGCTGAGGAATTCGCTGTGCTGGCGAATGATGCGCGCGGCTTCCACGCCGGTGCAGTTCGGCATGTACATGTCCATCAGGATCAGGTCGGGGTTGAACTGGCGCAGCGCATTCAGCGCCTGGCGCGGGTCGTTGACGATTTCGGAAACGATCTGGTTTTCTTCCAGCGTGCGGCGGATCAGATGGCTGGCGGTTTTCGAATCCTCCACGATCAGCACGCGATACGCTTCCTGGTCGTACCGCTCGTTCAGTTCCATGATGTGCTCGACGATGGCATGCGAGGGCGTGCCTTCCAGCAGGCAGCTGTCGCACCCGCCGCGCAGGGCTTGCTGCAACTGCTCGAAATCGGAGTGCACCCCGAGACCGATCAGCTGCCCCATCGCGAAGCGTTGCCGCAGCGCCTGGATGCGGCCGCTCCATTGGGATTCGGGCAGGCTGCCCAGGTCGAGCAACAGCAGCGGGGCGACGCCTGCGGTATCGGGCAGGGTCTCGTCCCAGGCGATGAACGTCGCGTTCATGCCGAAATAGCCCAGCTGGGCCTGCAGGCCAGCCCAGGCTGCCTCGTCCTGCCCGATGAGCCAGGTCTGGCTGACGCGCAGGTCATGCGGGGTGGGATGTTGCAGGCCATGGCGCCGCTCGGCCAGGTCGGCGGTCGCCGTGGCATGGGTATTGGCCATGCGTTCCAGTGCGGTCACGCGTTCGTTCAGGTCGTCCAGCGCATCCTGCGGCAGCGGATGACAGATGTCCTTGTTGAACAGGGCCAGCGTCACCTGCTCCAGCTGGTGGCTGGCGTGATGCAGGGCCGTGATGCCCTTGTCGATCAGGAACTCGGTGAAACTGTTGATCGATACCGCCAACTCGACGAAGCTCTCGAAACTCGGCGTCGCCTGATAGCGTTGCCATGTGTTCGACAATGCCTGGCTTTTCTGCAGGAGTTCTTCGGGGGAGCAGAGCATGTTGGGACGGGGAAGTTGCCGCTTGTATTTTTAATATCGGCGCCATTATCGCGCTTTATGGCGCGATTGCGTGAATGCGGGATAAACGGCTGCTACAGCCGGTCCCGGCTACTCCCCTGTGCCTTCCTGCTCCAGCCGCAGATACTGGTTGTACGCGTTCGCCCGGTTGGCTTCGTCGAACGCCGGCATGTTGCGGTATTTCGACCAGTCGGTTTTTTCGTAGGCTTCCTCGAAAGGCACCAGGTCGCGCGCAGCCTTGCCCATGTGGGTGCGCAGAAATTTCAGGTAATCGCGGGTGAACACCAGGTCGGCGCCCGGGTTGCGCGAAGGGGCGCCGTGGCCGGGTACCAGCACTTTGGGCTTGAGCGCGATCAGCTTGTCGAGCGAGGCAATCCAGCTGGCGCTGTCGGCGTCGCCGACAAACGGCACGCGGCCGCGAAACACCAGGTCGCCTGCAAACAGCACGCCGTCCTGCTTGACCAACAGCGCCAGGTCTTCGCTGGAGTGCGCCGGTCCGACGTGCCGCAGCGCGAAATTCACGCCGCCCATTTCAAAGTCCATGTCGCCTTCGACGAAACGGTCCGCCTCCAGCAGTTGCGTCTTATCGTCCACCCAGGGGAAAAGTACTTCCCTGCGCTGGGCCAGGCGCTGGGCCGCTTCCTCCGTATGCGTGGCGCCTTCGGCCAGGCGGTGCGCCCAGATTTCGGCCCCCAGCGCCTTGAACACCTGCAGGCCATAGAAATGGTCGGCGTGGTAATGGCTGACGATCACGCGCCTGATCGGCTGCCGGGTGATCTTGCGGATCAGGCCGACCAGTTTTTGCGCCAGCGGCGGCGAGGCCAACGCGTCGAAAACGACCACGCCGTCGCGGGTGACCACAAAGCCGGCGTTCGACATGAAGCCCTCGTTTGCGCTGGATGCGGCGCCGGGCTGGCCTTGCACGAAATAGCTGTGGGGGCCCAGCTTGACCACCTTCATCGGCACGGTGGCAACTTCGTTGCCGGCCCAGGCGACGGGCAGGAAGACAAGGCAGAACAGCACGAGCAGAATACGTTGCATACAAATATCCATCGACAGGTCTGCGAACATTATAGACAGGGTGGTCGGCAGTCCGGAGGCACCAGCAGGTGATGCTGTGATATCTTCAAAGCTGTAAACGGGAGTTGTCAGGCGTGTTCAAAAAACAGTGGCCGGCGTTTGTGCTGGCGTTCATCTTGCCGCTGCTGGCGGTGTTCTGGTGGTGGGGCGGGTTCAATGCCGTCAGCGTGACGGAAACCGAGGCAGGGCCATACCGTTATGCCTACCTCGATTATGAGGGCCCGATCAGCAACCTGCGCAAAACGCAGCGCAAGGCGCTGGACGAGTTCAACGCCGCCAAGGTGGAGGCGGGCGATACGATCAACGTCATTCTCAGCGACCCGCGCGCGGCCAACGGCAAGGTGAGCGCGCAGCTGGGCTACACCCTGGCCGACGGCGCCCCGGTGCCGCAAGGCCTGAAAGAAGGCCGCATCGAGCGCCGTCCGGTCTACCGCGCGCAGGTGCGGGCCGCGGTGCTGCTGGCGCCGTCCAAGGCCTACCAGGCGCTGTCCGATACGCTGGAGTCGCGCGGGCAGGCCATCGTCATGCCGACCGTCGAACTGTATCGGCCGGCAGGCCAGGCGGGCGGGATCGGAACCTTCACCCTGGAGATGAATCGCTGATGGCTTTCTTTTCCGTTCTCGCAGCCGTTGTCCTCGAACATCTGCGCCCGCTGCGGCAGCCCTTGCCGCACTACCGGCACTACACCCGCTTCATCCATTGGCTCGAAGACAAGCTCAATGCCGGCGAATACAGCCACGGTGCGATTGCCTGGGCGCTGGCGGTGGTGCCGTGGCTGATCGCGGTGTGGCTGATCTATGTGCTGCTGAACGGCGTCAGCCCGGTGCTGGGCTGGGCGTGGAACGTGGCGGTGCTGTATTTCACCCTCGGCTTCAAGTATTACAGCGACGACGCCGAGCGCATCGCGCGCCTCTTGCGTGCCGGCGAGCTCGATACGGCGCGCGAGCAACTCCTCGCCTGGCGCGGCGGCGATACCAGCCAGTTCAGCGCCGACGAACTCGCGCGCGTCACCATCGAGCAGGTGATGGCGGCAAGCTACCGGCAGATGTTCGGCGTGCTGTTCTGGTTCGTGCTGCTGGTGCCGCTGGGTCCGGTCGGCGCGGTGCTGTTCCGCGCCGCCTCGATCCTGGCGCGGCGCTGGGAAGTCTCGCGCGGCCGCTTCGGCCAGTGCGCGCAGCGCGTCTTCCACCTCATCAACTGGGTGCCCGCGCGGCTGACCGCACTCACCTACGCCATCGCCGGCAACTTCGAGGATGCCACCTATTGCTGGCGTACCCAGGCGGACACCTGGCCGGAACCGGAGGAGGGCGTGGTGATCGCCGCCGGCGCCGGCGCCATGGGCGTGAAGCTGGGGCAGAGCGTCACCGTCGCCGGCGAGAGCGTATGGCGGCCCGAACTCGGCACCGGCCAGGCGCCCGACGCCGACTGCATCGACAGCGCCGTCAGCATGATCTGGCGTGGCCTGGTGATCTGGCTGGTGGCCGGACTGCTGATCGTCATCGCCGGCTGGGTTTCCTAGCAGAAGCTCCATGCTCAACGCGCTGTGGGTCGCCTTCATTCTGGTCGCCTTTCTGATCGCGTCGTTCAAGCTGGTTTTCCTCGGCGATGCCGGCATCTTCGCTGCGCTGGTGAAGGCGCTGTTCGACAGCAGCAAGACCGCGTTTGAAATCGCCCTCGGCCTCACCGGGGTGATGGCACTTTGGCTGGGCGTGATGAAAATCGGCGAGCGTGCCGGCATGCTCGACGTGCTGACGCGCGGCCTGGCCCCGCTGTTCCGCCGCCTGTTTCCCGACGTGCCTGCGAACCACCCCGCGCTCGGCGCGATGACCATGAACATGGGCGCCAACATGCTGGGGCTCGACAACGCGGCGACCCCGCTCGGCATCAAGGCGATGCAGGAACTGCAAAAGCTCAACCCCTCGTCCGATACCGCGAGCGACGCGCAGATACTCTTCCTCGTCATCAACACCGCATCGGTCACCCTGCTGCCGGTCACCATCTTTACCTACCGCGCGCAGCTCGGCGCCGCCGATCCCACCGACGTGTTCGTGCCGCTTCTGATCACCACCTACATCGGCACCCTGGTCGGGCTCTTCGTCACCGGCCTTTTCCAGAAGCTGCACCTGTGGAACCGCGTCACCATGGCCTACCTGGGCGGCGCCACCGCGCTGATCGGCGGCATGGTGGGGTATTTCGGCAGCCTCGATGCGGCGGAGATGACGCGGCAGTCGTCGATACTGAGCAACGTGCTGCTGTTCGGCCTCATCGTTTTGTTCCTGCTGATGGCCGTGCGCCGCCGCGTCAACGCCTACGAGGCCTTCATCGAGGGTGCCAAGGAGGGCTTTCACACGGCGGTCACCATCATTCCGTACCTTGTCGCCATGCTGGTGGCCATCGCCGTGTTCCGCGCCAGCGGCGCGCTCGATCTGCTGATGGGCGCGGCGCGCGGCGCGGTGCTCGGGCTCGGCTTCGACGCGCGCTGGATCGACGGCCTGCCGACCGCGCTGATGAAGCCGTTTTCAGGCAGCGGCGCGCGTGCCATGATGATCGACACCATGCAGACGCACGGCGCCGACTCCTTCGCCGGGCGGCTCGCCTCCATCGTGCAGGGCAGCACCGAGACCACGTTCTACGTGCTGGCGGTGTACTTCGGCGCGGTCGGCGTCCGTCGGGTTCGCCACGCCGTCGCCTGCGGGCTGATCGCCGACGTCGCCGGCATCCTCGCCGCCATCGGCATGGCCTATCTGTTTTTCGGGGCCATCGCATGAAGACCTACGACACGCTTGCCGCCGTCGATCTCGGCTCCAACTCCTTCCGCCTGGAAGTGGCTCGGGTGGCCGGCGACCAGCTGTATCCGCTCGATTCGCTGAAGGAAACCGTGCGCCTGGCCGGCGGGCTGGGCGACGACAAGCGCCTCGACGAGGCGACGCAGGCGCGCGCGCTCGCCTGCCTGCTGCGCTTCGGCGAACGCCTGCGCGGACTGCCGCCCGCGGCGGTCCGCTGCATCGGCACCTCCACCCTGCGCATCGCCCGAAACGCCGACGCCTTCATCCGCAAGGCCGAAGCCGCGCTGGGCCACCCGATCGAAATCGTCGCCGGGCGCGAGGAAGCGCGGCTGATCTATCTCGGCGTCGCCCATTCGCTGCCGGCCTCGCCCGACCGCCGGCTGGTGGTCGACATCGGCGGCGGCTCCACCGAAATCATCATCGGCCATGGCCTCAAGCCGCACGAGCGCGAAAGCCTGCACATGGGCTGCGTCAATTTCTCGAAGCGATTCTTTGCCGACGGCGTCCTCGACAAGGCCGCGCTGAAAACCGCCGAGATGAGCGCGCGCGTCGAGGTCGAGCGCATCGCCCGCGAATTCTCCCGGGCCAACTGGCAGCAGGCGGTCGGCTCTTCGGGCACCGCGCGTGCCCTGCGCGAAATCCTCGAGCAGAACGGCTGGTCGGCGCGCGGCATCACCGCCGACGGCCTCGCCCAGTTGCGCAGCCACCTGATCAAGGCCGGCCACGTCGACGCGCTCGATCTGCCCGGCCTCTCCCGCGACCGCCGCCCGGTCATCGCCGGCGGCTTCGCCATCATGGCTGGGCTGTTCGCCGAACTCGGCATCGAACAGATGGACGTCGCCGAAACCGCCATGCGCGAAGGCATCCTCTACGACCTTCTGGGGCGCTTCCACAAACACGACATGCGCGAGGCGACGGTGGACGAATTCATGCGCCGCTACCACATCGACACCCAACAGGCCGCGCGCGTCAAGCGCATCGCGCTCAATCTGCGGGCGTCCTGCGGCGGCAGCGACGAAAACGACGAACGCTTCCTCGACTGGGCCGCGCGTCTGCACGAGATCGGGCTCATGGTGTCGCACGGCGGCTACCACCGCCACTCGGGCTACATCCTGGAAAACGCCGACATGCCCGGCTTTTCGCATACCGACCAGGCGCGCCTGGCGCTGCTGGCACGCGCCCAGCGCGGCGCACTGACGAAGCTGCCGGCGTTTGCCGCCGGCACGGTGTCGGACAGCGACCGCCTGCTTGTATGGCTGCTGCGCCAGGCCGTGATCCTCTGCCGCAGCCGCGCCGAACCGCACCTGGTCGAGGTGAAGGCGGAAGCCAGCAACAAGCGCTTCCGCCTGACCCTGCCTGAAGGCTGGCTGGAAAGCCGGCCGCTCACCCAGCGCGCGCTGGAAGAAGAAGCGCTGCACTGGCAAGCGGTCGGAATGAAATACGCTTTCGGCTAAGGATCGCGGGTCTGCGCCAACCTACTTGTTGAAGTCGTCGATGCAGCCCTTCAGCGCGTCGACGTTCCGGGTCCCCAGGTTGCAGTCGCCCGTCTTGAGCGGGCGGGTTCCGCTGCCGTCGTTGCGGCGGCTGGCTGGCGCTTCCCGTTGGACGCTGCGCGGGTGTGCGCTGTCGAGCAGCATGGCCAGCTGTTTTTCAGCGGCGTCGAGCTGCTGCTGTTTCTCGGATGCGGACTTGGCGTGCTCGGCAACAGACGACGCCAGTCTGGCCTCCGCTGCAAGGCGTGCGGCCTGCTCCTTTTCAAGCGCCTGCCGGGTTACGGCATTCTCCGCCAACGCCGCTTGCAGGCGCCGGTTTTCCGCAAACTGCCGGCCGAGCAGGTTTTTGAGCAGGGTGTAGGAGGTGTCCGTGGATTGCGAGAACTCGGCGAAGGCGGAGGCGAGTTTCTTCTCCGCCCGGTCGCGCCTGACCAGTTCTTCCTCAAAGGTTTTCAGGGCGTCGGCATCGGGCTGGGTCTTTTTCGCGAGCGCGGCTTCCAGGCTCCGGCTTGCCTCGAGTTGCCGGTCGAGCTGTTTCTGGAACTGGGTGTAGGCGAGGGCGCCGCCTCCCAGGCCGCCCGCCAGCATCAGGCCGAGATAAATCAGGAAAGCGCGCAGGCGGCGCTTGGGCTTGGGTGCTTCAGCCTCGACCGGGGGCGCCGCCCCCGGCCGCCCCCGTGGCCTGTCTTGCCGCGATCCGCGCTCGTCCTCGTCTTCCGCGGTGGCTTGCGGCCCCCCGGCTTTCTTGCGCAGTCCTTGCAGCAGCGCAATGCCGGCATCGAGAACGGCCGTGACCCGGGTGCGCAGACGGGTAAGCAGCGCGCGTTTGGCATGCGCGGCCAGCGTCTCTTCCGCCGTCGGCGCGTCGTCCGACGGTCGGGAATTGCGGCTCGCGGCAGGGGGTTGCAGTGTGTTCAAGCGGGCCTCGCATCGGCGCCATGTTCGTGATGGAGGTATCGGCCCGCGCGGGGAATAGTTAAATGCACGGCCGCTGGCCGACCGGTTTTTTCCGCCGTGGCACCGTTAGAAGGCACTCTGCCGAAGCCTTATCTGATCTACCGTGGCGAGGTGTAAATCAGCATCAGCCTCAACAGATCAGTCGGTCCGATGCCGTCTCGGCCGGGTCGAGTCCGAGGAGCAGGACCGAGGTCAGCGCTGGGTCGCCGCGCCCGCGATGCCTTCGAGCGCCTTGCTCAAATTCCCCACTGCGGGACAATTCATCGCGCCATGACGTTTGGCCAGCCAAACAGGGTCGTTATAGCCGAGCCAGACCTGCGATGAGGCGTCCTCCCACACCAGTGCCTTCAACGGCAGGTCGATTCCCACCGCCTGCGCGCACTCCATGAAGGGCGTGCCGCCTTGCGGGTTGCCGAAAATGAGCACCTCGGTCGGCCGCAGCATCTTCCCCACACTGGCCGCGCCGGCGGCGTGATCGACCCGGATAAACACATTCAGCCCGCGTTTTTTCACGATGTCCTCAAGTCGGTCCATCGTGACTTTGGCGCTATGGGGGCTCTTGACGGCAATCAGGCCATCGCTGGCGGCCGCAAGCGTGCTGGCCATCATGAGGCTTGCTGCAACGAACAGGGAACGAATATTCATGCGTGACTCCTTTTGAGCGATGAGTGTTTGCGGCACACCCGGCGGGTGAACACGACACTAGGGACAGCCAGGCCGCGCCAGCGCCTGCAGGGTTACGCCGCGTGCATCCAGCACGAACGCCGCCACGCCTAGATCAGCGGCCTTCCAGCCAGGTTGCAACTTGAAGCGGTGCAAGCCGCGGCGCGGGTCGAGCGGGCCGGCCAGTAGGCGCACGACATGGTCGTGATGCAGGCTGTGCTGGGCGTTTTCCCCGGCAGTGACTTTGGAGCTTAGTCGGTTCTCAACCAGGGCCAGGTACAGCGTCGCGTCGCGCGCGGCACCCAGGGAGGCAAAGCGGCTTTCAGCCTGGACGTCGATGTGCCCGGGCGTTTGGTCGAGGGCGAGCGTGAGGCTGGCCTGGGCGGGGGAATTCGAGCGGGCGGGCAGGCCGCGCTGCCAGCTGCGGAAGTCCTCGCCGTCGAGCATGACCTGCGGCGTGTAGATCCAGCCCAGCCCCCCGTTGCGGTCGCGCTGGCGCTGGCTGAAGGCGGCCTGGGCGAACCGGTCCGTCCAGCCCAGCCGGTCCCAGTAGTCCACATGGAACGCCAGCGGCACCACGCCGGCATCCCTGGGCAGTTGCGACAGCCAGCGGTCGGCCGGCGGGCAGGAACTGCAGCCTTCCGAGGTGTACAGTTCCAGCAGGCGGTTGCGGGTAGCGCCGCTGGTGGCGGTGCAGGTGGCGGCGTCGGCGATGGGGGCGACAAGGGCACAGAGCAGTTAAAAGGCGCGCATGAGAGTCTCCTGTCCGGAATCTCTCAGTCGTGCCAGCGGCGGGTTGCCTTACAGGTCAAAGCGGGGCCTTGGCACCGGCAGGCGCCGGACCTGCCCGTTTGCATTCGGCCGCTTTTGCCTTACGCTGAAACAGCGACGAGCCAATAAGAATCACCAGGACCATTCCGCCATTGCTGCTGTCTCTGCAGCAATAATCGTCTGGAGCCATAGGGCTCTCTTGATTCACTGCCGGATTTTTCCAACCAGGGGGAGGCAACAATGAAGACAAGCATCATCGCAGTCGCAGTCCTGTGGGTAGCCACATCGGTCGCATTCGCAGAGGGCATGGTGAAGCCGACCGGCAATACCCCGCAGTTTCCCAAAGCCTACAAGGAACTGGCAAAGCAGACCAAGCCCCCCTCGAACAACTGGCTGCTGGACGCCAACGACGACACCGAGCGGTTTCGCCGCTTGCAGGTTGCCATGAGCGGAACCGATATCCCGATGTGGGAAATAACCTATCGCTACGAGGAGTTGTATGTGGCGATCCAGAAAAACAACTGGGAAATGGGGATTTATCACTGGGACAAGCTGCGGGACCGCATGAATACTGCAGCCATGAAGCGCCCGGCCCGAACCCAGAATATCGAAGGCATGTTCCTGGATAGCGGCGTGTGGCAATCCATGCGGGACGCGCTGGTTTCAAAGTCGCCCGAAAGGTCGCGCGAAGAATTCCATGTTGTCCGGCATGTGTGCATGGCATGCCACGTCGCCGAGAAAGTGGGATTTCTCAATGACAGCTCCGCTTTCAAGCGAACCGAGTCGTTCCCGCCTTTGGGCAAGTAAAACGGGCCTGTCGTCCCCGGGGGATGTGCTCTGAACGGAGGAGGGGCCTTCGCTGCATGGAAGCGGGGTCCTTAGGACGTGCCCTCGTAGGCCCGCCGGATTGCATCCATATCGATCTTCTTCATCTGCAGCATCGCCTTCATCGCGCGCTGCGATTTCCCGGAGCCGGGGTCGCCCACCAACTCGGTCAGCATCCTCGGAAACACCTGCCATGACAGGCCGAACCTGTCCTTCAGCCAGCCGCATTGCTGCGCCTTTTCGTCCCCGCCCGCGGTGAGCTTGTCCCAATAGAAGTCCACCTCCTGCTGGGTTTCGCATATCACCTGGAACGAGACCGCCTCGTTGAACTTGAACACCGGGCCGCCGTAGAGCGCGGTGAAGGCCTGGCCGTCGAGCTCGAATTCCACCGTCATCACAGATCCCTCCGGCCGGCCGTGAATCTCGAAGCCTTCCTTGCCGTAGCGGCTGATCCGGCCGATGCGGGAATTCCTGAAAATGGCGGTATAGAAAGCCGCCGCCTCCTCGGCCTGGTTGTCGAACCACAAACAGGGCGTGATGGTCTGGGCGATTTGCATGGGTAGCCTCCTGTCTTCTGCCGTGAAGATGCGGGATGCCGGGCGGTGGAGCCGGCCTCAGGCATCCCTATCAACTCATCTTGGGTTGGGGCGGCACCGTCTCAAGCCCGAATTTCACTGCGCTTGACGCGCATAGCTGGCCGTCAGCATTTCCCATTGATGGCCATCCGGTTCGTTCCAGTAGACAATGCGGCCGCCGTGCTGCGTGTCGATCCGGAAGTCGACCGGCCCATGAACCTTGCTCCGGTACGGTATTCCAGCCGCCTTGATTCGCTCGAGGATGGCGTCGAAGTCGTCCGGGTCCACCCGAAAACAGTAGTGGATCATGGGAATGGGGTCGGTCCATTCGTCAAAGTCGAGCGTCAACCCCTCGTTCACGTAGACGGGGGCGAATGGCCCCACGCCCGTTTCCGACCACGGAACCCCAAGCAGCCCGGCCAACAGCTTCGCCGACGCCACTTTGTTGCGGGACGGCACCATCAGGTGATCGAGATGAACGGTCATCGCGCGCTCCTGCTCTTTAGCCCGCCTCGACAAGCGCCGCGAGTTTCGCGAGTGACGACCGCCAGCCGGCCTCGTTGTCGGCGGCCGACAGGCCGGGCGGCAGCCCGTCGTGCACGGCAAGGACATCGGTGCCGCCGTCTGCATCGGCGAGCGTGATCGTGATCGTCATCTCGCCTCGCAGCGCGGGATCGGTCGTCTCGAACTCGACCACTTCGACGACCTGCTCGTTCGGCGCGAGCTTCACGAAGCGGCCGTGGTACGTGTCGGTGTGCGCGGTCGTCTTGCCGGTCCCGGTCGGCTCGTCGTACGTGAGCGAGATCCGGAATGCGCCGCCTTCGCGGGGCTCGAACGCATGCACGTGGCTGCTCATGCCGGTCGGCACCATCCACGTCGCGACCGCGCGCGCATCGAGAAGCGCGCGATAGACGATCGCGCGGGGCGCGTTCACGCGGCGACTGATGCGGGTCGAGTTCACGTCTGAACATTAGTACATGCAGCGCACCGCGCGTGGCGCGGGTGAGCTTCTGCAAAGCTGATGGCCTTGCCCTGTTTGTTGCCGCCGGGATGCTTACAGGGCCTGAGTCTGGTTGCGGCCAAGCGATTTGGACTGATAAAGGGCCTTGTCCGCCCGGGTCAACAAAGCCGCCATGGAATCGTCCTTGTCCAGCCATTCTGAAACGCCAATGCTGACCGACCACGCAATAGGCTGGCTTCCTTTTCCGGCTTCATGCAAGCGGCTTGCGACAAGCCGGGCTTGTTCAAGGCCGGTGTCAGGGAGAATGGCCATGAATTCGTCCCCGCCAAAGCGGGTGAGCCGGTCGGTTTCCCTGAGCGAGCTTTTTGCCCTTTTCGCAAAATCAACCAGCACCTTGTCGCCCGCAAGATGGCCGTGGGTATCGTTGATTTCTTTGAATTTATCCAGATCGATCAGCATGATGGCCAGCTTTTTTGTATAGCGTCTGGCACGGGCAACTTCTCGCTGCAGCTCCTCGATAGCCGATTTCTTATTGAGGCATTGCGTCAAATCGTCATGGCGGCTGATGAATTCCAGGTCCTGGCGCAGCTTTTCGGACGCCACCATGATGATGCTGATCGTTCCCAGCGGAATCATGATGGAGGGGAGGGCCATATAGAGAAGCTGTGAGGTTGAAGCGTCAAAAATGCTCGTGGGCTGCTCGAAACCCAGCATCAGGCCGGCAAGGCGAATGATCCGGGAGCCGATCAAAACGGCGAGTGAAAAAACCAGAATGTGGCGCCCCGTTGTTTTGGGCAGTTTTTTCAGGACAAGTACCAGATGATCCAGAATCACGACCAGCGTAAACAGGCTCAAGGTCGCAATCCGCATCCCGATATTCGGCTGGAAGTAGGTGAACCACACGAACAGGGAAACATAAGCAAAAACAAACCAGAGCAGCAGTGCCCGCTTGATTCTTGGCGGCGTACCGGAAAATTTCCGGGTGCCGGCATTCATCAGCATGAAGCCAGCCAGAAGCATCAGGTTGGCCAGAACAATGCTGAACAGGTCCGGAATAAGGTCCCTGGCTACAAATAAGGGGATACCCAGTGCAATGACCAGCACAGAGAAGCCCCATTCGCGCAAACCCCGAATGTTTCTTGGGTAGGTTTTTGCAATGATCAGCAACACCACGCTCATGGCCAGCGCCATGAAGCATGAGCTGATCAGGATGATTAACGGGGGCGGCATTGTTGAAGAATTTCTTATTCGCTGTTCAATCGATTTGGTTGGAATCATTCCAACCAGGCCGCTTCGATTTTACGGAAAAAACAGGCTTGCCTTCCCTTTATGTGCGCCCGCTATGCGCCTGAGTGTCGTGCGGTCATCAAAAACACCGGGTAGTCGCGCGTCCCGGTCTCGTGTTCCTTGGCAATGCTGAACACCGTCTGAAATTGCATGTCGGCAAACCCCGCCTGGGCGGCGCGCAGGCTCAGGTCGGCGCGGTCGAAGCCATGGTGCACGTCGACCTCCGGGCCGTGAAACGAGCCGTCTTCCTGGTCGAGGTCGGCGATGCACAGGTAACCGCCGGGCTTCAGCAGGTCGTGGAAGATACGCAGGATGTGGTCGGTGTCCGGCACGTGGTGCAGCGTCATCGAGGTGACGATCAGGTCGAAGCGCTGCGCCGGCGGCGGGTCGGCCAGCAGGTCCACCTGCAGCGTCGTCATGTTGCCGACCCCTTGCGCGGCGATCTTCTCGTTCACCACGTCGAGCATGCCGCCCGAACTGTCCGCCATCAGGATCGCGCCGAACTCGTCCTTGAGCGGAAAGGAAAGCAGGCCCGTGCCGCAGCCGTAATCGAGGGTGCTCATGTCTCGACGCAAGCGCACGGCCTTGCGGATGGCTTCGGCAATCTTTAGCCCGCGTTCCCGGAACACCGGGTTTTCATCCCATTGGCGGGCTTTGCTGTCGAAATGGGCGGCGTCGAGTTTGGTGGGTTGGTTGCTGGTCATGATGATGCGAAGGCCTGGGCGAGTCGTAACAAAAATCCTAAGACTATTCGAGTCGTCTCAATTGCACCACTGTTGTTCGCATGGCTCGCCATCATGGTTTCCATCCATTTGGACGTTAGGGCAATTTCTCAGGAAGAACTCCGCCTCGGCGCAAGACGTCATTTGCGAGCAATGGGTTCGGCCGTCGCAATGAAAGGATGCAGGGGCCGCCGTATCACTGAATGGAGTTGCGTCTGCAGTCTGTGGAGTTACGCGGCGGGCGTACTCGCTGTAACCGTAGGCCCCCAAGGCGACCACAAAGGCAAGCGGAATGAGGCGTCTCAACAGACCTGGTTTGTCGCGGCGACTGGTGGGCTCGCGCAGGCGGTGAAGTCTTACGGCCGGGCGGGTGGGGCACAAGATGTTCTTTGCCTGCTTCTTCCCATCCTTGCCGGTTCCGACCTCAAAAGAGAGACGCTCACCGAGTCGGGGGCGTTGCCCATCCATTGGAAAGGCAGAGATGTGGGCAAATACCTCCGGCCCGCCCTGAGTGGGTGTGATAAATCCAAAGCCGCGATCATCATTCCATTTTGCGAGAGTGCCTTCGATGCGCATAAGAAAGGGCTAACGATGGGTTTGAGTTTGCTGCATGACCTGGCCGATCGAGTGCGCGCCCGGCGCATAGGCCGCCATCGCCGCGCCGGTGATCGAAACGAAGACGCCGGTCAGCACAAAGGGCAGGGCGGTGCGGCGCACCGCCGATTCGAGCCAGTGCGGCGAGTCGGCGGCCTTGATCTTGCGATAGAGCGCGTAGGACAGCGCGCCATCGACGAGCAGTTCCGCGAACAGCATCGGCGCGGCGTAGACCACGTACAGCGAAGCCAGCGCGAGGCCCAACGCGAAGGCGACGGCGATGAGCGGAATCGCCAGTTCGTCGGCGTCGCCCACCGCGCTCGTCGCCTCCGCCAGGGGTGAGGAGTCGGAGTCGACCGGCGCGAACGACGCGGGCCCGTCGAACGACCCGCTGGCCCCGCCCCCGCCGAAGTTGCCGCCGCCGTCCTCGAATGCGGAAGAACCGCCACCGGATCCGCTCGGCACCAACCCGGAAAGATCGGGGATGTCCACGTAATCCTCCGCCTTGGTGCGCAGCCACAGCCACAGCAGCAAGAGAAAAACCCCATACGCCGCCAGCAGCGCCAGCGGATAGCGCAGCGCCATGCTGGTGACACCCGCCTCGAGCATCAGGAAGGAAAACAGCAGGCCCGCCGCCCCGGTGAGGCCGACGATCAGACTCATCTGGATGCGCGGGAAGGCATCCTGTTCGAGGCGTCGCTTGAGCCGGAGGATGGCGTGCGAGCGGGTGAGGTGGAGGCGGCGGGGTATCGGGTTATGCCCCATCGTTGACGTCCTTGTAGGCGAGCATCCGAATCAGCTGCTGTTCCTTGGCATCGTCAAAGCCGCACGTGTGAATCCACTCTTTGGGGTTCTCATAGGTTCCGAACAGCATGTCCCACCAGGTGATGTCGCCGTAGTTGTTCTTGTGGCGGTTGTACTGATGATGGATGCGATGCATCTCGGGACGCTGGAAGAAGAACCCGACCCAGCGAGGCGTTTTGACATTGGTGTGATAGAAGAACTCGCCCAGTGCAGTGCAAAGCGTGTAAATCGCACCAGCCTCGAGTGACAGACCGAGGAATGCGTAGACAAGCAGACTGCCAATGATCGAGTTGACGACCATTTCGCCGGGGTGCTTGTAGAAGGACGTAATGACTTCGAGCCGTTGCGGGCTGTGGTGGATCTGGTGGAAGCCACGCCACAGAAAGCTGTATTCATGGCGCCACCGGTGCCACCAATAAAACACAAACGTGGCGATGATGTATGCGATAAGCCCACCGACCGCGGGTGACACATGCGCCGAAAGATGAAAGACCGACGCCGAGGACAGCCAGCGTTCCCAGGTGAAGCCCGCGAGCAGGATGACGCCGAGTTGGATTCCATTGATCAGAAGCACCCGCAGCGGCCAGGTACGTACCTTCGGCAACGACCATCCTGGAACGACTCGCTCAAGAACGAAGCAGAAGGCAAACACCGCAATGATGGTGGTCAGCACTGTTGGCTACTCCTCTGTGCAATAACGTTTGATCCGAGCCGCGCGCAAATCGCCGTCAGGTTTTGCAATGCAATACCTGAATACAAGTCCCGACTCCATGGATTGCATGGATTGGATTCAGGTCAGGCCCTTTGACGCCCTTGCGCCGCCCCTCTTAGCCGCCCCATGGCGTTCCGGGTATGAGCTGCCACGCATTGCCATAGGCGACCATCTGTTCGCTCAGCGCATCCAGAATAAGCTTGCGCTGTCTCCCCATCAATATCGTGACCCATTTGTCCATGGACATTGAACGACATGGCCGCGAGTGTCGAAATAATTTACAGCTAGACAAGGAAAGGAACGGAAGAAACAACGTAATGCACTGATTATTTTAAATAATACTAGTGAATGTAAGTTATGGAATGAATTATGCTTTTTTGAAAAGGCTTTAGTCAGGCATGGTTTCGGCGCCAATCAACCTCCTCAAGGAGCCTTACATGAAGACAAGACAAATTTCCCTCAGCATGCTCACGTCCGCGATGCTGCTGGCGCTTGCCGCGCCGGCTCAGGCGCTTGTCATTGATGCCGCATTTTCCGCAAATTACACCGCCACCAGTCTCGGATCGGTGGCAGGCTTGCCGCCTCTATATGGCGGGCTGACCGTCAAGGCGGGCGATCCCAACACCTTGTTGATCGGCGGCAACGCCAATACCGCCAGCGGCTTGATCTATGAAGTTGGCGTGACACGCGGAGCGGGCAACCACATCACCGGATTCACCGGTTCGCCCGTGGCCATCGGCAGTGTCGGCGCATACAACGACGGCGGCGTGACTTACGGTCCCGGCGGTGTGCTGTTCACCTCACGTTGGCCGGTCAACGGGTTGGGCCAAACCAAACCGGGCAGTGTTGCCGAGGACAAGATCATCGACCTTGCGGCGCTCGGCGTCGCAAATTCGCACGCGGCGATCAATTTCGTGCCGACCGGGTTCGGTGGCGCCGGCAGTATGAAACTGGTGTCCTGGTCTGGCGGTCAGTGGTACGACGCCAGTTACTCGCCGGATGGCTTGGGTACCTACGATATCCTGGGCGTTACACAGATAGACCTGGATTTGGCCACCGTGGGAATCCAGAACCTCTTCGGCGGCCCGGAGGGCTTCGTGTACATTGCCGCCGGCAACGCCGGGTTCGCAATGGACAGTCTGTTGGTGTCGGAATATAGCGCCGGCAATGTGGCTGCCTACGATGTGGATGCCAATGGCAATCCGATCCTCACGTCGCGCCGCAACTTCATTACCGGCCTCACTGGCGCCGAGGGTGCCGCGATCGATCCGCTGACCGGCGACTTCCTGTTCTCGACTTTCGGCGGTGGCAATCAGATCGTGGTGGTGCAGGGCTTCCAGGTGCCTGGTGGCGGCAACGGCAATGGCAACGGCAGCGTTCCCGAACCTGCCTCCCTCGCCCTGCTGGGCATCGGCCTCGCTGGACTGGGCGCGATGCGCCGCCGCAAGATGGCCTGATTGTTTCGTCGCACCTATCAAAATGGGCAGTTCAGCCTGGCCCCTTAATTTTTTTCTAGCCCATATCCCGTTCAAAACACGTCAGCCGAACATCCACGCTGAGCGACAGGGCCGTCAACGCAGCGGCCGCCGCGCGGCCCTCGGCCTTGGCGCGGTAGAGATGCGGCGTCATCGCCAGCAGATCGGCAATCTGTTCGGCACTCGTCAGTTCGATCGAGAAGCGCACCGTTTCCGTCGGCAAGCGGCTGAAGCCTGCCGGGGTTTGCAGGTCGGCCGGGCGTTCCGGCTTCAGGCTGGGGTAGATGATCTCGCGCAGCTCGCGCAGATGATCGGGCCCGGAATCGACCTGCACCAGCTGGCCGCCCGGCTTCAGCACCCGCGCAAACTCCGCATACCCGGGAGTTCGGCCTGCCGCCCCGCCGGTTGCGGCGAGGCGTTGGCTAAAGCGTCGGCCCCGCCAAACGGCAACCGTCAGGGGCAGCTGATGGTGCTGAAGCCGACCGAGCCGGTGGGGGCGCCTCCGCTGAAGAGGCATGTGCCGCCGACCGCCACATTGCCGGTTGAGCCGGCGGCGAAGACGGTAAAGTTGTTGCCGGTGATCGCGTACTTGCTGACGCTGGGCGTGACCGTGGTGATGGTGTTGTCGGCGATGGTGATATTGGTGGCGCTATCGGTCCGTATGCCTACTGCCCCAAACGCCGAGGGGTTGGCAGTGATGGTATTGCCGACGATGACCGCATCGGTCGTCGTCACCGCGTCAAGCGCATAGGCCCCGCTGGTGCCGGTGGCGGTAAGCGTGCTGTTCCTGATGGTCACGCCCGTCCTGCCCTGCACATTGACGGCGCAGCTGCTCATTGCGCTATAAGCGTTCGTGACGGTCATCCCGATCAGCGTGGCGTTGTTTCCCATCGTCAGGGCGGATTGAGCGGTATTGGTTGCGGCGGCGATAGTGGCGCCGGGCAGGCTCAGGGTGGCGGTGCGACCCGAAGCGCTACGCACCGCGAGCGAACCGCCGCCGATCAGCGTCTGGCCGGCGGCCATCGTGACACTGGTGGTGGTGTTGAACGTGCCCGACAGCACCACCGTGTTGGCGCCGGCGT
>Ga0299912_10000461_pt1 | contig 35202 bp, 35 predicted proteins | sample RVTome_2_FD_207667 | JGI IMG/M metagenome (GOLD analysis project Ga0299912, IMG submission 207667) | Soil microbial communities from uranium-contaminated site in the Upper Colorado River Basin, Wyoming, United States - RVT95D214 (version 2) ... | reverse complement strand
TAGGGGCTTGATTTATCAAGCCCTTACATAATTGGCCATTTTCACCTTTTGGGTTCGATAAATCGAACCCCTACATTATGATTTTCAACAATAAAAGAAGAAAAATCGCTCAATTTAGGTGTAAGTAATCGGTAAGGAATGCTCCAGACGCCAGATAGGGTAATCTGGGTTATTCAGATACTCGAAGAAATCAAATACTTAAAGGAGGATAGAAAGATGTTAACTCGAAAGAAAATCTTGATAGCTGGGCTCTTTTTATTTAGTTTTACTATGGTATGGGCAATAGGCAATCCATGTGCAGCACAAGAGAAATTTCCTACAAAGCCAATTACATGCTTAGTAGGATATGGTCCTGGTGGTTCGGCAGATCTTCCAGTCCGGGCATTGGGAGAGGTCGCCTCCAAAGTTTTAGGCCAACCTGTGGTTGTTATTAATAAGCCTGGAGGCGGATCGGCGGTGGCCCTGGGGGAACTCAAGACCGCACAGCCTGATGGTTACTCCATTGGCCTTTTGTCAACAGGGGCAATTATTAGTCCCCACCTGCGGAAAGTTACCTATCACCCAGTCAATGATTTCGATGCCATCCTCCAATTCTGCATCGGTCAGTATGGGTTAGCCGTCAGAGCCGATTCCCCTTACAAAACATTAAAGGATTTAATCGCTTATGCCCAAGCTAACCCTAACAAGGTTAAATACAGCACTGCTGGAGCCGGGACACCCCAGCACTTGGTCATGCTCCTATTAGGAGATTTATTTAATGTCAAATGGACTAACATTCCGTTCGGGAGCGGAACGGAAGCTGTTTCAGCGCTTTTAGGTGGACATGTGGACTGTGTATCTCAGTCCGCCGAATGGAAGCCTCATGTACTCTCTGGTAGGCTTCGATTACTCGCGACATATGGTGACAAACGAACGGAATCCTTTCCAAGCGTTTCCACCCTTGTTGAAATGGGGCATGGGATAACAGTGCCTACCATTACTTGTCTTGTTGGTCCAAGAGGTATTCCCAAAGACAGACTGAAAATGCTTCATGATGCTTTTTATAAAGGTTTAGGGGATCCTGGATTTAAGAACGCCTTGGATACAACTGATCAGCCACTCGTTTATAAGAATAGCCAGGACACCCAGTTAGCAATCAAGGAAATGTATGAAAGTACTGGGAAAATTATTGAAAAAAACCGAGAAGCAATGAAGGAGTAATCTTTAACACAAAAGGGGCTATCACTCTATCAACACCTTGATAGATCTGGTTAGTTAACATTGCTAAACCTTAAAAGATCTTTATGAACTATGACTGCCAAGGCAGATGTCTAAAAAAACCTATATAACTCTGGAAAACCATGAAAGTTCAATTTGAACAGCATATTCTTGATAGATCCCTTCGGCTATTATTGACCAAATAAGTGCAAGACTCCATTAAAACCATGGGAAGAAAATAGTCCCCTAATTTCTTCCCATGGAAGGGTGAATAATGAGAAGACATGATTTAATCAGTGGTAGCATCCTTTTCCTTATTGGTCTATTTATTCTCTTCTATGCCCCTCAGTTTGGCCTTGGAAGTCTCAGTGTGCCGGGACCTGGTTTTATGCCTTTTCTATCCGGGTTAGTGATATGCATTTTTTCTGTCATTACATTTCTGAAAGCGGCTTTAAGTAAGCCGGCTGAGGTTGAAAAAATTTGGGCTGGCATTAAGTTTCGAAGGCTGATCTTCGTTATACTCATGATCGTTGTTTATACTTTACTTTTAAAAAAACTTGGCTTTATTATTTGCACATTTTTCCTGATTCTAATGCTCTTGCATTACACGGGTTCCCGAACTTGGTTTGTAAGTATTTTATATGGGGGGTTGAGTGCAATCTTGTCGTATCTTCTGTTTGAAGTATGGCTGAAAGCTCAACTTCCTAAAGGAATATTTGGATTTTGAGGTGAATGATGGATTTACTTCATAGTGTGTTAATGGGATTTGGTGTGGTATTACAGCCAATGAACCTTCTTTTTTGTTTTATCGGAGTTCTTATAGGAACCCTTGTCGGTGTTTTGCCTGGGCTGGGACCAACTGCTGCTATGTCCCTCCTATTGCCCACGACCTTCCACATGTCACCCATTTCAGCGATTATCATGCTGGCAGGTATATATTATGGGGCAATGTATGGCGGCTCGACCACCTCCATACTGGTTAATATTCCAGGAGAGGCTGCCAGCGTGATTACCTGCATTGATGGATATCAGATGGCCCGAAAAGGTCGGGCTGGCCCAGCATTAGGAATAAGTGCATTTGGAAGTTTCATTGCCGGTACGTTTAGTATTATAGGTCTCATTTTGGTAGCACCGCCACTTGCAGAGATGGCACTTAAATTTGGTCCGCCTGAATATTTTTCCCTCGTGCTTCTGGGTCTGACAATACTTACTTTCCTCTCTTCCGGACCTATGTACAAGGCGCTGCTAATGGCAGGGGTTGGCCTTTTCTTGAGCACTATAGGACTCGACAATCTCACCGGAAGTTCTCGATTTACTTTCGACATTGTCGCACTGACGGATGGAGTAGGGCTCGTGCCTGTTGTGATGGGAGTTTTTGGCATCGCAGAGGTTTTATCCAACTTGGAACTTGAAATCAAACAAGAAGTATTTACAAAAAAAGTTACTCATTTGCTTCCAACACTCCAGGACTGGATTGAATCCAAATGGGCCATCGTAAGAGGATCTATTATTGGCTTTTTTATAGGCATACTTCCTGGCGGAAGTTCAACTCTTGCCTCCTTTGTTTCTTATGCTGTTGAAAAGCGGTGTTCTAAAACACCGGAGAAATTTGGTACAGGAATGATCGCAGGGGTAGCGGGTCCGGAATCAGCCAACAATGCCGCTTCAGGTGGGGCTTTTATCCCTTTATTGACCCTTGGGATTCCAACCGGTCCCGTGTTGGCGATTCTGTTGGGAGCCATGATGATTCATGGAGTTCAAGTAGGTCCGATGTTGATTCATTCAAACCAGGACTTTTTCTGGGGTGTCGTGACCAGTATGTATGTTGGAAATGCAATGCTACTGGTCCTCAATCTACCGCTCATTGGGCTCTGGGTCCAAGTTTTACGTGTTCCTTACAGTATCCTCTTTCCCCTGATTCTTCTCTTTTGCCTTGTCGGCTCATACAGTCTGAATAACAATACAGGGGACATGTTTGTGATGATTATCTTTGGAATCATCGGCTATCTCATGAGAAAATACAAGTATGATGCTCCACCTTTAGTACTTGCGTTTGTTTTGTGTCCTATCATGGAGCAATCCCTTAGACGTTCACTCCTTATTTCAAATGGAAGTCCGTTCATCTTTCTCCAGCGTCCCATTTCGGCTGGGACAATCATCCTTGTTATCTTCTTGTTAGTTTTTCCTTTCATACCAAGGTTAAAAAAGAAAAGAGAAAAAATTGCACTTGAAGACAAAGATTGACTTTTGTCGCAACAGTGGATAATGAGCAAGCATGCACACTATTCAAACTAAAAAATAATGAGAGGCAGCAAGAATATCCATGGGGAAGCACTATTAGAACCGAGGATCGTATTCAAAGCGGGCGAGGTTATGCCAGCATATTCTGGTTATCATATACTGCTTGCTTACAGCTAAATGAACCACTCCCTGGACTAAAGCCCAGGGTTTCAGGCTTGCTGACATGATCTGGCATAATTACCGACGTTGTTCCCTTATGTATCGCCTCACGACCTCTTCATCAACGTTGCCTACTGTCTCGGCAAAATACCTATCCACCCACAAAAACTCCTCCAACTCCGGATAGTCTTTTCTTATCACCCGACTCGTTCCTCCCTTTAACCTCTGCACAACTTCCGCTATACTATCGCTTGGCTTCGTCTGGATGATAAGGTGGACGTGGTCCTCTCGGATACTCAGATTACTGATCCACCACTTAAGGATGCCATTCATTTCCAGGTTTAAAAGCCTGGGTGTTCTCTGGCACAATTCACAAAAAACAAATTCATAAATATTCAAAAAATATTCAAAAAAAACTTGACAATCACAATATCCTTGAGGTAACATGTGTTAATATTGCGGAATTGAATAACGCTATGCGTGATAGTAACTCTATATTATCTCTTGAACGTGGCGTCAGAATTCTCGAAATCTTCGGAGAATCCTCCCGATGGCTTACCTTTTATCAGGTACATGCGGGTAAGGTTAAATGCTTGGAAATTGGAAAGGAAATGGTTTTGGTTTTAAGGGCTACAGATCTTGCTTTTCTTATTTTTTTAAAGATTAGTGAGATCAGGAAGGGAGAGAACAAATGAAAACTGTCACAAAATTACTTCAAGAAGAAGTGTCAGTGCCTGAAGCAATTATACGTGTTCTCCAGGAAACAGGTATTGACATGGTTTTTGGTATAGCGGGTGGTAACACAAAGTATCTTTTTGACGCCCTCTTTGATCACCGTACAACAATTAGAACCGTACTTGTTCGACACGAGTCTCTTGCAGGAATCATGGCAGAGGTCTATGGGCGTCTGACTGGAAAACCTGGTGTTGCGATCGGACAAGGTGCATTCTTGCTAGCTAACGCGATGCTTGGGACATTGGAAGCCTATCTGGGTAGTTCACCCATGCTATTGCTGACCGACCTTTCCGATGACGCACCTTTTTCACATCACGCTCCATACCAGGCTGGAACTGGTGATTATGGAACTTGGGATGCACGGCAGAGTTTTTCTGGCGCGACAAAGGTAACTATGGTTGCTCAAGAGGCTGTGCAGGCTGTTCAGGGTACACAGATTGCTATTAAGCATGCATTAGCTGGGCAACGCGGTCCAGTAGCGATATTGTATCGTAGTACAGCTCTTAAGGGACGAGTGGGTCCCGAAAGCCTACCGTCCCTGTATCCTACTCAATTTTACCTGGGAGGAAGCCCTGCAACAACGGATAAGGCTAGCCTTGAAGCTGCTGCACGGGTTTTGGTAAAGGCTAAGCTGCCGGTTATCATTGCGGGAAATGGAGTCCGCATTAGTCAGGCATATGAAGAGTTAAAAAGTGTTGCTGAGTTGCTGGGAACTCCTGTAGCTACAACAGCCTCTGGGAAGGGTGTCTTTCCAGAGAACCACGATCTAGCCCTTGGAGTTATCGGAAACTATGGGTTCCCTGTTGCAAATAGTATTGTTGGCAACGCAGATGTGGTGCTTTTCATAGGTTCAAAACTTAGCCCTTCTGATACAGCGAGAGAGAACCCAAAACTCCTAGATCCTTGTCGTCAGGTTCTAATTCAAATTGACATTGAACCAAAGAATGCAGGTTGGGTATTTCCTTGTAACCATGTCATTATCGGTGACGCAAAAGTTGCTTTGCCTCAGTTAAGTGAAGTCATTCGGAATATGGGAAGCCCACCAGATGAGATCCTCACGTCGAGGAAAAAGGTCGTTACGGAGGCACGAAGGAGGTCTGGGTTTTTTAATGACCGAGAGTTTAGCTCAGATGAAGTGCCCATTCTCCCACAGCGAATCATAGCGGAGATCAGGAATGCGGTTGAGGATGATGCGTTAATTACTTGCGATGCTGGCGAGAACCGACTTTTTATGGTCCGATTCTATCAAACGAGACGCGCAGGAACCTTTATTTCTCCAGGTACAGGCGGAATGGGTTACAGTATACCTGCTGCACTCGCTGCCAAGCTTATCTACCCGAATCGCCAGGTTATTGCAGTTTGTGGGGACGGCGGGTTTGCCATGTCGATGAATGGGTTAATCACGGCCTATGAACAGGGTATCAAAATTGTAACGGTGGTGATGGATAATCGTGCTCTTGGCTGGCTTAAGCATGATCAACGAGACCGCGTTATAGCTTCTGAATTTGGCGATATTGATTATGCGGCAATTGCTAGAGCTATCGGCTGCTACGGTATCAGAGTTCACAAGCCCGATCAGTTAAGGGTAGCTTTGAAAGAGGCTCTTGCCAGTGATCAGCCAGCTGTTTTGGATGTGGTTACATCACTTAAAGTATCAGCTGAGGACGTTATCTCTCCACTTGCAGTTAGAGATGTTCACACAAAATAAGGGCATGTGAGGTGAAGGATTGGAGTCGGCATCAAGGCTGTGGATAGTTACTTTGGTGCAGGAGGAATTGGGGGGGTGAGCTGGTCAGTTCCTGCAGTCTTAACGGCCAAACTACTTCATCCCAACCGTCCTTGCATCTGTGTTTGCGGAGACGGTGGCTTTGCCATGCAGATCCATGTTTTGTCTACCGCTTTACAATATAAAACCCCGGTAATCTTCGTTATAATGAATGATTCCAGATTTGGCATGGTGGGCGAATCACAGGGAACCCGACGTATCGGCACAGACTTCATAGATACTGATTTTGCCAAAATCGCCAATGCTTTGGGATGCCAGGGAATTAGGGTGAAACAGCCGGAGGAGATTGCTCCTGCCTTGGAAAGGGCATTGAAATCGGAGATTCCCATGGTCATTGATGTGATAATAAATCGCGAAGAGAAAATGTTTGGCAAACTTCTCTCTCCTCTCGCGAAAGAAGCCCTTAAAGAGATCGGCTTCCGTCAAGAGATGAAAGGAGAAGGGTTTCAGGGGTGAGGGGCAGGCAATTCAAGAAAGTAGAATAGTGGGTGCAAAAAGTTGCGGGAATAAATGACTTTTCCCGGAGACATTTTTCAAAGCAAAGGAGGGTATTGAAATGAAAAAATCTTTGGCGATCGGATTCATTATGTTTAGTTTTGTTACTGGTTGGGTAGTAGGTAATCCTTGTAAAGCGGAGGAAAAATTTCCCACAAAGCCAATCACAGTGGTAGTAGGATTTGGTCCTGGGGGTTCGGCAGATTTGCCAATACGGGCATTGGCAGAGGCAGTCTCTAAGACTTTGGGGCAACCTGTGGTCATAATTAATAAACCCGGGGCTACAGGCGGGGTGGCCCTTACTGAAATCAAGAACACAAAACCCGACGGTTATACACTTTCCACGATGTCGGCCGGTGTAATTACTAGTACTCTCATGCGGAAAAGCACTTTTCATCCTGTCAATGACTTCGATGCTATCTTACAATTCCACACCCTGCGATTTGGGTTAGTGGTCAGGCCCGATTCACCTTTTAAATCATTGAAGGATTTGATTGCCTATGCCCAAGCCAATCCTAACAAAGTTAAATACAGCACCAATGCAGTCGGTACACCTCAGCATGTGGTCATGATGCGATTAGGAGATTTGTTGAACATCAAATGGACTCACGTCCCTATGGACACAGGAATGGAGGCTATTTCAGCACTTTTGGGTGGACATGTTGACTGCGTAGCCGGTGCTGAATGGAAGCCTTTTGTGATTTCTGATAAGCTTCGGTTACTCGTGCTATTTACTGACAGGCGATCAGAGTCATTTCCAAACGTTCCCACCCTTATCGACCTGGGGTACAATTTAACAGCGCTCAACACTGCCACACTCATTGGTCCAAAAGGCATTCCAAAAGATAGGCTTAAGATTCTTTACGATGCTTTTTACAAAGCGACGGAGGATCCTGGATTTAGGAAAGTTTTGGAGACACTTGATCTGGTACTGGATCCCAAAAATAGTTTTGAATCCGAATTAATAATCAAGGACATTTATGAAACAACTGGTAAATGGCTTGAAAAAATTAAGGAGTAATGAAGAACTACAGTCCTGCGATCTTTTTCTAATGAATGTATAAAGGGGCTGCGCACACCATCATGGATGAGGTAACTGCGCAATGAAGTTAAAGGACAAAATACGGATTGTAACGGGTTCGGGGCGAGGGATAGGCGAGGCAATAGCCAAAAAGTTAGCCTCTGAGGGCGCATCCATCATGGTAGATGATGTGCGTATCGGAGATGCAAACCGTGTGGCACAGGAAATCAAGAAACAAGGTGGGAAGGCAGTTGCCTCCAAGGCTAGCGTGAACAATAAGAATAAGGAGGTTAGAGGAATGTCTACTCGACAAAAAATCTTGATGATTGGATTCCTTTCGTTTAGTTTTGTTATTACATGTGTAACCGCCAATCTTTCTGGAGCACAAGACAAATTTCCCACAAAGCCAATCACACTGGTATGTGGGTTCGGTCCGGGTGGTCCGGCAGATCTAGCATTAAGGGCATTGGCAGACCCCGCCTCTAAGATTTTGGGGCAACCCGTAGTCGTAATTAATAAGCCCGGGGCTGGAGGTGGGGTGGCCCTTACTGAACTCAAGACCACAAAGCCTGATGGTTATACACTTTCTCTGATATCGGGCGGTGGAATTACGAGCACCCACCTGCATAAAGTCGGATATCATCCAGTCAATGACTTCGATGCTATCTTACAATACCACACCATTCGATTTGGCTTAGTGGTCAGATCCGATTCACCTTATAAGACATTAAAGGATTTGACTGCTTATGCCCAGGTCAATCCTAACAAGGTTAAATACAGCACCAGTGGAATCGGCACCCCTCAGCACGTGGTCATGCTGCGTTTAGGAGATTTGGCGAACATCAAATGGACCCACGTGCCTTTCGATAGTGCGCCGGAGGCTTCTTCAGCAGTTTTGGGTGGACATGTAGACTGCCAAGCTGAGTCTGGTGGATGGAAGCCTTATGTGCTTTCCGGTAGGCTTCGTTTACTCGCGACGTTTGGTGAAAGGCGATCAGAATCCTTTCCGGACGTTCCCACGCTTGTCGAACTTGGGTACAATATAACCGCGTTAAACACTGCCGCAATCATCGGCCCAAAAGGTATTCCGAAAGATAGACTGAAAATTCTTTACGATGCTTTTTACAAAGCGACGCAGGATCCTAAGTATAAGGAAGTTATGGACAAATTTGATCTGGAGCTAGATCCAAAAAATAGCTCTGAAACCCAATTAATAATCAAGGAAATTTATGAAATTACTGGTAAAATGCTTGAAAAAATCAAGGAGCAATGAAGGACTGAATTCTTGCATTTCTTTAATGAATCCATTAGAGAGCCGCAACTCTGTAATGGATTAATGAATTTGGTAAGTTAAAATTAGCCAAAGCTTGAAAAATATTCCTGGAGTATTCCAAGATGACAAAGAAGATATTTTTAGGGAAATTAGTCTCGCTCTGAAAAATAATGAAAGTTCAGGTTAAACAACATAGTCTTGATAGGGACCGTTGGCTATTATTGACCTAATAAGTGTAAAACTTGATTAAAACTATCGGATAAGAATATTCCCGTTAATTTTCTTTCAATGAGAGGATAAATGATGGGAAGACATGATTTAGTAAGCAGTCTTATACTCTTTTTTATTGGCTTATTTATTGTCTTTTATTCCCCTCAGTATGGTCTTGGAAGTGCAGGTACTCCGGGATCTGGTTTTATGCCTTTTCTTACTGGTTTGGTCATATGCAGTTTTTCAATCATCACATTTCTCCGGGCATTTCTTAATAAGTCGGTTGGGGTCGAAAAAATATGGGCGAAAATCAAGTTTCGGAAGCTTATCTTCACAATCATGATGCTTATTGTCTATACATTACTATTAGAAAAAATTGGTTTTATTATTTGTACATTTTTCCTGATTCTAATGCTCGTGCGCTACGTAGGTTCTCAAAATTGGTTTACAAGTATTTTGAGTGGGAGCTTGGGCTCAATTTTATCCTATCTTTTATTTGAAACGTGGCTTAAAGCTCAATTGCCTAAAGGAATCCTTGGGTTTTAGGGTGGGTGAGGGATGGATTTACTTAATAACGTTTTAATGGGATTTTGTGTTGCATTACAGCCCATCAACCTTCTTTTTTGTTTTATCGGAGTTCTTATAGGAACCCTTGTAGGTGTTTTGCCGGGAGTGGGGCCGACCGCTGCCATATCGCTCCTCTTGCCCACGACCTTTCACATATCTCCGGTTTCTGCGATTATCATGCTGGCAGGTATCTATTACGGGGCCATGTATGGGGGGTCTACCACCTCCATACTTGTTAACATTCCAGGAGAAACTGCCAGCGTTGTCACCTGCCTTGATGGGTATCAGATGGCCCGGAAAGGTCGGGCTGGCCCAGCTTTGGGAATCAGTGCCTTTGGAAGTTTTATTGCTGGTACGTTTAGCATTATAGGTCTCATGTTAGTAGCACCACCACTTGCAGAAATAGCACTTAAATTTGGTCCGCCCGAATATTTTTCCCTCATGCTTCTGGGTTTGTCATTAGTTTCCTTTCTCTCTTCGGGACCCATGTCCAAGGCCCTGCTGATTTCGGGGGTGGGGCTTTTCTTGGGAACCATAGGATTAGATAATATAACCGGAAATGAGCGGTTTACCTTTAACAGTTTAACGCTGATGGATGGCGTAGGAATCGTTCCAGTAGTGATGGGTCTCTTCGGAATCGGGGAGGTGTTATCGAACTTGGAGGTTGAAATCAAACAAGAAACTATTATAAAGAAAGTTACTCATTTACTTCCAACACTCCAGGACTGGATTGAGTCCAAATGGGCCATCGTAAGAGGGTCTATTCTCGGTTTTTTCCTTGGAATACTTCCTGGCGGAGGTGGAGCAATCGCCTCCTTTTTTTCTTATGCTATTGAAAAGCGGTGTTCCAAGACACCGGAGAAATTCGGCACCGGAATGATCGCAGGGGTTGCCGGCCCAGAATCAGCTAACAATGCAGCAACAAGTGGGGCTTTTATCCCCTTGTTTACCCTTGGAATTCCGGCTAACCCTGTAATGGCGATTTTGCTGGGAGCATTGATGATTCAAGGGGTTACAACAGGCCCATTAATGATTCAGGCGCACCCGGATTTGTTCTGGGGTGTAGTCACAAGTATGTATGTTGGAAATGCTATGCTGCTGATCTTAAATCTACCGCTCATTGGACTCTGGGTCCAAATTTTACGTGTTCCTTATGCTATTCTCTTTCCCCTGATTCTTCTCTTCTGCCTTATCGGTTCTTTTAGTCTGAAAAACAGTACCGGGGATGTATTTGTCATGATTATCTTTGGAATAATCGGCTATCTAATGAGAAAATACAAGTATGATGCGCCTCCCCTAGTACTGGCTTTTGTTTTGAGCCCTATGGTGGAGAAAGCTCTTAGACGTTCACTCCTGATTTCAAATGGAAGTCCGTTAATTTTTCTCCAACGTCCCATTTCAGCTGGAATCATCATCCTTATTGTTTTAATGATGGCTTCTTCTCTAATGCCAGGTCTAAAAAAGAAAAAGGAGGAGATTGCGTTCGAAAGCGACGATTGACTTTTATTGTTAATTATGGACAATGAGTGCGCACTGCTTACAATGCAAGTTTAACAAAATTTGAGCAAGAAGTTGACAAAGCTATGTTTTAGATCCTTTTGAACGGTGGATTAATCATCGATCCATCGCAGAAGATTAACAAAATGGGTTTGGTAGCTATTAGTAACGGAAAGATTGTTGCGATAGGTAACGATATCTCAGAAGTTAAAGCAAGGAAAGTGTTTGATCTGGATGGCAAGACAATAAAAAAGCTTGACAATCACAAAATTCCTGAGGTAATATATTAAGAAATATTGCGGAACATAATAACGCAATGCGTGATAGGAATTTTATACTCTCTCTCGAACGTGGCATCAGAATTCTCGAAATCTTCGGAGAATCCTCCCGATGGCTTACCTTAACTGAAGTAGCCAAACTCATTAACCTTACAAAAACTACAACTCAACGTTTCCTTCATACCCTGCACTCTATTGGCTATCTAAACATGGATGAGAATAAAAGGTATTCCTTGAGCATAAAGATTCTATCGCTGGGATTTAGCTTTCTAAACAGCTCTAACCTTACAAAGCTGGCCAAGCCTTATATCGACGAATTATCCTCTGAACTCAACAAGACCGTTAACTTGGTGGTCCTCGACAACCTTGAAATAATCTATTTATATAGGAAAGAGGTCAGAAGATTTTTGAACTATGACCTTCTTGCCGGTTCCAGGCTTCCCGCTCACTGCACTGCTGCTGGAAAGATTTTACTGGCTGGCTTGACTGATGAAGAACTGACAAAACGGATTAATAAAGCAGAACTAAACCGGCTTACCCCTCGAACGATTATCTCAAAGAAACTTCTCCGGGAAGAAATCATCAAAGCGAGAAAAAGGGGGTATAGCATCTCTGATAGAGAACTTTCCATGGATCTCTATTCTTTGGCTGTTCCTTTACTGATTGAACAGGGGAAAATGGTGGCAAGCATAAATGTGACTATGGATGCTAAGGATACAGACAGCCAAATCAAAAAGGAAAGCATTTTTAAATTGATCGAAAAAGGAGAACAGATTTCCCGTTTGTTAGGGTATCAAGGTCCATATCCTCAATTTCCGAGCTAACAATTCGATTCTTCTGAAGATGAACATAGGCTATTTACTCTTTAACAGCGCGCTTAAATATCCCGATCGGATAGCAATAATTTCTGAAGGGAGGCGTATCTCATACAAGCTCTTCAATCTTCGAGCTAACAAAGTTGCTCAGGCAATGAAGGGGTGCGGTCTCAAAAAAGGAGACCGTGTAGCGATAATGTTTTTTAACACCTACCAATTTGTAGAAGTCTACTTTGCGGCTGCCAAAATAGGAGCCGTTGCAACACCCGTTAACTATCGGTTTGTTGGGGAAGAGATTGAATACATTATCAATCACTCAGAAGCCAGGTTTTTCTTTTTCGGTGCCGAGCTATGTGAGACCATCGCCGGCATCCAAAAGGAATTAAAGACTGTAGATAAATTTATAGGAGTTGACACAGGAAAATTTGATTTAGCTTATAACTATGAAGAATTTCTTTCTTCGGGTAAGCCAGATGAACCACAAGAGAAAATCAATGAGAATGATCCCTGCCAAATCATGTATACCTCGGGGACTACAGGAAAGCCAAAGGGGGCAGTCATTACCCATGGCAATTTGTTCTGGAATCTGATGAATACCATACAAGGTAGGGACCATCGAACAGGAGAAGTCTCTGTCATTATCAATCCTCTTTTTCACACTGCGGCCCTGAACAACCATTTCACTGTTCAGGTTGCCTTGGGTGGAACGAGCATCCTTGTCAGGAGGTTCGATCCTGAGCTCGTTCTGAAGCTTATTGAAGAGGAGAGGGCAAATGTCATATCAGGTTCGCCCACGATATTCGACCTTTTGCTTCAACATCCAAGATTCGATACGTTTGATATCCAATCAATAACCAAATGTACTAGTGGCGCGTCGGCACTACCCCAGAAAACAAAAGAGAAACTCATAGACGCTTTCCCAAACTCCCATGGAGTTTATGATCTCTATGGATGTACAGAGGCCTCACCCACAATCACAACGCTAAAGGCTAATAATTCTCTCAAGAAGCATGGCTCAGTAGGGCTCCCCGTTCCTTTCCTGCATGCTAAGGTAGTTGATGAAGCAGGTGAACCTCTCGCCCTAAATGAGGTGGGGGAATTAGTGTGCCGGGGTCCAAATGTCATGCAAGGGTACTTCAAAGACTCAGATGCAACCAAGGAAGCAATAAAGGATGGATGGCTTTATACCGGCGATCTGGCCAAAATGGACGAAGAAGGGTATTTCTATATCGTAGACCGCAAGAAGGATGTAATCGTAAGTGGGGGTGAAAACATCTATCCAAGAGAGATTGAAGAAGTCCTTCTTAGGCACCCGGCAATTGCTGACATAGCAGTGGTGGGTGTTCCTCATGTAACCTGGGGAGAAACGGTTAAGGCCTTTGTAGTCCTTAAAGACGGGAAAGCGCTAAGTGAGCAGGAGATAATAGAATTTTGCAAGGCTCATCTTGCCAGTTACAAAAAGCCTACGGTCGTTGAGATCCTGAGTGAAATCCCCAAGAACCCATCCGGCAAGGTCCTTAAAAGGCTCTTGAGGAAAAAGGATGAAAGCAAATTCCGGATATAGATTTCTTAGTGAATCATTTCGAAAAGTGAGTTTGGGGTTTTTTCATTAGGGTGAAAGTAATACTAATTTGATGTCAAACATAGAGTATTAATCCCTTTGCTCCGGATGGCCCGCCGATAGGATAGACTTATCCTCTCCCAGTGGACATTTTAACTTAGCTGTTAGGGGGACATTTCTACTTCCCTAACACACTAATAGATTGTGGGGTTGGAGGGAGAACGCATTCAAGAAAATTGATAGGAAAGGAGGATACTTCATGACCATTTCGTCAAGAAAAATTGTGGAGGTGCTAATTGATGCGGAGATCGATTATGTTTTTGGCCTTCCCGGTGGCACAACCACAAACATCTTCGATGCCCTGTACGATTATCAGGATGCTATCCGAGTCATTGTGCCTCGCGATGAACAGGCTGCTGCCTGCATGGCTTATATGTATGGAAGAATGACGGGGAAACCAGGAGTTTTCATTGCCCAGGGTGCGTTTGCCGCCAGCACAGGACTGTTTGGAATTCTAGAAGGTAACCTTGCTAGCACTCCGATGCTCGTTCTGACAGATACCTTAGACTATGGCGTTTTTGCCCTTCATGCCCCTTATCAGAGTGGAATCGGGGAATACGGCACCTTCGACATTAAAAACATTTTAGATGCCTCTACCAAATACGCTTCTATGCCGACCACACCGAACGAAGCTGTTTTGAGTGTGCAGTTGGCAATCAAGCATGCAATCTCAGGTAGGCCAGGGCCCGCCGCTTGCATTCTGAGGTCTCAAGCCATAGGCAAGGTCAACGCCGAATCCTTCCCTCGACTCTATGCAACTAAGAAATACCTTCGAGACACACAGACCCTCTCTACGGCTGAGAACGTGGCTAAAGCTATCCGTTTACTGGAAAGCGCTCAGCGGCCCGTTATCATTGCGGGGAATGGAGTTAGAATTTCAAGGGGTTATGAGGAATTAAAAACTCTGGCCGAGCTTTTAGAAGCTCCTGTAGCAACAACTCACCTGGGAAAGAGTGCTCTTTCCGAAACCCATCCTCTCGCCCTTGGTGTCATCGGATCTACCGGATCGCCTCTCGCCAATGAAGTCGTGGGGGAGGCGGATGTATTACTAATCGTTGGAAGCCGTTTGAAACCCCCTATGGATACATGTGTTGAAAATCCAAAGTTTATCGACTCTGATCGTCAAAAGATCATCCATATAGATATTGACCCTCGGAACGCTGGCTGGGTCTTTCCAGCAGAGGTTTGCCTTTGTGGGGATGCCAAGCTTGTGATGAGCCAGCTCATCAGTGGCCTAACCGGCAATGCCTGCCGAATGGATCGGACGCAGGCTTTGCAAAAGCGAAAGGAGAAAGTAGGGTTCCTTGATGATCCAAGCCTCCGTTCAGATACAATCCCCATTTTACCCCAGCGTGTCGTCGCAGAAATAGAAAAGGCTGTTGATGCTTCGGCCATCATAGTAACCGACGGAGGAAACAACCGACATTGGATGTCTCACTTTTTTAAAACCAAGGCTGTGGATAGTTACTTTGGCGCAGGAGGAATTGGGGGGGTAAGCTGGTCAGTTCCTGCAGTCTTAACGGCCAAACTACTTCATCCCAACCGTCCTTGCATCTGTGTTTGCGGAGACGGTGGCTTCGCCATGCAGATCCATGTTTTGTCTACCGCTTTACAATATAAAACCCCGGTAATCTTCGTTATTATGAATGATTCCAGATTTGGCATGGTGGGCGAATCACAGGGAACCCGACGTATCGGCACAGACTTCATTGATACTGATTTTGCCAAAATCGCCAATGCTTTTGGATGCCAGGGAGTTAGGGTGAAACAGCCGGAGGAGATTGCTCCTGCCTTGGAAAGGGGATTGAAATCGGAGGTTCCCATGGTCATCGATGTGATTATAAATCGCGAAGAGAAAATGTATGCTAAACTTCTCTCTCCTCTTGCGAAAGAAGCTCTTAAAGAGATCGGTTTCCGTCAAGAGATGAAAGGAGACGGGTTTAAAGGGTGAGGGGCAGGCAATCCAAGAAAGTAGAAAAGCGGGTCCAAAAAGTTGCGGGAATAAATGACTTTTCCCTAGACATTTTTCAAAGCAAAGGAGGATATTGAAATGAAAAAATCTTTGGCAATCGGATTCATTATTTTAGTTTTATTAAGGTATCCAAGGATATCAGGAGAAGGAGCCTTAAACTCCCTCTTCAATCGATCCAAAGTGGGTAAAGTCTTTTTTTAAAAAACATTCTTATAAAGGAGGTAATGTAAGATGCATATTCGAAAAAAAACAGGGGTCTCCGTATTGGCAATGGTCATATTCATGATAGGGGTTACTTTTATAGCGTACCCGTCCAAATCTGTACAGGCACAGACAAAAACCTTTAATTTGAAATACACGGGGGTTTATCCCCCAACCGATCGTTTTGAAGTTACGTCCGTTTGGTGGTGCAGAGAGCTTGAAAAAAGATCCAATGGTAGGGTGAAGATAAATCTTTACTTTAATCAAGCTCTGGGCAAGATATATGATTACCCTAAGATGCTCAAAGGGGGTGTTGCTGATATTGGTCAATTTACTAACGCCGCAGCTGAGTTTCCTGTGCTTCGTAGTTTTCATGCCCCTTATGTTATTCCTAGCTCCGTAAGGAGTGTGGACGCTTTTTGGACACTCTACTACAAAGGTTTTCTCAAAGAATTGGATGATTTTAAACCCCTCTGGTGGCAACCAACGGACACATTTTATTTTATGTTTCGAAACAAAAAGGTAACTAAACTGGAGGAATTAAAGGGACTGAAAATAAGGGGCCTCCCGGGGTTTGGCGCTGAATTTAACGAGGCACTCGGAGCGACCGGGGTTGCCATACCAGGAGCGGATGTTTATCAAGCCCTGGAACGCGGAACAGTGGACGGACTGAGTACGGTGCCATCATATGCTCAGTCTATAAAACTGCATGAGGTGATGAAATACTGGCTTTGGGAACCTGTTTTTTCGGGGGGCAACCTTATGTGCATGACCAAAAAATTATACAACAGTTTTCCGCCAGATATTCAGGTCGTCATTGAACAGCTCAATGCCGAGGCAAGAGTCGTGTTCACGGATTCCTGGAAAACGGCAACTCAAGATAAGGAGGCAGTGAGGAAGCTGGGTTGGGAGGTGTATGAACTGAGCCCGGATGAACATGCTCGATGGAAAAAGGTTGGACAGCAAGTGGTCGATAAATGGGTTGCAGAAAACGAGGCCAAAGGAATACCTGCTCGTCAGGTGATAGAGTTACTTAGCCGCGTTATGAACTTTGAATAGGATAATAAAGGATGTCAGAAGGAGGGAATTTACAGATCCTCCTTCTGACAATCGATCAGATAAGTTCCAAAAAATATGACGATAAGTGTCCCAAAAGGGAGGCATTTGAAATCTATGCAAAAATTTCTTAACCATATCGAGAAGATATTTACTTTTTTGTCTCTTACCTCTCTTTTCATTATGGTTTGTGTGACAACCGTTGATACAGTGGGGAGGTATTTCCTTAACAGTCCTATACCCGGTTCCTATGAGGTAACAGAAAAGTATCTAATGATATTTGCTATATTCTTTGCCCTGGGTCTTGCCTATCGTGACGGTGCCCACATACGGCTAACCTTTGTTACAAACCACCTCCGCCCAGGGAAATTAAAGTTGGTTTTCAACTACGCCGCTCAAGTCGTTACCATTCTTTTTAATATATTCTTGTTCTTAGCCTCGACCAAAACCTGTATTATCGGCTTCAACGAGATTTGGGATGCAACAAAATTTAGGCTTCACATGTGGCCTGCTTACCTGGTAGTTGTTCTTGGGCTTTTCTTTGCCTGTTTGTGGATGTTCGCAGACCTTTGGCAGGTGAAGAAGGGGAAGTCCTGCCTCCTTAAAGGAGCGGAATCCGCAAAAACCGAGGAGGCAACACTCGTTTAACCCGGCCGAAATAGGAATAGGAGTTAAATTGGGGAGGACATCATAATGAATTTGGCTATACCTTTCATCCTATTGTTGGTTTTATTTAGCATAGGAGTACCAATCTCTTTTTCACTTGGCGTAGCCGGCGTTGTGGGTATCCTTTTAATAACAGGGGATTTGAATGCTTTATTGGTAATGTCAGGCCTGGTGACTTTTAATTCCGTTGCCAATTATGTCTTAACAACGATACCCATGTTTATTCTGATGGCATTTTTGTCGGCCCGGGGCGGACTCGCAAAAGATCTTTTCAAAGCCGCATCTGACTGGTTTTCAAGATTACGGGGTGGCGTTGCCATTGCAACAGTTTTCGCGTGCGGAATCTTTGGGGGCATGTCAGGAGTCAGTTCAGCAACTGCCTCTGTGATGTCTGAAATCGCCGTTCCCAATATGCGTCGCCTGGGTTATTCCGATGTCCTCATCGGAGGTGTTGTCGGTGTTGGATCAACACTCGACATTCTCATCCCGCCGAGTGTTGCATTTGTAGTTTATGGCCTTCTCACAAATACATCAATTGGCAAATTGCTTATTGCGGGAATCGTTCCTGGCATTGTTCTTGGTATATTTCTAATTATTTGTATCTCTATTTGGGTAGCGATCAGACCCCAAGATGCTCCCAATACCCAACGAGTATCCTGGTCCAAACGTTTTCATAGTCTGGGGGGTGTCTGGCCATCCCTCTTGCTGATTCTAATGGTATCAGTTCTGCTATATACAGGTTTTGCTACTCCAACCGAGGTCGGCGCCCTTGGGGCATTTATTGCAGGGGCAATCGGTTTCATTACCCGGCGGCTTAGCTGGGCTGGGGCCGTAGAAGCACTGAAAGCGACTGTTCGAGTCTCAGTCATGATTTTCATGATTATTATCGGAGGAATGATTTTCGGGTACTTTATTACGCAAAGCGGAATACCCGATAAGATGATAGCGCTGGTCACTGAAATGAACCTCAATCGCTGGATCGTCATCATTGCGATTATCGTGAGCTACTTTATCATCAGCATGTTCATGGATGAACTCCCGCTAATGCTCATCTATCTGCAGTTGACATTTCCTCTCGTTCTGAAGCTTGGTTTTGATCCGATTTGGTACGGTATCATCACGGGTATGATGATCATGATGGGAATGGTTTTCCCACCTGTGGGCGTTCTCGCTTTTATTGTCAGTGGAGTTGGGAAGATAGATCTCGTTAAGGTCTATACTGGTACAGTCATTATGACAAGTGCTCTCATTTTAACTGTGATCATCCTTATGGTATGGCCACAGGTTGTACTCTGGCTACCATCAACAATGAAATGATTAGAATTCAAGCGAGGAAGGTATGCTCTAAGGTATTCCTTGCAACTGTCCATGACGACTTCGTCACCCGCGAACGATAAAAATTGATATGGGATTAGTAATTTTTTATCCAATTTCTCCTATTTTCTAAGCACCAAACCTATTTGCCAAGGTGTTGAATAAGGTGTTTCACCAGAATGGAACATCACATGTATCTTAAATTCCTGCGGTTTCTCTATAAAAGGATATACCCAAATCTCATCATCTGCAGGTAATGCTTGAAATATTGGATGAATTTTTTGCCCCCTCACACCATACTTTACCACTGTTTCCTCTGATTTCGTGGTTGCATCCTTATCCTTCAGATTGACTGCTGCCAACCAATCTATCTGGAGCTTTCCTAACTTATTCTGCTACTTTTTTGGCTGATAGTATCTTTCCTGTAGATAGTGCTGGGAGAAGAACTGCTTTATCTATCTCTGCCTCATCCATTGCTTGAAGAACTCTTTCTGCAGTAATTACTCCATATTGAACTTTTGTTTCCCAAATATGTGTATGAACATCCACTATCATGCTAATTTCTATTTATAGCGCTATTTTCATACAAAATACTAACCTCTTTCTTAATCTCATACATTATCTGGTCTTCTCATATCAAACATATCTGCCGTCCGGCAGTACGAATCTCCCCCTAAACGGCCAATGGCCTTTAGTTTCGACATCTGAATTTCTCCGTTAAGGTATAGTTCGTCCTTGATATGAATCAGGACGACTTCGCCGAATATCAAATGAGAATTATTCGGACTTTTTCCAAACTCCAGGATCTGCAACAGCTTGCACTCCATGTTAATGGGTGATTCGTCCAACCTAGGTGCCTTGACTATCTCGCTTTTAATCGGTGTGAGACCAACCTCCTTAAATTCATCCACGTAGCTGGGATAGGAAAAGGATGTCTGGTTCATAGCTTCGGCCAGGGGTTCGTTGACAACATTGATGACAAAATCTTTAGAGAACTCGATGTTTCTTAAGGTGTCCTTCTTCTGCCCGTCTCTTCGAGGAACAAGGCTAAAGCAAACTATCGTTGGTTTCAAACAAGCCGACATAAATGCACTAAATGGGGCAAGATTAAATACGCCATCTTCCCCAATGGTGGAGACTAAGGTTATCGGTCGTGGCACAATTGCACTGACCATTAATTTGTATGTATCTCTGTAGTCCAGATTTTCCGGATTAGTCTTCATCGGCTACCCCCTAAGTTCAATATGTTTTCCACAAAAACAGTGACGCAATCAATCCGTGCGCTGCAATGAATTGCATATAACTATTTGAAAAAAAATTTACTTACGGCAATTGCCATATACTTAGAGCGTTTCCCCTCTGCTTTTTCAAGTTCAAATCCGCCTTGAACATTTTTCTCATAATAATGAGAACTACAAAGCTTTCCCAGAGAAAGTAAAAAACCGGTTCTTGTCCGAAGGACAAAACCTTATACTCCGCCGGCCGACCATGCTCGAAGGAAGAGTTTAAAATTGGGTATTCACCGATATGAACACGGTAAACCCATAGACTCTAAGACCTGAATATAGACATTTCTGCTTTGGCTTGACCAGAAGCTTATTTTTAAAATCCTAATTTGTGCAAGAGTACAATTGATCAATATGTCAGTGAGGCATATACCAACCGCCATCGACACCTATAACCTGTCCCGTTTGGTGCCCTCCAGTCACATCAGAAGCTAAAAAAAGGACCGCATAAGCAGAATCATAGGGGTTCCCTAGTTTCCTCAGTGGCACGGTGGACGCCCATCCTTCTCGTCTCCGACGGGTAGCCTCCATATCCTTCATAAATTCCCTAACGCCACTCCCGGAACTAAGTATATCCGAATCGATCGCCGGGGTTGGGCCAGGTGCCACCACATTGATCCTGACACCGAATGGTCCTATTTCCGTAGCCAATGTATGGACCAGATGGACAAGGCCGGCTTTACAGGCGCCGTAAACCGGTTCCATCGGCGCCGCCTTACGTCCCATAACGCTGCTCATCACAATGAAGCAGCCGTGCCTTTGCTCTTTCATGACTGGCAATACGATCTTTAAAGCAATAAGGACGCTTTTGAAATTCACATCTATGATCCGGTCCCACTCCTTGGGATCTAAATCCAAAAAGCTTCCGAACACATCCCAAGCCACACCATGATAACATACATCTATCCCACCAAGTTCCTCCTGGGTCTTTTTGATCGCTGCCTCAACGTCCTCCCATCTTGTAGCATCCGTTTTTACTACGACAGCCTTTTTACTACCCAACTTCTTCGCTTCATCCACTACTCTCTGACTCGTAACAATGTCTCTCGAGGCAATCACTAGGTTTGCGCCCTCTTTTGCAAATGCTAAAGATGTGGGGCGTCCAATTGTTGCGTTGCCACCAAACAGAAGCACATTCTTTCCAGATAGACCTAAATCCATTATTCTTTCCTCCTTCCTTGACAATTATTCTATCCAAAGTTCGCACTTAGGAATGTTATGGCTGCCTGGGCCCACTCCCGTGAGAGCAGACGAGGGGTATGAGAATTACCACCTTTTATAATGTGTGATTGGGCGTGTGGAATGCTCTCCAAAGTAGTTTCATGGTATTGGAAACATATGTCTTGATCTCCACACAATGCAAGAGTCGGTTGCCTAATTTTTCTTAGTTTTGGCAGTATGTCATATCCGAAACACGCCCTGTGCCCCTCCTCCGCCCGCGTACCGGCCTTCATATAGTCCAGTGCAAACTCATAGGCTTTATCCATTTTGTCAGGGGGGTATCGATTTATAACTAAATCCCAAATGGTCTGCAGAAACCAGCCATCAGGTGTGATCTCTAGCTCCTTATATGGAGAATTCTCTATTAACATGCGACCTTGTTCAGGTGTCAAAGCAGGGCAACCCGAGAGTACAAGCTTATTCACTCGATGAGGATGCTCTGCTGCAAGCTCCACCGCGACGGAGGCTCCGGTGTGATGGCCGCCTATATGAGTTTTTTGGATATTCAACACATCTAGAAAGTCCAGGGTCGCCTGTGCCATGTCTTTGATATCGGGCTCTTTAGTTAACTTAAAGGAATCACCGTATAGTGGCAAATCCATAGCGAGGACTCGATAATGCTGGCTTAAAATTGGGATAATCTCTGAAAATTCAGATGAAGATGAAGGAAGCCCATGAAGAAGTAACAGAGGTTCTCCAATCCCTTCCGCTCTACAGTGTATCTGGCCATTCTTGGTATCAACAAACATGCGTTTCATGCTAGCCTCCGTTTGAGTTGATTTTTTTAACGTTATTATAACTCCGCCCACCTTCGCCAAAACTCAAGGTGAGAAATTCTCGACCAAGACATCAGTTTAGGCTATAAATCTATTAGCTATTTCTGCACTGCGCGGTTGGGCCATACCGAGAGCTATGATAGACTTCTCACCAGTAGATCCCCACGGGCAAGCCCGGTCGGTATTTATGTAAAAACGTTATCATCGGGTTGTGTGTCTAACGAGCCTTCAGGATGTAGCATTTGCAGGCTGAAGCCTCTGGCTACATAGTTTTTATATGCCTATTAAGCATACTCCACACAAAACAGACATATGTAAAGAAGTGTTGGATTTACCACACTAGAACATCGTGTTATTGTTCATTGATTGAGCAGGCACCACCTGAACTACATCCCAGTGCTCAACGATCTTCCCGCTTTCAAGCCGGTAAATATCTATAACAGCTTTGCCATTTGGAGCAACATCGAAATCCTTATCATCCTCCGACAAAGTTTGGCGAACGTGTAGTACTATATAGGCTCCTTCCGCAATCACGCGTTTAAATTCAAATTGTCGATCAAACTTATCATTGGTCCAATGCTTCACAAAGTTGATAAAGGCTTGCTTGCCATCTTGAATGAATGGATTATGTTGCGTATAGTAACTACCCACATATAGTCGCACCGCTTTTTCAGGATCTTTTTCTATAAAAGCTGTCTTGAAAAAGTTGATTACTATTTGCTTGTTGGCTTCCAAATTTTCATCCATTTCTTTCTCCCTTAGTTTTAATGAGTATAACTAAAGCCCTGCACTTTTTTATATGCTGATACCCAAATGAAATCCAGAATGTATTGCTTCCAGAGCATTTTTCGCTGTTACCATACTACCAATATTGAATACTTGCAGAGATTGTCCCTTTTCAGTAGCTCTTTTCATTTTTACGGCTTGGTACCCCACTGCAACAACAATGGTATCTATATCATCGACTTGATTTCTTACATTGCCTCTTTCAACAAATATCTTCTTTTTCTGAATGGCGTCAATTTTGGCGTTAGTAATTATTAACAGTCTCATAATAATAACGACATTGTTTTATAAAATCCCTCCTCACCTCCCTTTTCCAAAGGGAGGTAAAACACCCCTCTTTGGTAAAGAGGGGCGGGGGGAGATTTTCAGGTGCATGTCAATTCAATTTTGAGACCCTTAATATGTCTACATCGAGTTCAGATAAACGCTTCATTAGCAGTTTTTTGCTCCTTGCTTCCATGTATTTCTTTCATCATCTCAAATAGCATGACCCTCTTCCCGTCTAGAGCCATAAATTCTGCAACTTCACACCCAACCCTACCTCCCCCAATGACCGCGATGTTCATCCCGAGGATATTTTTCTTATCGAGAATATCTTCCGCTTGGATAAAAGGGATTTCATTAAGTCCTTTCACATCAGGTATACATGGCTCCATCCCTCTCGCTATCACTAATATATCAGAATGAACTCGATTAATTGCATCCACATTAAACACCGTGTTTAAATGTATTTTAACCTTGTTCTTTCTCAGCATTGTCTTCAAATAAATTCCACTGCGTTCACCTATGGTTAAGCAATCAAAGTATGGTCCTTCCTCCATCCACAAAAATTGTTTGTCCAGTAATAAAATTTGATAGGTCTGAAGCTAAGAAGAGGACTGGACCTATTATGTCCTGGGTTTCCCCCACTTTTTTTAAGGGTATGAATGAGAGTATGTTATCCGAGATCTTTGGATCTCTCAAACGACCTTGTGCTCCAGGAGTATTAAAATAGCCAGGTGCAACAGCGTTGACGTATATTTTGTAAGGAGCCAGTTCTTCGGCAAAAGCTTTGGTGAACATGATAACCCCTGCTTTAGTTCCTGCATAAACTGAAAGGGGGACTCCGGATCGGATCAAAAAGCCGGCAGCAGAAGCAATGTTAATGATTTTTCCACCGCCCTTGGATATCATTTCTTTAGCCACGATTTGACTGGCAAAATAAACTCCCCTAAAATTCACATTGGAAATAAGGTCGAAATCTTCAGGAGTGGTGTCTAAAAAAGGCTTACGTCCGCTTATTCCAGCATTATTGACCAGGCAATCGATACGTCCAAATGTCGTAATGGTTTTCTGGACCATTTCTTTAATGGAATCGATCTTGGTTAAATCCGCTTTGACAGGAAAGGCCTTGTGACCCATTTCTTCAATCTCTTTTGCAGTTTGATCAACGCCCTTTTTGTCGAGGTCTGCCAAAGCCAAATCGGCGCCTGCATGAGCAAGTCCTAATGCGATCCACTTTCCTAAACCTTGAGCTGCCCCTGTAACGAGTGCAACCTTTCCTTCCAATGTCATTCTGGGGTAGTTGATGCTTTCCATAAATTTCAGTTCTCCTTTCCTATTTAATCTAAATTCTGCATGAAAGTGAATGCCTGTTGATATTTAAGGAAATTGATATGAATATTGGACGACTATATGATGGTTGTTTTCTAACGTATCTAAAAGTTTACTTTAGGAACATTGTAAAAACGTACTCTTCATCTTCTCAGAGCAAAAAACCTGTCAAGTGTTCAGACCATGTTCAGACGAACGGCAGTTTGAAAAAGTTGGAGATTGACATGCTTGGTTCAAAATCCCTATATATCCAATGTTTTGGCTGGATAAGGATGCCAACCAAAAACTCAAGAAACTCCAGTTCCCAAAAATATCTTGATATTTATTTGATGCTATAGACGCATTCATTTTGAAACTTTTGATCAAAGTACTTTTCGTCCAAGTCGCACGAATACAATGATAGAGTTTTGAGCCACAGCTTGGAAGATAAAGCTTGTAAATCTATAGCATCCCTTATCGGTCCCTTAAAAAAGATCGGTACGCCCTCCGTCTACACGGATGATTTGGCCGCTCATATAACTTGAATCTTCGGAAACCAGAAATAAAACTAAGTTAGCTACGTCCTCTGGCTTACCCACACGGCCGAGAACAGTCGCCCTCTTCCTTTGCTCAATGAGTTTATCTAGTCCTTCTTTCCCTCGTGTTTCATATGATAGCGGTGTCACAATGAACCCCGGAGCTACACAGTTTACATTTATCCCGTATGGACCCGCTTCTCTCGCAGTAACTTTCGTCAGGGCAACAACCCCTGCTTTGGCGGCTGCATAGTTAGCCGGGGCATCCCCTTTGGCGGCTGTATCGGTTCTCGAGGGATCATTACCACCACCCACTCCAGCAAGTGAAGAAATGTTGACAATCTTACCGTATTGCTGTGCTATCATATGCTTAAGAACGGCTTGGGTGCAGTTAAACACCCCCTTTAGATCAACACCCAGTACAATATCCCAGTCTTCTTCAGTTAATTCAAGTAGGGGTTTATGTCGTGCGATACCGGCATTGTTTACTAAAATATGGATTGCGTCAAAAAGCTTTAAAGTGCTATTAACCAAATCCTGAACTTCCTTTCTATTATTCACATTCGCTTTAAAGGGAATCGCTTTCCCACCCTGATTCTTGATTTCCTGAGCCACACGGTTTGCTTCTTCGATATGGATATCATCTACCATGGTGGATGCGCCCTCAGAAGCTAACTTCTTGGCTATCGCCTCCCCTATCCCTCGTCATGCCCCCGTGACAATCGCAACTTTGTCCCTCAATTTCATTACCTAATTACCTCTACTTACGACAACGGGCCTGAAAATGCAGAGCATATGCGCACAAATAGGATTCTTGGGACATGCTCCTGCTTTTGTAAACCATTCTATAGTTATGAACGTGGTATCGTTGAGAACACCCTTGATCTCGTTAGACGCTTCTTATCAAAGAAGGCTACCTTGGCTAAGATCTCGCAAGACCACTTAGTAAGAATCGAATACTGGCTCAATAACCTTATCTACCGCCACTTGGACCCCAGGGGAGAACAACTCTACTAACTTTCCCACAAGTCATCCAGTGCTAAAGGATATTTTCCTAATATCCTTAGAAGAAAATCTGTGCTATTTAAATCTCCATAAATTAGGGAGGCATAAATGAAACCTAAAATGATTTCGTTTTGAACAATTTAGATAGTGTCCTCTTCGGCTTGTAGCCTATCCACCCAAATACGCTTTTTTCACATGCTCGTTATTGAGTAAATCCTTTGCCTTCCCCTCAAGAGTAATTTTATTCACTTCTAATACATAGGCCTTATCAGCCAAGCTCAGCGCCATATACGCATTCTGCTCCACCAGAATGATGCTAACCCTATCCTGTTGGTTGATCTCTTTGATTATTCTAGCAATTTCCTGGACCACCATCGGAGCTAGCCCCAGTGACGGCTCATCTAGCATCAACAGAACTGGTTTCTCCAACAGCGCTCGCGCAATCGCTAACATCTGCTGCTCGCCGCCACTTAACGTCCCCGCCTGCTGCTTCCTTCTATCTCTTAAGATCGGAAAACGCCCAAATACTTTCTCAAGATCTCTGCTGATCTCATTCCGGTCTTTGCGCAGGTAGGTCCCCAACCTTAGATTCGCCAGCACCGTCATGTACGGAAACAGCCGCCTCCCCTCAGGAACTTGCACAATTCCACGCCTCACAATCTCGTGCGGCGGCATACCATCGATTCTCTCCCCCCGGAACCATATCTCTCCCGAGGTCGGATGGGTAAATCCTGAGATCGCCCTCAAGATCGTAGTCTTACCCGCTCCGTTGGCCCCTATGAGTGTCGCAATGTTGCCCTCCGCCAGCTCAATATTGATGTCAACGGCCCCCTGTACGCCATCGTAATGTACGGTTAGATTCTTGATACTAAGCAGCACGGAAATCAGCTCCTAAGTATGCCTCTATGACGCTCTTGTCATTTCTTATCTCCTCAGGACTCCCCTCTGCGATCTTTCTGCCAAAATTAAGCACCACGATTCGTTTGCAGAGATTCATCACTGCCCTGAGATTGTGCTCCACCAATAGGATCGTCATCCCTCGCTCTTCCAGCATCTTGATCAGCTTCATCATGTTGGTCGTCTCGGCCGTATTCATCCCCCCCACAGGCTCGTCCAATAACAACAACTCAGGGGATACTGCCAGCGCCATCGCAAGTCCCAAACATTTCCGATGCCCATGCGGCAAGCTCTTGACTGGCTTCTCTGCCATCCCTCCCAGTCCCACAAATTCGATCACCTCATAGGCTTTTCTCTTGATCTCCTCTTCCCTCTCTCGTACCGAAGATGTCTCGAAGATCGCATCTCTGAGTTTAAATTTAGACTCAAGATAGAAAGCCATCAGCATATTGTCTAAGACTGTTTTGTTGTTAAAAAGGGTCGCTTGCTGAAAAGCACGTGCGATCCCTTTAGAAGCGGCCATGTTAGGTTTACACCCTGTGATGTCTTCTCCTTTAAAGATGATCTTGCCACTGCTGGGTGTGTGCACCCCTGTCATCAGATTAAAAACCGTTGTCTTGCCCGCACCATTGGGACCAATGATCCCCATGATCCCGCCTGACTTAGCATCAAAGTCGACTTCTCTTACTGCGGCCAACCCACCGAAATACTTAGTCAATCCTCTAACTTCAAGAAGCACTGCAATCTCCTAGGCAACACTTGCCCTGTGAGACCTGAGTCTACTTATGAATTTCCGATACAGATCAAAAATCCCCCCGGGGGCGAACCGGAAGACCAGAACCAGGGCAGCTCCGTAAACAATGATTTCGTACTTCGAAAACTCTCTCGTAAGTTCAGTGAGTACAGTAATCAAAATGACGCCAATGATGGCGCCGGTAGTACTTTCCAGTCCTCCTATGACCACCATGATCAGCATAATCGTTGATTCATTAAAAGTGAAGAACCCAGGACTGATGAAGGTCGTGTAGTGAGCAAAGAAACTTCCCACCAAGCTGGCTAATAAAGAACCCACGACAAAAGCAGTCAGTTTATACTTCATGACGTTGACCCCTAAAGACTCTGATAGACTACCATCTGCCCGAACTCCTGAACAAATCATCCCAAACCGAGACCTTTCCAGCCGATAATAAACAAACAGGCTAACGAAAAGCCCCACTAACATCAGGTAGTAATAATTAACACTTCGGTATGGAAACGCTATGGCCCAATTTCCTATCCTGATCCGATTTGGAGATGGAATACTAGATATCCCAGCATCGCCACCGAAAAAGTCGACCGAATTTGTCAAAAATAGCCTGAGAATCTCACCAACGACCATGGTGACCAAGAAAAAATAGGGTCCTTTCAGCCTGAGACACGGATAACCGATCAATGAGGCTACAATCGCACCCACTAAACCGGACAAAGGGAGGGCAATCCAAAAAGACACTCCCAGTCGCATGACGAGCAAGGTAGAGGTGTAAGCTCCTATGCCCCAGAACGCGGCATGAGCAAATGACACTTGACCCGTACTCATGATCAGGCGCAACCCACCGGCAAGTATGATATAGAGACCCGTCATAATGACCAGGTGCATCCACCTCGGATCTCTAACGAATTGGGGAACAATCAGCAATAAACCTATCAAAACAACGTAACCGACAAGCCTGCTCCACTTTCTCAAATCGTCGCTCCCGCTAATGCATTTGAATTTCACGCCCCAAGAGTCCTCTCGGCCTGAATAAAAGGAACAGCAGGATAAGAAGAAAACCAACGATGTTGCCTACATACCCCAGATAGGTCAAGGAAAACTGATCGATGAATCCAAGAAGAAAGCTACCCAACACAGCACCTGGAATGCTTCCCAGGCCACCGATAATGATCACATTGAAAGCTTTAAGAAGGGGGCTCATTCCCATGTAAGGAGAAACATAATAGAGGGGGGCAATTAATCCTCCGGCCACTGCCGCAAGCCCACAGCCAATCCCAAAGCCCAACGCATTGATCCGGTTAATATTTATTCCCATGAGAGCTGCAGCCTCAGAGTCCTGAGCCACAGCCTGCAACGCTTGCCCAGCCCTGAAATAATTAACAAAGACAATAATTGCCCCGATAACCGCTAAGCTGCCAAGGACAATCACCAATTTCTCCATAGGAATAAATACACCAGAAATATTAATGACGCCTGGGAATACAGTAGGAACATCCTTATCCAGCGGTCCAAAGATCATTAAGGCAACCGTTTGTAATATCATTCCCACCCCTAAGGCGGCAAAAGAAGCTGGAAGCAACTCCTTTCGCAGAGGACGAAAAACTGTTCTTTCTAGCAGTACTCCCGCGAGAACAGCTATGAGCACACCCACAAGAACACCAAGCCAGTAGTTATATCCAAACCGCTGCAAGATGACATACACTCCGAAGCCCCCGAACATATAAAGCTCACCATGGGCGAAGTTAATCATGCTCATGATACTCAAGATTAAGGTCAGTCCCATGGCCACGAGCACATAAATCAGGCTTAGAAGCAAAGCATTCACAAAGGTCTGGGAGAAAATTAGAAAGGACACGCGTATCTCCTCTCACCCTATTTTCAAGGATCAACTCTCTAACGAGCAGTTAGTGAAATTACCGCCACTTTTGCTCCGGTGGTGGCACGTCCCAGGGTTCCTCTAAACTGAGCAGAACCAATTTCTTGTTCTGAACTTGGCTGACCCAAATCGGGATGAGAAGCTGGTGATTGTTATTGTAAGTCTCCATGCCCCCCCACCTGGCTTTTCCAAAAACAGTATCCATTGTGCCAAGGTTCTCAAGGGCGGTTACTATTTTATCAGGATCCAGGCTATTCGCCTTTTCAACTCCCCGGGAAAGAATATCAATGAGCGGATACTGAACGATCCCATCTCCAAACCCACCCGCGTTTTCCTGTCCATATTTTGCGATCCAGTCATTGTGGATCTTCTTTACAGTGGCAGGAACTTTTTCACCATTGATTGTGAAAGTGCCGAGAAGCATCCCCTCAATATTCTCCCAGCCAGCAATAGGTCCGACCACATCCGGACTGCAATTTGAAGAATGGATGAACTGTCCTTTATAACCAAGCTCTCGGGCCTGCTTGATGACTAACGCGGTAATGTTTGGAGGTGTACCCGCAAAGGATAAGAAATCAGGTTTCAGGGGTAATATCCTTGCAAGCATGGATGTGAAGTCCTGGGTTCCAGCATCGTAAAACTCCGAGCCAAGGACTTTAATTCCCACAGCAACGCAAGAATCATTATCAGCCTGAGTACTAGACCATCCGGTAGCATCATTAGACGAAATGTGTACACTCGTCTTGAGATTAGGCCGGATTTTGGTAACATATTTGAAAAAAGCGGGGGCAGCATGATTCCAAGGTACCGTAATCCTAAAAATATACTTCCGATCTTTGAGAACTGCAGGAGCCATGCAGCCGACAAAGGTGATGGTCTTTGTGGCTTCGATAATCGGTGCGGAAGCAAGAAAAGGACTTGACATCATGGGGCCTGCGATGAACTTTACCTTGTCGGTGTAGATGAGTTTGTTCACGGCCTTTACTGCCTCCTCAGCCCTGGCTTTATCATCTTCATGAATCATCTCAATCTTGTATTTCTTCCCCTGGATGGTAACACCGCCTTTTTTATTCCATTCGTCCGCACCCAAATCGATGGCTCGATCGGTATTTAGACCCCAACTCGCCGCAGGTCCGCTCCGTGGATTGAAGCCCCCAATTTTCAAAATCTGGGACTCCTGTGCTAGGGCCAGCTCCACACTAGGAGCAATCAACAAAATTGCCAGTGCTAAAATGAACATTACCCCAATGAAACCTTTCGTCGTTTTCATCTTTCATCTCTCTCCTTTCGTTCGTATTGCCCACCAAAAACTTACGTTACTTATGGTCACATAAAAAGATTTCTATCCCGATCACAGGTCAACCGGGAGAGTCCGGATCTCCGAGCATGAGCTGGTAAAATTACCGCCACTTCTGTTGCGGCGGTGGCACATCCCAGGATTCCTCTAAACCAAGTGATAATAATTTTTTATTCTTGACTTGGCTGATCAAGGCTGGCATAAGAAGCTGGTGGTTATTATTGTAAGTCTTCATGCCCCCCCACCTGACTTTCCCAAAAATAGTATCTATTGTTCCAAGATTTTCAATTCCAGCCACTACTTTGTCAGGGTCCAAACTATTCGCTTTTTCAATGCCCCGACAAATAATATTAATGGCATCATACTGAGAGATACCAAGCGGAAACCCACCCGCATTCTCTTCTCCGTATTTCCTGACCCAGTCATTATAGACCTTTTTCAGACTTTGGGGAACATTTGGACCTTCGATAGCAATATCGCCGGTAATCATCCCTTCAATATTCTCCCAGCCAGCAATAGGTCCGAGTTCGTTGGGCATAATAAATGAAGAATGAATGAATTCCCCTTTATAACCAAGCTCTCGGGCCTGCTTAATGATTAACCCTACAACACTTGGAGGAGTAGAAGCTGTGGATAGGAAATCAGGTTTCAGGGGTAATATCCTTGCAAGCATGGAGGTGAAGTCTTGGGTTCCAATCTCGATAAACTCGGAAGCGAGAACCTTTATGCCCACAGCATGGCAAGCATCATTATCACCTTGAGTGGCATCCCATCCACCAGCATTGTTAGGCGTAATGTGCACAGAAGTCTTAAGATCCGGACGAATTTTATTGACAAATTTGAAAAACGCTGGGGCACAGTGAATCGGAGGTACTACACACCTAAAAAGATATTTCCGATCTTTGAGAACTTCAACGGAAAAGCTATTGGCAACTGTTATGATCTTGTTGGTTTCGATCATCGGCATGGCTGCGAGAATACAGGGTGAAGTTACAAGCCCTGCAAGGAACTTAACCTTGTCGGTGTAGATGAGCTTATTCGCCGCCTTCACTGCATCCTCACCCCTCGCCTTATCATCCTCGTGAATCATCTCAATCTTGTAATTCTGTCCTTGAATGGTCACACCGCCTTTTTTATTCCATTCGTCCACACATAATTCAAGCCCCCGAGAAGTATTGATACCCCAGGCAGCTGCAGGCCCGGTACGTGGATTGTAGCATCCAATTTTCAAAATCTGGGGCGCCTTTTGTGCAAAGGCCAGTTCTGGATAAGGACTCACCAACACAAATGCCAGCAGTAAAAAGAACATTACACTAACTAAACCTTTTTCCGTTGTCATCTTTCGTTCTCCTTTCTTCAGTATTTTTTACTAAAGTCCTACCTTTCTTATTTAGAGTTAATTCTTCTTGAAAAGTCAAAAACATGATCCCCCTTCCTTTAAAGAAGCTAGTAAACTTCTCTTTTTCATACTTGGAAAATTGATTTAAATTCCTCCTCCATCTCCGGCGCCACATCGATGCACATAACTAAGAGGATATGTTTTCTCGACTCCATTACTTCACCACTTCCGAAAAGGTAGTTTATTTTTCGTTCTGTTAGTAACCATCGGCACCGTATGGCCCGATGGAATCCGCCAATATATCCAGTTACTTCTTTTTGGCTTTATCGATAATGCTGTGTTGTCGCAAGAAGTCAAGTACTAATGCGCCGTGTTCTTCCGGTTGCTCCAGATGAGAAAAATGACCTACACCCTCGGGCATCACTACCTCCACAGCTCTGGCATTGATGAGCCGGCCTGCAGTCTCATTAACCATCTCGGCATTCACAGCCCAGTCCTCTTTCCCCCGAATCAGAAGTGCGGGGCAATGAATCTCCGACATTCGACTCCTAAAATCAAAGTTGGCAAATGCAGTGAGGTCGGCTTTGATACTCACTGAGGAATAGCAGCGCGTCTCCCATTGTAGGTACTCACGCTGGGGCAACGGAGTTCGGTGTCCAATGAGACTTATGAGACGAGGCATGTGGTGATATGCAGGGTTCACCATCGGGTGATCCATAAGCACTCGTGCTGCCTCTGGTTCCCCGGCCGTGTAGTCAGCACCCTGAAAAGATACAAGGGCAACTACCTCGTTAGGGTGTTCGGCTGCAAGCTGGAAAACAAGGTCTCCACCCATAGAACAGCCAAGAACAATCGTCGGACCTCCAATTCCAGCCGCGTTGTGGAAAGCCCACGTGAAAGATGCAATCTCATCCATTGTTGTTAGACAGCGCCCACCCATCAATGGCCACGACTTTCCGTGGCCGGGGAGATCAACCGCAACAAACTGGCCTGCTTCGGCAACGACATCACCGAATTGCTGCCATTGGCGGCAGTCCCGGCCAGCCGGATGCATGGCTAGAAACGTCACCGGCCCCTTGTCCCCCATGCTCTCATAGTATGTTCGCACACCATCAACATCGACATATCGGCCCAAGACCTCATGACGGGTCTCCCAGGGATTTGGCTTACCCCTGGGAGGTGGCGGTGCGGTAGGCTTAACATCAACACCAAGTTCAGCAGCGGCTATGCACATGAGACGTGTAAGTTGCACAACTGCCCCAATATCAGCTGCGTATTTTACCCGGTTGCCTCGCACCATAATAGATGCAAACTTCGGCTGAACGGCCTGTGTAAGATCCATCTCGCCTTTCCATATCCGTGCCCAATCAGTCTCAGGACCAACAATTTCGTAGTCCCATGCGACTGAAGGATCATCGTCACCAGAAATACCGATAATGTGGCCCCTGGAAAATCGGAGCACAAAACCAGTCGACCCAATACCTAATCGCACATTTCCTTCAACGAAACTCGATCTGCGGAGAAATTCTTCATCTTGTTCACAAACCTTCAAAAGACTCTCTATGAGTGCACCCAAGTCCATAACCTCACCTCAACTTACGAGCTGCCAAGTAAGCTCTTGTATGTTTTCTACTTCATCCAAATTTAAGACGATATCGATAACTCCATCCAACCTTTTCTTTCCCGAGAAGTCATAGGCATGACTCTCAAACTTCACCCTGGTCTTATCCACACCCGGGGTCAGCATTTCGTCCCCGCCTCCTTCAACACGGTATTGTTTCCCATCATGAAGCGTCACTTCTTTCCCTAATTTGTCTCTTCCTTTTCCTCCTACGAGCTCCACTTTCTTAACCAGTTCAGACATCCCTGGATCATCGTAGCCCTTGTCGCAGAATGAAAAGGAATACCTTTTATTCTCATCCATGTTTAGATAGCCAATAGAGTGCAGGGTATGAAGGAAACGTTGAGTTGAAGTTTTTGTAAGGTTAATGAGTTTTGCTACTTCAGTTAAGGTAAGCCATCGGAAGGGTTCTCCGAAGATTTCGAGAATTCTGACGCCACGTTCGAGAGAGAGCATAAAGTTCATGTCACGCATAGCGTTATTAAGTTCTGCAATATTTGATACACATTACCTCTAGATTTTGTGATTGTCAAGTATTTTTTTATTTATGTGTTAGCAAAGCGAATATGTCCCCATTAACTGCCAAGTTAAAATGTCCCCATGGAACAGGAGAAGATACTCATGGGGCAGAAGCAGTTACAGAGGTGGCATCTGATAAAGATGGTAGAGGTAGGAAATATCACCAATCGCTTTTTACACTCCACTCCTTAAAAGTCTTCAACCGTCGATTTGTCGTCAGGCCCAGAGCATCTCAAGAAGCCTGGAGAAAAGTCCAGAAGCATCTGGACCTGAATCGATTCATCAGCTTCCGCAATACGGCTACGAGCGGCAATGATAATACGGTTCGGTATGTGTTTATCCGAAAAAGCGGCAGCAATACAGAATTGTGCGCTCATGGTCGCCTAAAATCTTACCGTAATTTGAATATACCCTATTGCTTAACATTTTCTCTAATGAATTTGGAAACTTCTTCAATCTGTGTCCCTGGGCCAAAAACTGCACTTATTCCTTTCTCCTTGAGTAATGGAATATCTTCTTCTGGGATAATACCTCCACCGATAATTAATACGGTATCCATCCCTTTTTCAGCGAGCATCTCTGCTACCTTGGTAAAATGATACATATGCCCTCCTGA
>Ga0299912_10000460_pt1 | contig 35246 bp, 37 predicted proteins | sample RVTome_2_FD_207667 | JGI IMG/M metagenome (GOLD analysis project Ga0299912, IMG submission 207667) | Soil microbial communities from uranium-contaminated site in the Upper Colorado River Basin, Wyoming, United States - RVT95D214 (version 2) ... | reverse complement strand
CGAAAGCTCTTCTTTTCCGGCGACCATATCCTGTCCGATACATTCCCACATGTCGGACTTCATCCGCAATCCGGAGAAAACCCACTGGGCGATTTTTTCAATTCATTGGAAGCTCTGGCTAACCTGGAGGTCAATTTCATCTTCCCCGGGCATGGCTCCGTTTTCAGCGGATTTAAACTAAGGCTCGGTGATCTATATCGTCATCACGAACAGCGGCAACTAGCCATAAAGAGAATCACTGAAAACGATATGAAGACAGCCTATCAAATAGCCACCGAGATTCCCTGGATGCCCAGCGGTGAGGCGGTTACTTTTGACAAGCTGTCCATCCTCGACAAGCGGCTGGCTGTTATGGAGACCCTGGCTCAACTCAAGCTCCTGACGATTGAAGGCAAGGCAGACAAAGTAGCTAAAGGAAAAGTCGACTACTACTACGCCGGAGGCTAAGGCTTGAAAACCCTAAATACTAATTTCTAAATCCCAGAGAAATGATCTCTATAACGAATTTAGTGCTTAGGATTTAGGATGTTAGGGGGAATACTGTAGCAAAATGGCTGACCTAAAGAAGAGAGTGAAAAGCCTCAAGCTCAAATACAAGTCTTATCCTCAAAAAGAGCTGCTGATAGCCATGCCCAACCCTCATACCGATACAGAATATGAGGAGGAAATAGTTACCAGCGAGTTTACCTCCCTTTGTCCGCTCAATCCGGGACAGCCCGATTATGCCACGCTCAATATAAAATACGTCCCCGATAAGCAAATAATCGAGTTGAAGTCGCTCAAATTCTATCTGACCAGCTACAGGATGGTGGAAATATTCTTCGAAGAGGCAACCAATCGCATACTTGACGACGTGGTCAATGCCATCAAGCCCAGAAGAATGGAGGTAATGGCGGAATGGAATATAAGAGGCGGCATTGGAACTAAGGTGAAGGTGAGCTATAACAAAAAGTCCTGAACGCCGTTCTGAGCCCTTCGCTTTTGCTCAGAGCGACAAATTGAATATACGGAGGAGGAACAAATGGCAGCAAAAATAGGCATCAATGGCTTTGGACGTATCGGCAGACTCACTTTTAGAGTAATAAACCAGCATTACAGCGATAAGCTCGAGGTGGCGGTGGTCAACGACCTCACCGATGCTAAAACAAATGCCCATCTGCTCAAATATGACAGCAACTACGGCATCTATCCGGGGAAGGTGGAGGCAAAAGACGATGCTATAGCAGTTGACGGCAGGAAGACAAAGGTAATTGCCGAGCGCGACCCGGGCAAGATTCAGTGGAAAGACTACGGCGTGGATATAGTAATCGAGTCCACTGGTCTTTTCACCGATGCTGCCAAGGCGTCCGCCCACTTCCAGGGCGGAGCCAAGAAGGTCATCATCTCGGCGCCGGCGAAAGGCGAAGATATAACGATTGTCCTGGGCGTAAACGAGGACAAGTACAATCCGGCACAGCACCGCATCATCTCCAATGCCTCATGCACTACCAATTGCATAGCTCCCGTGGTTAGAGTATTGCATGATAATTTCGGTGTGAGCAAGGGATTCATGTCCACGATTCATGCTTACACCAACGACCAGAGGCTGCAAGATATGTACCACAAGGACCTGCGCCGGGCACGAGCGGCAGCTGAGAATATAGTCCCCACCACCACCGGAGCCGCCAAAGCCGTGACTTTGGTTATACCTGAACTCGAAGGCAAGCTTGACGGCGTCGCTTTAAGGGTGCCCGTGCCCACCGTTTCCATGTGCGACTTTGTTGCCGACCTGGACAAAGAGGTAACTGTCGAGCAGGTCAATAAAGTCTTCGAGACTGCGGCTAATGCCAAGCTCAAAGGCATTCTGGAATACTGCGATAAGCCGCTGGTGAGCACTGATTTCAAAGGCAATCAGGCCAGCTCTATATTCGATGCCCTGAGCACCATGGTGCTTGCCGGCAACATGGTGAAAGTGCTCGCCTGGTACGATAACGAGTGGGGTTATAGCTGCCGGTTGGCTGACCTGGTTATATACATACTGGGCAAAGGTTTATAAGGCAGCACGCCGTTCACCTACCCCTTGGGATTTCATAGAGACAGGGCTTTAGCCCTGCCAATTCCACCAATTCTTCATATCAAGCCGAACTTCACATAAACGTTTCCTTATTAATTTCGTTCTACTATAATAGACACCGGGTAAGAGGTTATCTGGTGTCAAGCGAAGAATATTTAGTAAAACAGGCAATAAATGGTGACCAGGAAGCTTTTGCTCAGCTATACAACCAGAACTTTGACAGAATACACCGTTACATTTATGTCAAAGTCAGAAGTCAGGCTGAGGCGGAGGATTTGACTCAGGATGTATTTATTAAAGCGCTGGGGTCAATCGGCTCTTACAAGTATCGTGAGCTGCCATTTGCCGCCTGGTTATTCAAGATCGCTCACAATAGAGTAATCGACCATGTCAGAAAAGTGTCGAAGGAGAAAAGAGCCAGTCTCGATGAAGCCTATGCAAAGAGCCTGGAAGACCCGGTACAGATGACAGAGCGGAATTCTGAAGTTCAACAACTAAAGGAAGCGCTGGAGCATCTGCCTGAGGCGCAGCGAGAGGTAGCCACGCTCCGCTTTATCGGGCAACTCTCTATCGCCGAGGTGGCTAAAACATTGGGCAAAAGCGAGGGAACAGTTAAGGCATTACAGTTCAACGCTACAGCCTCATTAAGAAAGACGCTTTACGAGAAGATTAATGGCTAGACAGTTAGAAGATATATTTAACGAGTGCTATGAGCGGATACGCTCAGGCGAAAGCCTTAAGAGCTGCCTTAAGAGGTATCCGAAACATGCCGCCGAACTGGAGCCGCTGCTTAAAACCGCCTTTGACATCGGCAGGCGAGCTTCCTATATCCACCCCCGCCCTGAATTCAAACACTGGGCACGAGTGCATTTGGAAGGAATGCAACACCATGCCAGACAGCAAAGACAGCCGGTAGCAAAGCCCGGCCCCTTCATCTGGCGCCAGAGCTGGAGTGTGGCTGTAGCCGCCGTCCTTATCATCGTGCTGACCGGCAGCAGTACCGCAATCGCCTCATCAAATGCTATGCCAGATGAACCGCTTTATCCGGTTAAACTGGCAACAGAAGATATGAGGCTTGCTGTTGCTGTTTCCGACACGCAAAAAGCTCAAGTGCACACCCAGCTAGCCGAGACAAGAGCTGTGGAAGTCGAGACTATGGCTGACGAGGGAAAGACCGAGTATGCTGCCATCACTGCCGCCAAGCTGGTTAAACAATTGGAGTTGGCTAATTCCGCAATAGCCAGGGTAGAGAGCACCGTAGGTACAGCCCCGCTCCCCACGACAACGGAGGAACAACCGCTGACAACAGAGGAGCAGCCACCAGTAACGGAGGAGCAACCACAGGTAACGGAGGAGCAGCCACAGGTAACGGAGGAGCAACCACCAGTAACGGAGGAGCAGCCACAGGTAACGGAGGAGCAACCACAGGTAACGGAGGAGCAACCAACACCCACAGAAGGACAGCCAACGCCACCCGCCTTTACCAAACGGGATAAAGGCGTGACTGCCAAAACCGAGCGTTTCAAGAAGTCTCTTGAGGGTAGCACCTCCAGGAGCTTGAAAGCTTTGGAAGGCGCTATGGAGAAGGCACCACCGCAAGCCAAACCTGACTGGCAGCGAACTATTAACATGATATCGGAGAAGGGACCAGCACCAGTTTGGCCGAGCCAGCCTACCCCACAAAGCGATAACACAACCCGGAATGAAGGATGGCCTACACCACAAAGCGATAATACAACCTGGGATCAAGGAAAGCCGAATCCTTTTAGTCCCTACAATAACCAGCCTTCATCCTCAGAGTGGCAAAATACCGGTAACAAAGATTGGCCATCCGACAAAGCCCAGAATAATTGGTCAAATAATAGCACTGCTAAATAAACGCCAAACCCTAATCTCAAAATCCTAAAACCTAAGCAATATCAAATTTCGAATTTCCACTAATATTTTTATCCTCCCCACTCAACCTCCTGCTTAACCGGGCATAAACCTTTACTGCTCCATTTCGTTTATTAATCAGCGACAGGAAAATGACACGGAAAAATCCTGTCAAAAAAGAGGAGGTTCAAGACATGAAAAAGTGGAGCATACTGGTAGTAATAGCCGTCGTTGCCCTGCTGATGCCCGTGACTTCAACTATAGCCAACGCTCAGGACGAAGCCGGCCTCAGCATCGAGAAATCAGCCGATATAACTTCAGCTTCTCCGCATGAAACCATCACCTATACCTACACCATTGCCAATACCGACAACGTTACCGTCACCAACATCATGCTGGAAGACGATAAACTGGGAGCAATCTCTTTGACCGACACCGCTCTGGCTCCCGGCGAAAGCATTACCGCCACTGCCACCTATACCGTCACTATCGCCGACTTACCAGGGCCAATTATCAATACAGCTATAGTTACCGCTACTGACCCGGACGGCATAACGGTTTCGGCAGCAACAAACCCAATCTCGGTTTCCCTCTGCGTCAACAAGTGGCTTTTATTTAAGGCTGAAATACTCAAGCGGATGGGAGTACCAGGCAAAGGCATTGAAAAGGCGCCTGGGCTACAAAAACCATTTAATCCGAAGTGTCAAGCTGCTCAACATGCCGGCATAAAGGAACAGCTCAGGATAAGACAGACAACGGAGAATCATTGCACCGTCAAAGGACAACTAAAGATAAAACAAAATGTAAGTAACCACCGCTAGAAATGTAGGGACGGGCCTTTAGACCCGTCCGAGACGGACAGACAGTAGTTTTCACCAAACCACGCAGGGCGACCTCAAAGGGTCGCCCTCTTTAATTCTTCAACACGCCCACAGCTTCCAGATACTCCTTATACTCCACCATCTTAATCAGGACCCTGGCGGCATGCCTGCCGGAAGGGTAAGCGTAGTGAGAGCCATGCAGGCGGGTCTGGTCCTCGGCAAAGAAGGTGGTGGTAAGCACCGGCTTCTTGTAGCTTGCCACCCACTGCTCGGTCATGGCCACCAGAAAATGAGCCACCGCTTCATTAATTGAAGGTGGATTTTTAATTCCCATCTCGACTAGAGCCTGAGAGCCGGGTGGCAGAAAAGCGCTGACGAGAAACGGGACCTTAAGCCTCCCGGCGGCGATGGCACAGGCAACTATTTCCGTCAACTCGCCGATTTCCTGCTCGTGATAAATGCCCATCCTTAAAGCCAAATCAGCCACAATAGGCTGTATAAATTTGCCGATTTCCGCAGCATCTCCCGAATTGAGCACCTTAATGAAGGCGCTGGCAAGCTCACGAAATGCTTCGGGTGAGGAAGTCCACGGCGCAGCTTCACCGGAATCAGAATCCCCGGATACGAACAGCGGAGCAAAAATTGAGAAACCGCCAAATCCCATGAATATCAGCGAATCAACCTCGTCAACTTTTAACAGCTTCACAGGAGCGGTGAGAAAGGTGACGAAATTCCTATCGCCGGCAGGGTCAATGGGGTTGCCCCGGCTCCACCTGGGAGGGAAAACCTTATCCAGCGCCGCAATAACCCTATCGGGCAGCTTGACCACGTTCAGCCCCTCTGAGGCACAGGCATCAGCACAGATAACGCCGTAGCTGCCGCCCGGAGTTAGGATAGCCACATTTCTGCCCTGCGGAAGCGGCTGGGTTATAAATCCGATGGCGACATCGAGCAGCTCCTCCGGGCTTTCCACCCTGGTTACACCGACGCTCTTGAAAGCGGCTTCATAAGCCTCATCAGAGCCTGCCAGTGCCCCGGAGTGAGATGTTATTGCCCTGGCAGCAGCCATCGTTTTACCCGGCTTCAGGACAACGACAGGTTTCTTGGAGGTTACTTTTCTGACCTTCTCCAGGAAACGTCCACCGTCAACCAGCCCCTCTATATACGCCAGAATGACCTTTACCTGCGGGTCTTCACCGAAATACTCGATATAGTCCTCAATCTGTATATCTGCGGCGCAGCCACAGCTTACATAGCGGTGAAAACCTATTCCGCGCATGTGCCCGGATGTTACCACGGCACCGCCGACATTTCCGCCCTGCGATACAAAAGCCAGCGGTCCGTCCTCAACCGGCAGAGGGAACATGAAAGCCCTGAGTTCCGACGAGGCGCTCCAGAAACCCATGCAGTTAGGCCCGATAAAGCGAATCCCGCCCGTCCTGGCAACCCTCAAGACCTCATCCTGCAGCTTCTTCCCTTCTTCTCCGGTCTCGGCAAAGCCGGCCGAAATAATAACTCCCGCCTTTACCCCCTTAGCCACACAGTCCGCCATGACAGAGGCGACATGAGGTGCCGGGATAACGAAGACGACGAGGTCGACGGGCTCCGGTATATCAGTCACCCGGGCAAAGGCTTTATGCCCCAGGACTTCATTCTCTTTGTTGTTCACCGGATATATCGGACCGCGGAAACCATGCAGAGCACTGGTGAAAGTGGAATACCCCCACTTGTTCCAGTTGTCCGTGGCTCCGACCACAGCAACCGACCTGGGATTGAACAGCGGCTCCAGATCTTCAACTATAGACCGGCTCATCGATGCCCCCTGTAAGCTTGTCCATTGCGGATGAGACAAAGGATAGCAGAACACCGCAGGACGTTCAACAGAACGCGTTCGACTCTCCACCCAAAGCAACGATGTGTTATTATAGATATATACTCACGTGATTACCCCAATATAAACTTTAAGAACGCTATTTCCGTTAACTATACGGGTAATAAGGAGGTAAATAATTGAAAAAGACACTCAAAATCCTGATACCGGTGCTGGTAATCCTGGGGCTGATGCTGACAGCGGGCTGTGCCAAAACGTCAGCGCCAGCACCATTACCGCCGGGAATATCAATACCAGAATCATCACGAGGTGGGTCTGGAGACTACTATAAGGATCAATACAGTAATGCTCCCACCGAATCTGGCGCAGATATAGACCGCAAAATCATCAAAAACGGCTACATGACTCTGGAGGTGAATGACATAGCCGAGGCAATTGCCGGCATTACTATAGTCGCCAATCAACTGAACGGCTACGTAGTCTCCTCAGACCAGTCCGGAGCTAAAGATATAACCTACGGCAGAATCGCCATACGGGTGCCGTCCGACCGCTTTGACGAAGCCCTCGATAAGCTACGCAAACTGGCAGTCAAGGTACCTAACGAGAGCACTTCAAGTCAGGATGTAACCGAAGAGTACACCGACCTGCAGGCTCAGCTTCGCAACCTGGAGGCAACCGAAGCTCAATATCTGGAGCTGCTCAAGAAGGCAGAGACGGTAGAAGACATCTTAGCCGTGCAGCGTGAGCTTTCTAATGTCCGCGGGCAAATCGAGCAAATCAAGGGACGCATCCAGTATCTGGAACGCACCTCGGACATGGCGCTTATCGATGTGAATTTACAGAAGACACAGCCCATAGACGGAACCGGCTGGAATGCTCTGGAAACGCTCAAATCGGCGGTTCGCGGTCTGGCTAACTTCGGCAAGGCATTAGCTAATATAGTCATCTGGCTGGCAATATTCAGCCCTGTTTGGATTATAATCCTGGTTGTGGTACTCTATTTCACGCGATGGCGCAAGAAAAAAGCCAGGACTTCCCGCTAAACCGCAAAACGCCAACCAAAATAGCAGGGGCAGACTTTCAAGTCTGCCCCTGCATCTTATAAGGAGGGGAATTATGGACAAGATGGTCGCCTACTGTGGCATAGTCTGCACCGAATGCCCGGCGTTTATAGCCACACAGAAAAACGATGACGTCAAAAGGAAAGAGCTCGCCGAAGTCTGGTCCAAGCAGTACAAGATGAACATCAAACCGGAAGATATTAACTGCGACGGCTGCAAGTCCCAGGGCAAAAGGCTCATCGGCTACTGCAATATTTGCGAGATAAGAAAATGCGGCCAGGGGAAGCAGCTTGAGAACTGCGCCTACTGCGATGATTACGCCTGCGAAAAGCTGACCAAGTTCTTCACCATGGCACCACATGCCAAGGCATCTCTCGAAGGAATCAGAAAAAGTCATTAGCTTTTTGGGATTTAGTGTTTATTATTTGGGCTGACTGTGATGAGTATCTGGGACAGATATGCCAGGGCTCTATACGGAGTAATTAAAGGCAATAGAAAGCGCCGGTTAATACTGACGCCTATAGCCGCCATAATCTTCTTTGGCATCATCACCCTCTTTGTGTTCTGCTCCTTCTGGGTGGACAGTTGGCTTAACTTGCCCTACTTGCCTGATGCCTGGTGGAGATATGCCATCGCCGCCATTCTTTTAGTCGCCGGAGTCGGGCTGGGTGCTACCACGGTAGCCATGTTCTTCAGCATCAGGGGCACACCTGTACCCACCAGCCCGCCGCCGAAGCTGATTACCACCGGACTCTATGGCTGCATCAGAAATCCCATGGCACTGGGCCTGCTTCTCATGCTGGAAGGTCTGGGCTTCTACTTCGGGTCGCTATCGCTTATCATCTTCTTCGCACCGCTGCCCGTCGTCCTCTACGCCCTCTACATCAAGGCTGTCGAGGAACCGGAGCTGGAGCTTAGATTCGGCAGGGAATACATGGAATACAAGAGAAGGGTGCCCATGTTCATTCCCAAGCCTAAGAAGTAGCCACGAGGCTTCAGCCTCGTGGTCACGACCCTAAAGAGTCGTGGCTACATTGGTTGGCGCATAATCTACGCCTGAAAAAGTCTTCAATCTCTAGGCCTTTTTCATGCTCTTCGAATGCCGCCTCAGAAAATCGAGTACTATCCTGTTGGTTTCTTCCACTGCTTCACCGAAGAAGCCGTGGCACGCGTTTTTTAGAATGACCAGCTCAGCATTTGGTATCCGGGAAGCTAGAACCTTCGAGTTTCCGGCTGGAATAATCCTGTCGGCATCGCCGGTTATGACCAGTGTCGGAACCTTGATTCGGGACAGCCGGTCATAGGTATCGTGAGCCATTATCGCCTGCTCCTGACAGGCAAAACCGTGAGGCGGCGTGGGATATTTCGCAGCGATGGCTACATATAACTCAAGAGCCACAGGATTTTTATCGATGAATTCCTGAGTCCATAACAAAGGCGCCATCTCCCTGGCTTGTTCCTCCACCGGCAATTCCCCCATTCCCCCAAGTAGTGCTTGCACCTCTGGGGTGGGTGGTATCGCCTTTGTTCCACCGCAGAAGGTACAGCCCAGTATGAGGCTTTTTACCCTGTCCGGATAATTAAGCGCCAGCTCCTGAGCAATCATGCCGCCCATAGAAACACCGCAAACATGTGCCGAGTCAATGCCAATGGCATCAAGCAACCCTTTGGCATCATCAGCCATCATTTTTATGGTATAGGGCATATTCGGCTTGTCGCTCTGTCCCGTACCACGGTTGTCAAAGGAAATCACGCGGTACTCCTGAGAAAATGCAGGAATCTGGAGCCCCCACATTGTAGAGTTGGCACCATAGCCCATGATTAAAAGAAGCGCCTCCCCCTTGCCGTGACTCTCGTAGTAGATATTGATATCGCCGACTTTTACCGTAGGCATCTCATACCTCCCTCGGTTTAAATTCCACGCTAGGCATTTTACACCAACCAGGTCATTGAGGTCGACAGCCCATCGAAAATCCTCTCTCCCCTGGCGGGAGAGAGCTGGAATGAGGGGGAATCCTCCCCATGTAGCACTACGGAGTATTTTCCGCTAATATGTATATCATGGACTCTGTAATTTACGAAGACGCCCCCCGCTACGACGTATATTTAAAATCCATCATGGTGCTACCCGTATTCTTCATCGCTTTCGCTATATATTATCTAATCGTCGCCGAATTTGAGGCGGCGACTACCATGCTCGCCGCCACCCTGCTCATGGCTGCCATCTTCTGGGCGATATTCCCCCGAAAATACATCGTACTCGATAGTAAATTCAAAATAGCGCTCGGAGGACCTTTCTCTGTTAATGTCCCCTTCGATAATCTGGAAACTGCCACCAAGCCGGAAGGGTTGACTATCGGCTTTAACTTCGCCACCTGCTTCTCCAACAACCGCACCGTGCAAATCACCCGGAAAAAGGGCTGGCATGTAAACATAACTCCCACCGACCGCGACCTGTTTCTGGAGCAATTGAATAAAGCCCTGAACGAATGGAGGAGAAGCAACTTAAGATAACGTTCGATGTCATTGCGAGTCCCCCCGATGCAATCGGGGCAATCGGGACGTGGCAATCTCCGTTCAACATGTAGTCGCGAGGCTTTAGCCTCGCTGACCTCGACCCTGAAGTGTCGAGGCTACATGTACGAGTCGAGAGTGACATAACGAAGGGGACTTATGAACCCTGTTGAATGGCTGGGTAACGAACTTAAAATTATCGACCAGACACAACTGCCTGGCAAGCTGGTCTTTGTCGAACTCCGCGACTATGCACAGGTGGTCGCCGCCATCAAGGAACTGAAGGTGCGCGGTGCGCCCGCCATCGGCGTAGCCGCCGCCTACGGCATCGCTCTCGGCGCCCAGGATATACAAGCGAAAGACAAGGCAAAGTTCCTCAGCCAGTTTGGCAAAATTCTGCAGGCTTTCGCCGCCGCCCGGCCTACGGCGGTTAACCTGTTCCAAGCTATCGACCGGATGAAAAAGGTGGCGACAGCGGCTGATTTCACCACCATAAAGCAGGCGCTCATCGACGAGGCAAAGGCAATCCATGCCGAAGAGAAAACTGCCACCGAGCATCTCAGCCGGCTCGGCGCCGGGCTGATTAAAGACGGCTTCACCGTACTGACCCACTGCAACACCGGGCCCTTAGCCACCGCCGGCTACGGCACGGCTTCAGGCGTCATCAGAGCTGCTAAAGAGCAGGGCAAGAAAATCGAGGTCGTTGTCACTGAGACCCGCCCGCTGCTTCAGGGTGCCCGCCTCACCGCCTGGGAGCTGATGCAGGATAACATACCAACCACTTTGATTACCGATTCCATGGCCGGCTATTTCCTGAGCCGGGGCAAGGTCAACTGTGTCATCGTCGGCGCCGACCGCATCGCCGCCAACGGCGACACCGCCAACAAAATCGGCACTTATACGCTGGCCGTGCTGGCTAAAGAAAACGGCATCCCCTTTTACGTGGCAGCGCCCACCAGCACCATCGACCTGACTCTAAAGTCCGGCGACGAAATCCCTATCGAAGAACGCAATCCCGAAGAGGTAACCACTATCGGTGGCATTCGCCTGGCTCCGAAAGGTGTCACCGCCGCCAACCCCGCCTTCGACATCACGCCCCACCAGTACATAACCGCCATCATCACCGAAGAAGGCATCGTCAGTAAACCATATGCGGATAATCTGAAAAAGGTTATAATTACTAAGTAGACAATGATGCGAGCGATGAGCAGAGGTAAAATAGTATCAATAGTTGAGTGTAAACAAACAATGCATATAGAGGTGGCCTAATGGCTACCGGAGATCTCCTCGTTGGGTCCGACGGTGAACTCGTACTCACCGTTGGTCCTTGGGCTAAAGGTAAGCTGTTCTATATTGAGCATTACTGTCATATTTTCAACACGGGGATGAGAAATAAGTGGCCGGTTCGGGCATATATAGATCTATTTGCTGGACCAGGGAAATGCCTCATTGAAACAACAAGGGAGGAAATTGACGGCTCGCCACTAGTAGCTTTGAACTGCAAAGTGCCGTTCACACACTATTTCTTCAACGACGCACAATCTGCCGCTATTAAATCTCTCCAAGCACGAGCCAAGACCTTTGATTATGCCACTAATTACTTCAATAAGGATTGCAACGATATCATAGATGAACTAGTAAAGAAATTGCCATCGAACTCTTTAGATTTTTGCTTCATTGACCCATTTAATTGGCAGATCAACTTTGATTCTATACGCAGGCTTAGTTATAGAAGGCAAATGGATATTGCTGTAACTTTCCATGCGGGAAACATGAAAAGAGTTGCTGATAAACCACCAAAGGAGTTACTAGCTTTCTTCCCCGATTCTAGCTGGCAACAAGAGTATAAAGAGGCTAGGAGATTGCATAAATCAATAATGCGCGTACTCCTAGATGCTTACGAACGAGGTCTTAGGAATATAGGCTACCATGAAATAAAAGACTACGTACTCGAGAAGAATAAGAAAAATGTTCCATTATATTACTTGATATTTGCCAGTAAGAATCCAAAGGGCGCTGAGTTTTGGGACAAGATCGCTGTGCACTCTGAAACGGGACAATTAAGAATGCCAGTGTGATACAGAATAATTTATTTGGAGAGAAATTGGTAGACTCAATAATTGTTGATCCAAAATATAAACTGTTAGACGGCCTCACAACATTACCAGTCCAGCAAATTAAGGATGGTTCAATTATAAAGAGGTTCGATAAAACACCTTTGCCAATAAAGCAAACAGATGTTGTCTGTCCCCATTTCTTAGAATTGAAATGGGCTTACGGCTGTCCATTTGATTGTGCCTGGTGCTATCTAAAAGGGACGTTCAGATTCCGCCCTGAGAAAACAAAACCAGTGATCAAAGATTACAAGAAGATAGAGTTACACACTGGACGATTTCTTAGCGAAGCCACAGGCCCTGAAATCCTTAACACAGGTGAGATTGCTGACTCCTTAATGTGGGAGAACTCAAGCGAACCCTTCTCCAAATTCATTATTCCTTTATTCGAGAAACAAAATAGACATAAAGTGTTATTTGTTACCAAATCGGACAATGTAAGAAATCTGTTGGAGATTCATCCTCACAATCAAGCCATTATAAGCTTCAGTCTCAATGCTGACGAAGTAGCAAAAAGATGGGAAAACCGAGCCCCATCGGTGGTGAGAAGAATCGAAGCTGCACAGAAATTGAGCGAAGCGGGCTACGAGGTGAGAATAAGAGTTGACCCTATGGTTCCGGTTCCAGATTGGGAAAAGCACTATACCAACTTAGTCAAACAGATATTCGCCAGATTTACCCCCACCCGCATCACTTTAGGGTCACTCCGTGGGTTGCAAAGCACCATTAACGGATGCACAGATAAAAGCTGGAAAGAATATCTAACAGAGAAGTCTAACTGGGGTAAGAAGATTGAGTTCACTGCTCGTTACAAGATCTATAGCACAATCATTAGTCAGTTAAAGCAAGAGTTCAATTATGAGGAAGTCGCACTTTGTAAAGAAACAATGGCAATGTGGGCAAAGGTGGGCATGGATTACAACAAAATTAGATGCAATTGCGTATTATAGAGTTCAGTAAACAAAAAGCGGCTCCTTCGGGAATTAACCTCCTGCAATCCTGGGACACACAAACCTAGTAAGCGCAAACCATATCAGCAAATAAACCTGGTAAGCACCCACCATATCAGTGCGATAAGAACTAAGGCTATTAGTATGTTGATGAGTATTCTAATCATCTGGCTGACCCCCCTCTCGGCGTTGCACTCAAACGCTTAGTTTGTATACTACCCCGATTATACACCCAGCCGGAGCGGAATAGAATAGCCTCCCCACCGAGATTCTTCGTCCCGATTGTATCGGGAGGACTCAGAATGACATGGGGTGAAGGACTCAGATTCTTCGACAGGCTCAGAATGAGCGGGGGGAGAAGCTCCCTCAAAATGACAGGCGTGGGTGTGAGCACAAATCCTAAACACTAAGCACCAAATACTAAACATCCCCCTCATTCTATCTCTCCCTCCAAGGGAGAGAGGACAAAATAAACAAGACGGTGATTGTCACCAGTATGATTTCCAAGTATAATCTTTGCATTCCCATCATAGTCGCAGCAGTTACATAAGTCTAAATACGGGGGTGGTAACATGCAACCTGAATTGATGCTAGTGGTCTCAACAATATGGCTGTTTGTATTGTGGTTCGGCTCTATTGCGCTGGAAGCTACCGGCATGGAGCGGAGAAAAGCCCGCTTTCAAGCTCTCTCGGCACTGACCGGCACCGGCTTCAGCACCCGGGAGGCTGAAGAAGTTGTCAACCATCCCAGGCGCCGCTTGATAGCCGGCTGGATGATGTTTTTGGGCAGCATTGGCATTATTCTGTTCTTGCTTATCATCGTGATTATAATCGTCGTCGGAGTAAAACCAGTCAAGCCGACATCACCTATTATCCTCATCATCTCGGCGCTGCCGGCAATCGCCTTAATGGTGCTCTACTGGATAGGCGTCCTGGACAAGCTGGCTACCGTAATAGTCAGCTGGTTGAAACGGACGGCATATTTCAAGCCCGAGCTATCGAACACGGAGATAATTTACCACGCGGGCGAATACAGCCTGGCCCGCCTGACCCTGGGCAAAGAAGCGCCGGAGGTCGGCTCCAAAATCAGCGATACCAGCCTGGCGAAGAGCAACATCAAGATTCTGGCCATCGAAAGAGGCGATAAGGTATTGTTTTATCCGGAAGCTAAAGAGATTGTGCAGGCAGGAGACCACCTGATATATTACGGGCGGACGGAGGAGATAAGTGAAGCAAGTCAAAAATAAAAAGTTTAAAACCAAAATGTTTGATTACGGCGATTTTTTTCTCAGATTACAACGATATTATTTCGGGTGTCATTATTGACTCATGAGGAGGTAATTAATGGCTGAAGCTAAGGTAGGAGTTATCGGCGGCACCGGGCTGTACCAGCTGGAAGGCATGACGAAGGTCAAAGAGCTAAAGTTAAAAACGCCCTTCGGCGAGCCGAGCGACGCCATTATTCTGGGCGAAATAGATGGCGTGAAGGTCGCCTTTCTTCCCAGGCACGGCAGGGGACATTTCATCAGCCCCACCGAGATACCGGCAAAAGCCAATATCTACGCACTGAAGTCACTGGGCGTGGAATGGATACTTTCCGTAGCCACCGTAGGCAGCCTGCAGGAGAAAATCAGACCGCTGGATATAGTTATTCCCGACCAGATTATCGACCGCACCTTCCTCAGGTCGGATACCTTCTTCGGCAACGGCATAGTGGGGCATATCCCCTTCGCCGACCCCTTCTGCCCCGTGCTCGGCGATATACTCCATGATTCGGCACGCAAGCTCGAAATCAGGGCTCACGACGGCGGCACCTGCGTGGTCATGGAAGGTCCGCAGTTCTCCACCAGGGCTGAGTCCGATTTGTACCGCTCCTGGGGGGCCGACGTTGTCTACATGACCGGCTTACCCGAGGCTAAGCTGGCAAGAGAGGCGGAGATTTGCTATGCCGTTATCGCCATAGTTACCGATTACGACTGCTGGAAGGAGATGTACGAGGTCGTATCTGCGGAAATGGTAGTGGACAATCTAAAGAGGGGCACTGAGACTGTCAAGAGACTATTGAGGCACGCCGTAACACGTATGCCCAAGACGAGGAACTGCATTTGCACCAGCGCCCTGGAAAATGCCATAATCACTTCCCCGGAGCTTATACCGGAGCAGGTGAAGAAAGACCTGGCACCGATAATCGGCAAGTACATAAAGTAGGCAACCTTATGACATCGAAGATTGAATTCAACTGTCTGCCCACGGCTATAGGCAGCATGCCTCAGACCGACGCGAAGGAGGCGTGCTCCATTGTGGCAAAATATCTGCCCGACCTGCCCGCCTGGCCGCAGCTGCCGAAGCGCTCGCATCTGGAGAATATGTATGTCCAGTTCAGCCAGGGCTTCCCCGGTCTAGTGCTGGAGGGAGACAAAATCCTCGTGGAACGCCCGGCGGATTTCGATAGCAAGCTGGAGCAGCTTTATAACGCCGCCTCGGAGGATAATCCCGACGACTACGGCATAAGCGCCGAATATGCCGCCGGACTGCATGCCTTCCTGGCTCTGAAGGAACGGCATCCCGGTATGGTCAAGGGTCAGATAACCGGACCCATAAGCTGGGGGCTCTCTGTAACCGACAGGGAAGGACGCGGCATACTCTATGACGACCTTCTGGCTGAGGCTCTGGCTAAGTTCCTGCGGCTGAAAGCTATATGGCAGGAGAGTTTCCTAAGCCAGGTCTCACCGAATACCGTCATCTTTGTTGACGAGCCTTATCTGACCTCGCTGGGCACGGCTTTCGTTGCCATTCCTAACGAACAGGTGACAACTTTGCTGGAAGAGGTGCTGAGCGGCATTACAGGGCTAAAAGGAGTGCACTGCTGCGGAGGCACCGACTGGTCGCTATTACTTAAAAGCTCCACCGATATACTGAGCTTCGATGCCTATAACTATGCCGACTCGCTTAGCTGCTACCCAGCCGAGGTGAAAGCCTTTCTGGAGCGGGGCGGCAGCATCGCCTGGGGCATCGTAGCCAACGAAGAAGATATTTTAGCCGGAGAATCCGTTTCCAGCCTGTATGACCGGCTGGGTGAAGCCATGGCGCCTTTTACCCGGGAGGGCATACCTTTTAAGCAGCTAGTCGCCCAGGGACTGCTGACGCCGTCCTGTTCGCTGGCGTCGCTATCCCCTGAAGCTTGCATACGCGCACTGGAGGTGCTGGCAGGGCTTTCAACCAGGATGAGGAGCAAATACTCAGTTTAACGGGAATGTAGGGGTGAGGCTTTAGCCTCACCTCCATGACCCTAAAGGGTCATGGCTACATGTAGATAATCAGCCCCGTAAAGGTCGCTACTACAAGACTGGATTTGAAATTCAAAGCTAATTGAGAGATAATACAAGGCAGTTTAAAAAAAATCGTTATCAGGTGACAAAAAGATGAATAAAAGTAAAAGAATGGCTATTCTGAAGCATCGCAAACGCCGCAAGAAGCTGGAAGAGCGAAGAAAGATGATAGCGCTGGCTGGCGTTACCGGCGTTGCGGCTAAACCGGCACCGGCAGTGGCTGTCGCCGAGGCACCGGCACCGAAGAAGCCGGTGGCAAAGAAGAAGGTGGCAGCAGTGGCAGCACCTAAAGCCGCTGCTAAACCGAAGGCAAAAGCGGTTAAGGAAGCGCCGAAGAAACCGGTAGCCAAAAAGAAGGCGGAAGTCGCCGCGGCTGAAGCTGTGACCCCCAAACCAAAGGCAAAAGCGGCTAAGCCAAAGGCAGCAGAACCTAAGGCAAAGGCAGCTGAAGCAAAGCCGGCAGAAGCAGCCGAAGCGCCGAAAAAGCCCGCTCGAAAGAAGAAGACCGAAGCCACATAGACTTAATGGCAAATGTCTATCTCCTTACCGGCAGCCCGGGTACAGGAAAAACCACCGTTATCAGACAGGCAATAGCCGGGTCTGAAGCCCAAGCCGGCGGCTTTTATACCGAGGAGATAAGAAGCGGCGGCACCAGGCAGGGCTTCCGAATCATCACCTTAGACGGTCATGATGCCATACTGGCTCATGTTGATAGCCACAGCCGATATCGAGTAAGCAAATACGGCGTTGACGTCCAGAATTTAGATAACGTCGGCGTCGCTGCCATCAATCAGGCGATAGAGATAAGCGATTTAATAGTTATCGACGAAATCGGCAAGATGGAGCTTTTCTCACCCCGTTTTAGAGAAGCTGTGCTGAAAGCGATAGACAGCGGCAAGAAGGTTCTGGGCACCATCATGCTTAACCCGAATCCCTTCGCCGATAGCATAAAAAGCCACCCCGGGGTAAAAGTGATACAGCTCACCCGGACTAACCACGACGAAGTGCTGGGAGAAATACTGGACTGGTTGAAAAGTTAAAAATCAAAAGTGAAAATAACGCTGAAGCCGATAGGCGACATTGACAACAACGTACTGGAAGAGCTTAAAGAAAGGCTGAATCAAACCTTCGGCTGCCCTGTGGAGATAACTCCGGAGGCTATAGAGCTTGAGCCGGCCTACGACTCAAAGCGTCAACAGTACCTGGCTTCGGAGCTGCTCGCCGGGCTGAAGAAATCGGGCGTGACCAAGGAAGAAAAAATCCTGAGTATAGTTGATATCGACCTTTATGCTCCGGGGCTGAACTTCATCTTCGGTCAGGCAGATATGACCTCCGGCATAGCTCTTATATCTCTGTGCCGCTTAAGGCAGGAATTTTACGGGCTGCCTCCGGATAATGACTTGTTTCTAGACAGAGCTGCCAAAGAGGCGGTCCATGAACTGGGACATACCTTCGGCTTGGAACACTGCAAAAACGCCAGATGCGTCATGCATTTTTCCAACAGTCTGGCTGATACCGACCTGAAACAGGCGATATTCTGTAGTAAATGTCGCCCCAAGCTGATAAAATAAGTGGGTTTACTTGTCACTCCGAGCCTTGCGCCCGTCATTCTGAGGGAGCCCTTCACCCTGTCATCCTGAGGGAGCGAAGCGACCGAAGGATCTCGGTGGATGGGTTTGAGATTCTTCGTCCCGATTGCATCGGGACTCAGAATGACATAAAGAGGTTCAGAACGATAGGCAATAAACCAGGAGGTATAGACTTATGAGAAAAGTAGCTGCAGTAGGTATAGGTATGACGAAATTCAGCGGCAAGCAGACTAAGACAGCTTTGGAGCTATTTGCTGAAGCCGCCATGGATGCCATAAATGAGTCTAATTTGAAACCGAAGGATATGCAGGCTATATTTATGGGCAATGCCCTGAGCGATTTCGCCGAGGGGCAGGCGCAGCTCCAGGCTTTCGCCGCCGATTACATCGGCGCCCCCCATATTCCCGCCAACCGGTACGAGAACGCCTGCGCTTCATCCACCGCCGCCTTCCGGGATGCTTTCATGTGGGTAGCTTCAGGGTTCTATGACATAGTCCTGGTCGGCGGTGCCGAAACCGCCGCCAAGATGGGTACGCCTCTGGCCACCAGGACCTTCGCCATGGCCAGCGACAGCCGCTATGAATACCCCAGCGGAATCACCTTCCCCGGCGTCTTCGCCCTGCTTGCCCACCTTTATGCCAAGAAGTACGGCATACCTCTGGAGAGGCTCAAGAAGCAGCTGGCTCAGGTCTCCATCAATTCTCACTATTACGGCGCCCGCAATCCAAAAGCCCACTTCCAGAAAGAGATAACCATGGATGATGCCTTGAACAGCTTTATGGTCTGCCAGCCGCTCCAGCTATACGACTGCTGCCCGTTCTCCGACGGAGGCTCGGCAATAATTCTAGCCTCGGAAGAAAAGGCTAAAAAGCTGACCGCCAAGCCGGTTTATGTCGCCGGCGTCGGTCAGGCTTCAGCCGGCAACCTGGCCAGCCAGAAAGAGTATCTGCCGCGTATCATATCGCGGGAACTGGCAGTCAAGCAGTCCTACGATATGTCAGGACTCACTCCCAAAGATATAGACTTAGTCGAGCTGCACGATTGCTTCAGCATAGCTACACTCATTGCTCTGGAAAGCCTTGGCTTCTTCGAATTCGGCAAATCAGGCGAGGCCGTGGAGAAAGGCGAAACAAAAATCGGGGGCAAGCTGCCGGTAAATCTTTCCGGCGGGCTGAAAGCCAAAGGACACCCCATAGGCGCTACCGGAACCGCTCAGGTATATGAGATAGTCAGACAGCTAAGAGGCGAATGCGGTGAGCGTCAGGTCGAAGGAGCCAAAATAGGCATGACCGATACGCTGGGCGGAGATGGCGGCACACTGTGCAACGTGATTCTAAAGCGGGGCTGGTAATTTAACCGCGGTTTAATTCTAAGGAGGCTAGAAATGGAACACAAGCTTACTTTTAAAGATTATAACGAGGCGCTTAAGCAAAATAAGCTGCTGGGATTAAAATGTAAACAGTGCAGCGCCATCACTGTGCCGCCCAAAATAACCTGCGGAAATTGTGCCGGCGCCGACCTGGACATCGTAGAATTGAGCGGCAAGGGCAAGATCCAGACTTTCACCACCGTTTTCGTGCCTCCGGAGGGGCGTGAAAGCGAATGTCCGTATGTTATAGTGCTGGTCGAACTCGACGAAGGGCCATGGATAATGGGTAATTTGACCGGAATCGACCCGAACAAGGTGACGATGGATATAATGGGCAAAAGGGTGAACATGGGGTCTGCCGTCTTTCCCGGTGACAGATATTCCGCCGGCGACGCAGCCAGACCGCTCTTCAGCATGGAAGCATGAGACCGCATCAGCTTAAAAGGGCTTGAAGCTAGCCAGCGAAAGTTTTAAACTGAAACCGTGCCAGAAATACCATCTTTAGTCAAAGCACTGCTCAAACCTGAAATCTACCCGCATAGCCCCAAAAAGGTGGAGCTGGTGCAGACCCAGATGTCCTTTCTCTTCCTCACCGGCGACTATGTTTACAAGGTCAAAAAGCCGGTTGATTTGGGCTATCTGGACTACACCACGCCGGAGAAGCGCCGCTTCTTCTGTCAGCAGGAGATAAAACTGAATAGACGCCTCTGCCCTGACGTTTACCTGGAGGTAGTGCCTATAGTCAACAGCCGGGGACAAATCCGCCTTGGCGGCGAGGGGGAGACGATCGAATATGCCGTAAAGATGAAGCAGCTCCCCGCAGAACGTATGATGGATAAGCTCTTGCCTCAGGACAAGGTGACGGAGGAGATGGTAAGGAGGGTAGCCGAAAAGCTGGCGGCATTTCATGACAAAGCCAGAACAAGCCCCGCAATCAGCGCCTACGGGAAGCTGGAAGCCATTATGACGAACACCGAGGAGAACTTCAGCCAGACCCAGAAGTATATGGGCATTTCAATATCCGAACAACAATATCATCGTATCAAGGATTATACAAATGAATTTCTTAAGTCGAACAAGTCCCTGTTCCAGAAGCGGGTAGACAGCGGCAAAATAAGAGACTGCCACGGCGACCTTCACGCCGCCCATGTATGTATCAGCAATGGAATCTATATCTACGACTGCATCGAGTTCAACGACAGGTTCAGGTATGGCGATGTAGCCTCCGAAATCGCTTTTCTGGCTATGGACTTAGACCGCTACCGGAGAGCTGACCTCTCCCGGGCTTTCGTCAATACCTACGTCAGCCTGAGCCGGGATAAAGAGCTGCTCCAACTGTTAAACTTCTACAAGTGCTATCGGGCTTACGTCCGGGGCAAAGTAGAAAGCTTTAAGTTCGATGACCCCTATGTATCGGATGAGGAAAAGACAAGTGTTCTGGCTGCTGCCAGGAGATATTTCGAGCTTGCCGAGTCATATATATGATTTATCAGGCTGTAGTAAGCTAAATCAGAATTAGGCGAATTTTGGACTTCCTATGGTAGCAGATAAAAGGAGGCAATAGATTGAGAGAGCCGTTTGTTAAATTCGTGGAAAGCGAGCTGGGGACCGGTTTCTTGCTTATTGTTTGTGGCTTGCCCGGTACCTGGAAAACCGAGACCACCGAGGAAGTGTCAAAGATCAAGGGTTATCCGCTCCTTCGAACTGACCTTATTAGACTGGAGGTGCTGAAAAACGAGGACATATTTGATGAAAAAGTCGCTTCTGATATGAATAAACGCACAACGGTTTATGATGAGATGTTCGCCCGAGCAGAGAAGATCCTAAGAAAGGGCGATGGTGTGATTCTCGATGCCACTTTCGTTACGCAGTCATTAAGGAGACGCGCCGCTGCCATAGCCGCCAAACACAATCTCACCTTCATTATCATGCAGACAGACTGTCCACAGGAAGTGTCCATGGCACGGATACTGAAGCGCACCAAAGAAGATTACAAATCAAACGCGCTAACCGAAGAAGCCTACTTAAACAATAAAAAAAAGTTCGAGGCAGTGAATCTGGATGACTTAAAGGGCTTGTATCCTAACCTTAATATTATCCACTTCATAGTTGACACCCGTAACGACCTGCCTGAGGACTGGTACATCATCAACGTGCAAAAGAAATAGATGAAAATAGACTTACACATACATACCAAGACGTATTCAGATGGTAATCTAGATATAGAAGAGGTTTTCCGAGAAGCCAAGAAGAGAAATATCGATTTAATGTCGACAACCGACCACGATTCTATAGACGGCCAGGAAAGTGCCATCGCTCTGGCTAAAGAACATGGCATAAATTATATTACCGGGGTAGAATTGAATATAACATTCCAATATCCCCTCGAATCTGGCAGGTCTATTTCCCTGGACTTACTCGGATACCAGTATGATATCGAGAACCGGGAGCTAAAAAGTAAACTTAAATTGATAAGAGAGCGCAGAGAGATTAGAGCTCGTGAAATTTTGGAGAAGCTGAATACTGAATTCGATAAAGAGAATATTACCAGATTCGATGAGACAGACATCAAGAAGATACAAGACAGTGTCGATGGTGCATTCGGGCGCCCCCATATAGCCAAATATCTGGTAGAAAAAGGGATTGTCAACAGTCTTCAGGAAGCATTTGATAGATATCTGGTCAGGTTGGATGTCCCCAAGTTCCCGCTTTCACTCGCCGAAGCATCAAGGTTGGTCAGAAACGCTGGTGGCATACTTGTACTTGCCCACCCGAATGACCCGCACGGGACATCCCTGGTCAACATAACGTCTGACTCAGACGAACAGACGAGGATCATCGAAGGCTACATGCTGGAATACATTGATGGTATCGAGTGTTGGCATTCGAGAAACGATGCCAAGACCACCGCGCATTATATTGAGTTCGCTAAAAAGCACCACCTGGTCATGACCGGCGGCAGCGACTGCCATCAGAAGCCAATCCTTCTTGGCACGATGGATATACCCGATTATGTTGCAGAGCAGTTCAAATAATGGCAGTATATTGCGCTCAAGTACTTTTTCATGCAGACAGCTTTCAGATAAATTATAATAGGGACTAGCCAATGAGTAATATTGTAAAGATGGTTTCAGAAAGGATATTTTAGCACCCTTACCCTAACCTCCGACTTTATCGGAGTCCGCATCCTGATAAATCGGAGATCGGACCTCTCCCTTGAAGGGAGAGGGAATCAAAAATTTCTCCCTCCCCTGGCGGGAGGGAGTTAGAGGGAGGGGGAAAGGATTAAATAGTGGACTATGACATCAAAGACAAAGCATTAGCCGACCAGGGGAAGCTGCGCATAGAATGGGCCAGCCGGGAGATGCCGGTAATCAAGCTGATCAGACAAAGATTTGCCAAAGAAAAGCCCTTGAAAGGGGTACGCATCTCTGCCTGCCTCCATATCACCACCGAGACAGCCAACCTGGCTTTAGCTCTGAAGGATGGCGGCGCCGATTTAGTTTTATGCGCCTCAAACCCGCTGAGCACCCAGGACGAAGTGGCAGCAGCCCTGGTTAAATTCAACTTGCCCACTTTTGCCATCAAGGGTGAAGATAACAAGACCTATTATCAGCACATAAATTCCGCCTTAGCGCACAAACCACAGCTAACCGTAGATGACGGTGCCGACCTGGTCAGTACCGCACATCGGGAACAGACGCAACTTTTGAAAAACATCATCGGCGGTACCGAGGAGACCACCACCGGCGTGATAAGGCTGAGAAATATGGCTAACGAGAAAAAGCTTAAGTACCCTATCATCGCCGTGAACGATGCCAAAACCAAGCACTTCTTCGACAACCGCTACGGCACGGGGCAGAGCACGATAGATGGCATTACCAGAGCCACCAATGTCCTGTGGGCAGGTAAAAATGTGGTAATCTGTGGCTATGGCTGGTGCGGCAGAGGCATAGCCCGGAGAGCTCAAGGTATGGGCGCTCTGGTGATTATAACCGAGGTCAACCCTATCTCAGCCCTCGAAGCGGCTATGGACGGCTATCAGGTCATGCCTTTGCTCGAAGCCGCCAGAATAGGCGATATCTTCATAACTGCCACAGGGGACGTCAGCGTTATTGACAAAGCACATTTCGCACAGATGAAGGATGGGGCTATACTGGCAAACAGCGGCCATTTCAACGTGGAGATAAACATACCGGCCCTGGGGAAATTAGCCAAATCGAAAAGGCAGATGCGCCCCTTTGTTGATGAGTATACTCTGGCTGACGGGCGGCGGCTCTTCCTTCTGGGCGAAGGCAGGTTGATAAATCTGGCAGCAGCCGAGGGACATCCCGCCAGCGTCATGGACATGAGCTTTGCCAACCAGGCGCTGTGCCTCGAGTATCTGGTTAAGAACAAGGGCAAACTTCAGCCAAAGGTCTACCCCGTGCCTGAAGAAATCGATAATGAGATCGGGCGGCTGAAACTCAAAGCCATGAACATAAAAATCGACTCTCTAACCAGGGAACAAAAGAAATACCTGGAAAGCTGGGAAGAGGGGACGTAGCCTTGGAAGGGACGTGCTTATGAAAATTAGAGGAAGACACTTGAATAAAAGCCAGAGGTACAAAGACACGATTGTCGATATCGTGGTTTCTATCGTCGTTGTGGTAATACTGGCGTTGATTCTTTGGCTAACATATGTCTTACCTATCAAAATAGCACCATTATCAAAGGAATGGGCAAAAGTCACAACATTTTTTATGTCCATTGTTTTTAGCGCTGTCTTTAGCATCTTCGGGTGGTGGGTGATAAGGAAAAAACGATTTAATGTAATATCATTCTGCGTTTTAGGATTCGGGTTTTTCTTTGTGTATCTTTCTTATCGCAAAGACATTTGTTGGGAGCAGATTTCCTGGGATCCCACCATATTCGGAATAGCTGTAACTACCCTCGCCCTTGGAGTAGCATTCCTCACTTTATTTCATCCCAGAGAATCAGAAGTAGTTAGCATTGATAAAGCCATGAACTCGAATAGCAAAATGCAAGAGCTAACTCGCGGAATGCAGATAACTGACAGAATCGTAAAAGACCTGAATAACAAAATGCAAGAGCTAAATACTAAAATTAAGATGATAGACAAAACCACAAAAGACCTAGATGGCAAAATGCAAAAACTGGATACTAAAATTCAGACGCTTATAGATAAAGGGTGGGGAAAGAAGAACTGATTATTCATCGGTAGCTATCAGGGTGCTTTGCAAGGGGTACTTTACACGACAACCACAGCTTTCAATGAGACGATAACCATAGGTCGTTGCATTAAACAATGTCATAGCGCAGTCACACGGCTGAGGAAGTACAATGCCTAAACCGGATGACGAATACCAGGCTAATCTACATCCTCCATATTGCACCTGCTCTGATTGTGCAGCGCGCCGTCTGGCGGGGACGATTCCGACGGTATGTTTTAACTGTACAGAAAGGTCACTTTTCTTTGACAAACATGCAGACTTGTGGAAGTGTATTAATTGCAAGAGAACTTACACAGAGGCAGAGGTTAAATCTCATCTACTATCACTGAGTACATGCCCGAATTGCAAAGAGAGGTCTCTTTTCCTCGACAAGTCTATCGGTTTTTGGAAATGTCTTAATTGTAGGAATCTATACCCATCCTTAAAGTCATCCACCTCTTTTGGTTCACCCGGTGCATGCAAAGCAAAGCGGAAAAGGCGAAAGGTAATCATAGCCATTGTAATGTCAGCATTGGTCTTTGGCGTGTTCATCTTTTGGCTTACAAATGGCTTCACACCTGACACCGAGCCACCAGCGGCACCCATGATAGTCTCACCCGAGAATAGAATGATCACCGATCCTGGCATAGTCATTCTTGAGTGGAGCAAAGTTGATGACCCATCAGGGGTTAAATATGAAGTTCAGGTAGATAATGACGCTACTTTTACAAGTCCAGAGTTTGTAAAAAATAAGCTTAAATATTGCTCCGTCAAAACAGGTTGCCTTGAGGATGACATTTACTACTGGAGAGTTAGAGCAACAGACAGAGCTGGTAATATTAGCACATGGTCACAGGCCAGACAATTTTGGTGCTGTACACAACCACCGTATGCAAAAACCTTTGGGCAACAGGTCAATCTGATCAATAACTGGGATGCCAGTGACCCAACATGGCAGCAATTAGTATCATTCTTGAACGCAGATAAAACAGATAGTAAGGACTACAGCCTCTTTTCTTTTGCTTGCGGTGCCTTCGCTGAAGAAGTTCACAATAACGCCGAGGCGGCTGGAATTAGAGCTGCTTGGGTTGCCGTGGATTTCCAAGATAATGGCGATGGTCATGCTTTGAATGCTTTTATAACCACGGATAAAGGATTGGTATATGTGGATTGCACTTCATCATACCGTTCTGATATAAAATATCCGCCAGTACTCGATGTCGGCACAGGCCAAGTCGTAGAGTGGAAACCTGAGAGGCTTCCTAGCCATGATAAAATAGCTTATGTCGCTGTAGGTAGAGAGTATGGTCAAATCACTCTGGACAAAGCTACCTCTCCTGAGCATGTATTCTATACAGAATACATGCAACGATTTAACGAATACAAACAAGACGTAAATGATTATAACGCACGAGCTGAAGCATATATGCGTCTGCTCGGAGGCAGAGTTGTTATCTATGACTCGGTCGAGTACGCAAGACTCAAGACGATGCATGATGATCTGGAGAACGAAAGGGCTCGACTTGAAAGCTTACAAAGGACACTCGGTGAATACGGGTGGGAGCCTCTTGGCATTGTTCAGAATATTAAGATATACTGGTAGCCTTTGAGGAACAAGGTTGAAACATGATAAGGAGAAAAAATGTCAAACAGCTTTAATACTACGGCTTCCTATTTTTTTGCCTCGGAGTCGGTCACTGAGGGGCATCCGGACAAACTCTGCGACCAGGTCTCAGATGCCATACTCGACGCCATAATAAAGCAGGACCCCTTCGCCAGAGTCGCCTGTGAGGTTGCTGTAACCATAGGCCTGGTAATTGTTCTAGGTGAGATTACCACCAAGTGCTACGTAGAAGTACCCGAAATCGCACGCAAAGTAGTCAAAGATGCCGGTTACATCAAGCCTGAATACGGCTTTGATTACGAAAGCTGCGGCACACTGGTATCTATAAAGCAGCAGTCAGCCGATATCAACGCAGGTGTTAGCCAGGCGATTGAGGTGAGAGAAAAGACCAAGGGCGGAGACGACCTGGACAAAACCGGTGCCGGTGACCAGGGTATGATGTTCGGCTTTGCCTGCACCGAGACGCCTGAACTTATGCCTATGCCTATCTCACTGGCTAATAAGCTGTGCCTGCGTCTGGCTCAAGTGAGAAAGGAAAAAATCCTGCCTTATCTTCGACCCGATGGCAAATCTCAGGTAACTGTAGAGTACAACCACGGTATGCCTAAGCGTGTAGATTCGGTAGTCATCGGCGCTCACCATGACCCCGATGTAGATAACGATACCATCAGGCGAGACATAATAGAAAAGGTGATAAAAGCCGTTATTCCCGCCAACCTGCTGGATGATAAAACCAGATATTACGTCAATAGCGCCGGGCGCTTCGCTATCGGCGGGCCTGTTTCGGATACCGGCTTCACCGGTCGAAAAATACTCGTCGATACCTATGGCGGCTATGCCCGTCATGGCGGCGGAGCCTTCTCGGGCAAAGACCCCACCAAGGTTGACCGCTCCGCCAGCTACATGGCTCGTTACGCTGCTAAGAATGTAGTAGCCGCTGGTCTTGCCGAACGCGTTGAGGTTCAGGTAGCCTATGCCATCGGCGTTGCCCATCCTCTATCGCTGTCCATCGAGACCTTCGGCACCGGTAAGGTGCCTGACAAAGTTATCCTTGACCTGATTGAGAAGCACTTCGATTTCCGTCCCGAAGCCATTATTAGGTATCTCGATTTGCGCCGCCCCATTTATAAGCAAACGGCCACTTACGGGCACTTCGGCAGAGACGACCTCGACCTGCCCTGGGAAAAGACAGACAAAGCCGCAGTTCTCAAGTCTGAAGCTGGACTGTAAATCAAATGGACAAGGTTATTGAGTTCGGCACCGACGGCTGGCGGGCAATTATCGCCGAGGACTTTACCTTCGATAATGTCCGGGTCTGTGCCCAGGGAGTAGCCAACTATTTAAGCCGGGCTAAGCTGGCTGAGCGCGGACTAGTCATCGGTTATGACACCCGCTTCGCTTCCGAGGACTTCGCTGCCGCTGCCGCCGAGGTAATCGCCGGCAACAAAATCAAAGTAACTCTGTGCTCCAAGGCAGCGCCGACGCCGGTGATAAGCTACGCCGTCACCGCCACCAAGTCAGCCGGCGGCATAATCATCACCGCCAGCCATAATACGGGACGCTGGAACGGCTTCAAATTCAAGGATGAAGCCGGAGCCAGTGCTCCATCCGAGGTCGCCGCAGAAATAGAAAAAAACGCCAACGAGGTCCTTTCTACAGGCAAGGTGAAACAACTTTCCCTGGTTGAAGGATTGAATAACAGGCTCATAACATACCTCGACCCTGACCCGGCATACTTCAAGCAGCTAAAGCGGCTTGTTGACCTGGAAGCTATTCGCCGCAGTCGCTTAAAGGTTGTCGCCGACTCCATGTACGGGGCGGGCATCGGCTATTTCAAGGAGCTTCTCAAAGGCGGCAAAATAGAAGTCACAGAGATTAACAATGAGCGCAATCCTTGTTTCCCTGAAATTCAACCCGAGCCGATTGCCAAGAACCTGACCAAACTATCCAAAAGAGTCAGAGAACAGAAGGCAGATGTAGGACTGGCAAACGACGGCGATGCCGACAGAATCGGCGTCATCGACGAAAAGGGAAACTTCTTAAACCAGCATCAGGTATTCGCCCTGCTGGCTCTCTATTTCCTCGAAGCTCGCGGGGAGCGCGGCGCCATAGTCGAGACCCTAACCGACACCACGATGCTCCAGATCCTGGGAAAGCAATTCGATGTGCCCGTCTACGAGACGCCGGTAGGCTTCAAATACGTAGCCCCGATGATGATAGAGAAGAATGCACTAATCGGTGGTGAGGAGAGCGGCGGCTACGGCTTCCGCGGCCATATCCCCGAACGCGATGGCATACTCGCCGGCCTGTATTTCCTCGACTTCATGATAAAGACGGGCAAGACACCATCACAGCTATTGGATTATTTGTTCAGCAAGGTCGGCCCTCACTATTATGACCGCATCGATGTCCATTTGGAAGCGAGTATAGGTCTAAAACCTACTCTGTCATATAAACATTCAAGGAATGGCAAGGTGGTCTCTGAATCGACTACAGAATCTAGCAAAGAAATTTCTGAAAAGCTGGCTAAGAGTTCCGTCAGTTCCATCGCCGGCATAAAGGTAGCCAGACTGGACACTACAGACGGTTATAAATACTACCTGACTGATGACTCCTGGCTGCTTATCCGCCTCTCCGGTACCGAGCCTCTCATCCGCATCTATGCGGAGGGTTACACCACGGAACAGGTACAGAAATTGCTTGACGGCGGCAAGAAACTATTGGGGGTTTGAGATATGGTCAATTTAGACGACATGCAGGTATATAAGCGGCTCGACCCGGCAAACATGATGGAGCATCTTCACGGCTTGCCCCGGCAATGCCGTACCGCCTGGCTCAAGGCTCAAGAATTCCAGCTACCCAAAGGTTACGCAAACATTGATAAGGTGGTGGTTCTGGGCATGGGCGGGTCGGCGATAGGCGGCAGTCTGCTCCGCAATCTCGCTTCACGGCTAACCAAGCCCGTTATATTCGTCACCCGCGATTATGACTTGCCAGCCTTCATTGACAACAGGACACTGGTCATCGCCTCGAGCTATTCGGGAAATACCGAGGAAACGCTCTCTGCATTTTCTCAGGCTGTGAATATCAAGTGCAAAAAGCTGACCATGACCACCGGAGGCAAACTGAAGGCTCTGGCTGAAGAGGCTAAGGTGCCGGTTTTCCTTATAGACCATGCTTCCCAGCCCCGAGCCGCCCTGGGCTACAGCTTCATACCTCTTATAGCCTTTCTTCAGAAACTGGGCTTTCTCAAGGACAAAACGACTGAGGTCGAGGCGATGATTCAAGACCTTGAGAGGCTGCTGGAGGAGCTTCATGAGACCGTGCCCACAAGCTCGAATCCAGCCAAGCAGTTGTCTGCCAAGCTGCAGGGCAAAATAGCCGTGATTTACGGTGCCGGCATTCTCTCTGCGGTCGCCCGCCGCTGGAAAACACAGATTAACGAGAACAGCAAAGCCTGGGCTTTCTACGAAACTTTCCCCGAGCTCAACCATAACGCCGCTGCCGGCTACCAATTCCCCTCAGAACTGGCTTCCAAGATATATGTAGTACTGCTCCGCTGTACCTCTCTCCACCCACGAACTTTAATTCGATACCAGGTAACCTCCGAGCTTCTGAAGCAGAACAACATTAGCCACGAAGTAATAGACAGCCAGAGCAAAGGGGAACTGAGCCAGATGATGAGCCTGATTTACTTCGGCGACTGGGTCAGCTACTACCTGGCAATCCTCAATGATACAGACCCCACACCGGTAAAAGCCATCGATTACCTGAAGAAGCGGCTGAGCGAAGCGAAATAGGGCTCGAACCATACTAAGCCAAACGCGAAGCACAGAGAACTAGCACAAACAGTTTATTGATGCTATAATTTCCCGACATTTACCCACGCTAATGATTAGAAATGCAAAGGAGGTGAGAGCAATGACTGAGACGCTACGTCTCCAATTCACCTGAGTCTGAGCCAAGTGGCTCGGTGCAAGTTTTGCATCAGTCATTTGCTCGCAGAACCTCCGTTCCCGTAATATCAGGAGGCTTATGGCTGTTTAGTGCATTTTAGGTAATGCCTCCTGAAGCGATGGCGCGGAGTTTCTCGGCCGTCGCTTTTTTATTTACAAAAAATTTATAAATTAAGGAGTATAAAAATGACAACTGATAATAGAGAAATGTGGGCGGAATTAGGCATAGACTTAAAACCGCATGATGCGCTTCTTAGTGCCCTAGGCCCAATCTTTCAGGATGTCTACCTGTCGCAGAAAAACCGTCCCGAAGGTATGGGATTTTTTGACTTCGTCGTCGGCGATATACACGGTATCAGAGTGCAAGAACTGAGGCAACACGCCATGAATGGCGGCAAAGTAGTGGCTACTTACTGTGTATTCGTTCCTGAAGAGATTGTCTGGGCTGCTGATGCTATTCCGGTAGGGCTTTGTGCCGGGACACAATTTTCCGTGCCGCTGGCTGAAGAGGTCCTCCCCCGCAATACCTGCGCTCTAATCAAATCATCCTTTGGTTTCAAGCTAGGGCGCATCTGCCCTTACGTTCAGGCGAGCCACCTTATCGTCGGCGAGACTACCTGCGATGGTAAAAAGAAAATGTTCGAGATTCTTAATCAATACCAGCCGGTCTATGTTATGGAGGTTCCCAACAAGAAAACAAGCTTGAGTCGGAACCTCTGGTTAGGGGAGGTCCTCGCTTTTAAGGATGTCATTGAGACGCTGACGGGGAATAAGCTGACCTTGAACAAACTTACTCAAGCGATTAAGTCGGTTAATGAGCGACGCCGTGCACTTCAGCGTCTCTACAACTTGCGTAAAGCCAGGCCGGTCCCCATAAGCGGTAAAGACGCTCTACTGGTAACACAGGTATCCTTCTATGACGATGTGAATCGCTGCATTAAACAGGTAAACGCACTTTGCGACGAGCTGGAAAAGCGGGTTGACTCAGGGCAAGGTGTAGCTCCGGCAAAGGCACCCCGTATTCTCATCTCAGGCAGTCCCATGGCTATACCTAATTGGAAGCTACATCACATTGTGGAAAGTAGCGGGGCTGTCGTGGTTTGCGAGGAATCATGTACAGGTACCCGCTTCTTCTCCGACCTGGTTCAAGATGAGAAACCGAACACTGTGGAGAAGGCATTAAAATTGATAGCCGAACGATATCTGCAAATACACTGTGCCTGTTTTACTCCTAATGAAGAGCGTCTCGACGACATTGTGAAGTTGGCCAGAGAGTACCAGGCTGATGGCGTGATACACTACAACCTTCAGTTCTGTCATACCTACGCCAATGAAGCAGTCAAAGTTGAAAGTCTTCTAGCCAAAGAAGGTATTCCCTTATTGTGTATTGAAACTGACTATAGTGAGGGGGACGCGGGTCAGCTCAGAACCAGAGTTGAGGCCTTTTTGGAGATGATACGTCGTTGATATCCCTGGCTATGCCAAAGGAGTATATTCTGAGTAATAACATGCTACAATAAAAAACATAATATGGAGGCTGAACTATGGCAAATAAAGTTTTTCTTGTGCAGTCCGAAGGGCTGGGTAGAGGTGACGAGCAACTGGGCTCGATACTCATGATTAATTTTCTTCGCTTCCTCGGTGAAAGCCAGGATAAGCCAAGCAGTATGATATTTTGGAATACCGGAATACACATGCTGTGTCAAGGCTCCAAATTTCTGGGACTCTTGAAACAGCTTGAGAAACAGGGCGTGGAGATTCTGGCCTGCACCACCTGCCTGGAATACTTCGAGCTGACAGACAAGCTGGCAGTGGGCAAACCGACAAATATGGTGAAAACTATCCAGTCCATGCTGGATGACGATATCGTCAGCCTATAACTTACAGCCAGAATAGAATCTCAGTGCGTCTATTTGATTACAGAGAAGGGTGAGTGTAAAATAAAGGCTGTTCTCGCTCCAAGCGAGGTGTTATATCAGACAGCTTTTAAACCTATATAACTAGCAATGCAGATGCTCAAAGAAACAAGCAGTTCACATCTGATAAGACCCGAGGACCTCCAACATCACGGAACTTTGTTTGCCGGACGGATGGCAGAATGGTTTGTTGAGACATGTTTTATAGCCGCAAACCGCCTGCTAGGAAGACCCGAGGACCTAGTTTTTGTTCAAATCCACGGAATTTCTTTCAAGAAGCCGGCTAATAACGGAGACACATTGAATATCAAGGCCAGGGTAGCGCTTCTCGGCTCAACAAGCATCACCGTCCATGCCCAAGCATTCATCAACGAGGACGAAATTCCAGCAGTCTCAGGCATGATGACCTTCGTCACCGTTGATAAAGAGGGAAAGCCTTACAAGCACGGTTTAACACTGCCACAAGAGTATATAACACAAAACTTGGAAATTCATCAGGAAGCACTCAAAGCCAGAGGACAAAAATAATCCCTCAAGAAGGGGCAGCCCAGCTATTTACTTCTCATAGTTCGGGGAATTTGAACAACATCATCTACGGTTTCCAGGTCGAACCACCATTTATTTTCTGTGTTCTGTTTTCCATATCCCCATAAACCATCCATTTTAATAAGGAAATCATTCAAAAATGGAGAGTGTTGAACCAGCCATCTAACAGCATCGTGCGTCCATCCTGCCGGTTTATTCCAGGGGCATGCTTTTATGCAGCTGGCACAAGCAGAGCCGTTCTGGCTGGTTATCCTGTATTTGGAACACAAGTCTGTGTTCGCTTTCCATGTTTCATAGCCATTGTACATGACTGTATCGCCCCTGGAGATAGCTTTGGCAGGACACCCGTCAGCACACTTCGTACACTTTTTACAGAAATCCTGCAGCCCGAAATCAACCGGTTTATCTATAGCCAGAGGGAGGTCCGTGGTGACTACTGCTGCCTTAAAGCGTGTCCCCAAAAAAGGATTTAGGACTATGCCGCCGAGCCGGCACATCTCACCGATTCCGGCAAGTAAAAGCACAGGTGGTAACACAACCTGGTAATCAAAGAAATGATGCGCACGTGCCGGGTATCCGAGTCTTCTAATGTAATCAGCCAGTAGGCGGGAAATAAAGGCGCAGGTTGAATAACCGCGAAAACTCAGAGAATTCGCTATCCAGTCATGCCCCGTAGAGCCATCCAGTGTTTTATAACCCTGGTCCACTACAATAGCAATGGCAAACTTGTGATTGAGCTCTACCTCTTGCACTTCCATCTGACCACCTATAATACTTGTGTAGTGTGTGTAAACCGCATATTGAGGCAATTCGCATACACCTACAACATCTGCTCCAAGGAAATAGCCGACGCTTTTGATATGCCGGCTTAAAACTTCAGGGTCTTTTGGTAGCGGCGCTTTGGAGGATGCCTCAATGCCTTGCGGTCTGGCTGCCAGATAGGCGGTCATGTCTAATTGAGCGCCGGATACAGGATACTTGGGGACAAACCGGGGAAACTCTTTCTGCGCCAGGGGGCCATAGTCACCACGTGCGGCACGACTGAACCCGTGTTCCCTGTCATCAAATCTTTGGACATTGTCTGTAATCGAAATAGTTGGTTTATCAACCCTTTTAAGTTTTTCCATGGGGTAGGGGCCAAGCTGTGTTTCCTCAGCCAAAACTTTAGGATAAATCTGCCTTTTTCCCATAGCACATCCTCCTTACCGCTTTATATTTTAAATCAGCGATATTTTATTTAGCTACAAAAAGGTAAAAGATTGCCTTCTAATCCTGCAATCTGAACCAAGGAATGTGTGTTTACTCCAGGTCAGCAGCTTTATCGCTTGGTATATTGAGGAGCTTTGCGGGCGCGCTTGAGTCCGTATTTCTTACGCTCTTTGACGCGGGCATCGCGGGTTAGCAAGCCTTCCTGACGCAATAGAGGTCTGAACTGCTCATTAGCTTTAACCAGGGCTCGAGCAATGCCATGGCGAATAGCTTCTGCCTGCCCGGTGACGCCACCGCCAATCACTTTGACTTCAACATTGAACTTACCCACGGTCTCAGTGGCTACAAATGGGCGTTCAATGCTGCGGCGATGTTCAAAGCGAGGAAAAAGCTCCTGGTAGGGTTTACCGTTAACGATAATCTCCCCCTTGCCTCCTGAGAACAGCTTCACCTGCGCTATAGCGCATTTGCGCTTGCCTACGCTGCGGTCATAAGTCTGAGTAGTCACGAAATTTCACTCCCTTTTGCAGTCGCTTTCATGCCAGCAATCTGTGCCTGATGAGGATGGCTATCGCCGGCATAAACCTTCAGCTTTTTAAACATGGCTCTACCCAACCGGTTATGCGGCAGCATACCTTTAACCGCATGCTCAATAACTCTGGTAGGATGAGCAGCCAACATCTTTTCAAAAGTCTCGGCTTTTAGACCACCAGGATAGCCTGAATGCCGATAGTAGGTCTTCTGCTTGGCTTTCTTACCGGTAACTCTAACCTTAGCGGCATTGAGCACAATAACATAATCGCCGGTATCCAAATATGGAACATATATCGGCTTATGCTTACCGGTGAGCAAGTTTGCTGCTTGTGTGGCGAGCTTGCCTAAAGTCTTTCCGGAGGCATCGAGAACATGCCACTGGCGTTCGACATCTTTAGCTTTAGTTGAATAGGTCTTCATATTGCCAACTCCAGATTGCCGGGGTAATTAACTTTGGTTAGACAAAGACCATAAGCCGGAGCGGTTGGCCCGGCCAGGCCCAGCCTCTTTGCCTCCATAATCTCTTGAAATTCCTCAAGTCCTACTTTATCCAGTCCTACCCTTATCAGCAAGCCCACTGTATTACGAACCTGGTGAGGCAGAAAAGAATCGCCCGTCATATGATAAGTGACCAGGTCGTCCTCTTTTGCCACCCCGGCTTCATAGACAGTACGCACCGTGCTTCTTAGCTTACCTAAAGCGGTAGCAAATGAAGCAAAGTCATGTTTACCTTCGAGAAATT
>Ga0299912_10000459_pt1 | contig 35273 bp, 32 predicted proteins | sample RVTome_2_FD_207667 | JGI IMG/M metagenome (GOLD analysis project Ga0299912, IMG submission 207667) | Soil microbial communities from uranium-contaminated site in the Upper Colorado River Basin, Wyoming, United States - RVT95D214 (version 2) ... | reverse complement strand
AGTTTTTGCATACATTGCAGAAGGAACATGGGATTCTTGTTGATACCGAGATGGCCTACACAGGCCAAATTTTTGCCGCGAGGTCTACTGGCGAACTTGAACTTATCGAGGTTGACCCCGCTGGGGATCGTGACCATCCACGTACGGTTCTTAATATCGGGCGATTGCTCGGCCAGGGCGTCCTTGACAAATTGGTTGCCGCCTGTGACCAGTACGTCGATGTTGTCCCATTGCACCTGAGCCGGCCATTGATCGTAAGCATCACGATAATATAGCCTGACAACCATCTTGCAGACCTTGGGCAGCTTTGACGCTTCTACTGCCATATTGGTGCACCCTTCGAACCAGGAGATGTCGCTCCATTTCATTAATTGATACATTTCGTCGAGATTTTGGCCTTGGAAAAGCTCTGTTGGAAAACGCATTTTCGTAAATTCGCACATGTCGGCCAGAGACTTCACATCGTCACTTTGTCCACAGAAAAAGGCGATCTTTGACCTCTGGTGGCGAATGACCTGAATCATGGGTTCAAGAATCTCCTGTTGTGGCCAGAGCCGTAGCGAGTGCAGCAGCACTTCGATAGCATCTGCTTTGTTATCCTGGTTCAAGAAAACGTTTGCCGTTCTATTGAGCACGTCGGCATTCAATATACCCAGTCGTTCCATATCCTGAAAAAGCTGCGATGCTTCGCTCGCTTGGCCATCGGCAAGATAAGCTTCCACCAGATTCCAGACTATCTCGGCGCAGTCAGCCTTGAGGGTTCTTGCCTGGACCAAGCGACGAATGGCTTCGGTGGATCTGCCCATACAGTGCAGGATTGCTCCGGCATCGTTCAGCGCCTGCGCATCTTCGGGGACTCGCTGCAGATGCTGCTCAATACAAGCAAGGGATTCTTCGTGTCTGCCCGCTTCCGCCAATTCCAGACCTCGTTGATAATTATCTGAATTTGTATCCATCGTCATCAGTTTCACTCCTGATTCTCGAAATGCTCATACGATGAGCCGTAAAGCGTTAAACGGAAGAATAACTGCAAAATCCGTGCCGTTAACAAACATAGCTGTTTGTCTGCGATTTTGCAGGCTCAACGGGATAACTTGCATAAATATCAGACATTTGTGTTGCTCGACAGCCATCTATCCGTTCCTGGCTCTGGCACTCGGGTGCTATTCGATGAAATCCAGCAGTGACATGGACATAAGTTTTCCGGCTACAGATAGCGACATCTGGTATAGCATTTCACGGCGAGAAAGGTCTATAGCTATTTGAGCGATGTCGGCTTGCTGTAGACGAGTCACCTCATCTTCGGTGTCGTATTTTCGGTTTTTAAGACCGTCTTGGATGTTGCCCAAGAATCCGATTTTTGACCCGATAGCAACGCCGGTCTGCACCACCAGATTGCTTACCTCGTCCAGAGAATTTAACGAAGTGTCTACCAGCTTCTGCACTTGAGTTGTGGAAAGCCCTCTTTCGTTTTGAAGTATGTCTCGGACGCTTATCAGAACGCCGAATATATCGTACGTGCCGGGCACGCTCACCATTTCGGTGCCTGTGCTGTTTATTCCAGTGCTGTCAACATATAGAACCTTACCAGTTCGGGAATCTGTCACAGCCTGATTGGGGTCTCCACCAGTGGGGACAGTTACGCAGCTTATTCCATCGTCGACGGAGAGTCGATAGTTGCTGCCGTCGTGAGTCACCGTTAGCCAAGTGTTGCCGGTGACGCTGGAAGTTCCCGTGCCGGCTTTGGCGCCGGTGTCGCCCTGGAAAATGGAGGCACTACGATTACTCGAACGAAAGATTTCATCGCCTACGTAAAGAGCAGATGATTCAAGCCCAGGCGCGACCTCTATACTTCGACCGTCGGAGCTGCCGCGATAGATTACGCGAGTAATTTCTCCGCCCGTACGCTCCACAACATAAGGTGGCGATGTGGTATTACTGCCTCCAAACAGGTATTGGTTGGTATGTTTGGTGTTGGCCAATGAAACCATCTCCTCCAGGATATCGTTGATTCCCTCAGCCACTCTCTGCCGGCCGTCTTCGCTGTAAGTGCCGCTGGTAATTTGAGTTAGGCGTGTCCTTGTCTCAGCAAGCAATGGTCTCATACGCTCGACGATGGTTGAGGTGACCTCCAGCATGCTGACCATTTCCGACAGATTGTCTATATAGTTTTCCAGAGACATCTGCTGGCAGTTTAGTCCCAGAATCTGGTATGCTGTTGACGGGCTGTCAGAGACGCGATTTATTTGGGCTCCGGTTGAGGCTTGCTCCTGCAGGCTGGCCATCTCTCTGGCATGCAATTGCAAAGCAAAGCTCGCATTATTGTAAATATTGCTCAATGTTCCACTCATTAGACGCCCTTCAATAAGCCCGACCGTTTAGAGTATTTCCATCAAGGTCAAAATCGAAGACTGAACAGTGGAAAGAAATTTGGCCATGGCCTGAAACATCTGTTCGAAAATCAACATTTGTGCAGCTTCATCGTTAATGTTGACGCCGCTTATGTCGCTTTGCCTGTTCGTGAGGTTTTGAATCATAGTTTCGACGTTTTCCTGGCGCATCTGTTTGACGGAGACCTGCTGACCTATGTCGGCAGCCAACCGACGGTAGAACTCTCCGGGCGTCATGTCGCCCAAACTGGCCAGAGCTTTGTCGTTTAGGGCTACCAGCCGCAGGGCATTGGCATTGTCGGTTAGCTCTGCGCCCAGCGCCGTTGCTATTTGGCTTGGCGAACTGGCGATCTGCGAACAGACCGCCATATCTATTGCACTGCGGCCGGCGAAAAATGTATTGATTCCAGCCGCTGCCAGCAGTCCCGAAGTATCAGTGTTGGCAAAGGCATCGATTTCGAAAGTGTCACCTGCATTTAAGTCGCCTGGACTGAGGGTTATCTTGATGCCGTTACCTATATCGAGCTTATCGCCGGCGGCATAACCGCTGCCCACGTTGAGCGTGGCAACAACTTCGCCCTGGGCGTCTCTTACTTCAAGGCGTAAGTCACTGTTGCCTACCGAGCCGGTGCCTACCACTGTAGCGGTGAAGGTCTGATTCTCGCTGCCGGTGTAAATGCCTGATACGGATATGGCCGGCGGCGATGTCCCTGTAAGGTTACTTGTTGTAGGCTGCGACAGAACGCAGGGGAGAAAATCAAATTTGTAATTTGCTTCAGCTTGAATTTGCAGCCTCGAAGATGCCGCTGAAGCGCTCATGCCGGTAACGGCGGAAATCTTTGCGGCTATACTCGCTAACGAATCCGTGGACGCATCCACGTCGATTTCGTGTCGTGTTATTTCTCCCGTGGAAGTGTTGATGACTCTTATGTATATTTTGCCGTTCGTAACCGGCGGGTCGAAACAGGAAAGATTCTCGCTTATCATTCTCCAGCCGGTCAGTTCTGAGAACGATCCCTGCGAACCAACTCCCTGGACGTGATATTGGTTCATCTGCTGTATTATGGCGATTGCTAAAGTGTCCAGGTCGGTGTGGATTCCAGCGACAATTTCATTCTTCAGGGACAACAGCGCCCCGAGTCGCCCACCTTGGAGGCTCGTGTCATAGTTGTGAGTGCCGGCAGGGCAAATGCCCAACAAATTATTGTCTGTCACGCCCACCTGCAGCTCCATAGCAGCGGAGCCTGCCACGACGGCTATTCCGGCGATGCTGACATCGACCACGCCATACTCTCTGCTCTGGGTTTCTATTCCGATCAATTCAGCCAGCTCTGTTATCCGCTGGTCTCTCTGGTCGCGTAAATTGTTTGCCTGCCCACCGCTCATTTCCATTCTTTCGATGTTGTCGTTAAGGTCAGCGATCTGGTTTATTAGTGTGTTAATCTGTTCGACTGCGTTTTCAGCTTCTAATGTAATTTGAGTCTCGAGCTGGGTGAGGAAATCCCCTAAGGTCCGAAATCGGTTCGCCAGATTTGTGCCGGTTCTTACAACTTCGCTCTGCCAGATGATTTCGCAGGGATGGGCAGAAAGGTCCTGCAAGGTGTTGAAAAACTCCTCTATCAGTTCGCTCAAAGTACCGTCACTGGAAAGCTCGCCAAATGCGCTTTCAACCGTGCGCAGCGTAGTGGATTCCTCTGAGACCTGCTTCAGTGACGATTGCTGCCGGAGAATCTCCAGTTCTAAAAGTCTATCGATTATCCTGGTGACACCGGCAACATCGACGCCGCCGCCCAGTAAAGTCGCACCAACTTGGCCGCAATATGCAGGAGACAGGTCTACTCGCTGGCGATGGTAGCCCTCAGTAGCGGCGTTGGCGACATTGTTGCCAATGACCTCAAGGCCCTTTTGAGCCGCGGCAAGACCGCTTATTCCTATCGAGTAAGCCTGCATTTCTTTTGTCCCTTCTTTTTTCAAAAGCGCAGATTTACAAAAGTCCCGTCCATTTGCCTGTTCGCTGCGCCATTGGCACGATACGTAAGCGTCCCTGTTTTCCCAAGGTCGAATATACTCCTGAGCAGCAGATTGTTGAATCTAGCGCACTCTGACAGAAGTATAGAGGTGCTCAGATGCTCTTTCTTGAGTTCATTTATCAGTGCTTTCAGTTCGTTCTTTTTGCTGGCTACCTGTGATTTCTTCTCGATTGGCAGGTGATTTTCCAGCTTGGTGAGGGTCATCTGCTCGACGTTACAGTCCAGGGCATTTGCCAGCTCTTTTCGCAGTGTCTGGCGATTCGATTCATTTGCAGCGTGAAAATCCGCTTTGACCCGAGCCGTACCGAGCAGTCTATGTAGGGCGGCATCGTCCCGCTTAATAACGGCGCTGCGTAATTCATTCAGTTGCAGCAAGCCGTCGTGTATGTACCGAATGTCCTCGTCGAGCACCGCCAGCAATTCATCGACTTTGTTCTCTATTGTGGTTGCAGCCGCTTTCATCTGAGCCTCGCATGTATATCTGGGACTGTAACTGTCTGGATGTCATGTTGGGTTACCCATAGTGTTTCATAAACTCGTACAGGTCCTTCCACAGTCCAAAGCCGCCTTTGTTGGCAACGTCACGCGCCAGGTAAAGCCAAAACATCCCTTGTATTTGCTGGGAGGCGCCATCCTGGTCGAAGCCGAAGTCGCCAATAGTACTTCCCGCTTGCTCTAACAACTTGTTGATTAAGACGGATTCGAAATCTTTTGCTATTTGTTTCTTCTGCTCATCCGAGACGTTATCAATTTCATCCGCCCGCAAATTTTCGATCTTATTACCCAATATAGTCCCGCTTAATCTGCCCAGCGGGATCAGCGAGGTGGGTAGTATTGACATCAATTCGGTGCTATCCATCAAGATTGCTCCTACATTATCACCAGTTTGGCTTGAAGAGCGCCGGCTTTCTTTAAGGCATTGAATATTGCTATAAGGTCCCTCGGTGTGGCTCCAATGGCATTGAGGGCTTTTGCCAATTCTGAGACGGTGACTGCTCGGGTGATAGGAATCAAATATGCTTCTTTCTCTTGTACGCCAACTACAGTTTCTGGAATGACTTCTGTAGTGCCGGCGTCGGAGAAAGGTGCGATGGGCTGAGAAACTTTGGCAGTTTCTCTGATCTTTACTACCAGACTTCCTTGCGAGATTGCCACCGCCGAAATGCTGACATTTTCGCCCACGACGATAGTGCCGGTTCGCTCGTTGATAACTACCGCTGCCGGAACGTCAACCTGCACTTCTGGCTTGGTAATATCGTCAATAAAACTAGCTATGTCGGCCTGAGTGATCTCAGCAGGAAGCTTAACTCTGATCGTGCCGGCATCAACTACGACTGCACTGTTTCGGTGGATATTGTTAATGGCATCGCTGATTCGCTCAGCAGTTGAGAAATCGCTGTTGGTAAGGTTAAGCGTGATGAATCTTTGACCCCCGATGTGCTCGACGAATGTAGCAATTTCTTCTTTTTCAACTATTGCGCCGCCGGGGATTCGCCCAACCGTCTGGTGGTTCTTGGTGATCGAGGCCTTTTCGCCGACAGCCGCCCAGCCTCCGATCGAGACCCCACCCTGGGCAATAGCGTAGACCTGCCCGTCAAGCCCTTTCAATGGCGTCGCTAAAAGGATTCCGCCCTGAAGGCTTTTGGCGTCTCCTATAGCTGATACATCAACGTCGATTCGGGAGCCTTCATGGTCGAAAGGGCCTAACTCCGCTGTGACTATGACCGCTGCGATGTTACCGCCGGTCAAGCCATCAGGAGAAAGAACGAGTCCTGAATCTCTCAATATATTCGTCAGCATTTGGCGCGACAGCAATGTAGTGTCGCCGGTTCCAGCTAAGCCAATGACTAATCCCCTGCCTCGCAGCGGATTGCCGCGAAGACCCTGGATGTCAACGATGTCCTTTATTCGCTCGCACCGCCCGGTTTCCGCCAGAAGTAAAATTAAATATAGAGAATGAAACATCAAAATCTTTGATTTTTGCATTTTCATTTTTGATTTCTCCAGGTACATGCTTAGAAGGGCCAGAGAACATCAAAGACGCGCCCGAGCCAGCCCGGTTTTGTGTATGGGGCGGAGACGCCGCCATTTCGGCTGGCAATGTGGAAATTCGCCACCTGCTCACTCTTGACGGAGTTATCGAACGCGATGTCGCTCGGCCTGACTATGCCGCTGATCTCAATGGTCTGCGTGTCCCCACCAATGTCACGGTCGCGTGTTCCCATAACCACAAGGTTGCCGTTCGGCAAAACGTCCATTACAACTACTGTGACGCGATCAACAAAGCTGCGTTCATCTTTGTAATCAGCTTTGCTCTTTAGCTCGTTGGTAGACTCGGCTTCCATTGTGAAACCGGGCATGCGTGGCAAAAGATTATGCCCGGGGGTAGTTATTCCCAGTTCGCCGTCAAAGTTGCTTGACTTGTCGGTCTCTTTCTTCAGATCTCTTTTTGCTTTGTTATCGATCTTACTATCCTCAGTGATTTTGATTGTCAAAACGTCGCCTATTTCGTGGGCCACATCGTCTGCATACAGGTCCTTCATGTTTTTGTTTCTCTTGGCCCAGATAGAACCAGCCTGTGAGCATGCAGAGATGCAAAGTACCAGAGCTGCCCAGACCAGAACTAAAGCTCTTTTGTTCTTCATTGTTTGTCCCTTCAGAGGATGGGTTCTACAGTTCCGTCTTCGTTGACTCTACATAAGATCATGCGTTGCGAGTCTGAGTTTCGCACTTTTATGTGCTCGCCAACATGACCATCCTGCATCGTCTTTCCCATGGCCGTCACAACCAGTCCCGGCATCTCAACACGAATGACGACACTCTGGTTGCGTCCGATACGAACCGCGGTCTTTGCCGAGTCCAGCATGTCCGGACCAATCACTATATTTGCCGGCAGCCGACGCCGGGCAACAAGCCCATAAGGCGGACACCAATTCGCAGGCTCAGGAGAGTCTGAAACAACTTTTTCAATCTTAACGTTATCAGGAGTGATCACAGCTCCGGCGGGAATCTGAGTGAGCGTCACTGCCCGGCGACAGTTGTATTTCAAACACAACGTAACTTCACGCGTCCCTAACTCTTTGCCATCAGCAAGCACAGTAACTCGAACCTTGGTCTGACTTGTTTGACCAGTTTCAATCAATAGCGGCGTGAATTTGACGTCCTTATCTGGGCCGGCTAAGATTAAATCCGCGGGTATCCGTACCGGCTCCCATAGCCCAATCGACCTGATGGGCGGATTATTTTCCAAGAAGGATTTTGCCAGTTCGACAAATTTTTCGCCTTTGATGACCTGCCGCTGTAGTGTCACGGCCGTTGCTTGGGCACCTGTGAACGTTACTTTCTGGGCGGGGATGTCGTTACAGGCTAATCTACACAGGATAGTTGACCTTTCTACGATGACTTTCTGTCCCGGCACTGAAATCCGTCCCAACAGAATGCTGCCGGCCTTAGCTGCCAGCGACTCATCGCCGCGGATTATGGCGACCTGCCCCAGTCTCAAATAGTCATCCGTGATGGTAATCTCTCTGGGCAGGTAAATCTCCAGAGCAGAATGTTCACTGTTCGTCGTTCGTTGTTCAGAGTTCGTCGATGAACACAGAACTAAAAACAATGAACATGCTACAAATGCACAGGTTATAGGCGTCCTTCTATTCATTATGGGTTTCTACCTTACTATATTGGTTGCTGTCCGAAGCATATCATCCCCAGCCTTTATTGTCCGGGAGTTTATCTCGTATGCTCGCTCAGCGGCTATGAGGTTGACAAGCTCGGTTACCATCTGGACGTTGGATTTTTCCAGGAATCCCGATTGGATCGAGCCAAAACCACTTTCTCCTGCCGTGCCGGTTGTTGCTGTGCCGCTGGCTGCGTTCTCTGCCAGCAAATTGTCTCCTTCGCTGGACAGACCCGACGGATTAGGGAATCGGACTAATTGAATAGTGCCCACCACGGATGTGGTTCCGGCCGCGTCAGTAACATTGACGCCGCCGTCTTTTCCGATATCAATAGAGGTAGCATCTATTGGAACGCTAATGGCTGGTTCTATCGGATATCCGGTGGTGGTAACCAGTTGGCCGTTAGCATTTATCTGCAGCGCCCCGTCACGGGTGTACCTGATGTCGCCGTTGGGTAAAGTTACCTGAAAGAAGCCGTCGCCCCTAATCGCTATGTCGAGTTTTCTGCCGGTATTTTGAAACTCTCCGGGAGTAAAGACCTTTGTAGTCGAAGCGGCACGGACTCCGCTGCCTATCTCCAGGCCGCCTGGCGTATTTATGCCGGCAGCTACTTCCGTGCCGGATTCCCTGAGCTTCTCATAGAGCAAATCTTGAAAATCAATCTGGCTTCGCTTGAAACCTGTGGTGTTGATGTTGGCCAGGTTATTGGCGATCACATCGACCAGCATTTGCTGGGCCGTCATACCTGTTGCTGCGGTGGAAAACGCTCTTAACATACCATTTTTCTCCCTTTTCCAGCGTTCAGCGTATAGCGTTTAGCGTACAGGAATGACTATACGCTGTACGCTATCCGCTAAATTTTCAACCTGTGGCTACACTGAGTATGCTGCTGGAAGCTTCTTTTTGAGCAGTGATGAATTTCATATTCGCCTCGTAAAGCCTGGACACGATTATCATATTTACAAGCTCGTCAATCATCCTGACATTGGATGCCTCCTGATAGCCTTGCTTGACCACGATATTTTCGGCGACAGTGGGTTGTATATCCTCGGGCATCCAATAGCAGCTTGATCCCACCGGCACCAGTTTCTCCTGGTTGTCTGCGAAATCTACTAATCTGAATTTGCCTATGGCTGTTCCAGCCGCGCCGATACTACCGTCACCGGTGACATTTAGCTGCGAAGCTCCAATAGTAGTTGGCACCGTGATTGGTCCCGCCTGGCCAGCTACAATTTTGCCGTCAGAATTCACAATCTGGCTATTCTGATTGATATGGAATGTGCCGTTGCGGGTGTAGAGCGGCCCTTCTGGCGTCTCTATAACGAAGAATCCTTTGCCGAAAAGTGCAAAATCTAATGGGCGTCCCGTCTCGACGATGTGGCCTTGGGAAAAATCAAAGGCTGCTTCAGAGGTGACGGAGTCCTCAGTTTGCTCGGCACCAGCTTGCTGAGCTTTGAGAGTCTCAGTAAAAACGCTGCACCTGCGCTTATAGCCGGCCGTGCTTACGTTGGCCAGATTATGCGCAATGATATCGAAGTCCTGTAGTAACGCATCTACACTGGCGCTGATTTGCTCTATGCTATCTGCCATTTTTGAGTCCTTGCGTGGTTGCAGATTCGGCAAGTTCCTGTTCTGCTACCTGCTTGCTGTCGTCAGGTGCCAGAGTCTTTTTGCCTTGGTCACCTGTTCTCGGCGAAGCTGCATTGGTAGCACGAATCAGTTCGTCAACGTCTGAGTCATTGAGTCCGACCAATTCCACTGCTATTGACATACCGTTCCCTGTGGCTTTGGTGTGCCTGACCAGTCCGATATCCTGCACTATTCTTGAGGGCACAGTTTTGCGTCCTTTGGATGGAGATTCGGCTGGATTTTCCTGTTCATCTATCCTGAATATCACCAGCACTCTATCGCCTACCTTAGCTTTTAGTGGTGCCTCTACGCACAGTCCCGGCCCAGCCAATTCAGTAACAACGGCAGGTATAAATTCAGGTGCTCCCCAGGAACCCTTCGACCTTAGCCCCCGCCTCTCGGCGGGGGTACCCCGGCCAGTGGCCGGGGCTAAGAGGGCAGGCTCTGAGTGGGCCTTGGCCGAAGCCCGTGTTACTTTTGAGCCGTTTTTGCCACTGCGATCGATGGTCTGCGGCAACGTCATTGCGAACGGAAAATGCGCGATAAGAGCGGGCCTTTTTACCGGGACACGCAGAAAACGCCGGCGATTGACGAACCTCACATTCTCACTGTGATTGAAGGCTAATATGTCACCATCGCACTTAATCACGGAAGTATCAAATTCCAGAACCGAGGCGCCGAAATAATATCGCACACGCCAGTATTCGCCCGGCGTACTTTGTACCGGCATTGCTAACCTGACTACAAGGTCGCCCTCGGTGTTTTTTAGAACGATGGACTCGATGCTTGCCGAACTACGGGCTTTGCGGCGAGTTACATGAATGGTTTTGCCTATCGGGATTTGCCGGCTGTTCAGTCTCTTCGGATTGGTGGGTGAGCCAACAGAACTGGTAGGCTGAAAGCCGAGCTTTTCACGCAGGAAGGAAAGCTCAGTTCTTAACTGGTCGGTTTCTTCAGATGGTCGCTGGCTCGCGAGTCTTTCTTCCATCAGTCTGGCCACACTACCATCAAATGCGTCCTGCATGGTGAAAATGGCGTTACGTTGTTTGAGCCGACTTTTGCTGACCACCTCAAGGAGAATTTGGCGTTCGCGCGTGCTCAGACCTCTTTTTTCGGCCTGTTCAAAAAACAACTGCTCGGCAATTCTTTGCTGCTGCACCACTCGATTGTAACTGACCCAGATAAGCAGGCCGACTAACAGAGTCAATGCTGTCATCGCAGCTATTAGAAACAAGTGCTCAGTGAGAGAATCTGTGTCAAATCGCCTTGTAGCTTCCCACCGCTCAAGCGGGGTCAGCGCCAGAAAAATGATGCTTAATCCTTCTGTGACTATTGCTGTTGTAACCATCTCAAATTTCCGCAGCCGAGCCCGACCCGTAACAGAGGGGCCTGTTGCTACTACCTGATAAGGTTGCTCAATTCTCGCAAGATATCATTGGCGACTCTTATAGTTCTGGCATTAGCCTGAAAGCCGTTTTGGGCTTCAATCAGATTCACAAATTCGGTTGCCACATCTGTATTGGATTTTTCCAGTGCCCCACCGTGAACTGTGCCCGCACCGCCAGTTATGGCCTGGGTAGCGACTGCCTCTCCAGAGTTGACTGAGGGGATAAAATAGCCGCCGCCCATATTTTCCAGACCAGATGGGTTCTGGAATAATCCTATCTGCAGAACCGCGATATTTTTCTTGATACCATTGGAGAATGCGCCAATAACCACGCCTTCGCTGTTGACTGATACTCCTGCAAGTCTGCCTGCGCCATAACCGTCCTGCTCTCTGGCTACAGCAGTAGAACTTCCCGCAAACTGGGTTAGGCCGTCAAACTTGCCCACGCTGCCCAGTTCCAATCGCATGGTTTGCGGGTTCGCAGTGTCATGGGCAAACGTTATTACAAACTGGGCTGGGTTGGAGCTACCCAAGCCCGTAAAGGAACCATCGCCGGCGTCAAAAGTTATACCCTCGATTCGCCTGTCTGTTGCAGTTATCTCGTAGACATTGCCAGTAACGGTCGTCAGCACTATATCCCAGGTGTTGGTAGTACCCGTTCGGACGAACGCAGCGGTGAGAACGTGTTTAGCTCCCTGCGAGTCGTAGACTGTAATATTAACACTCTTGACTTCTTCCCCACCGACAGTCGTTATCTCGAAGTACCCCGGCGTCGTCAGCGAATCGGTACCGCTGGCTGTTTTCTGGTATGTCAATTGGATGTCTGTTCGGCTATAACCGCTTGAGTCGTCCGTTATGCTTATCTGGCCGTTCACTAAGGATGCAGTTGCGCCATTAAGAACGTTTGTGTTAAGATGGTTGATCAGTTCGCCGAGAGTCGTATTCCCGTTGATCCCGGTAAACGAGTCACTTATTGCAGTTCCATCTGGCTGAAAACCTGCGAGCCGTATCGATGCGGTCTCACCTGCACCAAAACTTCCGCTGAATTGGTCGAGTTGGTCAATTTCTGTGACCCCCGTAGCTGTCGTACCACCATTCTGGGTGTACGTTATGTTCGATGATATTACTCGTGTTTGTGCTGGCGACGCCGCATCGGCACTCAGATTGCCGGACACCACAATTTCAGAGGTGGCATTTGCCGGCATTGCCGCGTCGTAGGGCACGTGAATATCGCTGTCACCTGGAGTCTGAAAGCCCTCCACTTCGCCCGCTGAACCGAGGCGCTGGACACGATAGCCGGTCGCAGGGTCAACCAGAGTGGAGCTCTCGTCAACCGCAAGTGCGCCCGCGCGGCTGTAAATGCTCTGTTGGCGGTCACTGAGGACGAAATAGCCTTCTCCTTCGAGAGCCAAATCAAGAGGGTTGCCTGTGCTTACGATGTTGCCTTGTGACATGATAGGTGATATACCGCTTATGGTGACGCCGCTGCCCATATACTGTGGGTTGGTGCCGCCGATGTTTGCGGTAGGCTGCGATGCCTTTTTTATCGTCTCACTGAGCAACTCAGAGAAGGTTATTCTGCTGGCCTTAAAAGCGGTGCTGTTGACATTGGCAAGGTTGTTGCCGGCGATGTCGAGCATTTTTTGGTGGGCCTGTAGCCCTGTGACTCCGGATGACAACGCGAAACTCATTTCTACTTCTCCTTAATACTGAAAACGCCGATCTCGATCTCCAATAAGCGCGATCCCCACTTGATTTTTAGCTGCCGACCGACATGACCTCATTTAAGGTGACTGTGTGTCCGTTTGCTACCAGAAGGATTTCGCCATCGACGTCGTTGTAGACTTGCCCAACGACGCCCCTCTGAGTCTCTTTGGTGCCTGTCTGGCTTTCTGTGAGAAATGAAATGTCCTTGCCGATCAATGAACTGGCATAGGTCCGCTCAACGGACGTAAGAATTCTTGCAAAGCCCGAGTTCATTGTCTCGAGTTGCTGCAGTTGCGAGAGCTGGGCAAGTTGCGAGGCCATCTCCTTATTGTCAAGAGGCTCTAATGGGTTCTGGTTTTGCAGCTCTGCCACCAGAAGTTTCATATAATTCGTTTGAATATCACTTGCCGTTGTTATTGCTGACATTGAATCCATAGGTTTTACCTTCCAACAAGAGCCAAAATCTAAGAACTTCTTGAAGCATTACAGGTCAAAGCACCCCGGCAAGTCGGGGTTGGCAACGCTCAACTGGCTAAGCAACTGGCGTGCCGCACCGCCATGCGTGATGCTTGAACAGTATGTAACTTCCGCCTCCGGCGGACCTTAGGGCGGTCGAAAAATTCTGTGGCTGTCGGTAGAAGACTTTACAACAGGGCTTTGTAAAGGGACGAATTTTCCTGTGAGTCGGAAGATTCTGCCGAGATCTGTCGTGGTGGTTCTGCCGGTGTTTCTATCTTGTTTCCATTATTCTGATAATGTCGCCGAGTCCCATAAAAAGCCAGATCACTTTGCTGGAGATTCTGCCTTGTTTGTCTTCTTAAACCAGATAAGAGTGCGGCGAATTCAGCGGCCTGTTTGTCAATAGCAGCCCACAATCGCGCAGGGCCGTCCCATAAAAGATTAAAGTTGTCTCTGTGCACGTGTCGATTTGTCGAGTATCTACGTGAAGCGAAAGTATTAGTGGGGGATAACGCCTATGACTTCGGGATGAGATGAGTTTACTACGCAGGATTGTTGTAGTAAGCAAGCAGAGCGAACTTCAACAATTGGCTCAGCAGGTCGGCCAGGAAATCTTCGTGGCAGATGACCTTGCAGAGGCTTTGGATATTGTCGAGGCAGTGAATCCAGAGCTGACTGTCTTTGATGACAGCTTCACTCCAAGTCACATCCGGGAATTCCTCGATAAGCTTGTCCCTTCGGCAGGCTCAGGGCAAGCTCTGAGCGAAGTCGAAGGGACCGATAAAAACTCAAGAAATGTCCCTGTTGTAGTAGTTGGGGGCAGCGAAAATGATGCGGCGGTACGCGCCCAGTTCATACAGATGGGGGCGTATGATTATGTGCAGAAAAACACGGATTGTAACCGACTCAGGCAAATCGCAGCGAGCATAAAGAATAGGCCCGAAAGTGGCGGCGCCGACAAAAGCCCAAGTCCTCTCTTCGTTGACGAACATGCTGCTGCTGTTTCTATGGTTGGCCGCAGCAGAGCATTTGTCAAAACGCTGGGTATGATCAGACTTGTTGCCGCCAGCAAGTGTAATCCGGTTTTGATAGTGGGCGAAACTGGTACGGGCAAGGAGCTTGCGGCAAAGGCAGTACACACTTTTCGGAATATCGAATCTCGAACAAGGAACTTCGAAATTCAAAATTCGGCGTTGGACATTCGACATTCTTGCGAGTTTGTAGCGGTAAATTGTGCGGCTCTGACCGCCAACCTTCTGGAAAGCGAGCTTTTTGGACATGTTAAGGGCTCTTTCACGAGTGCTGACCGCGAAAAAATAGGCCTATTGGAGATAGCCGGCTCCGGAACAATCCTGCTTGACGAAATAAGTGAGATGCCGTCGGATCTGCAGGCAAAGCTGCTGCGTGTGCTGCAGGAGAAGACCTTCCGGAAAGTCGGCGGGATCAGAGACATCCCCTGCAATGCCACGATAATAGCTTCGAGCAACCGCAATCTATACAAAGAAATGAAGGCTAACCGGTTCCGGCGAGACTTATATTATCGTCTGAGCATCTGTCCGGTTCTCATTGCCCCCTTGAGGTCACCCGATCGAAGAGAAGACATTCCACTTTTGGCTGAATATTTCTTCAAGACGTCTACCATTTGTCCGGGAAAAAGCCCGAAAATAAGCTGTCTGACGCACTTTGCCATGGAAGCTCTGGAAAAACACGACTGGCCTGGCAATGTTCGCGAGGTGCGAAATGTCATTGACCGAGCGATATTATTGGAAACGACAGACAAGATCGGCCTGAGCAGCATTATATTAGACTCGGCTGAGTGCGGTGAGTTTGCCGAGAGTCAATCTGGTGTCCAAATCAGGGACTTTTCACTGGTAAAGGCCGAGCGCGAGCTGATCGCTCGAGCATTGCAGGAAACAGGCTGGCAGAAGACCCAGGCTGCTACGCTTCTGGGCATAACACGAGCAACCCTCTACGCCAAGGTCAGGCAGTACAATATCAAAAAGGACTTATCCAGCCAGCAAGAGCCACAGCGCGATGTGCCAGCGTTATCTTACCTCCAGCCGGCAACCGCTTGATCCCGCACCGCCCTTCTTGCTTTCGCAAGAAAGCAGGTGGGCTCGGTTTATTTGTTATGTCAGAAAATCTATCGGCTCGTATAGAATCCTGACGCCTTCCAACTGCAAATTTGCAATTTTCAATCATCAATTTCAACCCTTATAGGCAAAAACCCCCACTGCGGAGGCTGCTGCGGGGTCTGGCACAATTGTTGCTACCATTCAGATAATTGTCAATTTATAGCCGGGAATCTATGGCAAGGAAAAAACGACAAACTGCCCACGCAGATAGTGGCTCCAAGGTGGTAGCGCACCGCCATCGCCCTACTCCGGAACTGGGCGGGGAACCATCTGAAGGTTCCCGTTCCCGCCGGCGCGGCGGCAAGCCTCGGTTCTGGCCGAGCCCAGAGCTTGCGCCTGCCCCGCGGCCAGCGCAGCGAGCTGCGGAAGCAACGGCGGGGTCCCAGCATGAAGCGCTGTTGGCAAATTCAAGTGCTCAGGGACTTGGGGCCTGCCCTGAGCTTGCCGAACGGGAAGATTCCGCTCACGCTGCTGGGGCCGGCCAATCTGAACGTTCGTCAATGTCGGTCCAGATTAGGCGTTTCTCAAACCTTCAGAAGATTCTCATTGTTTGCATTGTCTTTGTTGCTGCGCTGTTCGTCTATGCGGTGCTGCGAGTCTCATCAGGTCGTGTTACTGATCTTGGTCCGCCACCTTCCAGGCACAAAGCACGGGAAAAAATGCCAGAGACCGGTCCAGCCTTCGCAGCCGCTTCGGCGGAGTCGGCAAAGCCTGAAGCTGTAACTTCGTCTAAAGGATCACTCTCATTGACCGTTGCCGAGGCGTTTTATCTGCAAAAGGATTACCACCGGGCCTATGCTGCCTATGACCAGCTTCGCCAGGCTTTGGCGGCGGATGAGCAAGACGAGCCACTGGAAGATTTCCTGGTGCTAAAAATGGCTTTTTGCATGAAAAAGGCGGGCAATATTCAACAGGCTAACCAGTTATTTAAGACGCTGCTGCAAAGCCCTACCCCGGCAATCAGAGCTCTATCTGCCTATCAGCAAATTTTCGCCGAACTAGAGAACAAACAGTACTGGCAGGCCCGTACCAGAGCATATCAAGCAATTGCTCTGGTCGAGACCATCGATTTCTACAGGGACTGGGCTTTGACACTGGAGCGCGAGTACCATTTTTTGGCTGCTGAATCTCTGACCCGAAATGTTCTGTCACTTTGCGATGCCGACAAAGACCTTCCGCCGCAGTTGTGGCGCCATAGTCTGGAAGCCGATCCTTTCATCAATGTCAGCGAGTCACAACTGCGTTCGCTTTTCGCCGGCGGCTGCGACCAACTAAGAAAAGCTCTGCTTGGGCCGCAGATTCAGCAGTTGCAAGGTCAGGGTGCAGGTCCATGCTGGGAGGTTTCCTGCTGTGGCGCGCCGATTGAAGAGCTGTTGGCAAGGTTCGCCAGCCACACTAACATGGATATTCAGTGGGTGTGTGAACAATTGCCCGGCTCGGAAACGATAAAAGGCACAGTCCGAAACAGGCCCGTTAATTTATATCTGTCAGCCGCGACACCACAACAAGTGGTTACAATTGCTGCCGGTTGTGCAGGTTTAATAGCGCAACTGGATGACCAAGGAACGGTCAGAATTTTCAATCCAGCCGACTACTCTTCGTTGTCAGAGCACTTAGCCATGCTTTGCCAGGAAGCAGTGTCACTTTGGCAAAGGTTCTTGCTTACTTCCGTTGGCAGCGACCTTATTGTAAACGTTCATTTTGCATTGGGACTTCTCAAGGCTCAAAAAGGCCAGCTACCTGATGCTCTTGCTGAGTACAAGCTGGTAGCCAATCGTTTTTCGCAAACCTCCTTTGCACCGTACGCTTTGTTGCACTCCAGCCGGCTGAAAGTCATGCTGCGCGACTATACCGGCGCACGCGAGGATTTAAAGCAGCTTACTGAGCTTTATCCCGACAGCGAGTTCTCTGACCAGGCTTGTTTGTATCTTGCCGATGCTACTATGAAAGCCGGCCTTTTTGATGAAGGGGCGCGCCTCTTCTGCAAAGCTTACAATCTTGGTTTTTCAGCACAATCAAAAATTGCCTCCGCCCTGGGAGCGGGCAGATGCTTCTACGAGCAGAAGGACTATGCGGCCGCTGCAGAATGGCTGAGCCGATTCATTAGCCTTGCCAAGGACGTCGCAAGTGCAGACTTCAACTCAGCTTGTTTTCTGCTGGGTAAGACCTACCTTGCTCTGGGAAAGCCCGAGCAGGCGAGTGACGCTCTTGAATACGCGCTTGCAGGTCGGCTTCCCAGGCAGGAGTATATCGAGGCGGTCTCAGCCTTGGTTGATGCGCGGACCCAACAAGGCCATTTCATCGAGGCACTGGAGGCATTGGAGCAGGCACAGCCCTGGCAGTTCTCGCAGAAAGAATCTGTCGAAATGTTGCTGCTGAAGACAAAGGTGCTTCGGTCCATGGGTCTTTCTGACAAAGCTGTCCTGGTGCTCGCAGATAGAGCCGAATACCTGCTCGATATGCAGCTAAAGGCTAAGGTACTTTACGAACTGGCTAAGTGTCACATCGCTGAGCGAGACCTGGAACTTGCCCACAGGAACCTAACCGAAGCTCTGGTTCTGATTGAGCCCGGGCCTCTTGCACACGAAGTTGCGTGCGAACTGGCTGAGGTTTCTTTGAGGCTCGGGCAGAATTCACAGGTCGTCTCTATTTGCTCGCAGCTTCTGGATTCGGTCCCATCGCCCCCGCTCCTGTCTTCCGACAGCAAGACGCGGGGGCAGGGCGTCCCCGCGGAAGCGGGGATAAGGCAAAGAGCGATGAACATTCTGGCTACCGCTCACCTTTGGCAAAGAAATTACGAAGGAGCCGTCCTGGCTCTTTTGGGCCAGCCCGGTGCGAGGGACCCCGCTGCCCCGTCTGGCGACGGCAGTCGCAGGAGCCAGCGACAAGGAGTGATAGACGATGGACGATAGACGATGGACGAGTTGAACCCAAACTCGATTATCCTGTACCGGTTTTTGTGTGTGGTCTTCTGTGCTGGCTTAGCAGCATCCTGCGAGCAAGCTGTTGGAGCCGACCTTCCAGCAGTCCGCCCAGCAGAAACTTCGCAGGATGCCAACGCCCTGAGCCGCAAAAATTCGAAATTTCTTGACATTGTTCCCAAACCAGATAGTGACATTGCTCGCCGGCTGCGGCAAAGCAGCATCGGAGTCCCGGCCAGCGAAGAAGACCGAAAACACAGAGATGAGCTCGCGCGTCTGATCGAGCAAGTCCGCTCAGTTAAATTCAAATCGAAGGACCAAACGCCTGAGCGTGGCATTTATGTTAAGCCCGAGCTGGGAGCTCAGGATAATAAGACATCATCTGCTCAAAAGACTCCACCTGAGCCTGTAGGAAAACCAACCCAACCTAAAACGACTGATCTGTTGCCCTATGAGCCGGTATCGAAACAAACCCTGCAGATGCTCGAGAGCCTATCGCAGCATCCTGACCAGGCTGCTGCTCTGCGCCAGGCCGGGTCAGGCAGTCTTTCTGAATTGGCAGACATTCTGTTTCTAAGCGGCCAGCCAAAGCAGGCAGCGGCGTTTTACCAGCAAGCTCTTGATCGCATGGCTCAGGGCGACGCGCCATTGGCTGAGAATAGGGCCTGGATTCTATTTCAATTAGGCAACTGCCTGCGGGATACCGACCCGTCAGCAGCAATAAAGACGTATAGACAACTGATTGCAGAGTATCCCAATTCGCTGTGGACGGATTTAGCCAAAGCCCGTGAGCAGTTGATTGATTGGTACCGCAAGGACACGCCCCTGACACTACTTGAATAGCGCAGGTTGTAAAGTGACTGAAACAGAAGCATACAACGACAAACGATCAGGCCAAATCCAGCCTTCGCAGCCGCTTCGGCGGAGTCGGCAAGCTGGGACTGCAAATGTGCTGATCGTCGATAGTGACAGGGGGGCGGTTCGGTTAATCCTGGAGACTCTGGCGCAGAAGGGGATTTGTGCCAATGTCGCCAACGATAAGAAGACTGCCGTGGAGTTTCTTGACAAGAATGATTGCGACTTAGTATTCATCAGCGCTGACATAGACCAACCCCGCCATGGTGATGGCGGGGTTAACCGGTTAGCCCCGCAATGTATTGCGGGGTCTTTTGAGCTGCTTCGGGCGATCAAAAAAAGCTTGCCTGAGCTTCCGGTGATCATGCTGTGGTCCCCAACCACCGATCGGCAAGATCAAATCGTTGAGACGGCTGTCAAAGCTATGCGCTCAGGCTGTAGTGACTTCATAATCAAGCCGGCAACCCGCGAAAAAATAGAGACGCTGCTGGACACTTTTGTGCCCAACCATAGCGTCTTCACGGTGGCTTCGGCACAGCAGGGGAGTCTCTGCCTCTACCAGATTGTGGGCAGAAGTCCGAAGCTGGTTCAGACAGTCAGGTTAGCTGAAAGAATAGCGCCTACCTCGGCACCGGTCTTGATAAGCGGCGAGAGCGGAACAGGCAAGGAGCTAATTTCTTTCCTTATTCATCAGAAAAGCAAAAGGGCTCTGGGACCGTATATCAGGGTCAATTGTGCGGCGCTGAGCGATTCGCTTCTGGAGAGCGAATTGTTCGGCCACGAAAAGGGCGCTTTCACCGGCGCCTATACTCAGCGCAAGGGACGATTTGAAATGGCCGACGGCGGGAGCTTGCTGCTGGATGAAATCACTGAGACACCTCTTAGGTTTCAGGCGAAGCTACTTCGGCTACTTGAACAACAGGAATTTGAGCGGGTCGGCGGTAATGAAAATGTCAGGGTCAATGTTCGAATAATAAGTACCACCAACAAGGATTTGCCCGAGGAAGTTCGGCAGGGTCGGCTCCGGCGGGACCTCTACTATCGGCTGAGCGGCGTAAGATTAGAAATCTCGCCATTGAGAGAACGCCCCGAGGATTTGCCGGAGCTTGTATGGCATTTCGTGAATCTTTATGCACACGAGACAAATCGCCGTATAACTTCGCTTGATCCTGCGATGATGGGCATCTTTGCCAAGTGTGACTGGCCGGGCAACGTCCGCCAGTTACGAAATGTGGTTCTGACATCGCTGATCTTGGGAATTGGCCCGGTTCTTTCATTAGCCGATGTTTCGTGGCTTTTTGATGAAATGCAGCCCCTGCCACAAGCCGGCTCTGAAGAATATCGAATGCCGAACACGGAATTTCGAAATTCGAAGTTCGGCATTCATAATTCCTGCCCTTCGGGCTTGGGCGGAATTCCGCTCGAACAGGTGGAGCGGCGTGCGATCCTGGATACTTTGCGTCAGACAGCGGGCAACCAGGCAAAAGCCGCGAAAGTCTTGGGCATTAGCGACCGCACGCTGCGGGATAAAATCCGCCGATACCGGCAGTCCGCACCGGGATTAACCGCAGAGCACGCTGAGAACGCAGAGCGGGGAACACCAAGGGAAACCGCAGATTTCACAGATTACACAGATTTGCTCTTTAACAGTGTCAATCGGTGTAAATCCGTGTCGAAAAAGAACTCCGCGACCTCTGTGGTCTCGGCGGCAAAATAAGACATTGATCCGCCATACGTTGGGCGGATTGAGGTGCGAGGTAGAGAATGGCAAAGGAAAAAAACATAGAAGAGCAAAAAGACCCGCAACAGGGGGATCTCACTGAGGTCTCCGGCGAGCCGGAGTCTGGAAAGAAGACCGCTGGTGGACGCCTGCAATGGATAATAATCGCTGCGGTACCCGTTATTTGTGCCGGGTTCGGCTTCGGCCTCGGTCGACTGATCGGGCACCCGACCGCCACTGACGCAGCAGACTCTACTGGTCAAGCACCACCGACTCAGGCACAATTAGTAAAAGCTGATGGTGCGGAAAAAGACTCGCAAAAAGGCTGGTATTTTGACCTGGAGCCCGTCGTGGCAAATCTGAATGAGCCAGGCGCAACACGGTATGTTCGCGTAGCCCTGACGTTGGAGATCAGTAACGAGCTGGACCAGAAGAAAACCACAGCTTTCCTACAGGAGAATGCCCCGCTGTTGAAGAACTTGCTCACCATCTATCTGGCAAGTCAGACCATTGAAGATATGCGGGGTGACAGGAACCTGCGGCGGATACAATTAGAAATACTGGATAATTTCAACGAAAAATTCTTCCCCAACGGCGCCCCGCAAATCAAACAAGTTCTCCTTAAGGAATTCGCCATACAATGAATAGCACAGTTACCGATAGCTTAAGTAGAGAAAAGATCCGGCAACTTTTAGCTGCTGTAGGTTCCATGCCGACTGACGACCGGGCAAAAATAGAAGCTACCGAGTATGATTGGCGCCAGCCGCATTACTTCAGCCGGGAGCAACTGGCCAGCCTTGAGAGCTTTACAAAGAATCTGGCTGCGGCGATAGCCGAAAAGTTTGCCCAGCTTTACCACAGCAATTTCGATGTCACAACGGTCTCGACCACACAGCACTTTGCCGGTGAGCTTCTTGGTCAAATCTCAGCCAGTAAGGCAAGCGATTATTACTTGGCTTTCGGTCCCGACCAGAAGCATTTATGCGGCTTCATTTCCATACCGGCGCAGACTGCCATCGCCTGGGTGACACAATTACTTGGCGAGGCCGAATCTGATCCGCCTATGGCGGACCGCAAGGCAGGAACCCAAGAAGATTCCGCCGAAACCTTATCGCAACTGGAAGAATCGCTTTTGGTGGACATCGCCGCCGCCATTGTGGCGGCACTTTCTGTCTCTGTGTATGCGCTGCCGCAAGGCGGGGGCCCTCAATCGTACGGCTTCGAGCCGGCCAGAACAGTCGTCAGAGGTGAGCTGCCGGTTGAGCTGCAACAGCTTGAAGAGCTCTGCAAGATCGTCGTTGCCGTCCGCAGGGCCGGCTCAGAAAATAGCGGCCAGGCATACCTTGTAATACCCTGCAGCGAACTGGCACCTGTCACAGGCAAGACTACGGCGGCTGAGCATGAGATGCCAGCAAGTGAGAGACAAAGTGCGATAATTGAGCATCTACACCGAATGCCGGTTTCTATTACGGTTCAGTTGGCGCGCACGTATCTGACTTTCCAGGAGCTAATGGCTGCTCGGCCTTGTGACATATTGCTGCTTGATAAAGCAATTGATGAATCGGTGGAGTTGATTGTTGACGGCCGAACGCTTTTTCGGGGCCGGCCCGCGAAGTCAGCCGGCCAGTACGCCATAGTGATTACTGACCCAGAAGACAGAGGACAGAGAACAGAAGACAGACCTTCTGACCTCTGACGTCTGACCTCTGTCCTCCGACGACCGGGATTGCAGTCAGCTCGTCCTTCGCAGCGAAGCGCTGCTTCGCAGAGTAGGAAAGGGAACGAAATATGGCAAAAACAGCCAAAGCCACGGCACAAAAGGTTAACGGAAAGAAATCGCAGCCTGCCTCATCTTCGCCGGAAGGCGTCCTGGGGACCGTCGAAGACAGAAAGGGGGGCGATGTTTCACCGGTTGAACCTCAAAAGCAGGCACAGTCCGTTGAGTTTCCCGAGGCGAGCGGAAAAGAAGCTGCGGGTTCACCCAACAAACTCGACATCTTACTGGATATGAGCGTGCCTGTGGTGGTTTCTATCGGCCGGACAGAGATACCGGTTCGCCAACTCCTGCAACTTGGGCCGGGCTCGGTCTTGAAGCTCGACAAGCCGATTGATGAACCGGCGGATTTATTTTTGAAGGATGCCAAGTTTGCCGCCGGGGATGTGGTGGTAGTGGACGGACGCTTTGCCGTGAGAATAAGACAAATTATCGGTGCTGACAGCGAGGATTAGCCCCCGCACCTGTGGCGGGGGCTGCCCTGCCCACAGGTGGCAGGGCTAAAACAATATGGCGCTTTCCCAGAAATCAAGGTCATCAGGATTGTCAGGCATCAGCTTGCAGAAGCGAGCAGATGATCCCGGCTCGCCGGGACTGGACGCGTCACTGGCTCCCACGAGCAATATCATTTTGGCTGTGGGCCTGGTGGTAATCCTGGCCACTCTTTTGGTTCCTCTACCCACACCGTTAATGGATGTGCTTTTGGCCTGCAGCATATCTTTGGCGGTGGCGATACTAATAATTACACTCTCGGCGAAAGAGGCGCTGGAACTATCTACTTTCCCTTCATTACTTCTTTTCACGACCTTATTTCGCCTGTCCCTTAATGTAGCCTCAACCAGGCTCATACTTCTGCAGGGTGATGCGGGCAAGATCATCCAGACGTTTGGTGATTTTGTTGCCGGCGGTAGTTTAGTGGTCGGACTGGTTATCTTTCTAATCCTGGTTGTTATTCAGTTCGTCGTAGTCACAAAGGGCGCCGAGCGGATAAGCGAAGTATCTGCCCGGTTTACGCTCGATGCCATGCCCGGCAAACAGATGGCGATCGATGCCGACCTGAACGCCGGGGTTATTACAGAGGCTCAGGCCAACGATCGCCGAGCAAAAATTGTCAAGGAAAGCGAATTCTACGGCGCAATGGATGGCGCCAGCAAGTTCATTCGTGGTGACGCCAAAGCCGGACTTATAATTACCGCTGTCAACATCGTTGGCGGTATAGCTATGGGCTACTCACGCGGTATGGCCGTTGCCACCGCTGTAAAGACGTACTCGATTCTTTCGATTGGCGATGGGCTGGTCAGCCAGATACCCTCGGTAATAATCGCCATAAGTTCGGGTTTTTTGGTGACCAAGATTTCTTCGAGCCGGAGTGTCAGCCAGGACCTCTCCCGGCAGTTTCTGGCCAGCAGCCAGCCGCTGATGATAGCTGCCTCCATCATCGCCGCGATGGCGTTGGTGCCGGGTCTGCCAAAGATACCTTTTGTGCTGTTAGCCGCGGGCACCGCCGTCCTGGGCCGGCTGACCGCTCAATCCGAAAAGCAGCGACAGAAGCCGCCAACACCTGCGCACGCAAAGCCTGAAAAAGAACCGGTTGAAGAGCTGCTGGATGTGGACAGGATTTCGGTGCATGTGGGCGTGCGGCTGATTAGCATGGTTGACCCTCGCAAACACAACACAATTTTTGAACGGATCGGGGCTCTACGGCGAGGATTTGCCCAGCAACTGGGCATCGTCATCCCGCTTGTTCGCCTGCGAGATAACATCAGTCTCGAACCCAATGCTTACGAGATCAGACTCTCGGATCAGCCCGTGGCAAAGGGCCGATTAGAGCCCGGCAGGTATCTCGCTATGGACCCGGGCGCCGTGCAGGAAAAAGTTATGGGGATAGCAACTGCCGAGCCTGTTTATGGCCTGCCCGCTTTGTGGATAACAGCGGAGAACAAGGAGAAGGCAGAACTGGCCGGCTACACCGTGATCGACCCTGAGTCGGTCTTTATTACGCATTTGTCCGAAACACTCAAGAGGCACGCCGATGAAATGCTGACTCGCGAGGACGTGCAGCTTCTTATCGACCGACTTCGCAAAAATCAGCCTGCGCTGGTGGGTGACATTGTCGGCGCCGACGGACAGGTATCCATTGGATTACTTCAGCGCGTGCTCAGGAGTCTGCTCAAAGATGGAATACCGATTCGCGAGTTAACAACCATACTTGAGTCACTGAGTGAAAATGCTTCAAAGACAAAAAACGCCACTGCCCTGACGGAAATGGTTCGCAAATCATTGAGCAGAACGATCACCGAGCAGTACAAAGACGAGACCGGCAAGATTTCGGCCATAGCGATGGAGCCTGCTTTCGAGCATCAGATGGTATCCACTTTGCGACAGGAAGGGGTGGAGATAACCTTGGCTTTGCCCACTGAGGTGGTGATCGAGACCAGTAGAAAAATTGCTCAGGCCTGGAAAGCGGCGATGGATAAAGGCAGGGATAAAGTGGTTCTGCTGTGCGATTCCAGGCTGCGTCCGCCGTTGGCGGCAATGCTGTCGCGGACTGTGCCGCCGCTGCCGGTTTTAGCTTATGACGAGATCGTGCTCGGCACCGACATAGAGCCGATAGAGACTATAGCCGTTCAGCAGGCGGAATCCGCTGTGCCGGAAGAGCAGGTACAAGGAATTCGCTCCGCGTGGACTCCGCAGCTTACTCCTGCTTTGGCAAGCATGGGAAGATAAACTATGCCGTTAAACGCCCGATACATAGGAGTCACCGTTGCGGTGACATGCTTTTTCTGCCTGAGCTTTATCAGTTGGATTAGCGGTCTTTCACCATTTATCTGTTGTAAGCGGGCTGTGATCGGAGCGGTAGTTGCGTATGTAGCTGCCAGCTTAGTCGTGAAAGCAATTAATACCATTTTGATCAACGCAATGATTACCAGCCGGAAGAATCGGGCTTTGCCTGAAGTGGGCTCCCAGCAAAAGGAAAAACGCGGTGACAGTGAAGACTGAACAGGGCAGTTCATTGTGCATTGTTCATAGTTCATCGATGAACAACGAACAAAGAACTCAGAACAGCACGATCCAGGACAGCGCCGAACACCTGAAAGCCCTTGCCATGCGCACATACTCGGGACAGAAATCTCAGTCACTCGACGATGAGCGGATCGAACAGTTTCTGCCTATGGTTCACAAGATTGCCTATCGGGCAGTGACATACATTAAGCCGCCATTATCTTTTGAGGACCTGGTCTCGGCAGGGACTGTTGGATTAGTCAAAGCTGCCCGCGATTTCGATTCTTCGCACCACGCAGAGTTCACAACCTATGCCTATATCAGGGTAAAAGGTGCCATCCTTGACGAGCTAAGAAGTGCATCTTTGCTGCCTGCAAATCTCGGTAAGCAGATTCGAAACGCGCTGGAACTCAGCCGCAAAATCACCGAGCAGACAGGTACTGCACCCACTGACGACGAGCTGGCCGAGAAACTTGGAATGAGTACCGACGAGGTTTACGAACTGTTTGAAAACGCCCGTGCCCGGCATTTTGTCTCAATAGACGGTTCTGGCGACGAGCAGCCTGCGTTATGCGAATTTTTGACTGAAGCCCATACAGCTACCCCTGACCAGCAGCTCGAACGGGCTGAGCTTGTAGACAAGCTGACCGAGGCCATACAGAAGCTCGATCAGAAGCGACGGCAGATCATCTTGCTCTACTACCAGCAGCACCTGACGATGAAGCAAATAGGCGGCCTCCTTAAGATTACCGAATCGAGAGTCAGTCAGTTGCACGCCGGTGCACTGTTCCAATTATCTGTGGAATTAAGGGAGTGGAAAGATGGCAGATAATGACTACAACATAATAAAGCCGGTGGACAGCCTGCACAATATCCCAGGCTTGACTCCGGCGAAACAACGCGAACAAAGAAAACGCCGGCAAAATTCGCACGGCAAACAAGAGGAAAATGCCAAACAACAGCCCAACGATTTGGTGGACCAACAGAAGCGAGGCGAAAAATCTACCGAGGTGGAAAACGGCCACCATCCCATAGACTATTGTGCATGAAAAGAAACAGAAGACAGAAGGCAGAAGACAGAGGACAGAAGACCGAGGACAGAAGACAGAAGATAGAGCACAAGACCGTTGCGGGTTATCTGTCTTCCGTTATCTGACTTCTGTCATCTGATTTGACAGATGCAAAAGGCGGCAGGACACATTCTGAAAAGTAGTGAGGTTAAGCTCGAAGGCCAAATCAGGCTCGATCCGCGCTTTCGCGGGGACAGGCTTGCCCCTGCGCAGGCAGGGGTGCGGATCGTCGAGAGCCATCCTGAATTTGCGGTCATCGAAGTGGTCTGCTGCTGCGGTGCAAGAACGTATCTTAAGTGTCAATATGCCGGTGGCGCAGCCGGCGAAGGCCAGAGCACCAGCGGGCAGGTGAGTGAGCAGCCAAGTGTATGATCGAGTGCATGAACTTAACTGGATTCCACAAATCACAGCCCTACGTAGGGCCATATTTACCCAGCGAATAGAAGGAGAAAATGCAATGCAGGTTGGTAGAAAAACGGGCTTGTTTTTAACTGTGTCACTGTTGCTGCTATCGGGCTGTTCGACTCCGCAGCAGCAGACGGGCGCTATTGGCGTCACCCGAAGCGGGAACCCTCAGCAAGACATTTCACTCCACGGCAGCTCAGGTGGATCTATTGATCCGCAGGGCAGCTCTATTGTGAAAAGGTTTCAAGATGCTGCCCCACAAAGCCGGACTGCTGTGGAGTCTGCCATGGAATTAATAGAAAAACACGCCGAGCTTTCCAAACAAGCCGCCGAGCTGGAGAAAACAAATCAGGGCCTTACTGCCGAAAATAACCGGCTCAAAGCACAGGTTACCTCGGTGGAAAGCGAATTGAAGCAGGCGCAGAAAGAATTGACTGAGGCAAATGACCTTCTTGTCGAAATGCGTATAGAGTTGAACAACTGGAAGACCAGTGTCTTGGGTTTTCGAGATGAGATGCGGCAAGCTGAAATGGCGCAACTGGAATCCTTGCTTAAGATTCTTAAGGTCTTGGGCGGAGAGGTCACCGTCCAGTCAGTAAAAGGCCAGGATACCGACGATACAACTGCGACCAGCGCATCACCACGCCAGCCGGGCCAGCTCGCCCCCGCGTCTCCCGACTCGAGTGGGGGCGGCGGGGCCAAAGTCCAGAAAGCTCCGACTCCAGGAGAGAACAATGGATAATTCAGTAAGTCTGTTTATTGTTCGTTGTTCGTCGATAGTCAGAGAACAGAGGTCAGACGTCAGAGGTCAGAAGGTCTGTCTTCTGTTCTCTGTCCTCTGTTTTCTGGGGCTGGCCGGCTGCCAGCGCGATACTGGCTGCACAGGAAAAGCGGACGGCTTTTATCTTAATCCAGACCGGGATTTGTCTACCATCGGTAGGGGGGCTATTGTTGAATTAGATAACGATTCGAGCTATCCGGAAATTTCCGCCGACGTAACCGAGGCTCTCTTCCTGGCGCTGCAGAAAAAGCAACTTTTCGGCTTAACTGTCGTACACCGACAAGACCCGGCGTGGCGTAGTTTGCAGTTGGACCTGGACTCAGCCTATACCCTTGAACAACTATCGGCAATCCGCCGGACGTTGAAGTGCGATGCGATATTGGCAGGGACTATCACTGAATATCGGCCTTACCCTCATCTTACCGTTGGGCTTCGAATGAAACTGATAGACGTAAGCAGTGGAGAACTTTTATGGGCCCTTGAACAGGTTTGGGACGCCTCCGCCAAGGCAACTGAAGGCCGAATAAAAAAGTATTTTGAGCGTCAAATGCGGTCGGGTTCCGCTACTTTACGTGAACAGTTGGTTACCGTCAGCTCGCTCAAGTTTGTCGGATTTGTAGCTTATGAAGTGGCCGAGACCTTCAACGGAGATTAACCGCAGAGATCGCTGAGCACGCAGAGCCAAAATACAAAGAAAAAAACTCGGCGACCTCTGCGTTCTCGGCGGTGAAAGGATCTTGAAGATAACGAGAATTCGATAAAAGGCATTAAGTTTTTCGCAAAACGTGCGAAAACGATTGTAGATTGGAAACTCAGGAGGAAAGTACATAATGATAAATAAGATAGATGCACATCAAATTCAAGATGTTTTGGCAAGACCGGCATCCCAACAGTCCAGCTCCGCCAAGGCTCTTGCAGATAGTGGCGTGGATATATCGCTGCAGATTAATTATGCCTCTTTGGTCGACAAGGCGATGCTAACCCAGCGGACCGACGCGGAGGTCGTCCAGCACGCCAGCGAACTCTTACGGTCCGGTCAGCTCGAAAGTCCGGAAAACATCCGAGCAGCCGCAGAAAACATCGTGAAATTCGGGGTATAAAGACTTCCGGGCATGATTAACCCCCGGCCCTGTGCCGGGGTTAAGCCCCGCCCACAGCCATTCGACTTCGCTCAGAGCCTGCCTTGAGCCTGTCGAAGGGCCGGGGGCTGATAGGCAAGGCCCACCAGGATGGTCAGAATAAAGCCTGGGCTTGTTTTATGGACGCGGCGAGGAGATGTGTACACTTGGCACCCCCACAGGTACTCATACCTCGCCGTTTTTCGTTCGCAATCCCGGCCCCCCGGGACTCGATGCTCCATACTCGGCGAGAATCCAGCATGGAGCATCTTTAGGCATAACAGTCAAGGATTTGCCCTGCCAGGCACTCTCTGATAGGTAATCTTGGTGTGTACCGCTGGTTCGCATCGGCGGCTGCATTGCGGTCGCGCCTGACCCGAACATCTACGGCAATAACATCGTCACTTCTGCAGCAGTGATCGACACGTTGATTGTCACCGTCCAACGGCTTGACGGCTTCGATTACGCAGAACGGCTCAACGACCGGGCATAAAGTTACCTTCATCATCTGCCACACCCCCGATTAACATCATAGTAGCAGATTGCCACGGCCAAATCAAGTGAAATTGCGCCATTTTCTTTTACCGGCCGAACGGCTGTTTGCCTATGGCGCCAGAGAATTCGCCAGAGTGATGTTATAGGACAGCAGGTGGACTTTTATGGATACTTTTTCTGGCTCCATGCGTACAATGTCTTGGCAGATTCTGAGCCGCATGTAGCTTGAGGTATCGATATATCGGTTGTAGCAAAAGGTGTACCAATGCGTATTATTGCTCAATGCCCTAAGTGCAGTAACAAGTGGGTCTTAGATAGCAGTGCGGCGGATAAAAGGGTAAGGTGTCGCGTTTGTGGCCGGCTATTCAAAGTGCCAAAGCTGGAAGAAGTGCCGAAGGCGGTCAAAGTCATAAAGCAGGCAAACGGGACTATTTATGTAGATGAGGCTGGCAGGACCTACGGGTAGGGGCGGTTATCCGGCAACGCATCTGACAAGATGGGGTAAGACCAGCCTGTGGATGTCGAACCGGCAAAATAGCCTGGCAAAGCGGTTTTCGGTTCTCGTACTTGTCCATCCTGCCGCGCGAGGCAGGTCCGTTTTGTGCATTTTCGTCCAGAGATTCTTCTTGACTTTAAGGTGGGTAATTTGATACAAATATGTAGTGTGTGAGGTGCTATCAGTATGCGTCCGCATTCCCGGATGCTGCACTTTACCGGAACGGGCGTTTTAGTGTAGGGCTAACGTACAAGCATCGCCACTTTTTTGAAGGAGGATTATTATGTGGAAATTCTCATTTGTAGTTGTGGTCGTTCTGACCCTGCTCTTGAGCGGCGCGACGCAGGCGGCTCGCGACGTTACCAAGCCGGGCGACACCATTGTCGCTGTGCCCAACAATAACGATTGGCCGGGCAATGAGGCAGTGAACCAGGCGATCGACAACCAGATTGTGACCAAGTACCTGCACTTTACGGGGGACACGGAGCCGGTGGGTCTGCGAGTGACGCCCAGTGCCGGGCCGACGGTGGTGACCAGCGTGCGGTTCTGCTCGGCCAATGACACCACGGGCTACGTGGGACGTGCGCCCGTCAAGTACGAACTATCCGGCTCCAACGTCAGCATCGATGGGCCTTACACGTTGATCGCCAGCGGCGATATCAAGGATTTCGCCGGGGCGACGGCTTGGCCCAACTTTACGTGGACCACGACGCCGATGCGGTTCGCCAATACCACCGCGTACAAGCACTATCAGTTGATGTTAACCAGCCGCCAACTGGTGATCCCAACGGGCGACACATGTATGCAGATTGCTGAGATCGAGCTGTTGGAGACCGTGTACAAGGCGACGGCCACGAACCCCCTCAATGGCGCTACCGGTGTATTAGCGCCGCTGATGCAGTGGACGCCGGGAGACACCGCTGTGTCCCACGATGTGTACTTTGGGACCACTCCGACGCTGGGGGCCGCTGAGTTCATGACCCGGACAAACGATCCCATGTACTGGCACGGGCCCGGCCTTACTCCAGGCACGGTTTACTACTGGCGAATCGATGAGGTCGAGGCTGACGGTGTTACAATTCACAGAGGCGATGTCTGGAGCTTTACGGCAGCGACGTTGACCGCCCATGACCCGAACCCACGTGACGGCGACAAATGGATCGATGTTGAAGCTGACCTTAGCTGGATTGCGGGTGCCACCGGTATTAAGCGCGACGTGTATTTTGGCACCGACAAGAATGCGGTGGCGAACGGTACGGGCGGCACATTGAAAAGCAGCCAGCAGACAAAGGTAACCTACGATCCCGGAACGCTTGCCCTGAATACCACTTACTACTGGCGGATCGATGAGTATAATTCCGGGGGCACTAAGTTTCCTGGCGTTGTCTGGAGCTTTACAACAACCGGCGGTGGCGGCGGCCTTAAGGCCGAATACTTCAACAACACGGATTTAAGCGGATTTCCGGTCTTGACGCGGATCGATCCGAGCATCAACGTCACGGCCGCGATAGGTGCACCGGTCCCAGACGACAACTACTCGGTCCGGTGGACGGCGGACCTCGAAATCGCTGTCGCCGACACGTATATGTTCGCTATCAACTGCCATGCCTATACGCGGATGTGGATCGACGATCAGTTGATCATTGACAAGTGGGTAGTGCCCGGAGTCGGAGCGCCCACGGTCATCTCCAAGTACTTCTCCCTGCCGGTACCTCTGACCAAGGGCGTTCATTCATTGCAGGTAGAGTACATAAGCACCAACAACGATGCGGAGACATTGACCTGGTCGACGGCGACAATGGCCGAAGTGATTGTTCCCGCTGGTCCCCTGCAGCCGCCAGTAAGAGCCAGCGGCGCGAATCCGCCGAATGGTGCTGTAAATGTCAAGCAGACGCCCGTGCTTCGCTGGGACGCCGGTTTGAAAGCCGCTAAGCACAACGTGTACTTCGGCACTGATGCCACCGCGGTAGAAAATGCCACTACGGCCTCGGCAGGCATCTATCGAGGCCAGCAGGACCTTGCTGCTAACAGCTATGTGCCCACCGAAGCTCCGCTTGCCTGGAACAGCACCTACTACTGGCGAATAGATGAGGTCAACGCCGCCAATACGTGGGCGGGCAGTGTCTGGAGTTTCACCACCGCCAACTTTATCGTCGTGGATGACTTTGAGGACTACACCGACGATGTCGGCAGCAGAGTCTTCCAGACCTGGAAGGATGGATACGGATATACCCAACCGGCGCCGGGCTACGCTGGTAACGGGACCGGCTCGGGTGTGGGTAACCCTGTCCCTCCGTATGCCGAGCAGGCTACCATTCATGGCGGCAGCCAGTCGATGCCGTTGGCTTATGATAACAGCGGGGCGACCGGCAAGACCCGTTACTCCGAGACCTTCCGAGAGTGGACTTCGCCGCAGGATTGGACTGTGAACAACGTTAAGGCATTGGTGCTGTACTTCTATGGCGCTTCTGCCAACGCTGCTGAACAGCTCTATGTAGCGCTGGAAGATAATGCCGCCCACGTCAAGGTCGTGAACTATCCTGATATAGAGGCTGTTCAGACAGCCGCTTGGCAGGAGTGGAACATCGACCTGGCACAATTCAGCGGTGCGGGCGTGAATCTAAAGGCTATCAAGAAGATGTATATCGGCCTGGGCAACCGGACAAGTCCGAAGGTCGGCGGCACGGGCACGATATTCATCGATGATGTTCGTGTGTATCAGTCCAGATGTGTTCCTTCGATGGGCAAACCCGCTGCTGACTTGAGCGGCAACTGCGTTGTTGACGCGGCTGATGTGGATATTCTGGCTAATTTGTGGCTGGATAGCGGCTTCCAGATTACGCCGGTCAATCCTGGTACGGCCAATCTGGTGGCGCACTACACCTTCGATGGCAACGTCAACGATAGTGCCGGCAGCAATAACGGCACTGCGGTGGGCGTGCCGGCATACGATACTGGCAAGTTCAGCCAGGCGATTAGGCTTGACGGAGTAGATGATTACGTCGATTGTGGCAGCGGTGCGAGTTTGAATCTTACAGGTGCGGTCACGATTTCAGCGTGGATCAGACTTGCCGCGGTAGGCACCGATCAGAAGATTGCCGGCAATCAGGATAATACTACCGGCGGCTACAAGTTCGGCGTATTCACTAACAACAGGGTTGAGTTTGAGATTAGGACGTCCGCCGGCGCGGGGACCCTCAACAGAGGCGTTGCCGGGGGAACGGCTCTAACGCCCGGTGTTTGGTATCACGTTGTTGGTGTCTATTCTCAAGGCAATTACATCAGGACTTACGTCAACGGTGTCTTGGACAGGGAGTTGACTACGACAGCCGTACTTGGTACTTCCACTGGTACTCTGAAGATTGGTTGCGAGCCGTACAACACCAGCGCCGGTTTCTTTAACGGGCTGATAGACCAAGTGCAGGTGTACAAGGCGGCTTTGACCGCCGGCCAGGTTGCGTGGCTTGCCGGCTACACCTCGGTGTTGTCGATACCCGCTGACCTGCGGCAGGACAACGTGATTAACTTCAAGGACTTTGCCGTATTGGCTGATTCCTGGCTTGAAGAGATTTTGTGGCCGTAATCGCATCATTCATTGTTCACCGTTCACGGTTCATCGATGAACAACGAACAATCAACTATGAACTTCGGGGCCTATTCCGGCACATCGGAATAGGCCCCCTGCTTTAGTGATCCGGCTGGCAGTGAGAGATTGCGAAGGAATTCAGTTCCGCCGCGAAAGTGCAAACACATTTCAATACGATGTGCTTGTTCTTACGCAGCAAGTGAACCGGAGCAGGATACTTCCGTTCCCTTTCTGCCAAATCACACTGAAAGCCGAAAAACCACTAAAGACCGGTATAGTAAGTTGTTTTACGGGCAACACATGAGCGCCATAGGAGCTATCATAAAGCAAAAACGGCTAAAATTGGGAATATCACAAGCTGCCTTAGCCAAACGACTTAACGTTGGTGTAGAGAACATTCAAAACTGGGAACACAGCCGCACCATACCTGCCGTTTACCATCTGCCAAAACTAATTGAGTTTCTTGGGTATGATCCTCTGGAAACTAGCAAAAAAGCCGATTAACTCAGAAATTCGGAACGTGGTCCGTATCCTTTTTGCCATATAAGACAAACCAAGTTGGCGGCCTCAGCAAAAGCAACATCAGAACGCACAGATGACCTTCACGCCACTTCGTCTAAGCGCCTCACCAGTTACACCATCCTTATCGCAGGAAGGACTTCCGCCCTTCAGGTAAGCCCTTTTTGGCACCTACGATTTTCGCAATCTCCAGTGTGTACCTGGCGCCATTGATATGAAATCGAGTCACATCCTCTCCCGTTTCAGGTGCGATGATTCGCAGCCAGCCGTCAAGTATCTGTGCACCTGTGCCATACAGTTTTTCACCGGTTCGCGGTGTTGGCATGCCGCCAAGCTGTTCGGGGCAAACAGGGACAAGGACATATCTTTTCTTTAGACGTTCTATTAGCTAGCTTCTGGCGTTTCTTCGGCCTGCGTCCGTGCCAGCGACAAGGAATCCCAAGCAAACAGGCACTGATAAGCACCGGTTCGCTATTATTACCTACATCGAACAGATATTCTTGGCCATCTTGTTTTTTGCTTGCCATGTTATGAATCGTCCACTGAGCAGTAGACCGCAGTTTCGCATTTTTCACCTGTTCTACTGTTCAAATGCTCAACTGCTCTGTTGGCCGAAGGCCAAACGGAGCAGGAGGGATTCGAACCCCCGTCACCCGAAAGGATGAAACGGTTTTCAAGACCGTCGCCTCAAAATTCTAACTCTCACAATAACAAGCACTTACCAAATACCGAATCTGGCGCTTACAAAGCAGCTTACAAAGAAAATCCAAAAACAGCCCAAAATCAGGCACAAGAACCGCCAGAGGATTTAGCGGAAATTGTAGCGGTTTGGCCGCAACTGCCGGAGCATATCAAGGCCGCAATCAAAGCATTAGTGCAAACTCATGTTAGGGAGAAAAAGTAAATGGCAGAGCAAAAGACCACAAGAATGAAGTCAACAAGGAAACCATTGTCGGAGAAGGCCAAGACAAACGAAGGAAATGCTGAAAAACAAGACTGGTTGGCTAAACTTCAAAAGGGTAAAGAAACGCTCGGAACCACTATGGGTGCAGACGGGAAGACTCTTGACGTTGAACGTTGGCACATGAGGGGAATAAGCATCCCGACAACGTGTAT
>Ga0299912_10000457_pt1 | contig 35296 bp, 33 predicted proteins | sample RVTome_2_FD_207667 | JGI IMG/M metagenome (GOLD analysis project Ga0299912, IMG submission 207667) | Soil microbial communities from uranium-contaminated site in the Upper Colorado River Basin, Wyoming, United States - RVT95D214 (version 2) ... | reverse complement strand
CTCGGCCTGCTTGAGCACGCCAATGATCTGGCTGTCGGTAAAACGCGATTTCTTCAAGGGAACCTCCTCGGGTTAGATTACGAGAAAATTCCACTTCTGGCAGCTACAGATTTACGGGGGGATTACCGCGCCAGCCGTCTTCACAAGATCTGCAAATCCGTCCCCATTGAAGTCGCCCACATCGAAAGCGTTGCTCGTGGTCGATGTGTCCGCTGCAACAAACGGGCTTTCCACAATCGGTCCGAATGACATTTCTGGCGACCCAGACCATGCCAAAGCCGTCGGCGCCAGGCATGTGTCAGCGGCTGTGCACTCAGTAAGCGAGGCAAGGCGCGTGCGCTGCGTAGCCGAACTCAGCTCATACGTCACCCGGTAATCCCGACTCAGGGTGTCCCCCGCGTAGCTCTGCACGTTTGCCAGCCGAACGGTGAGCTTGCTGAGCGATCCTGCGTGATAAGTCGGCGTGATGTCCGGCCGCGTTTCGTAGACGAACCGCACGGAGTTGTCCGGTGCCTTGTTGGCAGCTGTGTTACCTGTGTAGTCGATGCGGTCGGGGTAATACTGGCCGCTGGCGTTGTCTTCGATGTAGCTGACGGTCAAATAATTGCCGACGGTGTCGGCCAGTCTGTTCAGGGCCCACAGCATGACGGCGGTCTTGCCCTGGGCTTCGATTCTTGAATCGGCGGTGTTGCCGTATTCGATGATCTGCCCGCTCTTGGTCCAGACTTTCCACCAGAAGGGGCCGCTGCCCTGGCTGCCGTAGCTGACGATGCGGCTGTGGCTTTCGGTTTCGGTGCGGTATTCGGTGCCGTCGGCCCCGTAGGCGCCGCTGATGGCGACGAGGCGCTGGCCGTCGAGGCAGTAGCGGTCGTTGCCGTCGTAGTTGACACCACCCAGCACGCCGTCCTGGGCGACGGTGCGAGGGCAGCGATGCATGACGGAAAGTCCAGCGAGGCTCCAGCCCATGCCGAGTAGGCCGTTGCCGCCCTGGCTGTTGTAGGCAAGGCTGAGCTTGGGCTCGATGCCGGCGGTGCCGGGTGGGGTGGCGATGGGGATGGTGTAGGTAAAGGCGCCGCTCGGACTCACCTGGTGGCTGCCGGGCGTGGCGCCGGGGACGGTGGCGGCCCAGACAGGGCATGCAACGAGCGCGACAAAGGCCAATGCGAATAAGGCCAACACTCCCTTGTTGGCCACGCCGAACGACCGGCCATTAATGGCAAAACTGTAACGCATGCGTCACCCCCTGAGGCTGCAATGGTGATTTCTTTTATTTACAGTTTTCCGCAAGACTGGCCGACGTACTTTGCGGCGGCCATGTGTGGCACGAAACTTACAGGTGGGTTTTGGGATGTGTCAAGTTATTATTCATATTATTCACCAGCGGCCAGCGCCGGATCACTTCGTAATGCGTGCCGCCTGATTCAGTGCGCGAACTCACCAGCACAAAATCGCTCACCGGCCAGTGCACCGGCGTGCACACGGGCACCTCGCCACCGGCCGTGTTGCGCAGCAGGGTGACATGCGGCACGTGCGGGCGCACATCGACCGCAAACCCGGCACCCTGCAGGGCGGCGTTCAGCGCGTCGACCAGGTCGAAATGCTGCGGCGGCGTCTCGCTCGCGCCCAGCCAGCCGATGCGGTTGTGGCGCCAGTAGCCGGCCTGATCGAGGATGAGATCGAACGCCCCGGTTTTGACCGTGTCGGCGCAGGCGGCCAGGACATCCAGTTGCTCGGCCGGCGTGCGGCCGAGAAAGGCCAGGGTGATGTGCAGGGTGTCGGCACGCATTCGCCGGCCGCCCCAGCGCTGGTGCAGCCACTTGCCGGTGTGGTTGAGCGCGTCGCGGGTGGCGTCGTCCGGCCACAGGGCAAAAAACAGCCGCAGCGTGTCGGGCTCGGCGGGATGGGGCTCAGACTGGCCGGGTTCAGCCACGCTCGATCAGGCACACCGCCTCGGCTGCGATGCCTTCGCCGCGTCCGGTGAAACCGAGTTTTTCGGTGGTGGTGGCCTTGACGTTGACGCGGTCGATGGCGACGCCGAGGTCGTCCGCGATATGCGCGGCCATGCGCGCGATATGCGGCGCCATTTTCGGTGCCTGCGCGATGAGGGTGGCGTCGACATTGCCGACACGCCAGCCGCGCTCGCGCAGCTGTTCGGCCACGCGGCGCAGCAGGATGCGGCTGTCGATGCCGGAATACGCGGCGTCGGTATCCGGAAAATGGCGGCCGATATCGCCGAGCCCGGCGGCGCCCAGCAGCGCATCACAGATCGCGTGCAGCAGCACATCAGCATCGGAGTGGCCGGCAAGGCCAAGATCGTGGGGAATGTCGACGCCGCCGAGGATGAGCTTGCGGTTGGCGGCAAAGGCGTGGACGTCGAAGCCGTGGCCGATGCGGAAATCAGTCATTCAGATGCTCCAGGATGAGGCTCGCCAGGCGCAGGTCCTGCGGGTAGGTGACTTTGAGGTTGCGGCTGTCCGATTCAACCAGGCGCGGTTGCAGGCCGAGTTGTTCGATCGCGGAGGCTTCGTCGGTCATGTCGCTGCCCGCTGCGCGCAAGGCTTCGCTCAATTTTCCATGGCGAAACATTTGCGGCGTCTGCGCCTGCCACAGGCCGGCGCGCGGCACGGTGGCCTCGGCGCGCGCCCCCGACACCGCATCGGCAGCGGCACGTTTCAGGGTGTCGGCCACCGGCACGGCAAGCAGGCCGCCGACCGCATCATCGGCTACCTCGTCGAGCAATTGGCTCAAGGACTCTGCCGGCAGGCAGGGGCGCGCGGCATCGTGCACCAGCACCCAGTCGTCCGCCGCGCACTCAGCCACCATGGCCTCAAGGCCGTTCAGCACGGTTTCGGCGCGGGTGGCGCCGCCGCAGCGCAGCACCTGCAAACGGTCTTCCCAACCTTGCCATTCATAGTTGTCCCACCAGGCGTCGTCGGGCGAGATCACCACGAACAGCTTCGATATGCGGGGCTCGCGGGCCAGGACGATGAGGGCGTGTGCGATCATAGGAATCGAGTTGAGCGGCATGTACTGCTTGGGCGCCGTACTTTGATTCAGGGCGGTGCCGCCCATGCGCATGCCGGTCCCTGCGGCGGGAATCAGTGCGTAAAACCGGCTCATGCGTCGCCGCCGGGCGCCAGCACGTCACGGTTGCCGTTCGACTGCATGGACGACACCAGTCCTGCGCGCTCCATGTCCTCGATCATGCGCGCGGCACGGTTGTAGCCGATGCGCAGCTGGCGCTGCACCGACGAGATCGACGCGCGGCGCGACTTCAGCACATAGGCCACGGCCTGATCGTACAGCGGGTCGGCTTCCGCCGCCTCGCCGTATTCGCCGCCGCCCTCGCCCGATTCTTCCGGCGATTCGAGCACGCCTTCGATGTATTCGGGTTCGCCCAGCGATTTCAGATAATCGACCACACGATGCACTTCGTTGTCCGATACGAAAGCGCCGTGGACGCGCTGCGGCAGCCCGGTGCCGGGGGGCAGGTAGAGCATGTCGCCCTGCCCCAAGAGCGCCTCGGCGCCCATCTGGTCGAGGATGGTGCGCGAGTCGATCTTGGACGACACCTGGAAGGCGATGCGGGTCGGGATGTTGGCCTTGATGAGGCCGGTGATGACGTCGACCGACGGCCGCTGCGTTGCCAGGATCAGGTGGATGCCCGCCGCGCGCGCCTTCTGCGCCAGCCGCGCGATGAGCTCCTCGACCTTCTTGCCGACCACCATCATCAGGTCGGCGAGTTCGTCGATCATCACCACGATCATCGGCATGGTTTCCAGCGGCTCGGGATTGTCCGGCGTCAGGCTGAACGGATGGGTCAGCGGCGTGCCGGCTTTCTTCGCGTCGCGCACCTTCTGGTTGTAGCCGGCGAGGTTGCGCACGCCGACAGCCGACAGCAGCTTGTAGCGCCGCTCCATTTCGCCCACGCACCAGTTGAGCGCGGAAGCGGCCTGTTTCATGTCGGTGACCACCGGCGCCAGGAGGTGCGGGATGCCTTCGTAGATCGACAGCTCCAGCATCTTGGGGTCGACCATGATCATGCGCACGGCGCTGGGGTCGGACTTGTAGACCAGCGACAGGATCATGGCGTTGACGCCGACCGACTTGCCCGAGCCGGTGGTGCCGGCGACCAGCAGGTGCGGCATCTTGCCCAGGTCCGCCACCACCGGGTTGCCGGCGATGTCCTTGCCCAGCGTGATGGTCAGCGGGCTGGCGCTGTCGTGGTAGGCCTTGGAGCCGAGAATCTCGGATAGCCGCACGATCTGCCGCTTGGGATTGGGAATCTCCAGTCCCATGGTGTGTTTGCCGGGGATGGCTTCGACCACCCGGATGCTGATCACCGACAGCGTGCGCGCCAGATCCTTCGCCAGGTTGACGATCTGGCTGCCCTTCACCCCGACTGCCGGTTCGATCTCGTAGCGCGTGATCACCGGGCCGGGCGAGGCCGACACCACCTTCACCTCGACGCCGAATTCGGCGAGCTTGCGCTCGATCATCAGGGACGTGTATTCCAGCGCCTCGGGCGTGGCGGTTTCCACGGCCTCGTCGGCGGGGTCGAGCAGATGAAGCGGCGGCAAGGGTGAATCGGGCAGGTCGGAGAACAGCGGCGCCTGTTTTTCGGTGATGGCGCGCCCGGATTGCGGCACCTCCTTCACCACCGGCTCGATGCGGATCGGCGGCGCCTCGTCGAGCTTCTTCTTGACCACCGACACCTTGGCTTCGCGCTTCTGCTGCGCCACCTCGCCCAGCTTGCGGTCGCGATACGCCTGCCAGGTCTGGATCGCTTTCCAGTACCCACGTTCCACCCACTCGCCGCTGCGCTCGGCCATGCTGAGCCACGACACGCCGGTGAACAGGCTGAAGCCCACCGCCATCAGCAGCAGCAGGACCAGGGAGCCGCCGGTGAACCCCAGCAGCGCACCCGCTGCACCACCCACGCCGGTACCGAGCACGCCGCCGTGCGCATCGGGCAGCGCCACCGCCCAGTGCCAGGCGCGCAACCATTCGATGCCGGTGCTGGAAAACAGCAAGAGGCCGAAGCCGCCCAGCCGGACCCAGCGTTGCCGCCCGCCGGCCAGCGGGGTTTCGTCCAGATGGCGGAACGTGTGAACGACATAGGCCAGCGCCAGCACCACCCACCACCAGGCCGACAGGCCGAACAGCATCAGCAGCAGATCGGACAGCCAGGCGCCGCTGCGCCCGCCCAGATTGTGCAGCGCGCCGTTGTCGCCGGTGGTGGAAAAGCCCGGGTCGGCCACATTGTGGGTGAGCAGAATTGCCGCCAGCAACAGCGCGGCGAACCCCACCAGCAGGGCGCGGGCTTCGCGCAACAGGCGTTGCATACGGGGCGGCAGGGGCTGGGTCGGACGGGGAGCGGGACGCGCCATGGGTAAAGTTTTACGAGGAATGAAGGGATTATACCGGGCTGCCAGCATGGAAACGCTGCCGCTGAGTTTGGTTAGAATAGCGGGCTTTCCCCTCGTCCGAGCACAACGCATGAGCACCCAACACCACAAACTCGTCATTCTCGGTTCCGGCCCCGCCGGTTATTCCGCCGCCGTCTACGCCGCGCGCGCCAACCTCTCGCCCGTCGTCATCACCGGCATGCAGCAGGGCGGCCAGCTGATGACCACCACCGAAGTCGACAACTGGCCGGCCGACGTCGACGGCGTGCAGGGCCCCGAGCTGATGGACCGCTTCCAGCGCCATGCCGAACGCTTCAAGACCGAAATCATTTTCGACCAGATCCACACCGCCAAGCTGACCGAAAAGCCCTTCACCCTGATCGGCGATTCCGGCACCTACACCTGCGATGCGCTCATCATCGCCACCGGCGCTTCGGCCATGTACCTGGGTCTGGAAAGCGAGCAGACCTTCATGGGCAAGGGCGTGTCGGGTTGCGCCACCTGTGACGGCTTCTTCTACAAGAACCAGGACGTCGCCGTCATCGGCGGCGGCAACACCGCGGTCGAGGAAGCGCTGTATCTGGCCAACATCGCCCGCCACGTCACCGTGGTGCACCGCCGCGACACCTTCAAGTCGGAGAAGATCCTCGTCGACCACCTGATGGAGAAGGTCAAGGAAGGCAAGATCACGCTCGAACTCGACCACACGCTGGACGAAGTGCTGGGCGACAAGACCGGCGTCACCGGCATGCGCATCAAGAGCACCCAGGACGGCGCGACCAAGGACATCGCGCTCACGGGCGTCTTCATCGCCATCGGCCACAAGCCCAACACCGCCATCTTCGAAGGCCAGCTCACGCTCGAAGGCGGCTACATCGTCACCCAGGGCGGCAACAAGGGCAACGCCACCGCCACCAACATCGAAGGCGTGTTCGCCGCCGGCGACGTGCAGGACCACATCTACCGCCAGGCCGTCACCAGCGCCGGCACCGGCTGCATGGCCGCGCTCGACGCCGAGCGCTACCTGGACGCGCTCGGCAAGGCCAAATGAACTGAGCATGAAGCGCAGCCGCAGCGCGCTCGCGCCCGCCTCGTTCGAGGCGCTGGCGCGCATGCGCCGCGTGCTGCGCGAGCAGTCGGCCCAGCCGGCCTCGCTTCACCAGGCCCCGCACAAGCCCAAGGCTCCGGCGGACGGCGCCATGCTGTTCCGCCGCGCCGTCGCCGACGCCGTTCCCCTGCCCCCCTCCGATCGCGCGAACCTTGCGCGTCCGCGCCCCAAGCCCGTCGCCCGGCAAAGGCAGGCCGACGAGCAGCAGGTCTTGGTCGATGCCCTGTCCGACCCGTGGGACTGGGAAACCGCCGTCTCCACCGGCGAGGAGCTGTTTTTCTCGCGCCCCGGCGTGCCCACCGCCGCGCTGAGAAAACTGCGGCGCGGCGGCTGGGTCATCCAGAGCGAACTCGACCTGCACGGCCACACCGGCGACGAAGCCCGGATCGCGCTGGCCGCCTTCCTCAACCGCTGCATGAAGGACGACCGGCGCTGCGTGCGCATCATCCACGGCAAGGGCCACGGCTCGAAGAACCGCCTGCCGGTTCTGAAGAACAAGGTGCGCCACTGGCTGATGCAGCGCGAAGACGTCCTCGCGTTCTGCCAGGCCCGCACCGTCGACGGCGGCGCCGGCGCCGTCATCGTGCTGCTGAAATCATCCACAAGATAAGGAAAACCACGCCATGAGCGAACCCGTCATCACCGATTTCGAACTGCCATCCGCCGGCAACATCATCTTCAAGCTGTCTGACCATCGCGGCAAGAACGTCGTCGTCTACTTCTATCCCAAGGACAACACTTCCGGCTGCACCCTCGAAGGCCAGGAATTCCGCGATCTATTCAAGGATTTCGCCAAGGCCAACACGATCGTCGTCGGCGTCTCGCGAGACAGCATCAAATCGCACGAAGGTTTCAAGGCCGCACAGGGCTTCCCGTTCGAACTGCTATCCGACAAGGATGAAACCGCGTGCGAACTGTTCGGCGTAATGAAGCTGAAAAACATGTACGGCAAGCAGGTGCGCGGCATCGAGCGCAGCACCTTCGTGTTCGACAAAACCGGGAAACTGGTGAAAAGCTGGCGCGGGCTGAAGGCGCCGGGGCATGCGGCGGAGGTGTTGGGGTTTGTGCAGGGGCTGTGAAGTTTGATCTACGTAGTTGAGAGCTTCACTGGGCCGCTGACCGTTGGCCGGGGGTAGCCCGGCCAACGGCACTCAACTAACTACACACTTCACTACTCGGCGGTGCTTCGCGCCAATTCCTCACTGGATTGCTTCGCTTCGCTCGCAATGACGGGCGAAGCTTCATGCGAAGCAAAAAATCGCTCCACCACCTCCAGCTTCCTCGTCCGCGTCATCGCCGGCAGCGCATTCAACAACAAGCGCCCATACGGCTTGTCCGCCAGCCGCGTATCGCAAATCATCAGCACCCCGCGATCAGTCTCGGTACGAATCAGCCGCCCCGCCCCCTGCTTCAGGCTGATCGCCGCGTGCGGCAGCTGGTAATCCATGAAGGGCTTGCCCCCGTTCTTCTCGGCCTGGGCGATGCGCGCGGCGACCACCGGGTCGTCGGGCGGCTGGAAGGGCAGCTTGTCGATGATGACGACCGACAGCACGTCGCCGGGCATGTCGACCCCTTCCCAGAAACTCTGGCTGCCCAGCAGCACGGCGTTGCCGGCTTTCTGAAAACGCGCGAGGAGTTCGTTCTTCGGCGCGTCGCCCTGTACCAATAACGGATAGTCCCAGCCGCGAAACTTGAACGCATCGGTCAGCAGGCCACGCGCTTTTTCCAACGCGCGCAGGCTGGTGAACAGGATGAAGGCGCGGCCACGGCTAACTTCCAGCACAGGCAGGGCAGCGTTGACGACAGCGTCGGTGAACTCGGGCGTATTGGGCGCGGGGAGATTCTGCGGGACGTAGAGCACACCCTGGCGCGGGTAGTCGAAGGGGCTGTCGACGCACAGGGTTTCCGCTTCCTCGATGCCCAGGCGCGTTTTCAGGTGGCTGAAGTCGCCGCCGACGGAGAGCGTGGCCGAGGTGAGAATCCACGCCTGCGCGCGCTCGGTGAGCTTGGCGCCGAACATGGCGCCGACCGAAAGGGGCGTGGCGTGCAGCAGCAGCGAGCTCATCGTGGTTTCGAGCCAGCGCACGCGCGGGTTCTCGGGATCGTCATCGCGCTGCCAGCTGGCCAGTGTCGCCTGCACCGCCTGCGCGCGCTCGAAGCAGTTTTTAAGGTCGGCGTCGCGCTCGGCCTGCGTTTCCAGCAGCTTCGCCGTTTCGTCCAGTGCCGCGCTCATGCTTTTCAGTGCATCCGGCCATTTGTCGTAGCGCGCGAGTTCGGCGATGGTCGCCTTGACCGGGTTCTGCGGAAACGCCAGACGCAGGTCGCGCGCGGCCTTGGACAAATCCTCCGCCGCGCGGCGCAGGGCGGGAAAGTCGCCCGCCTTCACCGCCGCCAGCCGCTTGGCGTCGCCGGCCAGATCAAGCAGCTGCGCGACGGACAGCGTTTCGCCGAAGAACTGCGCAGCGGTCTCCGCCAACTGGTGCGCCTCGTCGAGGATCACGGTGTTGCAGGCGGGCAGCAACTCGGCGACGCCCTCGTCCTTCAGCCACAGGTCGGCGAAGAACAGGTGATGATTGACGACCACGACCTCGGCATCGAGCGCAGCCTTGCGCGCGGCCATCACGAAGCAGTCCTTGAAGTGACTGCACTCGCTGCCGAGGCAGGTGTCGCGGCTGGAGACGGCGTAATGCCAGGCGGTGGCATCCTCGGGAATACCATCGGCTTCGGCGCGGTCGCCGCTGCTGCTGGTTTCGGCAAAGCGGGCGATTTTCGCCAGCCAGATCGGATCGTCGCGGTTCGCGAACCGGCCATCGCTTAAATTGCGCTGCAGGTGATGGTGGCAGACGTAGTTGGCGCGGCCTTTCAGCAGCGCCACCTTGACCGGAGACTTCAGCGCGCGCCGGGCGGCGGGGAGATCGCGGTGAAACAGCTGATCCTGCAGCGCCTTGGTGCCGGTGGAAATCACCACCTTGCCGCCCGACAGCAGGGCGGGGATCAGATAGGCAAGAGTCTTGCCGGTACCGGTGCCGGCCTCGGCCAGCAGCACGCTGTTGTCGGCGACCGCGCGCTCGACCGCCTCGGCCATGGCAAGCTGTTGCGGGCGCGAACGCCAACCCGGCAGCACCGTGGAACACGCGCCATCGGGTGAGAAGATATGTTTCAGGTCAGGCATGTTTGGACTGGATTTCGGCACCGAGTGTAACATCCGCCCCGGATCGAACCGGCCGCATTCGCTATAGTTGCACTGATATGTTGCCGTTAACCCGATAGACTCTGCCCAATCAGTCACTACATGCGCGCTTACCTGCTTTGCCTGCTGATATCGGTATTCCCGGCTGCCGCGCACGCTGAGGTCGTTCAGCAGCTGATGCGTCCCGGCATCCCCGCCAGCGCAGAGTATCTGGTCGGCGAGCGCAGTAAACCCGCCGTGCTGCTGTTGCACGGTTTCTTGCAGACGCGCGAATTTCCCACCGTGGCCACGCTGGCGCGCGGCCTGCACGACGCGGGCTATACGGTATTATCGCCCACGCTCAGCCTGAATATTCCCGACCGCAAGCAGAGCTTGGCGTGCGAAGCCGTGCACAAGCACAGCATGGATGACGATGTTGCCGAAATCAGCCGCTGGATAACCTGGCTGAAATCGCGCGGCCACTCGAACATCGTGCTGTTCGGGCACAGCTTTGGCAACATCCAGTTGTTGGCTTATCTTTCGTCCAAACCGGATGCGGCCGTCAAAGGCCATATCGGCGCTTCGCTGATCGAAACCCGGATCGGTTCGGTGGATCGATCAGCCCTGATCGTGCAGTTGGAGAACCGCGTCCTCAACAAGCAACGCGCTTTGGTCACCCAGACTCTGGCATTCTGCAGAAAATATCCCTCGACGCCTGAAGGTCTGCTGTCGTATGTCCGCTGGGACCAGGCACGGGTACTGGCTTCCCTGAAACAATCGCCGGTCGGCGCGCAACTCATCATGGGCGGTTCGGACGAGATGATGGGAGGTGGCTGGCTCAAGGCATTGCAGCATGTACAAGTGCCCCTGGTCATCGTGAAGGGCGCCAATCACTTCATGAGCGGCGAGCATGAATTCGATCTGCTGGAAAACGTTCTCAAGTACCTTGAAGCCATCAAGCTGACCCCGCCCCTATGAATTGGCCCACCAACATCCCCATCAAGCATATTGCGCTTGCCTTCATCACCGCCTTGCTGGTGCTGGTCAGCCTGATCGGAGGCTTTGCGGCCTATCAAACGCGTGCCGTCACGCGCAGCCTGGAACAGCATAACCAGAACGCGGCGCAGTCCGAGCTTGCCGCGGCCGTTGAGCGGCTGTTGAACCAGACCAAAGAGCAGGCCGTCAATCTGGCGCGCTGGGATGAAACCCGGCAACAACTGGTGCTTCCGGAGTACTACACGTACTGGCGGGACCAGCGGGTCTACGAAAGCGGCATGCTGAACCGCCGCCTTGCTCGGGCGGGGCTGTATAACCTGTCAGGCACGCTGCTCGACCCTGGAACGGCAAATAGTCCGATGCCTGCCAAACTGCAGGCCGACCCGTCGCCAAACGAGTCCACCACTTGGCTGACCAACGAGGCAGGGACAATGGCACTGTATTGCCGCGTTCCTGTTTATGGCGAGACTCAGCGACAAACCCTGCTCGGTTTCAGCCTGATCCGGATCGATTTCATGCCGGCCCTGCTGCGTCAGGAAATCCTCCATTTCACGGATGTATCCAGCGTCAAACTGGCACTCAAGCCAGGCGAAACGCTGGCCACGTCGGACCTGTTTTCGCGCCTGAATTTCAATGCCCAGCCCGACCCTAACCAGCGGCTGTTCCAGACCATCCTGTCGCGTACCCTGCTTGCGCTGTTTGTGCTGCTGGTCGCTGCGTCGCTGCTGGGCTTCGTGATCTACAACCGTCTGCTGATACGTCCGCTGGGGCAGCTGTCACAGGATATCGACGACATGCAGCACGGTCATTTCAGCCCCAAGCCCTCGCGTTCCCGCCCCATGCGAATCAGCGAGCTGGAAAACATCCGCCGTTCGCTGTACGAATACCAGCTGCAATTGCGTGTTCTGCACGGCTCGCTTGAAAACCAGAATCGTGAATTCCACTCGCAGGCGCGCCAGGATTCGCTCACGGGCTGCCACAACCGGCGCGCCTATGACGAAGACTGGGAAAATTTCCGCCAGGAAGTGAAAACGGCGCCGCAAGGCGTCGCCTTCCTGCTGTTCGACTGCGATCGCTTCAAGGCGATCAACGACACCTACGGCCACGCCAAAGGCGACCGCGTGCTGACCATCATTGCCGATGCGCTGGTAATGGCGCTGCGTGCCAATGATCGCCTGTATCGCCTGGGCGGCGATGAATTCGCCACCTTCCTGTCGCGCACCACCCCGGCCCAGGCCAAACAGATCGCGCAGCGCTGCCAGAGCCTGCTCGACGCGGCAAACTTCGGCGACCTGGGAATCAAGGAGCCCGTCGGCATCAGTATCGGCATTGCCTTCTGCCCCCCCGAAGAGCTTGAGCATATCGACGACCTGCCCAAGCAGGCCGACATCGCCATGTATACCGCCAAGCAGCCGGGGCGCAACCGCATCGCCCTCTATGGCGAGGATACCGAACGTGCGTCGCAGACGCTGGTGGCCAGCCGCGAGACCAGTGCGCTGTTCCAGGCCCTGTCCACGCCCGGCATGATCGAGCTGCATTACCAGCCCATTTTCAGTCTGCCGGAACACACGGTAGGGTATTACGAAGCCCTGGCGCGCATCCGCCACAACGGCGACCTCATCATGCCGGATGCATTCCTGCCGGTCATCGGCAGCCGCCGCCTGGAAACCCAGTTCGATCTGGCCGTGCTGCACCAGATCGATGCCGACCTGTCTTCAGGCCAGTTGCCGACAGGATGCGGCATCTCGATCAACCTGTCCGCACAGAGCCTGTCCAGCCCCGAAATCGCCTCGCACCTGCTGGAACTGTCGCGCCACAATGCGAACCATCCGCTGATGCTTGAAATCACGGAGACCTCGCTCATCACGCAGATCAACGCGGTGCACACCTACCTCGAATTGTTGCGCACCGTGAACTACCGCATTGCCATGGACGATTTCGGCACCGGCTATTCGCCGCTACGCTATCTCGTCGACTTGCCGGTGGATGTGGTCAAGTTCGACATCTCGCTGGTGAACAAGCTGGGGGAGGACAACCGCGCCGGCCGGGTGGTGGCCGATTTCGCCCGCCTGATGACGGACGTCGGCTATGCGCTGGTGGCCGAGGGCGTCGAAACCGAGACCGCGCTGCGCAAGGTAGAAAGCCTGGGCTTTGCCCACGTGCAAGGGTATTTGCTGGGCCGGCCGGTTCCGCTGGCGCAGCTGGCTGCCCCCGAAACGGTCGCAGCATACGCAATGCCGGATTGAACGATTCAGTGCTTGCCCGAACGCCAGATGGAGAAAATGATCCAGAGGCTGTTGAAGAAGGCGATCAGGAATCCCAGCAGTCCAAAAAATGGCAGTCCAAATAACTGGGGTCCGCCTTCCACCGTCATGATGATGCTGGAACCCACCACCAGCGAGGCGGTCAGGATGCCCATGGTCAGCCGGTTGCTCGCGCTGTCCAGCTGATGGCCAAAATGGTCGAGCCGCTTCAGGTCGAGATCGATCTTCATGCGACCCTGGCGAGCATCCCGCAGCAGGTGCCGCAGGTCGCGCGGCAGGTCGGCCACCACTTCCAGCGCCTCGCGCACGCTCCTGCGCCCGCGCGCAAGCAGCGCCCCCGGCGTGTAGCGCTGCTGGATGATGCGTTCCACGAACGGCGTCACATGGTCGATCATGTGGAACTCGGGGTCGAGTTGCTGCCCCAGCCCTTCCAGCGTGATCAGCGTCTTGAACAGCAGAATCAGGTCGGCGGGCAACAGCAGGTTGTTGTCGCGCATCATGGCGGTGATGTCGTTCAGCAGCGCGCCGATCTTCACATCCTTGAGCTGCAGGTTGTCGTAGCTTTGCAGCAGCTCCGTCACGTCGTAGGCCAGGCGGTCCTCATCGATCACCGAATCGCCGCTCCATTCGAGCAGCACCTGTAGCAGGGCCTGCTCGTCCTTGCGCGTCAGCGCATGCAGCAGATCGACGATCTGGTTGCGACGGGGATGGGTCAGCATCCCCACCATGCCGAAGTCGATCATGCCGATGCGGTTGTCGGGCAGGAACAGCACATTGCCGGGGTGGGGATCGGCATGAAAATAGCCGTGTTCAAGCACCATGCGCAACACCGTGTCGGCACCGCGTGCCGCCAGCAGCTTGGGATCGAGCCCGCTCGCGCGCAATTTTTCCGGGGACACCCCCGCCTTGCCGACGATTTCCTCCTGCACATTGACGCGGTCATTGGTGAATTCCCAGTACACCCGGGGAATTTTCACCAGCGGGTCGCCGGCAAAGTTGCGCGCGAACTGGTCGATATTGCGCGCCTCCTTGGCCAGGTCGAGTTCGCGATTCAGCGAGCGGCGGAACTGCGAAACGATATGCACCGGATCGTAACGCCGCGCATCCGGCATTTCGCTTTCCAGCAATTTCGCCACGTGTTCCAGAATGCGCAGATCGGCCCGGATCACGCCCTCGATCCCCGGGCGGCGCATCTTGACGACAACCGGCATGCCGTCCTTGAGGGTGGCGCGGTACACCTGCGCGATGGAGGCGGCCGCCAGCGGCACCGGCTCGAATTCGGCAAACACATCACTGGGTTCGCCCTTGATCGCTGCCACCAGGTCCGGATGCAGCAACTCGTACGACACCGCAGGCACTTGGCTGTGCAGTTTTTCGAATTCGGCTATCCAGTGCGGCGGGAACATGTCCACCCGCGTCGCCAGCAACTGGCCCAGCTTGACGAAGGTCGGGCCCAGTTCTTCCAGGGCACGACGGATGCGCACCGGTGCGTCGAGTTGGCCGATCTCACTGGTGCTGTGCCAGTGGAGCACTCGTCCGGTGCGCTCCAGTACGCCGCTGATGCCCAGGACGCGCACCAGATCGCCCCAGCCATAGCGAATCATCACCGAAGCGATTTCATGCAGTCGCGGCAGATCGCGCACGACCGAAATGGTTTCCCAGAGCATCGTTTGTTTTTGAAATCGGTAATGCCGAGAGTGTAGCCGCAAGCGGCGCGCCGGCAACGATTTCGCTACCGGCGGTATTTCAGGAACGCAAGCGGTCGCTCTGTCGTTTGAGCGATTCCGACAGCGCATCCAGGATGCCGCTTGCCACCTGGGACAGGCGCTCGGTAGCCGTGCTGGCCGTTTCGCTTAGTCCGGCCCGCCCCGCCTCGCTGCTGGTCTTCACGCCGCTGGCCAGTTGTTGCAGCGCCTCGCGGACCTGCTCGCCGGTGCGGGTGCCGCTGTTTTTCAGGTGCTCGCTCAGGGAATTGAGTTCTTCCTTCAGCTTGCCGCCGGACTGGCTGGCGGTCTGCTTCAGGGTGTCGACAATCTGCGTCTCGAGGTCGCGAAGTTGTTCCAGGCTGGCTTTCAGTTCGGTGTCCTTGAACGCCTTTCCCTGTGCCACGGCTTCCTGCAAAGTGTAGGAAGCCGCCTGTGCGGCACTGCCGACGGCATCATCCAGCCCGGCCACTGCCTGCTTGAGTCCGTCCTTGATTTCGCCGCCGCGCGAGGTCAGTCCACTGCCCACTCCGGAGGTGATTGCACCGACAATCTCGCGAATATCATTCAAGGCCATGCGGCGCTGGTGCAGCGCGCGCGCGGTCAGTTCGCGCACCCGCTCGCGCAGGTCAGGCGCGGACGCGGACGCTGCAGCCTCAGCCTCGTCCTGCAATTGCACAAGCTGCTGATTTTCAGGGATACTGTTTTCGCTTGAAGCAGGTGTTTGCGCGTCATTCATGGTGCAGTCCTCAGGGTCAAGATTCGCCACGTTTGGCCGTTTTCTGTTCTTAACTATAGATGCAGATCACTATTCGATGAAGCTCGTCCTGCTGCTGATCCTGTCCTTGCTGTCTTTGCAGCCCGCACATGCCACCCCATCCGACGACGTCTCCATGTATGCCGTCAGCCTGGTGGGCAGCCCGTATCGGCTGGGCGGCAACTCGCCCGAAACCGGACTCGATTGCAGCGGTTTTGTCGGCCACGTCTACAAACAGACCACCGGGATCCTGCTGCCACGCGATAGCCGCATGATCAGCGAGACCGCACAGCCGCTGGCCCAGACTGAACTCCAGCCAGGCGACCTGGTCTTTTTCAACACCCTCAACCGTGCGTATTCCCATGTCGGCATCTATCTGGGCGATGACCGTTTCGTGCACGCCTCGAGCAGCCGCAGCGGCGGCGTCATGGTCTCCAATCTCGCCGACCGTTACTGGCGGCAGCGTTTCGACGGCGCACGCCGCGTCATTTCACCCAGTCCGACCCAGCCGCTGGATGTCGCCGCCGAATAATTTGTTTGCCCCGTCGTTCTGGCGCAACCTGCTGCTGCCAGTTGCCCTGTGCGCAAGCCTGGTCCAGGCTGCAACCGATCTCACCTTCGAAAGCGCCGCGGACGTCAACGAAGGGAGCCTGCATTTCCTCCAGACGCCGCCCGCCAAGCCCATCCACCACCACCAGAACACGATACGCATCGATGCGGACAGCCTCGATACGGGCTGGGTCCACCTGTCGCAGTGCCATGACAATCTCGACGCGGTGCCGCGTGCGCAAATCACCTTCCGCGAGGGATTTGTGCGCGACCTCAAGGTGGACTCCTCCAGCCACATCGAAAGCGCCTGGATCGAAGGTGCCAGCGTTCAGCTGGTCAATGTCGAACCTGGTGCCAGGCTGTGCCTGTCGGTGCAAACCCGCGCCCTGCGCCACACCGGCAATGGTTACTTCAACCTGTACAGCGGCCCTTACATGCGCAAGTTTCTCGACGGCTACTACCCGATGCGGGTGACGCTGGAAATCGAATACCCACCGCAATTGCTGAAACTGATCGACATTTCCCCGTCCGAACAACCCGGGTTCAAACACCAGGAGTCTGCCGGCACCATCTGCCTGGATGCCGTGTTCGAGGGTGTGCTGCTGACCCTGATTCAGTTCGAGAAGCCGTGAAACTTCAGCCGGTTCGGCAATTCAATTTCTGCTATTGATAACGGTTATCATTTCCAGTACGATTGTGAACATCGTATTCCTATAGGAAGCCATGAAATGAGACCGACCCTCTCCCGACTGCTTGCCGCCCTGGCCCTCGCTGCCGCCGCCCTGCCCTCGCTGGCCGAGGAGGTCGTAGTGTATTCGGCGCGCAACGAACAGCTCATCAAGCCCTTGTTCGACGCCTATACCCGCGACACCGGGGTGCAGATCAAGTTCATCACCGACAAGGAAGGCCCGCTGATGGCGCGCCTGAAAGCCGAAGGCAAAAACACCCCGGCCGACATGCTGCTGACGGTGGACGCCGGCAACCTGTGGCAGGCGTCGGAAGAAGGCCTGCTGCGCCCGATCCAGTCGAAAACCCTGCAAGCCAACGTGCCGGCCCACCTGCGCGACCCCGACAACGAATGGTTCGGCCTGTCGGTGCGCGCCCGCACCATCGTGTACAACACCGGCAAGGTGAAGCCGGCCGACCTGTCGACCTATGAGGATCTGGCCAGCCCGAAATGGAAAGGCCGGCTGTGCCTGCGTACCTCGAAGAAGGTCTACAACCAGAGCCTGGTGGCGATGATGATCACCGAATATGGCGAAGGCAAAACCGAGGACATGGTGCGCGGCTGGGTCGAGAACCTGGCGACCTCGCCCTTCCCCGACGACACCAAGGCGATGGAAGCCGTGGCCGCGGGCCAATGCGACGTCACCCTCGTCAACACCTACTACTTCGGTCGCCTGATGGAAAAGCAGCCGAATCTGCCGCTGGCGATTTTCTGGCCCAACCAGAACCTGAAGAACAAGGCCGCCGGCGTGCACGTCAACGTCTCCGGCGCCGGCGTCACCCGCCACGCCAAGAATCCGGCCGGCGCGCAGAGGCTGATCGAATGGCTGTCCTCCGACAAGGCGCAGAACCTGTTCGCCGACGTCAACCTGGAGTACCCGGTCAACCCCAAGGTGGCGCCGGACAAGACCGTGGCGGCCTGGGGCAGCTTCAAGCAGAACCTGATCAACGTGAAAGAGGCTGGCAGCCTGCAGACCAAGGCCGTAAAATTGATGGATCGTGCCGGCTACAAATAATTGGTCATTAGTGATTCATCTTGTCTGATAACGTCGAAGTTCTGGCAAAAACGCCCGCTGCGGGCGTTTTTGTTTGGCCCCGCCCCAGCGGCTGGATGCTGTTCGCCCTCGCAATCGCCGCGCTGGTGCTGGTTCCGGTCGCGGTTACCTTCTCGTCATTCGCCCAGGTCGAGGGCGACATCCTCGCCCACCTGACCGAATTCGTGCTGCCCGAATTGGTGGGTAACACGCTTTGGCTGCTGCTGGGCGTGGGGCTCGGCGTCAGCGTGCTGGGCGTGTCGCTGGCCTGGCTCACGGCGATGTGCGAATTCCCCGGCCGCCGCGTGTTCGGCTGGGCGCTCTTGCTGCCGCTCGCCCTGCCCGCCTACGTCACCGCCTTCGTCGCAATTGGCCTCCTGGATTTCACCGGCCCCCTGCAAACCTGGCTGCGCGACGGCTGGGGCATCACCGGGCTGCCGGAAATCCGCTCGCGCGGCGGCGTCATCCTGGTGATGTCGCTGGCGCTCTATCCCTACGTCTACCTGATCGCCAAAAACGCCTTTTTGACCCAGGGCGCAATCGCGCTGGAAGCGGCGCAGTCGCTCGGGCTCTCCCGCACGCAAGGCTTCTTCCGGGTGGCGCTGCCGATGGCACGGCCGTGGATCGCCGCCGGCCTGATGCTGGCGCTGATGGAAACGCTGGCCGATTTCGGCACCATGGCGATCTTCAACTACGACACCTTCACCACCGCCATCTACAAGGCGTGGTACAGCCTGTTTTCGCTCGCCGCGGCGGCGCAGCTCGCCTCGATCCTGATCCTGTTCGTACTGGTCGCGGTGGTGTTCGAGCAGCGCTCGCGTACGAAGATGCGCTACAGCGCGGTGGGCCGCAGCGCGGCGTCGCGCCGCATCAAACTGTCGCCCGCGCTGGCCGCGCTCGCCTTCGTATACGCCGGAACCGTGCTGGCGATCGCCTTCCTCATTCCGGTCACCCAATTGGCGCTGTGGACGCGCGACGTCATCGCCGACGACCTCGACGCCCGCTACTGGGCATTTGCCTGGCATTCGGTGCTGCTCGCCGGCATCGGTGCGCTGATGGTGGTGACGGCCGCCCTGCTGCTGGCCTACGCCGGACGCCAGCGTCCGGGTCAGGCGATGATGTGGACGCAGCGCCTCGCTACCCTCGGCTACGCCTTCCCCGGTGCGGTGCTGGCGGTGGGCCTGTTCATCCCGGTGGCGGCGCTGGACAACTGGCTGATCGACATCGGCCGCGCCTGGTTCGGCTTCGCCGGCACCGAAATCCTCAAAGGCACCCTGCTGGTGATGCTGCTGGCTTATCTGGTGCGCTTTCTCGCGGTGGGCTTCGGCCCCATCGACAGCGGCCTGCACCGCATCACCCGCAACGTCGACGAAGCCGCACGCAACCTCGGCACCAGTGCCGCCGGCCTGTTGACCCGGGTGCACCTGCCGATGCTGCGCGCCAGCCTCTTGACCGCGGCGGCGCTGGCCTTTGTCGACATCATGAAGGAAATGCCGATTACCCTGATGACCCGCCCGTTCGGCTGGGACACGCTGGCGGTGCGGGTGTTCGAGATGACCTCGGAAGGCGAATGGGAGCGCGCCGCGCTGCCTTCTCTGGCCATCGTCATTGCCGGTATCATTCCCATCATTCTCCTGACCTGGCGTGGAGCACGCTCGCTTGACTAACCCCCTATGGCTGAATTGATCCTCGACTCGGTTTCGCAGTCGTACGCCCAACGGCAGATCATCGCCGACCTCACCTTCACCCTGCCGGAAGGCGCGATCGGCTGCCTGCTCGGTCCGTCTGGCTGCGGCAAGACCACCGCGCTGCGCTGCATTTCCGGCTTCGAGCCGATCCAGAGCGGCGAAATCCGCATCGGCGGCGAAGTCGTCAGCCGCCCCGGCTGGATGCTGCCCGCCGAAAAACGCCGTGTCGGCATGGTGTTCCAGGACTACGCGCTGTTTCCGCACCTGACGGTCGCGGACAACGTCGGCTTCGGCCTGCGCGGCGCATCCAAGGCAGCCAGGCAGACGCGCATCGACGAACTGCTGGACCTGGTCGGGCTGGCCGGCCACGCCGGCCAGTTCCCGCACCAGCTGTCCGGCGGCCAGCAGCAGCGGGTCGCGCTGGCCCGCGCGCTGGCACCGCGTCCGCGCCTGATCCTGATGGACGAGCCGTTCTCCAACCTCGACGTCGAGCTGCGCGAGCGCCTGTCGCTCGAGGTGCGCGACATTCTCAAGCGCGAGGCCACCACCGCGCTCATCGTCACCCACGACCAGCACGAGGCCTTTTCCATGGCCGACTGGGTCGGCGTGATGCACCAGGGCCGCATCCAGCAGTGGGACACGCCCTACAACCTGTATCACGAACCGGCCAACCGCTTCGTCGCCGACTTCGTCGGCCAGGGCGCGCTGGTCACCGGCGAGGTGATCAACGACCACCAGGTGGAAATCGAACTCGGCGTTCTGAACGGCCACATGCCGGTCGAGTGCGACGCCAGCGGCTGCGAGAAATGCGTGCGCAGCTGCCGCGTCGACGTGCTGCTGCGGCCGGACGACATCGTCCACGACGACGACAGCCTGCTCCTGGCCGAAGTCGAGAACAAGGCTTTCCGCGGCGCCGAATTCCTCTACACGCTGAGGCTGCCGAGCGGCCAGCGCGCCCTCTCGCTGGTGCCCTCGCACCACAACCACGCCATCGGCGAAAAAATCGGCATCAAGCTGGCGGTCGACCACGTCGTGGCATTCCGGCGCGAGTAACCGGGTCATCCATGCTGCCCTCTCCGCTACGCGGCCTGCTGTTCAATGTGGGGTTCGGCTTCGCCGCCGCCCTGACGCTGATGCTGGCGGTGATCGGGCTGGGGGTCACCCAGATGGCGAATCTCAATGCCGAGCTGGAATACGTGGTCTCGGTCAACAACGTCAAGACCCGGCTGGCCTCGCACATGCGCGACACCCTGCGCGACCGTGCGATGCTGATGCACAACATCGTGGTTTCGATCGACCCCTGGGAAAAGGACGCGCTGTTCCTGCAGTTCCAGGAATACGGCGAACGCTATTCCAAGGATCGGACCCAGCTGGTGGCCATGCTCAGCACGCCGGACGAGAAACGGCTGATGGACGAACTCGACGCCATCATCGTCACCAACCAGCCGGTCATGTTCAGCGTGGTCGAAGCGGCGCTCGACGAGAACAATTACGGTGCGTTGACGCTGCTGCAGGAGGAGGCGATCCCGCTGCAAAACCGTCTGGTCGCGGCACTCGACAACATGACCAACCTGCAGCGCGAGGCCAACGAAGTCGCGCTCGGCAAAACCTTCACCGCCTATCAGGCCAGCCGCAATCTGATGCTGGTGCTGGGCATCTTCGCCACCACGCTGGCCGTGCTGGTTGCCCTGCTGGTGGGCCGCCGCATGCTGACGCAGACGCGCCAGCTGGAAACCGAAAGGCAGAAATACCAGACCCTGTTCGAAACCAACTCGGACGCGGTCGTCATCCTCGACGACAAGGGGTTTACCGATTGCAACCCGGCGACGCTATCGCTGTTTGGCGTGGACTCGGTTGCCTCGTTCCTGCGCATTCCCATTTCGCAACTCGGCACGCAGGTACAGGCAAACGGCATGACGTCCTACGACCACGCCATGCTCGCCATCGAGCAGGCCAAGCAGCAGGGACATGCCGTGATGGAGTGGCAGGGACGCCGCCAGGATGGTACGGTTTTCGCGGCCGAGATCGCCATGCACGCGATGCAGCTGGAAGGCAAGCCGGTGATCCAGGCGATCATGCGCGACGTGACCGAACGCCGTGCCGCCGAAGCGGCCAAGGAGACGGCTCGCGAAGCCGCCCTGCAAATGGCGCACGCCAAATCGGAGTTCGTCGCCAACGTCAGCCATGAAATCCGCACCCCGATGCACGGCATCCTGGGCATGAGCGGGCTGCTGCTGAAAACGCCGCTCGACGGCCGCCAGCGCGAGTACGCCGCCACCCTGAAAAGCTCGGCGGAAAGCCTGCTCACCATCATCAACGACATCCTCGACTTCTCCAAAATCGAGGCCGGCAAACTGGCTATCGAACAGGTTGCCTTCTCGCCGGTCGCGCTGTTGCAAGGCGCGGTCGCGCTGTTCCAGGCACGTGCAATGGAGAAGAATCTGCAGCTGACGCTTGCGCTGCCCCCCGACCCGCCCGGTGCCCTGCTGGGCGACCCCACCCGGATCCGCCAGATCCTGCTCAACCTGATCGACAACGCCATCAAGTTCACCGACCGGGGCAAGGTCGAACTGCGCACAGCGTTCGAAGCGTCGAATGGCATGGTCCATTGCCGGTTCGGCGTGCAGGACAGCGGCATCGGCATCAGCGACTCGGCGCAGGCACGCCTGTTCCAGGCCTTTTCACAGGCCGACTCTTCCACCACGCGCCGTTACGGCGGCACCGGGCTGGGGCTTGCGGTCAGCAGCCAGCTGGCCGGACTGATGGGCGGCACACTCACGGTCGAGAGCGCCCCCGGCCAGGGCAGCCGTTTCACCCTGGCGCTGGATCTGCCGGCAACCTCCCTGCCGCTGGTCGAACTGCCGGCCCAGGCCAACATTCAGCTGCGCGGCCGCATCCTGGTGGTGGAAGACCACTTGGTGAACCAGAAGGTGCTGGCGCATCAACTGCGCGAGATGGGCCTGCAATACGAAGTGGCCGTCAACGGCACGCAGGCGCTGGACCTGCTGGCAACGGACGACTTCGACCTGGTGCTGATGGACTGGCAAATGCCGGAAATGGATGGACTGGCGGCCACCCGGAAGATCCGCCAGTTGCCGACCGATATCCGCCACATCCCCATCATTGCCCTGACCGCCAACGCCAACGCCGGCTTCCGCGAAGCCTGTCTCGCCGCTGGTGCCAACGATTACCTGAGCAAACCCTATTCCGAGGCTGCACTGGCGGCCCTGCTGAGACAATGGCTGCCGCAGGCCGGGGCGGCGGCGGCCGCCCGAGTCCCGCTGCTCAACCTGCCGGCCCTGTATGCGCGCTATCCCAACAATCCGGGGCTGGTGGCCGAACTGGAAGCGGTTTTTCTCAGCACCACCGCAGCCAGTCTGGCCGCGCTGAAACGTGCGATCGAGCAAGGCGAGGCCGAAGCCTGCTGCAAGGAGGCCCATGCCCTGAAGGGTGCCGCGGCCAGCGTGATGGCCACGATCATCCAGGACGGCGCCGCCCGCATCGAGGCGAGCGCGCAACAGGGGGATTTCGCCAGCGCCGCAGCCGAACTGGCAGCGCTGGAAAGCGTCTTCGGCGCCTGCGCCTGAACCTGCATTGACGCCCGCATTGCGGCGTGCGTAGGATGGGCGTCTCCCCGTCCAGGAGCACGCCATGATGCGCATCCTATCGTTCGCTCTCGCCTGGTTTTGCTGCCTGCCGGCATTCGCTGCCGATGCCCCCGTCCCGCCCGCGCAAGCCGCCACCGAGAGTTGGCTCGATGTCGAGCCCACCCCCTATGGCCCCATGCTGATCCAGCAGGGCCCGCCGCCGCCCTACCGCGATTACCAGATGAGCCGCGTGCTGACGCCGGAGGAAAGGAAACACTGGCGGGAAACGGCCATGCCGGCGATGGCCAGCCTGGCGCAGATGGATGCGCGCGAGGTGATGAACCGTTTCGCCGTCAAATTGAAGGCGAAACCCGGCGTCAGCTTCGACGAAGCCGTCGAATCGATGATGCTGCGCGCCAACCGGCTCAACCTGAAACTGGTCGGCAGCAACCTGATGTCGAAGGATTTTCAGTCCGTGCTCGGCGACACCGGCGCACCGCGGGTCGAGGTATACAGCTTCTGCGACATCGCGCTCGGCCGCGACCTGCTGAAGATCATTCCGGAAATGGTGGTATTCATGCCCTGCCGCATCGCGGTCATGGAAGACGCCGACAGGAACGTCTGGGTGCTGATGCTGGACTGGGATGTCACCGGGCTCGAACTCGCCGGCAAGCAGGCCGGCATGACGCCCGAACTGCGCCGCAGCTTCCTGGAAATCCGTCAAAAAATGGAAGACGTGATGCGCAGCAGCGCCAGCGGCGCGCTATAAACGCAGCGCCACAGCGCCCAAAAAACCTGAATGCCCGGCACCGCGACGGGATGGCACCATACGGGATTCAAACCCGTCGCACCCCGACCGCATGGCCCCGCTTTCCTCCCCGTTCATCTCGCCCGCCGCGCTGGAACAGCGCTTTGCCGATGGACTCGCCGCGATGCTGGAAAAGCATCGGGGCCTCGGCGTCTACATCCTCGTGCTGGCCAATGCCGCCTACGATGCGCGCCTGTGGGCACAGCTCGCGCCCGCATTGGCCACCCGCCATGCCGAACTTGCCGCCTTCATCACGGAATCGCTACGGCACGGCCAGGCAATCACCGAGCCCGACGACGACGTGATGGTGTTCCTCAAGTTGAACACGATTGGCTTCGACCACCTGGGGCTCATGGAAAGCCGCCGCGCCGGACCGTGGGAGGTGATGTTCAATCCCATCCGCGCGTTGCGACCGCCGCGCATCAGCGGGCAGACATTCGAAGGCCTGCTGCGCCCCTTCGATCCCAAGGGCTTTCATTTCAACAAGCCCTTCCTCGTGAAGGAGCTGCTATGGGAAGGCCATCTCGCCGGCAAGCCGGCGCGCCTGCTGTACAACAAATTTCCCTTCGCCCGCCTGCACGGTCTGCTGGTGCCCGAGCCCTTGCGTGAGCTGCCGCAAACCCTCACACCCGAACTGCATGGCTGGGCCTGGCACCTGTGCGCACACGTCGGCATGCGCGGCCTCTGCCTCGGCTACAACAGCCATGGCGCCGGCGCCTCGGTCAACCACATGCATTTCCAGAGCTTCGTGCAGGCGGATCCGCTGCCGGTGCAGGACCCGCGCTTTGCCCATAACGGCGGCCGCGCGCCCTATCCTCTGCCCTGCAAACGCTTTACCGAACCCGCCGACGTCTGGCTCGAACTCGACCGCCTGCACGAGCAGAACACCCCCTACAACCTCATCTACAGCAGGAACTGCCTGCACCTCATCGCCCGGGTGCCGCAGGGCAGCGGCAAGCTGAACGCGCAGAGCCACGGCTACGGCTGGAGCGAGATGGCCGGCGCCATCACCCTGTTCAGCCGGGATGCGTTTGAAGGTTTGAGTGCGGGGGAGTTTGAAACGGAACTGGCGAGTTTCACGACGTGAACCGGTTGATGCCGGCTTCGCGGGTAGGATCAAGTTTTTGGGGACGTGCGGATTTTCTCAGAAGCAATTCGACCTGGCTCCCTTGATTCTGCTATCTACCTGCGCTGCGTGCGCGTTCAAGTAGAATTCCCCCATGTTCTACCTAGACCTTTTTTCCGCCCTCAACCGCCGTGTCGATTATGTGTTGATCGGCGGTCTGGCGATTTCGCTGCATGGCATCGAGCGGGCGACGATGGATATCGACGTGACGGTGGCCATGACGCCCGACAATCTATCTTCGCTGGTGGAAATGGCGCGCGAACTGGGCATGACGCCGGTACTGCCGGTTCCGCTGGACACTTTGTCCGATCTCGACCAATTGGCGCAGTGGCACCGTGAACGCAATCTGGAAGCCTTTGCACTGCGCGCACCCGGCCTGTCTGGCGTGACGCTGGATGTGTTGCTCTATCCGCCGGTTGATTACGCACAAATGCGTAGCCGCGCAGTCACTTTTCAGGCGGGCGATGTGCCCGTAGTGGTCGCATCCATTGACGACATGATTGCGCTGAAGAAGGCCGTCGGCCGCCCGATCGACCTTGCGGACATCGAGCATCTCAAGCGCCTCAAGGAATCCTGAGCATGCCTTTTGACCGCGGCAACCGTACCTACTATGTCAGCGATGATCGCCTGCGAGCATTTCGCGCGCTATCGGCCGAGGAAAAACTGCGTTGGGTGGAGGAACTGGCTGCTTTCCTGCGGCTGGCCCAGCCTGTCGAAAGCACTGCAACCCCCGAAGCCAAGAAGCCGAGCCAGACTACCTAGACTCGCAATCTGCTTAAGTTGAATTGCGATTTTGAGATGGGGAGAAGTTGTCCAGATAAGGGTAGCGTCCCCTTTATCGATTGCCCTTTCGATTCCTTAACCCCAAACGCGTCACTAATACAGCCCGTCTGACCGGTAATACTTGCTGAATGTGGTGTCATTGATGGGAACGACCTTCCCTGCGCCGTTTTTCATCATGAGGTACTTTCTTGCCCCTGGCGTCAGTTGAAATTCCTTGCAATCCTTGAAGGAGCCGATTGAACAGCGCTGCCAGATAGCCTCGCCTGCTGCATATTGATAAAAATTACCCCTCACATTCGTGTTTAAATTTATTAGCGTAGCTTAGCTTGAAAGGGGTAGCGCAATAACATCACGTAGTCCCGGTTTCGCGATGAGTTGACCGGATTAAAAATGAAAGGATCAAGCGCATCGAGTTTCAGGCTTTTAAAGCTTTCGATTTTGAATTCCCTGGTTTTCTGGTCAAACACCAGAACGTCTGCCCTCTTCATCGCGTTAAAACTTGTCTCCTTGCCGTTTAGGTGGTCTGTGACTTTTGTTACGGAACTGGCATACAGGACCCGAAAATCTTTCGTCAGCCTTGGCGAGTCAAGTCTTTGGGGATCTGTGTGGTCGTATATGCCTGTGCTGTCCGACGCAGGACCGAATAACAGGCTTAACTTGGGTTCATAGGTTTTGCTGTTCAATACAAGCAGGCTTGCGTCCGATTTCATGTATATCCTGTCCAGAATTTTGGACATGAAGGGATATGAGCCTTCTGATGGGTAAAAGCCAAAACCCCTGCCAAATTGATTGAACTTCTTTTTTACTTTGAGCGTATTGATGTCCCATAGGGTCAAGTCAACAGATACACCAACAGCTTCATTGACGAACCTATCCAGTACCAGCAGGTCATCGTCATTGATTATGACAGTGGGCCTAATCTGACCACCCTTCTCGGATTTGTTCAGCAATTGGCCAGAACGGGTGTCGAACACGTAGATCCAGCGACGATATACAACAATCAGTTTTTTCTCGTCATCTGTTAGCAGTACATGGCATCCACTTTCCTTGGTGAGCTCCCGGTCGATTGCAACGGATCCAAGCTTTTTAAACGGGCTGATCTGGTATTGCGTCAGCATCCCCTCGTGCACCGTATGGAAACGATCCCCATTGGGTGACAGATACGCACCGAAGCAGTCGTTTACCCTGGTTTCCATCGGTTGGGGTATTCCGATTTCCTGGCCATCTTCAGCATTTGCAAATGCATTGAGCGGAAGCACCACAAACAGAAGCGCTGCCAGAACAACAATGGAAGTCCCAGGAAAACCCGGATAGCTCAGACCACGGTTTTTTCTATTCATTGAACCCCCCCTGTTTTCCAGTTCTCGTCAATCAATCGAGACTGGCAGCTGTTCCCCTCACCCCAAAACGATCACCTGCCCCTGCAGCAAAGCCTCCACGCCCCAGCCGGGCGCGGCCGCGCGCAGCTCGTTCATGATCGCCGCTTCGTTGCCCGGCTTCAGATGCGTGATCCACACCTCGGGCTGCACGGTCAGGCTCTGCAACTCCGCTGCCAGCGAATCGGGCCAGTGATGCTTCGATGCCTTGGCAATGTCGACCAGTGCATTTTCGAACGAGGTTTCGATAATGAGGTGGCGCAGGTCGGGGATGGCGTTGAGCGCGGCGACGAAGGCGTCGCTGTGGGTGGTGTCGCCGCTGAAGACGAGGCTGCCCGCTGCGGTGGCCAGATGGATGCCGCACGCCGGCACGACGTGGTTGACCGGCAACGGCCTGAACGTGCGCCCCTTGAGCGTGAACGCCTCGCCGAGACCTAAAGGCGCAAAGCGCAGCCACGGCGCCTCCGCGCTCGGGATCTTCCGAAAGTCCGGCCACAGGTGCCAGTTGAACAGGTGATCTGACAACACGTCCAGCACTTCGGGCAGCGCGTGCACCGTCAGCGGGGCGCTGCGCAGGTCGCCGACGCTGTCGAGCATCAGCGGCAGGCCCAGCACGTGGTCGAGATGGGCATGGGTGATGAACACGTGGTCGATCTTCAGCAGTTGTTCAAAGTCGAGCGTGGTGATGCCGCTGCCGGCGTCGATCAGCACGTCGTCGTCGACCAGCAGGCTGGTGGTGTGTCGTCCGCTGCCGATGCCGCCGCTGCAGCCTAGTACGGTGAGTTTCATCGTTATTTTGTCGTGTAGACGAACACGCCGTCCCAGTCTGCGGGCGGCGGTGATTCGCGGAAATGCGCGATGCGCTCAAGGTAGATATCGTACAACGCACTCGGCGCACGGGCATTGATCGCACGCAGGGCAGCCTCGGCGGCGTCCCAGTCCTGCGCCTGATAGCGTGCGTAGGCCGCCTCGAATTCGGCCGCATCCTTCCGTACAGCTTCGGACAAGCCATCTTTCGGCCCGAGCGGTTCGTAGATCGCAACCGGCGTTTCCTTGCCCTTCACCCGCACGTCGTCAACCTTCATGAAGGCGTGCACGGGGTCGGCTTCGACCGTGGTCTGGGTGGCGAGAATGCCGACGCCATACTGTTTGGTGATGCCCTCGAGGCGCGAGCCGAGGTTCACCGCGTCGCCCATCACGGTGTACGACATGCGGAATTCCGAGCCCATGTTGCCAACGCTCATGCGCCCGGTGTTGACGCCGATGCCAATTTTCACCTCGGGCCAGCCGCGCGCGGCGAACTCCGCATTCAATTGCGGCAATGCGGCCTGCATGTCGAGCGCGGTCTGCACCGCGCGGGTGGCGTGGTCGTTCAAGTCGACTGGCGCGTTCCAGAACGCCATGATGGCGTCGCCTATGTACTTGTCGATGGTGCCTTGGTGCTGCTGGATGATGCGCGTCATGGTCGATAGATAGGCGTTCAGCACTTCGGAAAGTTCGGTCGGGGGCAGTTTTTCGGAAAAATTGGTGAAGCCGCGGATGTCGGAAAACAGCACCGTCATGTCGCGCGACTGGCCTTCCATCGTGTAGTGCGCCGGGTCCTGGCTCATCTCGGCGGCGAGTTCGGGCGGCACGTACTGGCCGAAGAGCTTGGTGATCTGGCGCTTGCTGCGTGTTGCGGCAAAGAAGCCGTAGGCGGTGTTGAGCGCATACAGGCCGAACAGCGCCAGCATCGGCGCTGCCATCGGCACCACCAGGAAGCGCGACCATGCCGCGCCGTAGGCCGCCAGCAGCAACGCCAGCAGGACAACGGTAGCCGCCAGCCCGATGGTCGGTCCGAAGCGCAGCAGCAGTGCCGTCAGCAAGGCGCCCAGCAGCAGCACGGCGATGAGCCGCGCGTCGTCAGCCCAGGGCGGCGTGGTGCGGATGGTGCCGTCGAGCATGCCGGCAATCAAATGGGCGTGGATCTCGACCCCTGGGAAGGCATTGGAAAACGGCGTCACGCGCAGGTCGGCCAGGCCCGGTGCGGTCGATCCCAGCAGCACGATGCGGTTTTCCAGCTGGTCCAGCGGCGCCTTGCCCGCCAGCACGTCGGCCGCCGAAATGTAGGGAAACGGCGCGCCGGCGCGATACGGCACATGCACCCCGCCGTCCGCGCTCAAGGGCATGCGGATGCCGCCCACTTCCAGCCACGGCGACACATACTGCCGCCCGAGCACCGACTGCCGGTCGACGCCGGCAAGCACGGGGTCGCCGCCGAACGCCACCTGCAGCGTGGACACCGACAGGGAGACGTAATAGCCCTCGCCGAACGGCTGGACCAGGCCCATGCGGCGCGCCGTGCCATCGTCGTCGGCGCGCATGTTGAAAAATCCGGCGCCGGGCGCGGCTTGCTGGAACGCGGCCAGGTTGGCGCCGTAGCCGACCGGCGGCGTACCGGGCGCGAGCGGCTGGAACACCGACAGTGGTAGCGACGGCGCCGGCAGCATGCCGGTGCGGGCGTCGCCATAGCCTTCCGGAATGAAGTAGTAGCCCAGCGAAACCGGACGATCGGCCAGCGCCCGGGCGAAGCGCGCGTCGTAATCGAGCTGCGGCGCAAGCTGTTTGAGCACCGCCTGAAATTCGCGGCTGCCCGCCAGGTCACGTTGCGCCAACTCACGCAGGGTGTCGAGACCCGAACTCGTGTCCGACTCGGCAAATACTACGTCGAAGCCGACCGCCGCGACGCCATAGCGATCGAACAGCCGCTCAACCAGCGCGGTCATGGTGTCGCGACCCCACGGCCAGCGGCCGACGCTTTTCAGGCTGGCCTCGTCGATATCGAGGATGGCCACGCGGTCGTCGAAACCCGCCGGCGCGGTGCGCTTCAGCCAGGCGTCGTACAGCCAGGCCTCGGCGCGCTGCATGGGGGGAATGTGAACAAGCCCCGCCACATGCGCCGCGATCAGCAGGACGAACAGCGCAGACAGCCCGGCCTGCGTCAGCCGGGACGAAAGGCGGCTCACCGGATGCGGTAGAAACGCTTGGCGAGATCCTTGCCGCTGACGGCATCGAGGCGTCCATCCACCGCCTCGCCCAGTGCCGCCAGACGGTCAGCTGGGTGCGGGTGGGTTTTGTAGAGCAGGCTGGTGCGGCTGTCCCTGGCGGGCAAGGCCGCCATGTCCTGCAACACGCCGGGCAGCCCCCAGGGGTCGTAGCCGGCCCGCGCGGCATACACGATGCCGATGCGGTCGGCCTCGAATTCGGCATTCTTGTCGAGTCCGCGCGCCATGATTTCCGCACCGTTGCCGATCAGGTTCTGCACCGCCGGATCGCTGCCCTGCACCTTGCTGCCGACAGCCTCCCCCAGCGCACCGATCAGGCTGGACTGTTTAAGCAGTTTGAGGTGATGCTTCTGGCTGACGTGGGCGATTTCATGCGCCAGTACGCCCGCGAGCTCGGCCTCGTTGTTGAGCCGGCGATACAGGCCTTTGGTCAGGAAGATGTAGCCGCCTGGCGCGGCAAAGGCGTTGATGTCCTCGGTGTCGAGCACGCCGAAACGCCAGCTGACGTCCTTGCGCCCGCTGTGCTGCGCGACCCAGTTGCCGACCAGATTGACGTAGTTCTGCAGCTTGTCGTCGCGCACCAGTTGTACCGCGCCCAGCAAATCACCTGCAATCTGCTTGCCGATGCGGTTTTCCTCTTCGACCGAGTAATCGCCGAACAGCGCGAAGCCGAGCTTGCGGGCGTCGATTTTCTGCTTCTCCGGGGACGGCGGGGACGCGGCGCTTTGTGCCGGCGCAGGGGCTTGCGCCGGTGCCGGTTGGGTTTTCTTGTCCTTGTTCAGTTCCTGGTTGATGCGCTCCTCGAGCAGCTTGCCGAAGTCGATTCCGGCGGCTGCCGCGCTGAAAGCCAGCAGCGAAACAGCGACGACGATCCGTTTGATGTTCATCAGTTGCTCTCCCATGACGAGGATGACTCTGCAGGCTTGGGCTCGGGCAAGGCCGGCACCTTGACTGCGGCGAGACCGGCCTGGCCGGCAAAGCTTCGGGCCTGGGCGGGCGACACGCTCATGGCCTGCAGCCGCGCCAGTTCGCCGGCGTTGAACTGGGCCTTTTTCAGGTCTTCCTCGTTCAGGCCGCGCAGGCCGGCCACCGCCACCACGCGGCTGGGGTCGGACTGGGTGGTGGCTGCGCCGACCACGTCGCCGATTCCCGCGCCGCCCAGTCCGCCCGCCCCCGCGCGCACCGAAAGCAGCCGGATCCAGCCGGTGGACTTGCCGGCCGTCACCCGCAGCCAGCCGCCCTGCTTGGCGAGGATGTCGACGCTGGCGCCCTTGGCGACGGTGGCCGTCACCTTGGCGCCGGAACTCGGCTGGCTATAGAGCTTTTCATTGCGCAACACCGTGCCGGGGGCGGCCCAGGCCGAGGCAGATGCGGCGCACAGCAGCAGCACGGCTGCCGGAATCAGGAATGGCTTCATCGTGTGTCTTCTCCGTATGACTGCAAAACTGTATGGCCTGCCCTTCAATGGCGCAAGCGCCATCGAAGGCGTTAAGATGCCGCGATGAATTTTCTTGCGGCTTCCATCGAATCGCTCGGCGCCAAGGTCGTCGGCTGGTTCACCGTGGCTTACGGCATGTTCGCCTTCCTGGCCCGGGCCGGCATGCTGCTGCTGGATCGCACCACCTGGAACCGCGCCACCTTCGACGTGGTGATCAAGCAGGTCTACTTTACCGCGGTGCAGATCCTGCATGTTTTCCTCGCCTACGCCCTGGTCATTTCCTGGCTCATCATCACCATTATCCTGTCCACCGCGCGCGATTTCGGCCTCACCGAATTCGCCAGCGAAATGACCATCCGCGTGCTGGTGCTCGAACTGCTGCCCTTCCTCACCGCGCTGTTCATCGCCTTGCGCTCCGGCAGCGCGATCAACACCGAAGTCGCGCTGATGCAGGTCAACAACGAATTGGATGCACTGGCGCATTGCAAGGTTCCACCGATGCAGTTCGAGTTCCTGCCGCGGCTGATCGGCGGCGTGATCTCGGTCATCACGCTGGCCGGGCTGGCCGGATTGATCGCGCTGCTGCAAGGCTATCTTTCCATCTATGGCATGAGCACGGCAGGCTTTGAGCCGTATACCCAGACCATTGCAAAAATCTTTGACTTCAAGATCATGGCCGGGCTCATCGTTAAATGCGCGCTGTTCGGGCTGGCAGTCACCCTGATCCCGGTCACCGCCGGGCTCGAAACACCGAAAAAGCTCTTCATGGTTCCGGTCTCCGTGCTGCGCGGCATGATGCGGGTGTTCTTTGCGATTGTGGCGATCGAGGTGGTGTCATTAGCGCTCAAATACATCTGACCTGGTTTGCCGACCGCGAGGCGCTGCTGGCCGCGGTCACGGCCCTGCCCGACGACGTGGCGCGCGTTGCGCTCGATCTGCCGCTCAGGGCCAACCTGTCGGCGCTCGACAATATCGCGCTGATTCCGTTGTACCAGCGCCATTTCGGCGCCGCCGAATCGACCCGTCAGGCGCAAGCCATGCTGGATCAACTGGGACATGCCGACATCGCCCTGCTGCGCGACCCCGACATGACGCCGGCGCAGCGTTTCGTGACCAAGCTGGCGCGCGCGATCATCCTCAAGCGCCCCCGTTTGGTGATCGACCGCCCCGGCGCCATGCTTTACGATGTGCCCTATCCGGCCTTCATCCGGCAACTGGCAGCACGGGCAGAGATGACAGGCACCTGGGAAATTTTCGATTTCAGCTGGAACCAGGCACTCTATCAAGAATGAACAAACTGCATTTCAAGGTCGGGCTGTTTACTGCCGCGTCGCTGCTGCTGGCCGGAATCTTCATTGTCTATTTGCTGCATGCGCGCGGCTTCTTTGAAAAGACCTTTCATTTGCAACTGGCCGCAGCGAGTGCCGACGGCGTCGCACCAGGCGTTCCGGTGGTGTTTTCAGGCATCGAAATCGGCCGCGTCACCACGCTTGGGCTGAACGACAGCGGCGGCATCATCATTCACACCGAATTCCTCGAACGCAATGCGAAATGGCTGAAGGAAAACAGCACCTTCACCCTCGACAAACCCATTGTCGGCGGCGCCAAGATCCGCGTCGACTCGCCCGACCTCGATGCCCCGGCACTGCCCGACAATTCCACCATGCTGCTGCTCACCTCCGACATCAGCAAGGAAATACCGGCACTGGTCGAACGGGTGAAAGCCATTCTTGAGAACGTCGAGCACCTGACCCGCAAGGACGGCGAAATCAACGCCACCCTGGCCAACGTCAAGACCGTGACCGGGCGCATGACCGGCGAATACGGCGTGCTCGAAGGCGTGCTCGGCAGCCCGGAAAAAGCCCGCGCGGTGACCGATTCGCTGGATAAAACCCGTGCCCTTATCACCAAGCTCGACGGCCTGGCGCTGAAGATGGACGGCATGGCCGCCAAGACCGACCAGTGGCTGTTCGCGCAGGATGGCATGGCCGAGCAGACGAAGGCTTCGCTGGCGCAGGTGCGGCTGATGCTGAACGACGCGCAGTCCAGCCTGAAGAAAGCCGACGCCCTGATGGCCAACGCGGTGGAGATTTCCGCCGACGTCAAGGAAGGCACCCAGGACATCGCCAGGCTGCGCGCCGAGATCGACGATGCGGTGCGCAAGGCCAACGCGCTGGTCAACGAGATCAACAAGAAATGGCCGTTCGCGCGCGATCCCGAGGTGAAGCTGCCATGAAAATCCTGCTCGCCCTTGCCGGCCTGGCCATGCTCACCGCCTGCGGCAGCGGCGGCCCGCCGCCGCCCGACTGGAAATCCGATTCAGCCGATCTGATCGAGCGTTATCAGAAACATGCCCTGCTGGGCGAGAACAGCTTGGCCGAGCGCTATTTCCAGCAGGCCGTCGCCGCCACCGGCGGCGCCGGCCGGGTCGCCGAAACAGCGCGCCTGTGGCTGGTGCGCTGCGCCACTCGCCGCGCCATGCTGATCGACGACGCCTGTGCCGACTATGCCGAGCTGGCCAGCGTTGCGCCGAATGCAGCGGATCAGGCCTACTACCAGTTCATCACCCTGCGTTGGGATGGCCTCGATGTCGGCCAACTCCCTGTCCAGCACCGCGATCTGGTACGCGCGTCGGCCGGCAAGCGGCATACCGTGGTCGGAAAAATAGTCGATCCGCTGGCGCGCCTGCTCGACGCCAGCCTGCTGGTGATGCGACAGGAAGCCGACCCCACCACGCTGGAGTTGGCCGTCGAAACCGCCTCGGAACGGGGCTGGCGCCAGCCCCTGCTGACCTATCTGAAACTGCAGCAGGGACAGGCCGCAGCCCAGGGCAATCTCCCCGAACAGGCTCGGCTCGCCCGGCGCATCCAACTGGTGGAACAAAGCCTTCTGCCACCCCCTAAATAAACGCAAAGCCTCGTCCGCAGGCCCCTGCCAGCACGGTTTCCCGGAAACCGGCTGCGCATTGACAAGCCCACAGCACACGATTATCGTGCAGCGTCCTATAAAGTAGTATTTGCATACCAACAAGCTGTAACCCGATATCCAACCAAGAGGAGGTGCTTATGAAATACACGACCATCGCGCTGGCTGCCCTGGCAGTTTTCTCATCCACGGCGCACGCAGCACCCGCCATGATGTCCGCGGAGTGGACGGCGCAGGCGTGCGACGCCTGGAACAAGGATGCCACCCTGACCGGCGGCCTCGGTGAAAGCTGGATCAAGAACGACAAGGGCCGCGGCTACAAGATCATTCACCTGTATCGCACCGAATGCGGCGAAGAAACCCAGACCGAACTGAAGATCATGGACCGGGATGGCAAGGCCATCTGTGTCTATGGCGGCGCCGTCCAGAACGCCAAGATGGATCACGCGGTCGACTACACCATGCACGCAACGACCGAGCGCTGGGATGAAATGGGTGCCGGCGAATACGGTCCGATGCGGGCGATGATGTTTGGCCGCCTCAGGTTCACGGGTCCCAAAATGGAAGCCATGGGCGTGATGGGGCCGTTCGAGGCCTTCCTGCGTCTGCCGGGCAAGATTCCCGGCGACAAGGCCTGCCCCGCCAAGTAAGCGGCTGAGCCACAAAAAAGCCGGGAGCATTCCCCAATGCCAGTCAGTTAAGGCATTGACACCTGAAGCGGGTTGATAGAAACAGGCTCATGTTTTCCACATGAGCCTGTTTTTTTGTGTCCCTGCAAAGTTCCCTGCAACAAACCATCCCTCTCAC
>Ga0299912_10000454_pt1 | contig 35433 bp, 25 predicted proteins | sample RVTome_2_FD_207667 | JGI IMG/M metagenome (GOLD analysis project Ga0299912, IMG submission 207667) | Soil microbial communities from uranium-contaminated site in the Upper Colorado River Basin, Wyoming, United States - RVT95D214 (version 2) ... | reverse complement strand
CCCGAAGAGATCAGTTTTCATGCTTCGACCTCACAGGCCCTCCTCAACCTGGCCCTTTCGATGCGGGGGCTCATCCGGGGAAAGAACAACCTGATCGTCACCGACCTCGACCATATGGCCAATGTCTCACCCTGGGAATCCATCGGGGGAAAATGGTGGGGCGGTGAGGTCAGAAGGGCTCGGCTCAAGGACAACTGTTGTCTCGACGTGGATCATCTATTGTCATTGGTTGACAGGCAAACGAGCGTCGTGGCCCTCACCCTAGCCTCCAACAGCATCGGCACGGTCGTGCCTCTACAAGTACTTGTCCCGGAGGTCAGGAGGAAATCGCCCTCGTGTCTGGTCGTGGTGGATGCCGTCCACCATGCCCTGCACGGGCCCATCGATGTCCGCGCTCTGGACTGCGACATCCTGGCTTTATCCGGTTACAAAGTCTTCGGACCGATGCTCGGGGTCCTCTGGGGAAAGAAGGCTTTGCTCGACCGGCTGATCCCCTTCCGTGTAGAGACCAACAGGAACGAGACGCCCTTTAAGTTTGAGCAGGGGACTCTGAGCAACCCGGCCCTCGCCTCACTGGGAGCCGCTCTCAAGTACCTGCTCTGGCTGGCCGACGAAATCGAACCGGAAGCCTCGCCGGAAAACCGTCCAGCCAAGTTCAAGAGGGCCATGACCGCGATCGCCGCTTATGAAAGAGAGATATCCCGGACTGTCCTGGAGGGTTTTTCCGGGTTCGATCTGGCGAAATGGACATGCTATGGCCTTGTGAACGCGGCCGACTGCGGCCGCCGGGATCCGACGTTCGCCTTCGAGATCGCCGGACAGAGTGCCCGGGAGGTCAAGAAATTTCTCTGGGACAAAGCGGGAATCCAGGTGGCTGACGGCAGCCACTACTCGGCCGTCTTTTACCGACACTTAAAAAAGGACAGCGTCTGCCGAGCGAGCTTCGCCCACTACATCAGCCTTGAGGAAGCAAAGATTTTCCTTGAGGCTTTGGAAGACCTGCTGCGCTGAACTGAACCGACGGATGTACATCGCGGCAGACGTTCGAGACGACTGCGCTACGCTGGAAAAAGAGGAAAGGAGGGATTCATGAAAAACCGGCTGATCACAGGTTTGGCTCTTGGCCTGTTAGCCATGTCATTCCTGTCCCTAAGCGGCCAGGAGAAGAAAACAAATAGGCTTCTGGGCATCGAAACGTTCATGGACATGGAGTCGGTGGGAAGCCCGGCCATATCTCCCGACGGCCAGAACATCATCTTTACTCGCACCTGGGTGGACAAGCCTAACGACCGCTCAAACTCCAGCCTCTGGATGACGGACTTCGAGGGGAAGCGCGTCCGTGAACTCACCTCCGGCAATTGGCGCGACTCTTCGCCCGCCTGGTCGCCGGACGGCAGGAAGGTCGCCTTTATCTCCGACCGGGACGGCACCTCCCAGATCCAGGTGATGTGGCTGGACACCCATGAAGTCGCGCAGCTGACCCATGTCGATAATTCTCCCCAGAGTCTGGCCTGGTCCCCTGACGGCAAGAGCCTGGCGTTTACGATGTTCATCGCCGACGAAAAGCCCGTCCTGAAGGTTGAGCTCCCACCCCGGCCAAAAGGCGCCAAGTGGGCCGATCCGGCCGTCATCATCGACCGATTGTCCTGGAGGAGCGACGGCCGCGGGCCCCTGCCCAAAGGATATTCCCATATCTTTGTCATCGACGCCGAGCTCGGCGGAACACCGCGGCAGGTGACATCCGGCGATTACTCTCATGGCGATCCGGAGTGGTCGGCCGACGGTCAGAGGATCTTTTTTTCTGGAATCCGCAAGCCGGACGCCGAATATCAGGAGAACGATTCGGAGGTCTATGGTGTTTACCTCAAGACGCTCGAAATCAAGGCCCTGACAGATAGAAAGGGACCCGACCACAGTCCCGCCGCCTCCCCGGATGGCCGCTGGATCGCCTACGCCGGTTATGACGACAAGGACTTCACCAGCCATCTCGATGACCTCTATCTCATGGACGCAACTGGCGGCAACAAGAAGCTCCTCGCTGGCCGGCTCCCGAGTTCTCCCTCCGGCATCATCTGGGCGGCGGACGGCTCCGGACTCTATTATTTGATGGCCGAAAGAGGGGAGTCGAACGTGTATTTCGCCTCAGTCGAAGGGAAGCTCAAGAAGATAACCTCCGGCGTTCAGTACCTGGCCGGGCTCTCCATCTCCAAGACCAGTCGGGCGGCCGCCGTCGTCTCGACGTTCTATCAGCCCGGAGCCATAGCCGCCTTCACCGTGCTGAAGCCGGACGAGCTCAATAAGATAGTGGATGTCAACACCGATCTGCTCAGCGGCACAAAGCTGGGAGAGGTCGAGGAGATCTGGTACAAGTCCTCCGATGGATGGGACGTCCAGGGCTGGCTGATCCAGCCGGCCGAGTTCGACCCGGCCAAGAAATACCCGCTGCTGCTCTGGATCCATGGCGGCCCCTGGGCGATGTATAACGTCGCCTTCAACTGGGAGTGGCAGAACTTCGCCGCCAACGGGTATGCGGTCCTCTACACGAACCCGCGGGGGAGCACGGGCTACGGCCAGGACTTCGTCAACGGCATTCAATACTCCTATCCAGGCAAGGACTACGACGACCTGATGGCGGGGGTTGATACGGCCGTAGCCAAAGGGTTCATCGATAAAGACAATCTTTTTGTCTGCGGCGGAAGCGGGGGAGGAGTGCTCACGGCCTGGATTGTCGGCCACACGACCCGGTTCAGGGCCGCCGTCTCCATGCGGCCGGTCATCAACTGGCACTCTTTCGTCGGGACAACAGACGGCCATATGTGGTACCGGCAGTTCAAGAAGTATCCTTGGGAAGACCCGCTGGAGTACGCCGCTCGTTCCCCCCTCCATTATGTCGCCAACGTCACCACACCGACCATGGTCATGACGGGAGAAGCCGACCTGCGCACTCCCATCGGCCAGAGCGAGGAATATTACCGGGCTTTGAAGATGCTCAAGAAAGACACCTTGCTCGTCCGCATGCCCGAGGAATATCATGGCTGGAGGCGGCCGTCACACCGTCTGCTCCAGCAACTCTATCTCATGGCCTGGTTCGAGAAATACCGGGTCAAGCCGGAAGGGGCGGAGAAGAAATAAGGGGCTCCTATGCGCAATCAAATTATTCGAAGGAGGTTCCAGATGAACAAAAAACACATCACTAGAGCCATTTTCTACTTTGTTTTGACCTTACTCCTCTGCCCGTCCCTGTCGTTCGGTCAGCGAACCGGATATAGCAAAGAGGAATTCGTGAGGCGCCGGGCCGAGCTCATGGAAAAATCGAGCGACGGGATGATTATCCTTTTCGGCGAAACGATGCCGCTCCCTGGAGCCCATTTCCACCAGGGAAATGATTTTTATTATCTGACCGGTGTTGAAGACCCGGGGGCGGTGCTGATCCTGGTGCCCAAGACAAAAGAGTCCTATCTCTTCCTCCCCCAGCAGACGCCGCGCGAGGAGCTCATGGGGGGGGCCAACCTGCTCAAGGACGCCAAGGCCAAAGAGAAAACCGGGTTGACCGAGATTTACCAGGTGAGCTTCTTCGATGAATATATCGGCCGGAACCTCTCGAGGTCGGGGATGACCCTGTATCTTCGCCTCTCTCCCGCCGACACCATCGACAACGCCCGGTCTGAAACGCTGATCTTCACGGCCCGCCAGGCCCGCCTCCACTATAACGACCAGATCTCCATCGACAATTACCGGATCCTCAAGCTCAAAGAGCGCTTTCCCGCCGCCGAGTTTAAGGACATCACGCCGTCGATCGACGCCATGCGGGTGATCAAGAGTCCCGAGGAAATCGAAGTCATGAGACGAAACGGCCGCATCTCGGCCGAAGGAGTCAAGCAGGCCATGCTGGCCACCCGGCCCGGTGGCTATGAGTATGAAATCGAAGCGGCGGCCATGCACGTTGTCCTGAAAAACGGGGCGACCGGCGCCGCCTATCCGCCCATCGTCGGCTCGGGACCTAACACCTGCATCCTGCACTATGAGAAGAACGAGCGCCGGGTGGAAGACGGAGACCTTGTCCTGATGGATTTTGGAGGCCTCCTGGACTATATGTGTATGGACATTTCGCGGACCTGGCCGGCCTCCGGGAAGTTCACCAAGGAACAGAGAGAAGTCTACGAGATCGCGCTCGAGATCCAGAAGGCCTGCATCGAAACCTACCGTCCGGGCGTGACCAACGAGGACGTCCAGAAGCATGTCGCGGAAGTCATGAAAAAGAAAGGGCTCGACCCCCGGGGACAGAGGGGCGGGTTCGGCCACTATGTGGGGCTCTGCACCCATGATGTCGGACCCCGGATGGAGAAACTGCAGGAAGGCATGGTCTTCGCCATCGAGCCCGGCCTATACTATCCCGAAAAAAACATCGGTGTCCGCATAGAAGACACTGTCCTCATCACCAAGGACGGCTGCGAGGTCCTGACCAAGGATGTTCCCAAGGAGATCGACGAGGTCGAGAAGCTCCTCAGCCAACGCGAAATGAAGAAAAAATGACCGCACGCAGATCGAGGTCTTTCCTGGCTGCGCTCGCCTTTTGCTGGGCCGCCGTTTTCCTTACGCCCGGGCCGGCTTGGTGTTTCGGCTTCGCCCAGGATGGCGAGCTCAACCCTCTCCTTGACCGAATCGCGGAGCGGGCCAAGTCCCACCCGGAGGTAAAGAGCTGGAGAGCCGGAGCGGTGACTGTGGTCACCGAGATGGACAAGAATTGGAAACCCAAAAAGACGACTCGCGTCAGGAAGACTGTGGCCGTGACCGGATCCGAGCGCAGCGAAAAGGTCCTCGAAGCCCTACAGACTGAAAAGGGTGTGACCAAGGACATCACGGCGGAGTTCATCCGGGAGGCCGCTGAGGAGCGCCGTGATGCCAAAGACAAGCCGGCCGATAGCTCGACTGGCAACAAAGACGAACAAAGGGGGATGAGCCGTTCCTTGAGCCTCGAGGAGCTCCTGCCGTTCAGCGAAAAAGCCCGGCAGAGCTACACGTTTGTCCGGCTCCAGGATGAAGTCATCGAGGGCCGGGCTGTTTATGTGCTGGAATCGAAGGCTAAGATCAAAGGAGAGAAGTTCTGGGAGGGCCGGTATTTCATCAGCCCGGAAAGCTATGATGTTTTAAGGGTCAACCTGACCATTTCCAAAAACCCCAAATTCGTCAAGGAACTCAGCACCGAGATCGACTTCCAGGTCCTGCCGGACGGACACTTTTTTATCAAGAAGACCTGGATGAAGGTGGACGCGGGAATGGTCATCAAGCACATCCGGATGATAGTCGAAGAGGAGTATTCGGACGTCGAAGTCCTCTAAACTGGACAATCGGACGGGAAGGAGGAGGGCATGAGGGTTAGAAATAAAAGAATTCTTATGTTTTTTCCGGTCTGCTGGCTGTTTCTCTTGGCCTGTTCGACTCAACAGTCCGGCCGGACCATACTGGACATGACCTATCCTCTGGACGACGCGGCGATCTTCTGGCCAACGCTCAAGCCTTTTTCCCTGACCAAGGTCGCCTGGGGGATTACGGAAGGCGGCTGGTGGAACGCCTCGAACGAGTTCTGTGCTTCCGAACACGGCGGGACGCATGTCGACGCTCCCATCCATTTCGCCGCCGGACGGAGGACGATCGACCAGATCCCCCTGGCCGAGTGGATCGGGCCAGCGGTCAAGGTCGATGTCACGGCAAAATGCAGCAAGGACCGGGACTACCTTCTCAGTGCGGACGACTTAAAAGCCTGGGAGAAGGACAACGGGCGGATTCCTGCGGGTTCCTGGGTCATCATGTACACGGGGATCGGGACGCGTTATTACCCTGACAAGAAGATGGTCCTTGGCACAGAGAAGACAGGAGAAGAAGCGATCCCCGAACTCAGCTTCCCCGGGTTTTCGGTGGAGTCCGTCGAATTCCTGCTCGGAGAGAGAAGTATCAGGGGCATCGCCATCGATACACCTAGCATCGACCGTGGCAAATCCGCGGACTTCAAAGTCCACCAGGTCCTGTTTGCGGCCGATAGGCTGGCGCTCGAGAACATCGCCAACCTCGACAAGCTCCCGGCTAAAGGGGCAACCCTCTATGTCATCCCGATGTTCATCAAGGAAGGGACGGGAGCGCCGGCCCGCGTTTTCGCCACCTTCAATTAAGGTGCCAGGTAACTAATGACCGAAAAAGGAGCTTCGGGCATGAAAAAGCTGCTTTTCCCCCTTATTATCCTCATCGTGGCTTTTTTGGGTCTGAATGCTAGGACCGAGCTAAACACGAAAGTCTTGATCAGGACAGACTTCGGCGACATCATGGTCGAAATCTACGAGAGTCAGGCGCCGGTCACGTCGGCCAACTTTTTCCGCTACGTCGATGCCGGGCTGTTTAAGGGAGCTTCGTTCTACCGCGTTGTCAGGCTGGACAACCAACCTAATAATGCCGTGAAGATCGAGGTTATCCAGGGTGGACTCGAATTCTCTAAAGATAAAAAGCCCTTCCCGCCGATCCCTCACGAAACAACGGACAAGACAGGGATTCTCCATAAAGACGGCACCATCTCGATGGCCCGGCTGGCGCCGGGTTCGGCCGACTCGGAATTCTTCATCTGCGTCGGCGACCAGCCCGAACTCGATTTCGGGGGCAAGCGCAACCCGGACGGCCAGGGGTTCGCCGCCTTCGGCCGAGTCATCGAAGGCCAAGACGTCGTCCGGAAAATCCAGGAGCAGCCGGATGAAGGACAGATGCTGAAGCAGAGGGTGATCATTCTGGACCTCCAGCGGGTTCATTAAACCTCGAGGTCATAGAAAAAACATCCCCAGGTTTTGATGCTTCTCGTGCTTCTGGGCAGAGCGCACTAGCCACAATACTTTTGCTATAATACTTGTAGAGACCATGGCCAAGAAGAAACCCGAGTCTTTGTCCTGGCTAAGCGGCAAAGCCGCCGCCGAAGAGCCATCGTCACCCACCGAACCCCGCCCAGCCGGCCCGCAGACCCCATCGGACGCCGAGCTCCTCGACGCCTATTCGCGGGCAGTTACTGCGGTCGTCGACAGCGTCGGGCCGGCGGTGGTTAATATCCATATCGGAGAGGGGAGGAGGGCCTCGGAATTCGAACCCGCGGGAGCCGGTTCGGGTTTTGTTATAACCCCTGATGGGTACATCTTGACGAACAGCCACGTCGTGGCCAACGCCCGGGAGATCCGGGCCCTCTTCATCGACGGCCGGAATCTAGCGGCTACACTCATCGGGTGTGACCCCTCAACCGACCTCGCCGTCCTCCGGGTCAGCGCATCGGGCCTGCCTTATACGACATTGATCGATTCCTCCGGTCTTCGTGTCGGACAGCTCGTCATCGCCGCGGGAAACCCCTTCGGGTTTCAATCGTCGGTTTCCACGGGTGTGGTCAGCTCTCTCGGCCGAGCCCTCCGGAGCCAGGACGGCCGCCTCATCGAGAACATCATCCAGCACACGGCGCCGCTCAACCCAGGGAATTCCGGCGGCCCCCTCCTCGACTCAAGAGGCCGGGTCATCGGCATCAACACGGCCATCATCGCTATGGCTCAGGGCATCGGGTTTGCCATCCCGGCGAGCACGGCAAGCTCGGTGGTGCCGCAGCTCCTGGCCAAGGGACGGGTGGAAAGGGGCTTCTTGGGCGTGATCGGCTTCCGCCGTCCACTCGACCGTCGGGTCGTACGGTTCCACGGGCTCAACAAAGATCATGGCGTCGAGATCGTCTCTCTCGAGCCCTCTGGCCCGGCGCGCAACGCCGGGATGCAAACGGGCGACATTCTCATCTCGATCAACGGACAGGACTTGACCAGCCCGGATGACCTGTTCCGGTTCCTCTCCGAGTGGCCGATCGGTCGACCCGTATCCGTCACCCTGCTACGCCGGAAGGACAAACTCAACCTCGAGGTCGTCCCGGCCCGGGCCGCGACCAGGGAATAGAGCCCTTCAGGCCCGGATCAGGTTCCTCTTGACAAGTCCCCCCTCTTTGCCCCATCATAAAACCATGAAAACTCAAAGAGTTTTTAAAGTACTCAACTCGCCCGCTCCAAGTGATGACCCGACACGGGGCCGCATCCTCGAGGCCGCCCGGGAGCATTTCCTTCGGCTCGGGTTCAGCCCGGTCACGACGGAAGCCATCGCCTCGGCCGCCGGGGTCAGCAAAGCGACCCTTTACCGACATTTCCCCAGCAAGGAGCGGCTCTTCCGGGAGATCGTCCTCGAAGTTCTCCGGGAAATAGAGGCCGGGATTGATACCCTGATCAATTCACGAGGCCGGAACTTCATCGAGAAGCTGGCCGCTATCCTGTCTTTCATGGGCATCGAGTTGTCCAAGATGAGCGGACTGGCGACACTCGAAATGCAGAGGAACGCTCCCGCTGTCTGGAAGGAGGTCGAAACCTTCCGCAGGGAGAGGATCTTCGCCAAACTGAAACGGATCCTCGAGGAAGGACGGGCGTCCGGTGTTTTCCGCGATGACTTGAATCAGGATTTTCTGATCCTGGTGTATGCCACGATCATCCAGGAGGTCATGAACCCGGCGACCCTTGTTCCGTTCTCGCTATCCTTCGGGGAGGCCTTCCGGATGATCATAACAATGATGGTCGAGGGGATCCTGACCGAAAAGGGGAGGGCCCGATTTCTTTCAAGATCGGCCGGGATAAGCCCGAAAAAGTCAAGGAGCCAGAGATGAGCCATAAAAAGTCGCGATCAAAAGTGTGGCTTGGCACGGCCGGGGCTGCGTCCATGTCCGTTCTTCTCCTTCTCTCCTGCCGCAGTCAAAAAGAGACCGGAGCGATCAGCGCCTCCGGGACAATCGAGGCGGTCGAAGTCAGTGTCGCCGCCAAAACCAGCGGCCAAGTCGAAAAAGTCTCCGTCGAAGAGGGAGCTCGAGTCCAGACCGGGGACGAGCTGGCGGTCATCGACAGTGACTCGCTCGCCATCCAGCTCCGGCAGGCGGAAGCGGGGGTTGACCTGGCCGAATCACAACTCCAGCTTCTCCTCAAGGGAGCCAGGGTGGAGGACGTGCGGCAGACCGAGGAGGCGGCCAAGCAGGCGAAGGCCAGCCTCTTTTTGGCCAGCGAAGACCTCAAGCGGATCAGCAGTCTGTTCGAGAAAGAGAGCGCAACAGCTAAGATGAAGCAGGACGCCGAGGCACGCTATCAGGTCGCTCAAGCTCAACATGAGGCCGCCGAACAGGCTCTCCTCAAAGTCAGGAAGCTCTCTCGGCCAGAGGAGGTCCGGGCGGCCCAGGCGCGGCTTGCCCAGGCAGAGGCAGGCCGAGACCTGCTGAAGAAAACCATCGCCGACGCGACGATCATTTCCCCCACCTCCGGGATCGTCACTCACAAGGCCGTCGAACCGGGAGAGTTTGTCGGGCCGGGCACGCCCCTTCTGACTATCGCCGACCTGGACAACATCCGGCTCAGCATCTATATAACGGAAGTCGAACTCGGCCGCGTGCGGCTGGGGCAGCGGGCCGAGATCCGGATCGACTCCCACCCGGACCGCGTCCTTAGCGGCACCGTAATCTTCATATCTCCCGAAGCCGAATTCACGCCCAAGAACGTCCAGACAAGAGAAGAGCGGATAAAGCTCGTCTACCGGGTCAAGATCGAGATTCCCAACCCGGAGAGCATCCTTAAGCCGGGGATGCCGGCCGACGCCTCGATCAAGACGAGTGTGCCGGGCGATAAATAGGAATAAGACTTAGGAATAAGACTGATGAATTCCGTGATCGTTGAAGCCGAAGGCCTGTCCAAGTCTTATCGACCGATCCAGGCCGTTTCCGGGCTCAACCTGACGTTGAAAAAAGGAGAGATGCTCTGCCTAGTCGGTCCCGATGGGGCGGGCAAGACGACGGCTGTCCGGATGCTGAGCGGGATCATCCGGCCGACCTCGGGGACCGCCCGAGTTTTCGGATACGACCTCGTCCGAGAGAACGACAAGGCCAAAAAACACATCGGCTATATGTCTCAGAGGTTTACGCTTTACGGCGACCTGACGATCGACGAGAACATCGAGTTCTTTGCCGAGATCCATCAGGTCAAAGGCTATCAGGGAAGACGAGAAGAACTTCTGGCTTTCACCCGGCTTACGCCCTTCCGGAGGCGTCTGGCCGAAAAACTCTCCGGCGGGATGAAGCAGAAACTGGCGCTCGCCTGCACGCTCGTCCACACCCCGGACCTCCTCCTTCTCGACGAACCGACCACGGGGGTCGATGTCGTCTCCCGACGTGAATTCTGGACGATCCTGCGCGGCCTTCTGCAGGCGGGAATCACGATCCTTATGACCACGCCGTACATGGACGAGGCCGAGCGCGGGACGCGGGTCGCCCTAATCGACCGCGGCTCGATAATCGTGATCGACACGCCGGTAAACGTCAGGGGTTTGATGAAGGATCCGATCATCGAGGTCATCTGCGACGACCACCGCCGGGCTGCGGCGGCCGTCAAGGACCTGCCCGAAGTCCTGGACATCCAAGCCTTCGGGGACAGGCTCCATCTGGTCATCCGCAGCCTGGACCGGGGCGTCCCGGCCGTCGAACACCGGTTGACCCAGAGCGGCATCAAAATCGAGAACTGGCGGCCGGTCCCGCCATCCCTCGAGAACGTCTTCATCTCCATGACCCGGCCGTGAGGGAGCCATGAGCGGTTATTCCATCGAGGTCTCTGGCCTGACCAAGAAATTCGGAGATTTCACGGCCGTAAACTCGGTCAGCTTCCGCGTCGCCAAAGGAGAGATTTTTGGCTTCCTCGGGGCCAACGGGGCGGGAAAATCGACCACGATCCGGATGCTCTGCGGGCTCCTCAACCCGACGGCAGGAGGGGCGATCGTCGGCGGGTTCTCGGTCGGTACCCAGCCGGAAAAGGTCAAGGAACGCATCGGCTATATGTCCCAGAAATTCTCCTTGTATGAGGACCTCACTGTGATCGAGAACATCCGCTTTTTCGGCGGCATCTATGGGCTGGGCCGGAGCCGGGTCAAAACGCGGCTGCCCTGGATCCTGGAGATGGCGGGCCTCGAGGGAAGGGAGCATTCCCTGACCAGAGAGCTGGCCGGCGGCTGGAAACAGCGCTTGGCCCTCGGCTGTGCGCTTCTCCACGAACCCGAAATCGTCTTCCTGGACGAGCCCACGGGAGGAGTCGATCCGGTCTCTCGCCGCCGTTTCTGGGACCTCATCTACGACTTGTCCGTCGGGGGCGTGACTGTCTTCGTGACCACACATTACCTGGACGAGGCGGAATACTGCCACCGCATCATGCTGATGCACGCCGGAGAGATCATCGCGGGCGGGAGCCCCCGGGAGCTCAAGGACAAGCATGGCCTTATGACTCTAGAAGACGTCTTTATCCATCTGATTGAAGAGAGAGTCCAGGACGAGCGGACGCGGGGAGGGACGAACGAGGGCGGCCGATGACACTTGAACGCATCAAGCCGGTCGTGAAAAAGGAATTCCGGCAGATCGCCCGCGATAGACGATCCCTGTTTCTGCTGCTGGTGCTTCCGGCTTTCCTCCTCATCATGTACGGCTACGCCCTAAACTTCGATGTCAAGCACCTGTCCTTGGCCGTTCTCGATCAGGAGAAGAGCCAGCGCAGCCGTGATTTCCTGGACGGGTTCCTGCACACGGAGTACTTCGACCTCAAGCTCGACCTGGACAATATGAAGCAGATCGACGACCTCATGGGAAAAGGGGAGGTCCAGGTGGCCTTGGTGATACCCCGGGATTTCTCCCGTTCCCTTCTGTCCGGGAGGGAATCACAGGTCCAGCTGATCATCGATGGCGAAGAGACCGGAATTGCCGGCACGGCCATCGGCTATGTCAGCGCCATCGCCCAGAGCTATTCCACCAAGCTCGTGGTCGAGACCATGAGAACAGCAGGGCGGGGGGATTTCCGCCTCCCTGTGGAATATCACCCCCGCATCTGGTTTAATCCCGAGCTCCGGAGCGTCCGCTTCCTCATCCCCGGCCTGATGGCCTTTATCTTGATGATCACCGTGGTCATCTCCACCTCCTTCTCGGTCGTCCGGGAGATCGAACGGGGGTCGATCGAGCAGCTCATCGTTTCCCCGCTCCGGCCCGCGGAGCTGATCATTGGGAAGACGATTCCTTACGCCTTTATTTCGTTCCTCTCGGCGCACTCCGTCCTGCTCTTCGGCTATATTCTGTTCGATGTCTCGATCAAAGGGAGCTACGGCTGGCTTCTTGCGGGCATATTGTTTTTCCTTCTCTGCGGGCTGGGACTGGGGCTTCTGATCTCGACGATCGCCTCGACCCAGCAGGTGGCCTTCATGCTGGCCATCATCACGACGATGCTGCCGACCTTCATCCTCTCCGGGTTCGTGTTCCCGATCCGGAACATGCCCGTTGTCGTCCAGGCAGTAACCTATCTCATACCGGCCCGATATTTCCTGGTTATACTGAGAAGCGTCATGCTCAAGGGCGTCGGTTTCAACGCGTTTGGCCGGGAACTGGCCTTCCTAGCGGGTTTCGCCTTCCTGACCCTGTTTCTGAGCTCGGCAAGAATGGGGAAGACCCTGAAAAAAGGATAGAACTTAGGGAAAAAGCAATGCTCAAGGTCGGACATATCATCCGCAAGGAATTTATTCAGTTGCGCCGGGACCGGCGGATGTTCTTCATCATCTTCTTCTCGCCCGTTCTCCAGCTGATCCTCCTGGGGTATGCCGCCAACCTGGACATTCGCAATATACCGGTCGTCTTTTGCGACCTGGATGCGACAAGGACGAGCCGGGATTTTATCGCCCAGTTTCCGGCGTCGGGCTATTTTTCGCTTCAGGCAACCGTCGACCGGATTAAGGACGTGGACGCGTACATCGACCGGGGGAAGGCCCCTCTGGCCATCATCCTTCCGAAGGGCATGGGCCGGAAGTTGGCCGGCCGGGAATCCGTCCGGGTTCAGATCATCGTCGATGGGGCGGAAAGCCAATCGGCCATCGTCGGGCTCAACTATGCGACCATGATCGGGCTCAAATACTCCCGTCAGATTCTTCTTCAACGGCTGCGCTCGGCTTCCCCCGGCCTCTCCGTCCCGAAGGTCGAACCCGAGGTCCGGGTTTGGTACAACCCCGAACTCCGGAGCCGCAACTTCATGATCCCCGGCGTCCTGGCAATGGTCTTGATGATCATCACCATGATGCTCACATCGCTGGGCATCGTCAAAGAAAAGGAGCTGGGCACTATGGAGCAGCTCATCGTCTCCCCGGTGCGCCCCCATGAACTCATCCTGGGCAAGCTCCTGCCCTTTTTCTTGATCGGGCTCGTCGAGATCACGGTAGTTGTCGCCGTGGCCGTGTTCGGGTTCGGAGTTCCGGTCAAGGGAAGCATCTGGCTCCTGTTTGGCCTCAGCCCGACCTTCATGCTGACGACCCTGGGCCTCGGTCTGTTCATTTCGACCATCTCCCGGAACCAGCAGCAGGCTATGCTGACGGCCGCTTTTTTCATCATCCCCCAGATCATCCTATCCGGTTTTGTGTTTCCGATCGAAAACATGCCGCGGCTGATCCAGGGGCTCACCTATGTCGTTCCCCTGCGCTACTTCCTGGTCATCATCCGGGGGCTCTTTCTCAAGGCGGTTGGGCTGAACGCCCTCTGGGATGAGACCGCGGCCCTGCTCGTCTTCGGGCTCGCCATCCTGGGCTTGAGCATCCTCCGCTTCCGCAAGAAACTCGAGTAGCCAGCTCGGGACAATTAGCCAAAGCCTTTTTTGCCAAAGAGGCGAAAAAATGGTATCGTTTTGACGATTAAATGAGGTCGGATATGAGATCCTCTGTTCGAAAATTCGGCGTCCCTATACTGATCGCCTTACTGCTTTCTGCCTGCAGGTTGGAATCGTCCGGAACCGCCCGGCCCGAGGAGGCCGGAATGTCGGGGAAGCACTTGCGCCTCCTCGACGGCATCCTCGAAAACGCGATCTCCAGGAAGGAATTTCCGGGAGCCGTCATCCTCATCGGGAGGAAAGGGAAGATTCTCTTCCGAAAGGCGTATGGGCAATGCCAGTGGGTCCCCCAGCGAAAGCCGATGGATGAGGCGATGATTTTCGACCTGGCCTCCATCACCAAGCCCGTGGCCACGGCCACGGCCTTCATGATCCTCGTCGAGGAGGGAAAAGTTAGCCTCGATGAGAAGGTCAAGGACTATGTGCCGGAATTCGTCCCCTATGTCGACCCCGCCGGCACTCCGGGAGAAGATGCCCGGATCTGGCATCTCCTGACCCACACTTCGGGTCTCCCTCCATACACCGAACCCCGCGGTCACGCGGGCGTTGAGCAGCAGTTTGGCAAGCGCCTTCCCACGGAACAACTGGTCGCTTATATCGCCCAGCTCCCCAAGACCGACCCGCCCGGCACGGCCCTTCACTATAGCTGTCTGGGGTATATCACCTTAGCCCACATCCTTAAAAAGGTTAGCGGCCAGGACATCGCTCAGTTCACTCAGGAGCGCATCTTCAGACCTCTGAAAATGAAACACACTTTTTATTGCCCTCCCGAAAAGATGCGCAGTCTCTGCGTGCCTACAGAGGTCATCGAGGGGAAGCCTTTCATCGGGGTCGTCCATGATCCCCTAGCCCGGCTTCAGGGAGGAATCTCGGGAAACGCCGGGCTCTTCTCAACCGCCGATGATTTGGCGGTATTTGCCGAAATGATGCTCCACAACGGCAGCTACAAAGGAACACGCATCTTGAGCCCCTTGACCGTTGCGAGAATGACTTCGGTCTGGCCCAAGGCCGCCTTCGCCGGCCGCGGGCTGGGCTGGGACCTGGATTCCTCGCAAAGCACCAGCGGAGGTGACCTTTTCGGGCCGCACGCCTACGGTCACACCGGCTATACCGGGACATCGATCTGGATCGACCCCGACACCCAGGCCTACTTCATCTTCCTGACCAACCGCGTCCACCCAGATGACAAGGGGGCGGTCATCGCCCTGAGAAGCCGGGTGGCCAACGTGGTGGCGGCCGCCATCCAGGACCCCAGCAACGCCAAGACACCGCGATGAGCATTCATCCGGCAGAAGCCAGAGTCTTCGAGGTCCTGGACGGATTGGGGATTGCCTACACTCGGCACGAGCATCCCCCCGTGTTCACCGTCGAGCAGGCCGAAAGACATTGGGCCGACATCCAGGGAGCTCACTGCAAAAACCTCTTTCTGCGCAACAAGAAAGGGAACCGTCACTACCTGGTCATCCTGCTGAGCGCCAAGCAGGCCGACCTCCGCGGGCTGAACGAAAAACTGGGCGAGGATAGGCTCAGCTTTGGCTCGCCCGAACGGCTGCAGAAATACCTGGGGCTCGAGCCCGGCTCCGTATCGCCCTTCGGCCTGATCAACGACCTCCCTAAGGAAGTGATCGTTATCGTCGATCAAGACCTGCGGCAAGCGGGTCGCGTCAATTTCCACCCGAACATCAACACCGCCACCGTGGGCATCAGCGCAGCCGATTTTGAAAGGTTTCTTGCTTGGACCGGCAATCCGGTGCGTTATTTTCAGTTCTGAATAGCGTATAATAAGGTCTCGTGCGAAGCTCATCAATTCTCCTTTTTTTTCTGGTCTTTGGCGCTGCTTCCGGTCCGGCAGGAGAAAAAACCATGGCCACTGAAATCGCACTCGTCAAAGCTCCCCCGGCCGCAACCTCGAACAGACATTATATCTCCAACCGGCCGCCGCTTGCTCCCAGCCCTCTGGTCAAGCTTCCGATCGGGAGTATCCGGCCCAAAGGCTGGCTCCTCAGCCAGCTCCGGCTCATGCGGAACGGGTTCATCGGCCGGCTCCCCGAACTCAGCCGGTTCCTGGGAGAAGACAGCGGCTGGATCACCCTTAAGGGCCCGGGATGGGAGGAGATGCCCTATTGGCTTAAGGGCTATGCCGACCTCGGCACCATTCTCAAGGATCCGGAGATCATCGCCACGGCTAAGAAATGGCTCGACCTGGCCTTCCGCAGCCAGCAGGAAGACGGTTTTTTCGGGCCGCCCGACAATCGAAAGAACAAAGACCTCTGGCCCAATATGCTCGTCCTGTCCTGTCTGCAGAGCCTTTACGAAGCGACCGGAGACGAGCGGGTGATCCCTTTCCTGGCCAAGTACTTTCGTTTCGAGCACAGTCTCCCGGAGTCGGACCTCCTGCCCGAGAGTTGGCAGAAACTCCGGGGCGGCGAAAACCTCGAGAGCGTTTATTGGCTCTACAACCGGACGGGTGAACCATTCCTCCTCGAATTGGCCCGCCGGCTCTACGCAAGGACGGCCGACTGGGAAACCGACATCATCAACCCGGAGAGGGACAAGAATTGGGAGGTCAGCGGTTTTTATCACGGTGTGAACATCACCATGGGCATCCGCTATCCGGGTGTGTATTACCAGCAAACCCGTGACCGGAAGCATCTCGACCTTGTCGAGAAAAACTACAACCTGGTTATGGACCGATACGGCCAGCAGCCCGGCGGAATGTTCGGCGCGGACGAGAACATCCGGCCCGGGCACGGCGACCCGCGCCAGGGAGCGGAAACCTGCTCGATGGTCGAGTTCATGAACAGCCATGAGGCGCTCCTCAAGATCACTGGCGAGACCCAGCATGCCGACCGCTGTGAGGAGATCGCCTTCAACTCACTTCCGGCGGCGATGACTCCGGACCTCCGGGCACTTCACTACCTCACCGCACCCAACCTCATCTCCTGTGACAGCTCGGGGGAGCACGACTTCCAGAACGACGGGACGCTGGTGTCCTATGATCCCTGGTCCTACCGCTGCTGCCAGCACAACGTCGCCTTCGGCTGGCCTTACTTCGCCGAACACCTCTGGCTGGCCACGGCGGACAACGGCCTGGCGGCCGCCCTGTATGCGCCCTCCGAGGTCACGGCCAAGGTGGCCGGCGGCACCGAAGTCCGTATCTCCGAGGACACCGCCTATCCGTTTGGAGATTATATCGATCTAACGATCTGGACATCCGCTGCCGTTCGTTTTCCCCTCTACCTCAGGGTTCCGGATTGGGCCGGCGAGGCCGCCATATCAATCGGCGGGAAAAAACTGCCGGATAAACTCCAACCCGGCGCCTATGCCGTCATCAGCCGGGACTGGCGGAACGGCGACCGGGTCCGGCTGGACTTTTTCCCGAAGATCGCGGTCAAGACCTGGGAGAAGATGGAAAACTCCGTCTCGGTCCGGCGCGGACCCCTTTGGTTTTCGTTAAAAATCGGGGAGGGATGGAAACGCTATGGGGGGACAGATGTTTGGCCGGCCTATGAGATCCTGCCCACGACTCCATGGAACTACGGACTGGTCCTCGATCCCGATAACCCCGAGGCAACGATTATTCTAGCCGGCCAAAAGCCGCCGGCTGGACAGCCCTTCGCCTCCGCTGCGGCTCCCATTGTCCTCAGAGCCAGGGCCAAACGGTTGCCGCACTGGAAAGCCGAAGGGAGGATGGTCGGCAAAATCCCGCCGGGCCCGGTAGTTTCCTCTGAGCCGGAAACGGAGGTCACGCTCATCCCGATGGGCTGCGCCCGGCTTCGGATCGCCTCGTTTCCTCTAATCTCCGGCAAGTTGAAGGAGCGCGGCGAAGGCCGCCCCAGGAGGATAGAATGAGGCTCCCCAGCCTGATCAAGAGAACGATGTTATTCTCGGCCGTCGGCCTGTCTCTTTTTCTGAGTCTCCTGTCCGGCGCGCAGGCGCAGGGCCAGACGGAGAGACTGGTCAGCGGAGAGTGGCTGGCCGCCAACCTTGCCAATGAAAACGTCCGCATCGTCGACACCCGGATGGATATCCGGGATTACTGGCAGTCCCATATACCCGGCGCCGTCTATTTGGCTACCGACCTGCTCCGCTGGCCCGACCATGGAGTACCCGGGAAGCTCCTGGGTGTCCAGGCCCTTGCCATCCTCTTGGGTCAGATGGGGATCGGAGAGAACACCCTGGTCGTCGCTTATTATGACAAGAACGGCTACCCGCCCTTCTATCTGCTCTGGGCGCTCGAATTCATCGGCCACAAGAATTTTGCGCTGCTTGAGGATGGGATCGAGCGCTGGAGGACGGAAGGCCGGTCTCTGACCCAAGACTACCCGAAGATCAAGCCTGTTTCCTTTCGCCTCCCCGCCAAGCCGCACAGCGAAATCCGGGCGACGCTCGAGGATGTCCTCAAAGAGACCAAAGCAGGAGCCGTTCTCCTGGATGCGCGGCCCGAGGACTTGTATAAGGGAGAAAAGGGAGCCTGGAAACGAAAGGGCCATATCAAGGGAGCCATCAGCCATCCCTGGGCTATGGATGTCAGCAGCGACGGCGCTTGGAAGCCCAGGGAGGAGCTTCTGGCCTTGTATGCAAAGCAGGATGTGACGCCGGACAAGAAAATCATCGTCTATTGCGGTCAGGGACAGATGGCCGCCTTCGCCTATTTTTCACTCAAGCATCGGCTGGGGTTCCCGAATGTCAAAGTCTACGACGGAAGTTTCAGTGAATGGTCGGCCCGCGAAGACCTGCCCGTCGAGGGCACTAAATAAAATAACCTATCTGAGGAGGAGGGAATGAGGGATATCGCCAAAACTATCCTATCGGTCACCTTGGTCCTCTTCTTGGCGTCGGCGTCTTCGGCTGAGGTCCAAAAGGAAAAGCCGCCTGATTCATTCAGACCCCGTGATTTCACGGCCCACCTCGTCGGCCACGCCCACATCGATTTGGCCTGGCTATGGCGCTGGGAAGAGACCGTGCACGACATCGCCACGCACACATTCCTGGGGACGTTGACTCAGATGGACAAATTCCCCGGTTTGACCTTTGCCCAGAGTCAGGCCGCCGTTTATGAAACCATCGAAAAAAACTATCCGGAGATCTTCCGGAGGATCAGGGAGAAGGTGAAGGGAAGAACGTGGATTCCGGTCGGCGGGATGTGGGCCGAGCCCGACCTAAACATGCCGGACGGAGAGTCGTTCGCCCGGCAGCTCCTCTACGGAAAAAGATATTTCCTTGACACGTTCGGGTTCGATGTGACCGTGGGCTGGAACCCCGATGGGTTCGGGCACAATTTCCAGCTCCCCCAGATCCTCAACAAGGCCGGGATCAAGTACTACGTCTTCGAACGGTGCGCCCCCGAGAAGATGCCGGTCTTCTGGTGGGAGGGCCTGGACGGATCGAGGCTCTTGGCCTATGTGCCGCCGGGCTGGTATCTCGCCGATTTGAAGAACGGCGTCAGGGACCTCCTTTTCGAGGCATCCAAGAACACGCCGCTCAAGGACTTCATGCTGCTCTACGGAGAAGGGGACCATGGCGGTGGTCCGCGGGCCACCGACCTCGAGGCTATAAGCAAGTTCAAGAGCGATAAAAACCATCCGCGCCTCGAGTTCGTGAAGCCGGAGGAGTACTTTCGATTGCTCGAGAAATCCGGAATCGAGTTCCCGGTAGTCAAACGGGAGCTGAACTATACCTTCCCAGCCTGCTACACAACTCAAGCGGAAACAAAAAAATATAACCGCCGCCTGGAGAACCTCCTTTTGACCGCGGAGAAGTTCTCGGCCGTAGCCGTCACGAGCGGCGCCCGGTCCTATTATCCGGAGCGGGACATAGACGAGGCCTGGAAGACAGTCCTCCGCAACCAGTTCCACGACATCCTTGACGGATCGAGCATCGGTCCGGTCTATGACGAATCCAAGCGGCATTACGAGGATGCCAAAGAGAGAGGCCAGAGAGCGCTGGATTTCTCGCTCGAAGCTCTCTCCAACCAGGTAGATACGCGCGGTGAAGGCATCCCGCTTCTCGTCTTCAACCCTCTAGCCTGGGAGAGGACAGAGCCGGTCGAGGCCACTGTGCGCTTTTCCCCCGCGGTTAAGGCGATAAGGATCATCGACAGCGCCGGGACAGAAGTCCCCCATCAAGTGCTGGAGGAGAGATCCACGGCCGACAGGACGGAACTTCGCTTGCTTTTTATCGCCGAAAAGGTGCCGTCCTTCGGCTACAAAACATACCACGTCCTGGGCGCCGAGGCCGGTGCGGAATTCAAGACCAGTCTCTCTGTCGACATCTCGACACTGGAGAACGAATTTTTCAAGCTGGCTTTGAATCCCCAGACAGGCTGGATCCGCAGCCTCTTCGATAAAAAGACGGGCCGGGAGGTGCTGGCCGGCGAGGGCAATGTGCTCCAGGCCATCGTCGACGAACCACCGAACATGTCGGCCTGGGAATTGGGGCTTAAGGATACTTCCTGGAATATCGGTGCGGAAGGGGCATTCATTGAAATCCTGGAGAGAGGGCCGGTCCGGGCGGTCTTGAGGATAAAAAGCGCTTTTCGGAATTCCCTCTTTGTCCAGGACATCATGCTCTATCAGCAGGTGCCCCGGGTTGATTGCCGCGTTCATTTGGACTGGCAGGAAAGGAACCTGATGATCAAGGCGGCCTTCCCTACGGCCGCGAACAATCCCAAGGCCGTGTTTGAAATTCCGTACGGCGCTATCCCGCGGCCTGCCGATGGGACCGAGGTCCCCGCCCTCAGGTGGATCGACCTGACAGACGAATCAGGAACCCATGGCCTCAGCCTTCTCAACGATTGCAAGTACGGGTTCGACGTCAAGGGAAACATGATGCGGATCTCCATCGTCCACGGGGCCATCGAGCCCGACCCAGAGGCCGATCGCGGGGAGCACGAGTTGCTCTATTCTCTCTATCCACATGCTGGTGACTGGAAGGAGGCTGGGAGCTTCCGGAGAGGGTACGAACTCAACAGCCCTCTCCTCGCCCGCATCGGACTGGTCCATTCCGGGGGATGGCCGGCCGATCAGTCTTTTCTCCGTGTCGAGCCCGGGAACGTCATCCTGTCCTCCCTCAAAAAGGAATCGGGCTACTTCAACCGGGCCATGATCCTCAGGCTCTACGAGATCTTCGGAAAAGAAACAGAGGTCAGCATCGAGCTTCCCGGCCCTGTTGAAGCCATGGAAACCGACCTCATTGAAAGGCCGTTGGCAAAAATCGACACAGATGGTAAAATGCTCAGGTTCAAGATCAAGCCTTTCGAGATCAAGACATTTCGGATCATCCCCAGTTCAAGGAGGTAAGAATGAAAAAGATCGCCGCTGCGAGATTACTGGTTGGGCTCCTGATTGCAGCCGTCGTCTCGGCCGCGCCCCGGGCGACCCAAGCCCAAGAGACCGAGAGCACGGTGCCCGAGCTCACCGCTTTCCATGAGATCATCTATCCGATCTGGCATACCGCCTATCCGGAGAAGGACTGCGCGGCCCTCCGGAGCTATGCGGCTGAGGTGAAGAGATTGGCCGAGAGCATCTACTCGGCCCGGCTTCCCCAAATCCTGCATGAGAAACAGGCCAAGTGGGACCAAGCCCTGGCCGAACTCAGGAAATCAGTCGACGCCTACGTGGCTGCGGCCGCCGGCACAGACGATGCCGCAATCCTCGGCGCGGCCGAGGTTCTCCACGCCTGCTACGAGATGATGGTCAGGACCATCCGGCCGGTCGTCCGGGAGGTCGACGACTTCCACAAAACGCTTTACGTGGTCTATCACAAATATCTGCCCAGCAAAGATTATGCCAAGATCGCAGAGGCCAGCGGGGACATGCTGACCAAGGCTGAAGCCATCACCAAGGCCACGCTTCCCAAGCGCCTGGAATCCAAGGTCCAGGCATTTGGCACGGCCGCTCAGGAGCTCCTTGAGGCGACCAAAGCCTTGGCCGAGACAGCGAAGTCAGGCCAGGGAGAGGCGATCGCCGCGGCCGTCGAGGTTGTCCATACCAAGTACCAGGGACTGGAAAAAACCTTCGACTGAGCTCAGGCCTTCTTCTCGACCAGGATCTGGAGGAGCTCGAGCTCGTCGGCGTCGAACCAGATCTTGTAGCAGGCCAGGCACTTGTCGACTGGGATGAAGTACTGGTAATTGTACGGACGCGCCCGCATGCGCTGGCCGCAGCTGGGACAAAAGAGGTTTTCGGCGTCTTGCTCCCTTGCTCTTTGTTTCTTCACCGGGTTGAGGAGGAACTGCTGCCGGAAATCTCTTGCCTTGGCGAGCAGATCGTCTGAAAAGGCGACCTCTCTCCGTAGGATGATCCGGTCCATGTGGGAGGAAGCCACCAGCTTGCCACCGCAGCGCCCGCATGTCTGGACGGCGACACCCTCATAGAACATGTCGATCAGAAGGGCACGGCAGCGGGGACAATGATTCTGCCGGGAAGAATCCACGGGCTTATTCTTCCCCAAATTCTGCAGTCCCAGCCGGACCTGGGGGAACTCCCGGGCCGGGGCTTCTACTCCCTCCTGGACATTCCTGATTTTCCGTACGACCGAAAAGTAGGGGAGGAAAACGAGATCCTCGAGCCCGAATGGGCCCTGCCATTTTCCACTCGCGTCTTGGATCTCCCAGACCTTCTGCTCTTCAAGTGCGGCGACAGGCCCGGCGGCATTGTCCGCTGAGACCGAAACGGCGGTCTCTTCGAAAGAATGGACGACGCCCCTGGCCTGCTCCCTCATTCTCTGACTTTCCCAGACCTGTTCGATGACCTGGGCCGGCCTGAGCTGGGCCTGTTGGGCCAGGAGCCTGATCCTCTTCATCAGAGGAGGATGGGAATTGAAGAGGCGGCTCCATAAGCCCTCGTCCTCGTCACTGCTGAGCGCGGGAGCGACGATGAACAGAGGGCTGTAGGTCAGACTGAAATCCCCGACGAATGAGCTTTTCAGGTGGGCCTTATAGAGCGCCCGGGCCAAGGTCGCCGGGTTGCGGCCGATCTCGGAGGCAGCGGCGTCGGCCAGGATCTCGCGTTCCCGGCTGAGCAGCATGCAAAGGAGATGCATGACGAGCGAGGTCATGGTGACGGCTCCGTAGATAAGGACGGGAGGGGCGCCGCCCCGGCCGCTCTCCATCCGGTCTTCGGCCGGGACGTCTTCCGGTTCCATGGCTGCCCGCAGTCTTTCCAGGAAATTGGCCAGGGAACAGACCAGGGTGACATAAAAAGCATCGCCGCGTGAGATATGGGCGAGCTCGTGCGCGGCCACGGCCTGAATCTCATCACGAGTGCAGTCGGCCAGAAGACCTTCGGTTACGGCTACGGCCGGAGTCCCGTCCGCCTCGACGAGGGCCATGGAATTAATTGCGAACGAAGGAATGACGAAGGGCCTGACCTTGGGAAGGCCGCTGGCAATCCGCATCTCCTCTACGGTATCGGCCAGCTGCTTGTGGTATCGGTCGGAGAGGTCGGGTTCCCGGGCTTCCAGCCGCTTGAGGATGTAGGCGGCGCCGAACTTCCGAGCATCATAATAGTGGAAAACGGCGATGAGGACCGAAATACCAAGGACCCAGAGCAGGAGCTTCGTCAAGAAGGGACCGGAAAGGAAGTTGGGGACCGCGAACACTCCGACGCTCAAAAAGACGGCCAGGACGATGACCCCGACAGCCAGAAAATAGAACAGGATCAGGACGGCGAAGAGGAAGATGCTCCGCTGCCACTGCCGCTTTTGGATCTCGTAGAAATCTCGCGGTCGCTTTCTATCCATGCCGGGTTTTGGCCTATCGTATCCAAAACGTCCAGAGGCGTCAAATCCGGTTGCGCTGGCTCGCGGGCTGTGCTATAAACCGGCTTTCTATGATCCTACTCTCTTCTATCCCAGGCAACGAGTTCAGGGGAGGATTAATGCATTCCAGAGCAATTAAGAATCGGCAGGCTCTCATTCTATCAATAGGTCTGATTTCAATGGCCGTTCTGCTCCAGGCGGCAGAACAGAAAAAGGCTCTGACCGTTCTGGACATCATGAAATTCCGGCAGATATCCGAAACCGTCATCTCCGAGAACGGTCGTTGGGCGGCTTATACACTTCAGCCCGACCGGGGAGATGGTGTGGTCGAGGTCCGAAGCACGGGGGGCGACAGGGTGTTCATCATCGATCGAGGAAGCCGGTCCGCGTTCTCCAGGGACGGGCTTTGGCTGGCCGCTCTCATTAAGCCCAAAGCTGCGGATGCTGAGAAAGAAGGCAAGGACAAGCCCAAGACCGGGCTGGCCATTCTGGATCTCTCCACAGGCCAGGTCAGTGATTTCGAGAAGGCCGAGAAGTTCTCCTTTTCTAATGATTCTGCCTGGATCGCCTATCAACTATTCAAGGAAGAGGAGAAAAAAGAGGAGAAAGATCAAGGCAAAGAAGGAGGAGATGAGCCGGCCAAGCCGAAGATGAAAGAGGCAGGCACCCCGCTGGTCCTCCGCCATCTGATCTCCGGGAGGGAGCTCCGGATTCAGTCGGTTCTGGCCTTCGCCTTTGATGAATCGGGCCGCTGGCTTGCTTATGCCGTCGGAGAGGCGGATGGAAAGAGGAACGGTCTCTATTATCGCGACCTGGGGCACGACGCTCAGGCAGAAAAGGCAATTAGCTCGACTGAGAAAGGCGTCTTCGCCCAGCTCAGCTGGGAGAGGGAAAGCACCCGTCTCGCCTTCATCTCTGCCCCCGCTGACGATAAGGGGAACCCCGGAGACGGGTCGCTCTGGGTTTGGGACTCGAAAACAAAATCAACGCTCCAGGCCGTTTCCTCCGCTCAGGTCCAGAAAGATTGGGTCATACCCACGCGAAACGATCTCACCTGGTCGAAAGATGGGAAGCGCCTTTTTTTCGGGCTTCTTCCGAAAGAGGTTTTCGACCTGGGCAAAGAGGAAGCCAAAAAAGACGATGACGGCAAAAGTGAACTCGATCTCTTCGACACCGACAGGATCCTGGAAAAAAGGGGCGTCGACGTCTGGCACTGGAACGACCCGATCATCAACTCTCACCAGAAAAGGGAGTGGCCAAAGATCAAGGAAAAGACCTATCTCGCCGTCTATCACTGCGATTCCGGGAAAATGGTTCCCTTGGCCGATAAGGACTCTCCCGACCTGGAGATCCCAGGGAACTCCCATCTCGCCTTGGGATCCTCGGACATTCCCTATCTCAAAGAGGTCACCTGGGACGGTCGGTATAAAGATATCTACACGGTCGATCTGCAGACCGGCGCCAAGAAAAAGATCCTGAACCGGCTCGGGGGCAGGGCCTCGCTGTCGCCGGACGGCGGGTTCGTCCTCTATTTCGAAGACAAGAATTGGCACCTCTATGATACGAAGACGGGGATGAGCCGCAGCCTCACCGCCGAGCTCGGCGTCTCCTTCTTCGATGAGGAGGACGACCATCCGTCGGAGCCGCCCGCGCACGGCATGGGGGAATGGCTGGAAGACGGCAGCGCCGTCCTTCTTTACGACAAGTATGACATATGGAAGATGCCGACCGGCCGGGGCAACGCCCTCAACCTGACCGGCGGGGCAGGCCGGAAGACGGGGCTGACTTTCCGGCTGATCCGGCTCGACCCCGAAGAGAAGTCCATCAAGAGGGGACAGAGGCTCTTGCTTTCCGCCTACCACAACCAAGAGAAGTCCACGGCTTTCTACACGGCCGATGCGTCCAAAGCGGGTGCGGAGAGAAAGGTGGAAGAAAAAAAGACGTTTGAATTCTTGGCCGCGGCTAAGAAGGCCGACGTCATCCTGTTCACCCGGGAGAGCTATGATGAATTCCCCAACATCTGGGCGAGCGGCCTGGGCTTTGCCGCGCCCCGCAAGCTCTCCGATGCCAACCCTCAGATCAAGGACTATGCCTGGGGAACGAGCGAGCTGGTGGCCTGGCAGAGCCTGGACGGAGTGCCTCTTAAGGGCGTCCTGATCAAGCCGGGAAACAATGTGCCGGGCAAGCGCTATCCGGTGCTGGTCTATTTTTACGAGAGGATGTCGGACCGGCTCCTGCGGTTCAACGAGGTCAAGATCAATCACCGGCCCTGCTTCCCGTTTTATGCCGGCAGCGGCTACGCCGTATTCCTTCCCGATATCGTCTATGAGACCGGCAGACCCGGCCTTTCGGCCCTCAAATGCCTCGTTCCCGGCGTGCAGAAACTCATCGATATGGGTGTGGCCGACCCGAAGGCCATCGCCCTGCACGGACATTCGTGGGGCGGATATGAAACGGCCTATCTCGTCACTCAGACCAACATGTTCCGGGCAGCCATTGCCGGCGCGGCCGTCTCCAACATGACCAGCGCCTACAGCGGCATCCGCTGGGAATCTGGCCTGGCCCGGCAGTTCCAGTACGAGAGGGACCAGAGCCGGATCGGCGGCAGCCTCTGGGAGGACCGGAGCCCATTCATCGAGAACTCAGCCGTCTTCTTCGCCGACCGCATCCAGACGCCTCTCCTCCTGATGTTCGGAGACGAGGACGGTGCCGTGCCCTGGGAGCAGGGGATCGAGCTCTACCTGGCGATGCGCCGGCTGGGGAAGGACTGCGTATTCCTCCAGTACAGGGGGGAAGGCCATCATCCCCAGAAGTACGCCAACAAGCTCGATTACTTCATCAAGATGAAGCAGTACCTCGACCATTATTTGAGAGGGGAGCCGGCGCCGGATTGGATCAGCCGCGGCGTTCCCTATCGAGGGAAATAGGGCCGAGAACGCAAGTCAGCAGTAGCCTCTGCGGGGTTTTCTCTCGTCCAACAGCCAACGTGTCCGCGAGGTCGTTTACATTCCGTTCGGCTTGTGATAGAAGCTTGCTCAAGCGACTTGAATGGCATCGGGGGAAACCCCCGAGAGGAGGTCGAGATGGCCCATAACAAAACCGAGTTCAGCCGGCGGGAATTCCTCACTTCATCGGCCGTGGTTTTAGGGGCGGCCGGCATGTCTTTAATCGACTCCGGAAAGGCCCTGGGCCGGCAGGCGCCGACAAAAAAACAGAGAGTTGCGCTGGTCGGAACGGGTGGCCGGGGAAGCTCCCTCTGGGGCAAAGACTTGATCAAGAACTACGGCGATGTCCTGGAGATGGTCGGCCTCTGCGATATCAACCCCATCCGGCTAGAGTATGCCAAAAAGTATATGGGAGCGATCTGCCCGACCTTCACTGATTTCGAGCAGATGATCAAAGAGACCCAGCCCGATACCGTGATCGTGACGACGATGGACTGCTTCCACGCGAAATATATCTGCCTGGCGATGCAGGCCGGGTGCCGCCCGGTCACCGAAAAACCGATGTGCACGGACGAGAAGATGGTCCAAGATATCATCGACACGGAGCGACGGACAGGGAAGAAACTCCTGGTTACCTTCAATTACCGATATGGACCCGACGCCACGAGGATCAAGGAGATCCTGATGAGCCGGGAGATCGGCGACGTCACTTCGGTCGACTTTCACTGGTTTCTGGACATCTATCACGGCGCTTCCTACTTCCGGCGGTGGCATGCCTTCAAACAAAACTCCGGCTCGCTTCTCGTCCACAAAGCGACGCACCATTTCGACCTGATGAACTGGTGGCTGGCGGCGGAGCCGGTTGAGATCAACGCCTACGGAGAACTCCGGAAATACGGCTATAACGGTTCGATTCGCGGCGAGCGATGCATGACCTGCCCGCACAAAGCGGCGTGCGAATTCTACTGGGACATCACCAAGGACGAACAGTCCATGAACCTCTATGTCAAGGCCGAGTCCGCCGACGGCTATATCCGGGATTCCTGCGTCTTCCGCGAGAAGATCAACATCTGGGACACGATGAACGTCCAGGTCCAGTACCATAACCGCGTCACCATGAGCTATTCACTCAATGCCTTTATGCCCTATGAGGGGTTCACCGTCGGGTTCAACGGCACGAACGGGCGGCTGGACGTGCGGGTCTATCACAACCAGCCCTGGAAAGTGGAGAATTTCGCGGAATTCCGGATCACCCAAAGCTTCAAATCCACCAAGACATTCGCCCTCCCGGCGGGAGGTGGAGGTCATTGGGGGGCCGACCAGATCATGCAGGATCAGATCTTCCGGAAAACGGAGCTGGACCCCCTGGGACGCCTATCGGGGAGCAGGGAAGGGGCGCTTTCGGCGCTCGTCGGGATCGCCGCCCGGCATAGCATCGAACAGGGGCGGCCGATCAAGATCGACGAACTGGTGAAGCCATAGGGCTCTTGACATCTGCGCCTCATCATTTATATGATTGAGACACACCAATTCAAAGGAGGGTGGCATGATCAAACAAGAAAGAAAGACCATCTATGGATGCTTGAAGAGAATTCACAGAAACATCACGGCGATGGATGGCCTGGATCGCAAACGGGAGAGGAGGCGAATCGAGGTAATGATCGGCCTCGTAGACCTTATTGAACTAATGGGATTTAGCAAAGATTTCAAGAAGCTTCCGGTTAGGATTTGTCCCGGAGGTCGTCTGCCCGCGGCAGAAATCCTCGATAAGGATAAAGGGAAACTATTGAGGATTTGCCCGGGAGGACGTCTTCCGGCCTAGCTGCGCCCACCAAGGGGTGACATTTCAGGGTGAGATTTCTTCTCAGTGATTTCACCCTTTATCTGACCCAGAATTGCAATCTTGACTGTCTTTATTGTTTTCAAAAAAGGCGGGGTCGGTCGCTCGGTTTTTCCGACATCCAGAAGGCGCTCGAGTTTTTCCAGTCGTCCTTTCGGAAAAAAGCCTATGTCAGCTTCTATGGAGGTGAGCCGCTGCTGGCGTTCGAGACCATCCGTCGGACGGTTGATTTTATTGACAATCACAAAACCCTAAGGGCTAAAAAGCTCCGCTATAGCATTTCGACAAACGGGACCCTTCTGAGCGATGAAGTGCTGCGCTTTTTGAATGCCCGTAGGTTCAGGGTCAATCTGAGTCATGACGGAACCGCCCAGGACGTAACGCGGCCGAGCCGTCTGAACTCCCTTGTCCTGGAGAACATGGACCGGCTGAAGGAGCTTCCGGATATCCAGCTCGAGACCAACAGCGTATTTATCCCGGCCACCGTCGGAGAGATTTATCGATCAGCCCGGTTTCTGGTGGATAGGGGGATCAGGAACTGCCATCTGACTTATTCCATCCATGATCCCTGGGATTCTGTTCAGCTGGACCGGATGAAAAAAGAAGTTCAGGAACTGCGGGAATTCCTTCTCTCCCGTTACCGCGGGCATCGTTCCATCCCTGTGCAAAACTTCCAGAGCCCACCGAGCCGTGGCCTCTTCCAGTGCGCCGCCGGCCAGGACCGGCTGGCTCTCGCCGCCGATAGCCGATTATGGGGCTGCCGCTTTTTTGCCGACTATTTCACCGGCCAGCAGAATCGGCCCGATTTCAATGATTTTTGCTTTGGCGATATCCACGACTTCAGCCTTCGGCATCAAGATATTTATCCCTCCATCAGTGAGAACTATCGAGCTTTGCGTATGGACAATTTTAGGTCTGAGCGAATGTCTTGCCGAAGATGCGCCAGTATGCTCTATTGCAGCGCCTGTCCGGCGACGGCCGCCTTTTCCACGGGCATCATAGGAAGAGTCCCGGCGTGGATATGCGAGATCAAACACGTCTGGCTTCAAGAAAATCACCTCTTTTGGAAGGAAGCTGGAAAGATCTAGAGCAGTGAGTCCAAGCGCTTCCGGGCGTCTTCGGCTTCAGCCAGGCCGACGTCGGCACCGCCGCGAATCGCCAGAAATTGCTGGAAAAACGGCCGGGCTTTAGCGGGATCTTTATTCTCTTGAAAGAGTCGGCCTAACTGATAAAGGCTCCTGGCGTAGATATCTCCCGATGTCATAAATCCGATGGTTAAAGAGATGATTTTCGTGTACTGAGCTATGGCCGAGTCCAGGTCGCCGCGCCGGAAGAAAGCCGAAGCCAACGACTCCAGATAAAAAGCATGCGGGTCGGAGTATTCAAAATATTGATGGGGGAGTGTCGCCACGGCTTCTGAAAACCGGCTCACGGCCTCATCCCATGAACCTTGAGCGAGGGCCTCGGCCCCTTCAAGATGATAGCAGTGGCGCATAAGCTTGGAATACCCCATTTTGCGGATAATCTCTCTCATGGTCTGCCCGATTTCTTTGGCCCCGGATAATTTGCCCTCGTTGAGTTCAATAAGCCCAAGCCAGTGAAGGGCGTTGACCTCGTCCTGCTTGTTATGAGTTTCCACGGCCTTCATTCTGGCCTGGAGGGCTGCTTCCCGAGCCCTGGCGTTATCGCCCGATTGAAGATAGAAAAACGCTTTGAACAAGAAAAAAGTCGCTTCTTCATAAAGAAAACCTTGATTCCCGGCCAGCTTTAATCCTTCTTCGATTTCTCTCTCACATTCCTTGTGTTTTCCCTGCAATAAATTAAGGTGCGCCAGCCAGAAATGGGCATCGATCATGTTCCGGACCGCCCGCCCGTTTTCCAGGAACTGTCGATAGGCTTTCTCCGCCTCCGGATAGTTCCCCAGCACGCCGTAGATTTGCGCCAAGAGGCGCCCCAGATCAAACCCATGCGGGTCCAGGGACAGCCCTTTCCCCAGCTCTAAAAGGGCTTCATTGATCGCTCCTTGGCAAAAGAAGCAGAAGGCCAACTCCCGATGAAATTCGGCCGGTGAAGTAAAAACGTGTTCATGAGCCCGGAGAAGGTCAGAGGCCTTTTCATAGAGTCCTCGCGCCTGGTCGATGAAGGATAGGTTGAGGACTGTGATCGGAGAATTCGGGTTGATGGAATGGAGACGTTCGAAACATTCTGCGGCCTTGTCCCATTCTTCTGTATTTCGATAGATCGCTCCCAGGTGCTCTATGGCCAATTCATCATCGGGATAGAGAAGCAGGAGATTCCGGTAGGTCTCGATCGCCTTGGGAAAATCGTTTTCCATGACGTTGTAGTAACTTCCCTCAATCAAGAACCGCTCTCGAGGCGTCAAATTCTTACGCAGCGACATGGCTTTTTGAATATATCTCTTTGATTCATCGAACCGTCCTTCATAAATCAAATTCATTGCCAGCCGAGCGTAGGCCATGGCAAACTTCTTATCAGCGGAGACGGCCTTCAGGTAAAATTCGTTGCTCTGCTTATAATCTCCCTTTTCATAGAAGTCGAGACCCCGGGAAAAATGGATCACCGCCTCGATCGAGGGAGTGGTGTACTTCTTAAGTTCTTCGTCGAAGTCCTTGGCCAAGTCGCTCCTGGATAAACCGAGCTGCTCCTTCGACCAACGGGAGATCTCATCGCAGCGGTCCTGGATATTTTCAGGGGCAACGGCGTCAAAAGAACGAGAGCCGACGGCCTCAAGATCCCGGGCCTTGATGATCCGGATATCGATTCGATACCCCTGCCCGGATTTCATATAGCTTCCCAAAAGGAAAAAATCGACGTTTTCTCTGGAGGCAATCTTTTCCAGGACATCTGAGTCATAGACGCCCGAGTCATCCGTATCGGCGTCGGCTAGACAATTAAGCAGCTTTTCGCGGGCTACCAGGCGCAAGAATTTCGACTGTTCGAGGTCCGTGGTTAAGAGATGCCGGAGAAGGTTCCGCCAATTATCCAGGGAGGGGTCTCCGGTGACGTTTTCGAAGCTCATGACCGCCAAGGACTTGCGGATGGCTCCCTCCGGGGGACCGTTTCCTCGAAAAATGAGAAAATACGCGGCCAGGGCGACTATAGAACAGGCGAAAAACCAGGCCAGCGATCGCAGGATGAGGGATCTCAAGGTTCTCAGAGGGGGGACTTCCGGGGCAACGACGAGATCGAGGCTCCGGCAAACATCTTCCACTGTCGGGTATCTCTCATTCTTATCCTTCTTGAGACACTTGAGAATGATGTTCTCCAATGCAGGGGGGACCGAAGGGTTTAAGCGCGACGGCGGTTCGGGAGTGGCCTCACAGTGTTTTTTGATGTATCCGGTGAGGCTTTCGGCCTCAAAGACGGGTCGTCCTGTCACCATTTCATACAGGATCAGGCCGAGGGCATAGATGTCGGTTCTCTGATCCTGTTTTTCGCCCCGAGCCTGTTCAGGCGAAAGGTACTCCGGGGTGCCGACGACGGCTCTGACTCCTTGGGCGTCCTCTCGATCGATTGTTTTGGCGAGGCCGAAGTCCATCACCCGGGCCCGGCCCGTCCTGTCAATCATGACGTTGCTGGGCTTGAGGTCCCGGTGGATAATGCCTTGTTTGTGCGCCGCCGCAAGGCCGGAACAGATCTGCTTCCCGAATTTGACCGCCGTAGAAATCGTCAATGACCCGGAAGCCTGAATCAGATCCCGCAGGTTCTGGCCATCTACGAAATCCATCGAGATGTATTTAGTGTTCTCCGACTCTCCCAGGTCATGGACACGCACGACATGCTCAGAAGTTATCGATCGTGACAGGACAGTTTCCTTCTTGAAATGGTCGATGATGCGGAGGTTTGAGGCGTATTCAGGGCGGATGATCTTGAGGGCGACAGAAATTCCGAGCGACGTGTCGATAGCTTTGTAGACGCGGCCCATACCGCCATGGCCTATCTCCTCGATGATAGTGTAGCGATTGGCGAAGACCATTCCGGGGGAAAAGCGCTCCCAACCCTCCTCAGCCAAAGCCGATGTGAATCCCGAAGTCAGAGTTCGCGAGACCTCGCCGATCGCCGCCCCGCAATTCGAGCAGACCCTATCACCAAGCTTAACGACCGCTGAGCACTTTGGGCAAAAAATGGGTTCGGCGTCACCGCCCATCATGGTTCAATAATAAGCGAGATGGCCGGCCCGGGTCAACCGCAATATGCAGAGCGGCCAAGAGAGCGAGTTCCTGGCTACTCGACGGCGAATTTCGGCCTAGCCGTCTGCCACCGCCCGCCGGTGAAATCCGGATAGGGGATGGGCGCTCCGCCTTTGGCGATGGATTCCTCTGATAACGGGCCGTTGGCGCTCATCAGCGCCGCGTCGTAGACATCGAGTGGAGTCTGAGTTTTATTCCGGACCGCTTCCACGAACAGCTTGAGCTCCAGATAGTCCGTGCCGCCGTGGGAGAACTGTCCGGCCTCGCTCCGGATGGCCTTCCACCACTTGTGCTCATAGAGCTCCTGGTAAGGGCTGAAGGGCTCCCACTGGTGGTATTGCGGGCTCTTCCCGGTCAAATAAACGACGCTCCTATCCTCGTCATAGAGGCCGCGGTTGCCCTGGATCATCCAGCGGTTGTCGTAGGGGCGGGGGAGCTGCATATCGTAGTTGATGACGATGGACCTGCCTTTCTTGGTGCGCACCACAGAGGAAATAATGTCTCCCTGCATATACTTGCGCTTGGCGTTGGGATGCTCAGGACCGAACCGGCGGTTGAAGTAGTCGTTGATCCCGAAGCATTCAGTCGCCGTCGAGGTGATGTGATCGTAATAATCGCCGCAGCCCATATCCATCCAGCTCAGGACCGGGCCCTGCTGATGAGTCGGATATTGGTCCCGGTTATGGGTGAGAAGATATTTGGCTGCCCACCTGTCGAGACCGGTATCGGGGTCGAAGAACCAGTGGTCGATGCAGTCATGGGAGTGGGCGCAGTGACAGTGGACAATCTCGCCGAGCAGCCCCTTTCGGATCATATTGAGAACGGCTAAGTTATCACGCCTGAAGCTCCAGTTCTCGAGCATCATGCAGGGCACCTTGGTCGCTTCATGTGTCTTGACCAGATCCCAGCACTCCTCAAGGGTATACGCCGCCGGGACTTCAACTCCGGTGTATTTTCCGGCTTGCATCGCATCAACGGCCATGGGTGTGTGCCACTCCCAGTAAGAGGCGATGATCACGGCGTCGATATCGTCGCGCTCCAGAAGGCGTCTGTAATCGGTTTCGTCCTTGCCATAGCCCTCAGGCTTTTTCCGGCCGGCTTTTACGACCATCTCCTGCGCCATCTCAAGGTTTGCCGGCTGGATATCGCAGAGGGCGGGAAACTCAACGTTTTTTAGGCCGAGCAGGATGCCCATCAGGCCGCGGCCGCGGTTTCCGGTGCCGAGCACGGCGATCCGGACGGGCTTATCCAACGCTGTTTGGGCGATGGATTCTGAATACGGGAAACGAAACTCAGGCAGGATCGACCCTCCAGCAGCTACACTTAGAGCCGCTGCGGTGTTTGTCTTGAGGAATTCTCTCCGGCTTATCGACATGGGCCCTCCTTGGATGTCTGTTCTCAAGTATCATTCCAAAGTCGAGTCCAAAATTCAACCCGGAATCCAAAGAAACCCCCCATTGACACTTCTCTTGTTCCTGAAATAAGCTATGGAGCGAATGAGTCAGGACATCAGGTTCATCCGACTAAAAAGGTGGCAGGACTATGATTTTCAAAAAATGCCCGAATTGTGAGTTCGAGAACCCGGAAACCGCCAAGTTCTGCAACGAGTGCGGGGCCAAACTAGGTTCCGAGGAGAGCCTTCCGTCGCCACGAAAAGAGCCTCTTCAAGAGGCAGCCGAGCCGCCGGCGTCTGAGCCAACTCCCCCTGAGCCTATCCTTGCCCCTATCGAGACTCCTCCAGAACCGCCCGGGCCAGGGCCAACTCCTCCGGCAGAATCCACTCTGTCCGAACCGGTCCTGACTCCAGCCGAAACCCTTGTTCGCCCCCCCGAACCGCCGCTTCTATCTCCAGCCGAGCCTTCGATACCAACTGCCGATCAGATGACCCCACCCGTCGCTTCAGCGGAGTCGTCAGAGGCCGCTGAATCTCGGCCAGAGCAACCCGAAATGTACCCCTTTGCCTGGATTGTGCCAACGCCACCTTCTGAGGCTGTAGAGGCCCCTACGAGCCCCTCGGAGACCGTTTTCGAGCCGGCCCCGCCGCTGCCGCCCCCAGTTACGCCTGAACCGGCGTCCCCGTCGGAAACAGCAGAGGCTCAGCCGACTGCCCCTCCTGAGCCGTCAACTCCAACAGTCACTCCCAGCGAGCCTCTCCCAATTGAGTCTGATACCCCGCCCGAAGATTACCCGGTTGAAGAGCCGTCAACCCGGCAGCCGTTTGGCGAGCGCTTCAAGATTATCGAGGAGTTGGGAAGGGGCACTCTGGGGAAAGTGTATAAGGTCTTTGACAAAGCCATGGAGAGGGAGCAGGCGCTAAAAGCTGTCAAGCCGGAGATATCTCAAAAGGCGGAGGCATTCGAAGGCTTCAGCCGGGAACTCAAGGTCGAGCGGAGCATCGTCCACAAGAACATCGCCCGGATTTTCGAGCTCAGCATGGTGAAAGGAACGCCTTTTATCACGCTGGAATATGTCGCCGGAAGGGATCTCAAATCCCTCCTCAAGGAAAAGAAGCGCCTCCCGGTCGTGGAGGCGTTTTCCATCGCCAAGCAGCTCTTCACTGGCCTGGCCCAAGCGCACAAGGTCGGAGCCATCCACCTGGACCTCAGGCCGGACAACATCATGATCGACAAAGAGGGGACGGTAAAGATCATGGACCTGGGGATCGCCCGGCTTTTCCGGGCCAAGGGAATCATCAGAGCGGTTGCCGGGATGCCGCAGTATATGAGCCCGGAACAGCTCGAGGGCCAGGAAGCCGACGCCAGTTCCGACATTTTCGCGCTGGGTGCCATCGTTTATGAGATGCTGACAGGGAACCTGCCACCGGTGGGAGCAACGCCCAGGAATCCCCGGGAGATCAACCCCGGAATTCCCCGTGAACTCAGCCTGCTCGTCCTCAAATGTCTCGAACAAGAAAAAGAAAAAAG
>Ga0299912_10000453_pt1 | contig 35458 bp, 35 predicted proteins | sample RVTome_2_FD_207667 | JGI IMG/M metagenome (GOLD analysis project Ga0299912, IMG submission 207667) | Soil microbial communities from uranium-contaminated site in the Upper Colorado River Basin, Wyoming, United States - RVT95D214 (version 2) ... | reverse complement strand
GCTCAGCACGCGCGGCGTCGGCAAGAGCCGCCGCGCCGCCGAACAGGAGGCCGCACGCCAGGCGTGCGCCGCGTTGCAAAAATGAACGAATTCAAGTGTGGCCTCATCGCGATCGTCGGTCGCCCCAACGTCGGCAAATCGACGCTGCTCAACCGCATCGTCGGGCAGAAAGTCAGCATCACGTCGCGTAAGGCGCAAACCACGCGCCACCGGGTGATGGGCATCCATACCACCAGTGAAGCGCAGTTCGTGTTCGTCGACACGCCGGGATTCCAGACCCGCCACACCAGCACCATGAACCGCGCGATGAACAAGCGCGTGCGCGAAACCCTGTCGGATACCGACGTGGTGATGATGCTGGTGGAAGCGGGCCGGTTGAAAAAGGAAGACCGTCAGGTGATGGAGTTGCTGCCCAAGGATCGCCCGCTGATCCTGGTGGTGAACAAGATCGACCAGGTCAAGGACCGCGCCGAACTGATGGCGTATCTGCAGGAAGTCTCTGCTGCACATGGGTTCACCGAGATCGTCCCGGTATCGGCCAAACAGGGCAGCAACCTCGACGAACTGCTGAAAACCCTGCAAACCCATCTGCCGGAGAATCCGCCACTGTTCGAGGAAGACGACGTCACCGACCAGACCGAACGCCAGCTGGCCGCCGAGCTCATCCGCGAGAAGGTGTTCCGCCTGTGCGGCGAGGAAATCCCCTACGCGGTGGCGGTGACCATCGACAAGTTCGAGGAAGAAGGCAAGCTGCGCCGCATCTTCGCCACCATCCTGGTCGACCGCGACAGCCACAAGCCCATCATCATCGGCAAGGGCGGCGAAAAGCTCAAGGCCATCTCCACCCAGGCGCGCCTCGACATGGAGCGCGCGTTCGACAGCAAGGTGTATCTGGAGGTCTGGGTGAAAGTCAAAGGCGGCTGGGCCGACGACGTGCGCATGCTGAAATCGCTCGGACTGGATTGAAACTCTTTATCCGCGTTCTTCGCGGATAAAAACGTATGTCGACTGACGCCCGCATCAACAACGAACCCGGCTTCATCCTCCACACCTATCCCTTCAAGGAAACCAGCGTGGTGGCGGAGGTATTCACCCGCAGCCACGGACGCGTCGCGCTGATCGCGCGCGGCGCGCGCCGTCCGGCTTCGGCCCTGCGCGGTCTGATGCAGCCTTTCACCCCGCTGCTGCTGTCCTGGTTCGGAAAATCCGAAATGAAAACCCTGCATGCTGCCGAATGGCAGGGCGGCCTGATCGCGCCGCAGGGACGCGCGCTGATGTGCGGGTTTTACCTCAACGAGTTGCTGCTGCGTCTGCTGGCGCGCGGCGACGCGCACGAACTGTTGTACGACCGCTACGTCGACACGCTCGACCAGCTGGCGGGCGAGTCATCCAGCATCGATTACGAGCGCATCCTGCGCCGCTTCGAAAAAAACCTGCTGTCCGAGATCGGGTATGGCGCCACCTTCGACGTCGACGCTGAGAACGGGTCGCCCATCCAGGCCGGGGTGCGCTATGTATTCCAGCCCGAACGCGGCGCGCTGCGTTCGAGCGGGCAGCCGGGCTGCCCGGTCTCGGGCCAGACGCTGATCGACCTGGCGGCCGGCCGCTTCGAGCAGCCGACGACGCTGGCCGAGGCCAAGGCCTTGATGCGCACCCTGATCAACCACACCCTCGGCGCCAAGCCGCTTTATACTCGCCAGCTGTTGCGCGAACTCACCGACCTGAATCCATGATTCCATTCCAAAATCAAAAATCTCTTTGTCGGTTTCGCCTTGCCGTACTGTTCGTACTGCCTGCGGCTCACCTTCGCGATCTTTTTAATTTGGAAATGGAATGAGCATCTACCTCGGCGTCAACATCGACCACATCGCCACCCTGCGCCAGGCGCGCAAGACCCGCTACCCCAGTCCGGTCGAGGCCGCGCTCGCGGCCGAAACCGCCGGCGCGGACTCGATCACCCTGCACCTGCGCGAAGACCGCCGCCACATCCAGGACGCCGACGTGGCCATCCTGCGCCAGGTGCTGAAAACCAAGATGAACCTGGAAATGGCGGTGACCGAAGAAATGCTCGGCATCGCCATCGCCACCCGGCCGCAGGACGTCTGCCTGGTGCCGGAAAAGCGCGAGGAGCTCACCACCGAGGGCGGGCTCGATGTGAAGGGCCAGTTGCCGAAAATAACCGATGCCTGCAAGCGGCTGCGTGAGGCCGGCATCCGCGTTTCGCTCTTCATCGACCCCGATTTCGCGCAGATCGACGCCGCGCTCGCGGCCGGCGCGCCGGTGGTCGAGATACATACCGGCGCCTATGCCGATGCCGCGACCGATGCCGCGCGCATCGTCGAATTCGAGCGCATCCGCAAGGCGGTAGCCTACGGCTGCAGCATCGGCCTGACGGTCAATGCCGGACACGGCCTGACCTACCATAACGTGCAGCCGATCGCCGCGCTGCCCGGCATCTTTGAGCTCAACATCGGCCATGCCATCGTCGCGCAGGCGCTGTTCGTGGGCTGGAAGGAGGCGGTGGCGGAGATGAAGCGGCTGATGGTCGAAGCGGCGGTTTCTTGACGTTTAACGTTAAACGTTATAGATTGAATCGTGATTAAAAGCTTCCGCTGCCCGGATACGCAGGCGCTGTTCGAGACGGGCAAGCACAAGCGCTTTTCCGGGATTGCCCAGATTGCCACGCGAAAACTGGCGCAACTCGACGCAGCGGAAACCCTGGAGTTCTTGCGATCCCCACCGGGGAACCGGCTGGAAGCCCTGAAAGGCGACAGGGCGGGCCAGTACAGCATGCGCATCAACGACCAGTTCAGGGTTTGTTTCAAGTGGCTGGATGGTGGGGCAAGCGACGTGGAGATTGTGGATTACCACTGATCGCAGCGTGTTAGACGATAGAGGCGAGACATGTTCAAGAACGGTATGCGGCCGGTACACCCCGGCGAAATTCTGAGGGAAGAGTATTTGATTCCGCTCGGCCTGAGCGCCAACGCGCTTGCCCGGGATTTGAACGTGCCGGCGCCGCGCATCAACGACATTGTGCGCGAGCGGCGCGGCATCTCCGCCGACACCGCCATGCGGCTGGCGCGCCATTTCGGCGGCGACGCGCGCTCTTGGCTGAACTTGCAGGTCGCCTACGACCTGCGCGTGGCCGAGATCGCGAACGCGAAACGCATCGAGAAGGAAGTCATGCCGAAGGCGGCGTGATTTCCCGACATCCACAAACGCCACATCGATTGCGCCATCGTTGCGTTTTCCAATTTTCCAGATGCCCTTGTAACAAAAGGCTTCGGGAGTGAATCGAATTTACGCCGACTCATTTTTTTGCACTGCGCCCCGCCCGACGCTGATGGCCAACACCCCTGCTAGTACCAGAACCGCCCCTCCAATCTGCTGAACAGATATAGCCTCGCCGAGCACCTGGTGGGCCATGAAAATCGTGGCCACCGGGCCGATCGAGCCGACCAGCGCGGTGTGTCCCGAACCGATCAGGCGGATTCCGGTGGAGAGCATGAAAACGGGCAGCACGGTGGAGAAAATAGCCATAGCGAAGCCCAGCCCGTAGACCCGCGTGGGAAGTTCCAATGCCGAGACCGGGTGGGTGACGCCGAACTGCAACAGGGTCGCCGTGCTGGCGACCAGCATCGCGTAAGCGGTAAAACGGGTCGCGCCGATCCGGGCGATGGCGTGGCCGGCGCCCACCAGATACACCGAATAGGTCAGGGTGCTCGCAAACACCAGACCCGCGCCCAGCGCAATCCCCGTTTGATTCCTCCCCGCGTCGTGCATGAACACCAGCAGAATCCCGGCATAGCTCAATGCCAGGGCGACGACTTCTCTGCGCCCGACCGGACGCTTGAAGATCGCGGCCGACAGCAACACCACCATGGTCGGGTAGAGAAACAGGATCAAGCGTTCCAGTCCGGCACTGATGTATTGCAGGCCGGAAAAATCAAGCAGGCTGGACAGGTAATAGCCGATCAGACCCAGGATCAGCACCGCCAGCCAGTCGCGCCGGGTTAGCGGCATGGTGTGGTTGCTGCGGCTCCATAACGCCGCTGCCAGAAAGAGCGGAACGGAGAAGGCCATGCGCAAGGCCAGCAGGGTGACGGCGTCCACCGGGCTGGCATAGGCGAGTTTCACCAGGATGGCTTTGGTGGAAAAACCAATCGCCGCCAAAGCGGCAAAAGCGATGCCGAGCAAGGCTTGCCGGTTGAGCGGGATGCTGCGGGATACGTGTGCCATAAAGACCCTTTCTGGTTAGTGCGGGTCTTCCGGCAATGAAAAGCAATCGCGGTCAAACCCGCGGTTGCTTCGATTTGTTTACGTCAAAAAAGAATGGCCGCGGCGGTGGATAGTTTCCACAGCCACAGTTGTTGGGAGGCCAGAGCGGGATTGAACTTGAATGCCATGGCACGACTATAGGGGGTGTCGAAGTTGGCTGTCAAACAAATCGCGTCTGGCTCAAGCAAATTTCGTCCTGAAATAAAGGTTCCGGGGTTGAATTTCTGCGGCGCTTACCTATGCCGCTGCCACCACACATATCCCCCAACGATCAACGCCACGAAGACGATGACACCGGCGATGATGAGGTGCTGGTATTCCCGGATCAGGGCTTCATTGCCGCCCAGAAAATAACCGAACAGGGTCAGGACGAGCGACCACAACCCCGCGCCGAGGCTGGTGTAGAACGCGAAGGCGCCGAGGTTCATGCGGGTGAGCCCGGCGGGGATGGAGATCAGGTGGCGGATGCCGGGGATGAGGCGACCGCTGAAGGTGGAGACGGCGCCATGCCGGAAGAAGAAGGCATCGGTCTTGTGCAGCAGTTCGGGGCGCACGAAGAAGTAGCGGCCCCAGCGTTCGAGGAAGGGGCGCCCCAGCCATATCGACACAGCGTAGTTGAACGAGGCGCCGGCGAGGCTGCCGACGGTCGAGGCGAGCACGATGAGCCCGAAGTTCATCTGTCCCTGGTGCGCCAGGTAGCCCGCCGGAATCAGCACCAGTTCGCTCGGCACCGGCAATACCGTGGATTCCAGCGCCATCAGGATGAAGATGCCGGTGTAGCCCCAGTCGTTGACGGTGGCGAGGATCCAGGTGATGAAGTCGTGGAGCATGGGCATTAAGCGCGTGGTTTCAGGCCGTCATCGCAGGCTCGAAGAGCCGTGGCGATTCAGCGGCGTCGACTCGGCGGGCATTCTGGATTGCTTCGCTGGCGCTCGCAATGACAAGCTGCCGTTAAACGACGGCTTCCTCTTTCTTCTCCACCGGCTTGATGAAATGCTCGCGCTTGACGCCGAACATCAGGAGCAGCGGGCTGGCGACCAGCACCGAGGAGTAGATGCCGAACATGATGCCGATGGTGAGTGCGAGCGCGAAGTTGTGCAGCGCCTCGCCGCCGAAGAACAGCATCGACAGCACCATGATCTGCGTCGAGCCGTGGGTGATGATGGTGCGGCTCATGGTGCGGGTGATGGCGTCGTCGATGATGTGCGGGATGGTGGCGCCGCGCAGTTTGCGGATGTTTTCGCGGATGCGGTCGAACACCACCACCGACTCGTTGACCGAGTAGCCGAGAACCGCCAGCACGCCGGCCAGCACGGTCAGCGTGAACTCCCACTGGAAGAAGGCGAACACGCCGAGGATGATGACGATGTCGTGCAGGTTGGCGAGCATGCCGGCGACGGCGAAGCGCCATTCAAAACGCACCGCCAGATAGGCCATGATGCCGAAGGCGACCACCAGCAGCGCCAGCGCGCCGTTGTCGTAGAGTTCCTTGCCGACCTGCGGGCCGACGAAGTCGACGCGCTTCAGTTCGACCGTGGCATCGGCGGCTTTCAGGGCAACCATCACGCGATTGCTGGTTTCTGCAGCGTTGGTTTCGCCTTTGTTGGGCAGGCGGATCAGCACATCGCGGCTGGTGCCGAAGTTCTGCACCGAGATTTCCGGCAGGCCGGTTTTTTCCAGCGTGCTGCGGATTGCCGGCAGGTTGGCGGCCTGGCTGTAGCTGACCTCGATCACGGTGCCGCCGGTGAAGTCGACGCCCAGATTGAGGCCACGGTCCCACAGCGCCCACACGGAAAACAGGAAGGTGAGCAGCGAAATCGCAGTCGTCACCTTCCCCCAGCTCATGAAGGGGATGGTTCTCTTGAACGGGAAGAATTCCAGCATGACTAAACCCTTAGATCGAGACTTTGGCCAGCCGAGCCTGGCGGCCATAGGTGAGGTTGACCATGGCGCGCGAGACGGTGACGGCGCTGAACATGGAGGTGAGGATGCCCAGGCACAGCACCACGGCAAAGCCGCGCACCGGACCTGAGCCCAGCCAGAACAGCGCGATGCCGGCGATCAGCGTGGTCAGGTTGGAGTCGAGAATGGTGCCCCAGGCGCGGTCGTAGCCGGCGTGGATGGCGGCCTGCGGGGTGGCGCCGTTGCGTATTTCTTCCCTGATGCGCTCGTTGATCAGCACGTTGGCATCGATCGCCATGCCCAGGGTCAATGCAATCGCCGCCATGCCGGGCAGGGTGAGCGTGGCCTGCATCATCGACAACAAGGCAATCAGGAAGAAGCCGTTGATGGCGAGCGCGACCGACGAGAACAGCCCGAAAATGCGGTAGTAGATCACCATGAACAGCGTGACGGCCATGAAGCCCCAGATGTTGGAGTGGAAGCCCTTTTCGATGTTCTCGGCGCCCATGCTGGGGCCGACGGTGCGTTCTTCCACAATCTGCATCGGCGCGGCGAGTGCGCCGGCGCGCAGCAGCAGGGCCACGTCGGAAGCTTCCTGCGCACTGTCCATGCCGGTGATCTGCACCCGGCCGCCGCCGATTTCCTCGCGGATGACCGGTGCTGTGATGGCTTCGGCATGGCCTTTCTCGATCAGCAGGATAGCCATGCGCTTGTTGACGTTTTCGCGGGTGACGTCCTTGAAGATGCGCGCGCCCTTGCCGTCCAGGTTGATGTGCACCGCGGCCTGGCCGCTGGTGTTGTCGAAGCCCGGCGAGGCGTCGGTGATCGAGTCGCCGGTCAGCACCACATCCTTTTTTACCGCGATGTTGCCGCCATCGCGGCTGGGCACGATTTCCGCGCCGAGCGGCGCCTGGCCCTGCGCCAGCGCCAGCGGGTCGGCCAGCTCGTCCACCATGCGGATTTCCAGCGTGGCAGTGCGGCCGAGGATGTCCTTGGCCTTGGCGGTGTCCTGCACGCCGGGCAGCTGCACCACGACGCGGCTGGCGCCCTGCTGCTGGATCACTGGTTCGGCGACGCCGAGTTCGTTGACGCGATTGCGCAAGGTGGTGATGTTCTGCTGCAGGGCAAATTCCTGCACCTTGGTTTCGGTTTCCGGCTTCAGGCGCGCGGTCAGGGTAAAGCCTTCGGCCTGGTCTTCGGGGGTGAACGCTAATTCGGAAAAAACCGTACCCAGCTTGTTGACGGCGGCATCGCGCTGGTCGCGGGTGGCGAAATGCACGGTGACGGCATTGCCTTCGCGGCTGATGCGGCCGTAGCGGATCTTGTCGCTGCGCAGTTCGGTGCGGAAATCGTTCTGGTAACGGATGGCGGCCTTTTCCAGCGCCGCCTTCATGTCGACTTCGAGCAGGAAGTGCACGCCGCCGCGCAAGTCCAGGCCGAGGTACATCGGCAGCGCGTTGATGGCCGACAGCCAGGCCGGCGAGGCCGACACCAGGTTCAGCGCCACCGTGTAGCGTTCGCCCAGCCCGTTCTGCAGCACATCCTTGGCCTTGATCTGCACGTCGGTGCTGGGAAAGCGCGTCTTGATGCTGTTGCCCGCCAGTTCCACCCCGCTGGTGGGGACATTGGACGCCTTCAGCAGCGATTCCACCTTCCCCAACAGCGCAGTGTCGACCTTTTCGGTGGTGCGCACCGGCGACACCTGCACCGCAGGCATTTCACCGAAAAAGTTGGGCAGGGTGTAGAGGAATGCGACCACCAGCGTGATGCCGATGAGCACATATTTCCAGAGGGGGAAGCGGTTCATGGTTTAGCCGTGAGCAGAGGGTGATGGGTGGAAAGAAGCAAGCGGCAGGCAGGCCGCTCACCCGGGTGCCTTACAGGCCCTTGATCGTGCCTTTGGGCAGCAGCGTCTGGATCGACTGCTTCTGCACGTGGGTGATCACGCCGTCGGCGATTTCCAGCGATACATACTGCTCGCCGATTTTGGCGATCTTGCCGACCTGGCCGCTGCTGGTGACGACTTCATCGCCTTTGGCGAGTTCGGTCAGCATTTTTTTCTGTTCCTTGGCGCGCTTCATCTGCGGACGGATGAGCATGAACCAGAACAGGACGAAGATGATGATGAGCGGCAGAAACTGCTCGAAACCCGGGGTGGACGGTGCGGCGGTTTGCGCGTGTGCAAGAGAAATCATGGGTAGAGCTCCGAATCAGGCTTGATCAATTAAAACCTCGCGATTCTACCATCCGCGCGTTTGCATCTCGTGAAACCCGGCAGCGAAGTCGGCAAAGCGGTGGGCCTCGATCGCGGCGCGCATGTCGGCCATCAGGCGGTGGTAGTAGTGCAGGTTGTGAATGGTGGCGAGCCGCGCGCCCAATATCTCGTTGGCGCGGATCAGGTGGTGCACGTAGGCGCGGGAAAAATGCGTGCAGGTGTGGCAGGTGCACTCGTCGTCGATCGGCGCAGTGTCGATCTTCCAGCGCGCGTTGCGGATGCGCATTTCGCCCCGTCGGGTGAACAGGATGCCGTGGCGCGCGTTGCGTGTCGGCAGCACGCAGTCGAACTGGTCGATGCCCTGGGCCACCGCCGCGACCAGGTCGGACGGTGTGCCGACGCCCATCAGATAGCGCGGCTTGTCGGCGGGCAGCTGCGGCGCGGTGTGGGCGAGGATGCGCGTCATGTCGTCTTTCGGCTCGCCCACCGAGAGGCCGCCGATGGCGTAGCCGTCGAAGTCCATGGCGATGAGCTCGCGCGCGGATTCGTCGCGCAGCGTCTCGAACATGCCGCCCTGCACGATGCCATACAGCGCGTTGGGATTGCCGGCGTGGGCAGTCTTGGAGCGCGCCGCCCAGCGCAGGCTCATCCGCATCGAGTCAGACGCCTCTTTTTCGGTGGCGGGGTAGGGCGTGCATTCGTCGAAAATCATCACGATGTCGGAATTCAGCGTGCGCTGGATCTGCATCGAGATTTCCGGGGTGAGGAACAGCTTGTCGCCATTGATCGGCGAGGCGAACTTCACCCCGTCCTCGGTGATCTTGCGCAGCTTGCCCAGGCTGAACACCTGGAAGCCGCCCGAGTCGGTGAGGATGGGCTTGTCCCAGCCCATGAAGCGATGCAGCCCGCCGAATTTTTCGATCACCTCCAGCCCCGGCCGCAGCCACAGGTGGAAGGTGTTTGAGAGCACCATCTCGAAGCCGATGTCGGTGAGTTCGAACGGCGCCATCGCCTTCACCGTGCCGTAAGTGCCCACTGGCATGAACACCGGCGTCTGCACGGTGCCGTGCGCGAGATGGAGCTGGCCGCGGCGCGCGCCGCCATCGGTGGTGAGGAGGTCGAATTTCATGCGGGAGCAGACTTTTCTAAAAACATCGCGTCGCCATAGCTGAAGAAGCGATAGCGTTCGGCAATGGCGTGGGCGTAGGCCGCGCGGATGGTGTCGACGCCGGCAAACGCGGAGACCAGCATCAGCAGCGTGGACCTGGGCAGGTGAAAATTGGTGACGAGCGCGTCGACCACATGGAAGCGATAGCCGGGCGTGATGAAGATGTCGGTCTCGGCGGAGCCCGCGTGCAGCTTTCCCGATTGTGCGGCAGCCTCCAGCGCGCGCAGGCTGGTGGTGCCCACCGCCACCACGCGGCCGTTGCGGGAACGCGTTTCACCGATCGCGTCGGCGGTCGCCTGCGGAATCGTGTAGCGCTCGCTGTGCATTTTGTGCTCGGCGAGGGTTTCCACGCGCACCGGCTGGAAGGTGCCGGCGCCGACGTGCAGCGTCACCTGTGCCGTGCGGATGCCTTGCTCGCGCAGCGCCCCCAGCATCGCGCCATCGAAATGCAGGCCGGCGGTGGGCGCTGCCACCGCGCCGGGTTCATTGGCATACACCGTCTGGTAGCGCGCCTCGTCGTCCGCCGTCGGCGTGTGCACGATGTAGGGCGGCAGCGGCAACTGGCCATACTGGTCGAGCACCGCAAGCACCGGGCGCGGGAAGCGCAGCTGCGTCAGGTCGTCCTGCCGCGCCAGCACGTCAAGGGTGATTTCTTCGGAAAGGTGAATGCGCGAACCCGGCTTGGGCGCATGGCTCGCGCGAATGAAGGCCAGTGCCTCGAATTCGCCCGTGACCCGCTCTACCAGCAGTTCGACCTTGCCGCCGGAATCCTTGGTGCCGAACAGCCGAGCCTTGATCACGCGCGTGTCGTTCATCACCAAGAGGTCGTCCGGGCGCAGCAGCGTCGGCAGGTCGCGAAAATCCCGGTCGTGCAGGGTGCCGGACGCCTCGACATGCAGCAGCCGGCTGCCGCCGCGCACCGCAGGCGGGAACTGCGCAATCAGTTCGTCGGGGAGGTCGAAGTCGAAATCGGCAACACGCATGGGGCGCGATTATCCTTGATTCCTCGGTTGAACGTGCCCGAGTGTGCGATTTTCAAGTTGGCTGGCAAGGCGCGAGGAGGCGCATGGCCGTCCCCTGCAACGAGGAGCAACGCAGCTAGGCGACTTGAAAATCGTGCAATCGGGTGCGTAGCGGCCTCAGCCGATGGGTGAACGTCATCGAAGCTGAGATATTTAGTATTCATCAGGCTTTCCAGTGGAGGGAAAGCGGTCAACCGAGGAATCAAGGATTGTAGCCGTCGCCTTGCGGCAGGCTGCCCGATTCGGCGATAATGCGCGGCTTCTGTCGCCGGCCGCGTTCGCGTCTGGCTTCCCTGCCGGGATGGCGGAATCGGTAGACGCAGCGGATTCAAAATCCGCCGCTGGTAACAGTGTGGGGGTTCGAGTCCCCCTCCCGGCACCAAGTGCACGTAGCAAGCAGCAGCAAGACACAACACAAACCCGCATATAGCAATGGAGTGCGGGTTTTTTGTTGCCTCATGCAGTTGCATGGCATAGCATGGAAATACCCACAGAACGAGGGTACGGCGGCGGGTACATGCCGAACGCGCCAAGCCGATACCCTCAGAAACGGTATCCCATGCCACTAACCGACACCGCGATCAAGAAAAAAGCCAAGCCCTCGGACAAGCCCTACAAGCTCACTGACGGGGGCGGGCTGTACCTCCTTGTCACCGGGACGGGGCGTTACTGGCGCTACAACTACCGATTCGGCGGCAAGTTCAAGACCCTTGCCCTGGGCACCTATCCCGATGTGAGCCTGGGACGCGCCCGAGAGAAGCACGCCGACGCGCGCCGGCAGTTGGCGGACGGCATTGACCCGGGCGCGCTGAAGAGAGCCGCCAAGGTACGTGCCGCCGAATGCGCGGCCAACAGTTTCGAGGCAGTAGCGCGCTCATGGTTTGCCAAGGCCTACGCCGACAAGGCGCAAACCACCCGCGACAAGACCATGACCCGGCTGGAAAGCGACGTTTTCCCGTGGATCGGGATGAGGCCGGTGCCAGAGATCGCGGCCACCGACGTGCTCGACGTGATCCGGCGCATCGAGCAGCGTGGCGCGCTCGACATTGCGCGGCGGGTGTTCAACTACATCGGCCGGACCCTGCGCTATGCGGACAGCCACGGCATGGTCGAGCGCGACGTGTCGGCCAGCATCGACCTCAGCCTGGTGCTCACCCAGCGCGAAACCCGCCACCATGCGGCCATTACCAGCCCGCAGGCTGTAGGCGGCCTCATGCGTGCCATCGATGGCTTTACCGGCGGCTTCGTCACCCTGTGCGCCCTGAAACTCTCCGCGCTGACCTTCGTGCGCCCCGGCGAGCTGAGGCATGCGGAGTGGGGGGAATTCGACCTGGACGGCGCCGCCTGGAGCATTCCCGGCAGTAAGATGAAAATGGACAACGCCCACATCGTGCCGCTGTCCGCCCAGGCCCTGGCGATCCTGCGCGAGTTGCACAACCTCACCGGGCGCGGCCGCTACGTCTTCCCCTCAGAACGCGGCGGTTCGCGCCCGATGAGCGAGAACACCGTCAACGGCGCCTTGCGCCGGCTGGGCTTCACCAAGGATGAAATGACCGCCCATGGCTTCCGGGCCGTGGCGCGCACCCTGCTAGACGAAGAGCTAGGCTTCCGGCCTGACTTCATCGAACACCAGCTGGCGCACGCCGTAAGAGACCCGAACGGGCGCGCCTACAACCGCACCGCCCACCTGCCCGATCGGCGCAAGATGATGCAAGCTTGGGCGGATTACCTCGACAAGCTGAAAGCGGGGGCTGAGGTAATCCCCATAAGAGGCAACACCGCCGCCTGACGGCCTCAGGCAAAGCGGGCCGGACGGGTGTTCGCGCACCCGGCCAGCCCTGACCATAACGTGAATAGGAGTCACATCATGGCTGATACGCACTCTAAACCAATCGATCAATCCAGCATCGCTGACCTGCGCGCGACCATCCAAAATATAGACGCTTTGTCGCAAGAAGGTTTTTCACAGATCTCGTCGATTGCAAGTCTTGTTCTTCTGGCAATGAAAGATCCAGCTCGAAATGCTGTCGATGTCGAGCATGCGCTGCGGGTGATCTGCGGGAAAGCGCATGACATCGAGGATTGCATCAACGCTGAGGCCGAGAGGGTAGGCTGCAACCACGTCAATCACGATCCAGCCGTCATTTTCCCGCATCGATAGGGCCCTGACAACACCGCAACTGCAAAGGAGAAGCGAGATGGCTGCAATTGATTTTACGGCATTCGACGGCACGGCATTCGACGGCGAGGAACTCGAGGTGTTGCGCCGCCGCAGGCTGCCGATCTGGACGTGCTGGATCGATGTCGAATCAGAGGCGACGGGCGAGGTATTCCGGATCCATCTGGCCACTGGTTTGACCAAGGATGGCGCGTGGTGGGCTGGGCGGAAAGCCATGGACAGCCGCAAAGACGTAATCTCCTGGAAGGTGCGCCTCGATAGCGCGGCCCTTTCGCTTTCTCTGCAGTGAAAGGGGAAGACATGAAGAAAACCACGACCAAGGTGCGCGGTCGGCGCGCCGCAAAAATCCGTGTCACGTCGACCGGCAAACCGCCACTGTCTGGTACCGAGGCATTCGCTCGGCTGTTGGTGGCGGTTCAAGAGTGCGGCAATCCAACCTCCTCGCCGCGATCCGACAGATAGGCGAAACCGTTCAGCCACCCATAGCCTGGCCAGGCGAAAAGCGGACACCTTCACCGCCTGGGGTGGCACCTTTTTGAAGGCGCACTTTGAGGGGATGCGAGATGCAAGACCTGGATGAAGCGCTGCGGCTTGTTGATGCTGCAGGGTACACCGTCACCGATGACCGGAGATTGGTCGAGTATTACGCGAAACATGAAAACAGGTTGTCCCGTCTGCTGGGTCGTGCGAAGAACGGCGATCAGCAGGCCGCCAATCAACTGCTGAAAATGATGTCGGCACCCGGCCATATCCCCTACAGCAGGCCGCTATCAGAGTTTGCCGAACTTCTAGCTATAAAAGCGCGAGGATGGGACGCAATGACCCAAGACGAAAGGGAGGCGGCGTGGAACGCAATGACGCCAGAGCAAAGCCGAGTCAAGATGCGTGAGCTGTTGATTAAGCATAATGGCAAAAAAACCCCCGCCGGCCGCGAAGTTGGCATCAGCCATACGCGCGTAGCGCAACTACTACCGGAACTGAAAGGGCAAAGGAAAAAATTGGAAGCCCCCCTTACAACGAAGCACGGATTGCCGATACCCAAGTAGGGCAAGGCTTCCCGATGATCTTGCAAATCTCGAACCCCCTTTCAATTTGACGCAAGCCCCCCTCAAAGCCTGAGTGTTCGTGTCATGGCACTGCCAAGCCATCTTGTGCGCTTGGCTGCTTTTCCAAGGAAGGAAAACAGCATGACTACGACGTCGCCCACCAGCAACACCCCGCCCGCATCGGGCTACGCATCGGCCAATACCTTGGCTGCGATGCTGGAAACAACCCCCTCTACCATCTGGCGCTGGTCGAAAAAAGGGCGCCTGCCAAAACCCTACCGCCTGGGCGAGGGCACCACCCGCTGGAAGATCGAGGAAGTCAACGAAGCCCTGGCCAAGCTGGCAGCGTAGGGGGCCGCCATGCGCGCCAACAAAAAGGGCCGATACGGCGGCAACCGTTCGACCCTCAGACACACCAGCAGCCAAAATTCTAGCATGCTCAATGAGCGCCCGTGCACGTGCTATCGAGGCCAGGCGCGCGCCACGATCTGCATCGTCTGCCTGCGCTGGCTGAGGCTACGCCGGCACATCGATGACATGCGCGCGATGGTGACGTCATGAGCATCCGCGTCATGTCACTAGTCTGGGAGTCTTATCCGGGTGGGGGCTCTGACCTGCTTGCGCTGCTGGCCTTGGCCGACTGGAGCGACGACAACGGCCGGTGCTATCCGTCCATGGCGTCCATCTCGCGGAAAATTCGACTCACGCCCCGGCATGCGCAGCGGATCGTCCACCAGCTGATCGAGGCCGGATTCGTTTCCGTGGTCGGCAACGAGTTCGGCGGCAAGCCTGGTGCAACCCGGCAGTATCGGATCAACCTTTCCAGTCTGACGGGTGTCGCCCATGACACGGGTGTCGCCCATGACACGGGTGACGCGGAAGACGTAGACGGGTGTCATGGGCGACGCGAAACGGGTGACACCCATGTCACCCAAACCGTCATTGAACCACCAAGAACCGTCAGTACGCGCGAGCAAGCTCGCTCTCTCCCTGTTGCTGGTGAAAGCAAGAAGAAAACCGAGATCACTCTCCGCATGTTCATGGAGGCATGCAAGGCTGCAGGCGAGAAGCCGGTACCGGATGACGACCCGGTATTCGAATACGCCGAAAAGGTTGGCATCGATCACGAGATGCTGGCTGTCGCATGGGCTGAATTCAAAGCCGCCTATCTGCCAACCGCAAAACGCTACAAGGACTGGCGCCAGACCTTCAGGAATGCTGTCCGTCGCAACTGGTACAAGCTCTGGTTCCTCGCCGAAGGCCAGGCCGCCGCGTGGACTTCTGCCGGCGAACAGGCCAGGAGGGCAGCCGCATGAATGCCCACCTTGACCTCGACTCCATCCGCACCCCGCCGCATCACGTCGAGTCCGAGCAGGCCGTGCTGGGTGGCCTGCTGCTCGACAACACAGCAATTGATCGCATCGACCTGACCGAGGCGGATTTCTACGCTCACGACCATCGGATCATCTGGCGAGCCATCACCGGCCTGATCGACGCCGGCAAGCCGGCCGACGTCATCACCGTGGCCGAGGCCCTGGAATCTGCCGGTGAACTGGACCGCGTCGGCGGCTTGCAATACGTCGTCGCGCTATCGAGCGAAACCCCGTCAGCGGCCAACATCCGCAGCTACGCCAAGACCGTGCGCGAGCGCGCGATGATGCGCCGACTCGCCGAGGCCGGAACCCGCATCACCGACCTGGCCTACGAACGCGGCGATGTGGACGCGGCAATGGCCGAGGCACAGAAGGCTGTGATGGAACTGGAAACCACGCAAACCACGACAGAATCGGTATCGCTGCGCGACGCACTGCGCACCATGATCGAACGAGTGGACGCGACCTATCACGGTACTGTGAGCGTGACGAAAACAGGCTTCGCCAACCTGGACGCGAAGATCGTCGGTCTGGAGCCCGGCGACGTGGTGGTGATTGCCGGCCGTCCGAGCATGGGCAAAACGGCCCTAGCGATGCAGATCGCCGAGCAGGTGTCGGAAACCCAGCCGGTGCAGGTCTTCAGCCTGGAAATGAGCGCGCAGGCACTGGCAATGCGACAGGCGGCTAGCGTCGGCAAGGTCGACATGATGAAGCTGCGCACCGGGCATCTCACCGACGACGACTGGCAGCGCATGACCTATGCCCTGTGCAAGCTGAACGAGCGTCCAATGTACATCGATGACCGTTCCGGTCTGTCAGTCCACCAGATACGCGCCCGCGCCCGCCAGGCCAAGCGCAAACACGGCCTCGGCCTAGTGGTGATCGACTACATCGGACTGATCGAAGGCCGCGGCGAGAACCGCGCAACAGCTCTGGGAGAGATCAGCCGCAACATCAAGGCGATGGCGCGCGAGCTGGCCGTGCCGGTGCTGCTGCTGTGCCAACTCAACCGCCAGGTGACCGGACGCACCGACAAGCGCCCGCTGATTTCCGACTTACGCGAGTCCGGCGCCATCGAGCAGGACGCCGATGTGATCCTGATGCTGCACCGCGACGAGTATTACAACCCTGACAGCAAGTGGAAGGGCGTCGCCGAGTGCATCATCGGCAAGCAGCGCAACGGGCCGACTGGGATCGTACCGCTCACGTTCAGCGCCGAGCATGCGCGGTTTGGGGACTTCGTCGGCAACTACGCACCTGATGGACCAGCCAAGCGTTCCACGCGGGGGTTCAATGACTAAACGAGTCCAATCCATCCGCGCCGGCCGCATCGATGAGGTGCCGCCCTGGTGCTACATGCGACCAGGCATGACTGCGATGGAAGCCGCGCGCGTAGCGATACGGGAGCTGGGCATCACGCATCCGCTGGACGTGCTGCTGACACTGTGGGCGCTGCAGGGCGGCATGACGCCGGATGCTTCAGCAAAGCGTTTCGACCATGAGGGAGGCTGCTGATGATTCTTCGTAAGAAGCCATATCCCTTGAGACGCCAACCCTGGCGGCGCTGGCCGACACTGCCGGCGCGTTACAGAAACCGGGGCCAAAGCATCGGCCTCATTCACGGCCTCACGGCCATATTTTGAAAGGAGTAGCAAGATGAAAACCGAAGTCCCAACCAACCTGAACGATGATCCGCGATTCTCTGCGGCAACCGCGCTTCTCGAAAAACTGAAGGCCGACTTGCAGGCTGTCGAAAAGCAGATCGAGGAGAATCTATCGACCCTCTCTGCGGCATCGGAAGCCCGGCGCAACAGGATCGAGGAACAGGCGCACGCCATGCTTGCCGGGCAATCTGAAGCTGCGCTCAATGCCAGTGCCGAGACCGCGCGCATCCGGGCAGACATCGAGGCCGCGCAACTCAAGCGCCCGGCCCTGCACCGCGCTATCGAATTGCAGCGCCATTTTGTTGAACAGCTTCGCGGCGAGCTGCACGCGAAAATCTGCCGAGACCTGGCGCCGAAACACATCGGGCTTGTCCGGGAAATCGCGAAACGCCTGATCGACCTGGACGCGGCGCTTATGGCCGAGCATGATCTGCGCGAAGAGATTTTCCATGGCACCGGCCTGCATGGGCTGACACCCATGATGGTCGGCAACCTCGGGCTGTTGCGCGATGAATACAGCGGCTCGGCGTATTACCTGATCGAGTGCGCGAAGATAGGCTATCTCAAGAAGTCCGAGCTGCCCGAACACCTGCGCGGCCGCGTGCCGAGCCAGGATCATCCGGCGCCGACAGTCCAGAAACGGCAGGTCGACCCGGACGGCTGGCTTCACGCAACCGCTTAACCACCCCATCACCAAAGGAGAACACCATGAAAGAACGAGCAGACGATCACGCCGGCCCGAGGGCCACCGATCTGCGGAACTTCAAGCCGTTCCAGGAGTGGCTTAAGGAAAATCGCATGACCTACGCCGAATGGGAGTCGAGGCAAGCCAAGCGGCAGCGTGTGGATACGTTGACCGGCGTGTTGCGGGCGAAGCTTGAACTTGCCGACGCACAGACTCGCAGGCGATAAATGCAGCCATGCCAGGCCCCGCCATTGTGCGGGGGGTTCATAGGCATGGAGGGGGGTAAGGGGGGTCGAACCTCTGCAGCTCTGTGACCTCGAAACCACTCGCCCTCGCATGCGGGGAAAAAATCCCCCTTTGAGCCTGAAATCAAGTTGAAAGGTGAACGCTATGGCCGACAAGAAAAAGGGTAACGGATGGGGCGGATCGCGCCCTGGCGCTGGAAGAAAGCCCAAGCCGCCGTGCGTAACCGCTGAACGTGATCCGCTTGAATTCCTGCTCGGGGTCATGACCGGCGAGATTGCCGCGAACGCCTCGCAGGTCAAAGCCGCGATTGCCGCCGCGCCATACGTTCACCCGAAGAAGGGCGAGAGCGGCAAGAAGGAAGAGGCCGCTGCGATTGCGAAGAAAGCATCAGGCGGCAAGTTTGCGGCAGCCAGGCCGCCGAATGTCGTAACGCTGCGAAGGCCGGCCGCGCCGGAATCCGATAAGGACTGATAGGCCGGCTACGGCGCGTCTGCAGCATCGAACTCTGCGCTGGCTGCGTCCTTCGTTGCTGATGTTGCAGGGACGCCACTACGTTCTCGCGTGGGTATATCTGAGGGTACTGAGCGCAACCTCATCCCGGAAAACCTAGTAAAGACGCCGTTTTTACCGAAATCTTCGAGTCCCCCTCCCGCACCAGCAGTTTGATCAAGCCATCCGAATCGGAAGCGGCGAGACAGATTGTGTCCCTGCCCGAGGGGACCGGACCTCCTGGATGGACGGGGAATACTCGGGGGCAGGCGAATGGATGGAAATCAGAATTAGGCCACCCGCCGATTTCTTGCACACTCCCGCTCGATCAAGTCATCCAGCGTGTCGCTCAATGTCCATTCCGGCTCGAACCCGGTCAGGGCCCGCAGCTTGTTGAGCTCCGGGCGCCGGTGCGTGACGTCCTCGAATTCCTCGCCGTAAGCGTCCTTGTAGGAAATGAAGTGCGTCGGCGAGCGGCTGTGGGTGCGCTGCACGATCAGTCCGGCCAGATCGCGAATCGAGATTTCCTGGTCGTTGCCGACGTTCACCACCTCGCCCCAGGCCTCCGGGCAGCCGGCAAGACGGTCCAGCGCCACCACGGTATCGCGCACATCGCAGAAGGAACGCGTCTGCGTGCCTTCGCCGTAGACGGTGAGCGGCTGGTTGTTGACCGCCTGTTTGACGAAGCTGGGCACCACCATGCCGTAATGGCCGACCTGGTTCGGCCCGATGGTGTTGAACAGGCGAACGACCACGATGTTCAGACCGTATTGGCGCGCATAGGAAAAGGCGAGGAACTCGTCCGCCAGTTTGGTCACCGCATCGGCCCAGCGCAGGCGGCCGGCGGACGGCAAGACGGCGTGGTCGGTCTCGGCGAAGCTGCTCTTGGGATTGGATCCATACACCTCCGAAGTCGAGGTGACGATGACCTGCGGATTCCAGCCGCCGTGGTGGATGGCGCGCAGGATGCGCTCGGTGCCGGTCATGTTGGTCGCCATCACGGCCACCGGATCTTCCAGCACCTTTTTCACGCCGACGACGGCGGCCATGTGGTAGATACGGTCGGCCCAGGCGACGGCTTTGTCGAGGCCGTTCCAATGCAGGATGTCGGCTTCGGCAAAGCGGAAAGCGGGATGGCTGCGGAAAGGGTCGATGTTCGCGAGCGAGCCGGTGCTCAGATTGTCCACCACGTAAACCTGGTCGCCGTTCGCCAAATGGCGTTCCGCCAGATGCGATCCGATGAAACCCGCACCGCCCGTGATCAAAACATGCATATCGCGCCCCTCTCCGAGTTTTCGCCAGCCGTTGCCGAACGATGAACAGGCCGGCAGCAAGGCCAAATTTCAAGTTCCAGCAAAAACAATGGCTTGCCTTGTCTTTATTCGGGGGGCAAACCGTCATGACCCCGCCTGTCCGGGTATCTGCAAATTGCGTACCAATTCGCGGCGTATGATGGTCCGCGCGTCAACGGCACCCTTTGGGCGCGCTGCCGCCCCGGTTTTTGCGCGCCGGCGGAGGGTATGGCGCAACTTTGGGGCGTCGTTTGGGCTAGTCATCAACCCATCACCAATTTTTCCTATGGTTAAACAAGGGGTGACGCAATTTTTCGTCACTGGCATAGCCGTTGCTTGATGAAGGTCGAGTGGCCTCGAATGCCGCGCCGGCCTTGGTGGCGCGGCGCTTTCCCGGAAACAGGAGGAAACGCTGCATGGCTTCGTCGGTATTTGCGCAAGAGAAACAGAATGAGTTGGCGGGCCCCTTGCATCGCCCGGTATGTCGGCAGTTGCAGCTGCATCAGGCTGCGATGGAGCGGGTGCACATGCGGGACCTGTTTGCGTCCGATCCACAGCGTTTCGAGCGTTTCTCGCTGCAGGTGGGCGAGTTGTTGCTGGATTATTCGAAGAACCGCATCACTGACGAAACCATGAGTCTGCTGCTTCGGCTGGCCGAAGAGGCCGATGTGATGGGCTGGCGCGAGCGCATGTTCGGCGGCGAGAAGATCAACAACACGGAAAACCGCGCGGTGCTGCATGTGGCCTTGCGCAACCGCAGCAATCAGCCGGTCATCGTCGACGGCGAGGACGTGATGCCGAAGGTGAATGCGGTGATCGAGCGCATGGGCGTCTTCGCGGAAAAGGTGCGCAGCGGCGAATGGCGCGGCTATACCGGCGAGCGCATCACCGACGTGGTGAACATCGGCATCGGCGGCTCCGATCTCGGGCCGCAGATGGTGTATCAGGCACTGAAGCCGTATCGCCATCCGCGCCTGAAAGTGCATTTCATTTCCAACGTCGACGGCGCCCACGTGAAGGAGGCGCTGGAGGCGCTGAACCCCGAGACGACGCTGTTCATCGTGTCGTCAAAAACCTTCACCACGCAGGAAACGATGACCAATGCGCACTATGCGCGCGAGTGGTTCCTCGCGCAGTCGCAGGCCGTCAAGCACATCGCGAAGCATTTCGTCGCGGTGTCGACCAACCGCGAGGCGGTGACGGCCTTCGGCATCGATCCGGCCAAGATGTTCGAATTCTGGGACTGGGTGGGCGGGCGCTACTCGCTGTGGTCGGCGATCGGCCTGTCGATCGTGCTGGCGGTGGGCGCGGAGCGCTTCGGCGAACTGCTGGATGGCGCGCACGAAATGGACGAGCACTTCCGGCATGCCCCGCTGGCAAGGAACATGCCGGTGATCCTGGCCCTGCTGGGGGTCTGGTACAACAACTTCTTCGGCGCCGAGTCCTACGCGATCCTGCCCTACGACCACTACCTGCGCAGCCTGCCCGCGTATCTGGAGCAGGCCGACATGGAATCGAACGGCAAGTCGGTGGACCGCGACGGCAACGTGGTCGACTATCCCACCGGCGCCATCGTCTGGGGCGCCACCGGCATCAACGGCCAGCACGCCTTCTATCAACTGCTGCACCAGGGCACCAAAATGATCCCGGCCGATTTCATCGTGTCGATCGAGCCGCATACCGAACTGCAGGAACACCACGACATCATGATCGCCAATTTCCTGGCGCAGACCGAGGCACTGATGCGCGGCCGCACGCGCGAGGAGACGCAGCTTGAAATGGGGGCGGCACAGAGCGGCCAGTTCGTCTCGCACAAGGTGTTCGACGGCAACCACCCCAGCAACGCGATCCTGCTGCAGAAGCTGACCCCGCACGCGCTCGGCATGCTGATCGCGCTGTACGAGCACAAGATCTTCGTGCAGGGCGTGATCTGGAACCTGAATTCCTACGACCAGTGGGGGGTGGAACTCGGCAAGCAGCTTGCCAGCCGCATCCTGCCGGAACTTCACGCCGACGCGCCGGTGGGCGGCCACGACGCCTCGACCAATGCGCTCATTAACCACTACCGGCGCATGAGCCACCGGACGGGCCTATAGTTCGAAAATGGAGTGGATTGCAGGGGACATCGGGGGAACAACGTGCCGGCTGGCCTGGGTGATGGGCGAGACGGAGGACGTTCAGTACCGCCGTTTCGAGCGCGAATATCCGAGCGCGGCCTTTGCGACGGCGGACGATCTGATTCGCCAGTTCGTCGCCGATGCCCGCGTGCCGGTTGCGCCGGATGGATTGTTGCTGGCGTTGCCGGGGCCCCTGCATGCGCAGCACGTCGCCTTGACCAATCTGGACTGGGTGCTCGACGCCGCCGACATGCGGGCCACGCTCGGGTTCTCCCGCATTCGATTCATCAATGATTTTCAGGCCGCAGCCGCCGGCGTGGCGACGCTGGGTGCGGACGATGTGGTCGCGCTCAATCTGCAGCCGGTCGAGCCGGGGGGCGTGCGCGCCATCACCGGCGCGGGCACCGGGCTGGGGCTGGCATTCATGCTGGCCGACGGCAGCGGCCGCTATCGCAGTTACCCCAGCGAAGGCGGGCACATCGACTTCGCGCCGGCCAACGACAGGCAGGCGCGCCTGCTGCAAGGCCTGCGCGCCGAGCATGGCCATGTGTCGTGGGAGCGCGTGGCATCGGGGCTGGCAATGGATGCGCTGTACCGTTTCTGCGGCGCCGAGCAAAGCGCTGCCCTGCCCGACGCGCCGGTCGATGGCGCCGACCTGGTCGCGCGCGCCGCGGCGGGCGATCCGGCGGCCGGGGCCGCGCTCGATCTGTTCATCGATTTATACGGGGCCTGGGTCGGCAATGTGGCGCTGATGCTGCAGCCGCGCGGCGGCCTCTATGTCGCGGGCGGCATTGCACCCCACCTGCAGGCGCGCATGCAGTCGCCGCGCTTCATGGCGGCCGCCGCCGACAAGGGACGGATGCGCAGCGTGGTCGAGCGCACGCCGATTTTTCTGGTCATCAATCAGCGGCTGGGCCTGCTGGGCGCGATTGCGTCGGCATTTGCCCCGCCTTGACGAAGCTTCGAAGCACCTTTCATTTCAAACCGGCAGCAATCTGGAGCGGGACATGACGATTTCCAAGGAAGAGCAGGCGCGGCTTTATCGCTACTACACCGAACCGAAAATGGTGAGCGATCTCACGCGCCGGACGCTGGCGCTGGTGCTGGCGGGCGGCGAGGGCTCGCGGCTGAAGGACCTGACGGCGTGGCGCGCCAAGCCCGCGGTGCCGATCGGCGGCAAGTACCGCATCATCGACTTTGCGCTGTCGAACTGCGTCAATTCGGGCATCCGCCGCGTCGGCGTGCTGACCCAGTACAAGTCGCATTCGCTGATTCGGCATTTGCAACGGGCCTGGGGTTTCATGCGTGCCGAGATCGGCGAGTTCGTGGAAATCCTGCCGGCGCAGCAGCGCACCAACAAGAAGGAGTGGTACCAGGGCACCGCCGACGCGCTGTTCCAGAACATCGACATCATGCAGCGCCACCACCCCGAGTACGTGCTGGTGCTGGGCGGCGATCACGTCTACACCATGGACTACTCGGAGATGCTGCTGCATCACGTGCGGACCGGCGCGGATTTCACCGTCGGCAGCATCGAGGTGCCGGTGGCCGAGGCGAGCGGATTCGGCGTGATGTCGGTCGACGCGGACATGCACATCACCCGCTTCACCGAAAAACCCGAGCACCCCGACAGCATTCCCGGCAAGCCCGGCATCGCGCTGGTGTCGATGGGGATTTACATTTTTTCCAAGGACTTTCTCTACAAGACGCTGATCGACGACGCGGGCAATATCAAGTCCAGCCACGACTTCGGCAAGGACATCATTCCCAGCAGTATCGGCGCGGCCCGGGCAATCGCCTTCCCCTTCCGCAACAAGGACGGCAATCCGGCGTACTGGCGCGACGTCGGGACGCTGCATTCCTACTGGCAGACCAACATGGAGCTGTGCTCGGTGGAACCCGAGCTCAACCTGTACAACCGCGACTGGCCGATCTGGACCTACCAGCCGCAGTATCCGCCGGCCAAATTCATACTCGACGACGAAGGGCGGCGCGGCGAGGCGATCGATTCGCTGGTCGCCGGCGGCTGCATCCTGTCGGGCGCCCGGGTCAAGCGCTCGGTGCTGTTCTTCGCCACCACGGTGGAAAACTACAGCCTGGTCAAGGACAGCGTGATCCTGCCCAAGGTCAATATCGGCAGCCATTGCCGCATCAACCGCGCCATCATCGACAAGGGCTGCGTGATCGAGGACGGCACGGTCATCGGCGAGGACCGTGCCGAGGACGCCAAGCGCTTTCACGTGACCAGGGAAGGCATCGTGCTGGTGACGCCGGCCATGCTCGGCCAGAACCTGTACGCGAGGCTGCAGAACGACTATGACGGCTAAATCGCTCAACGTGGTGCTGTGCTGGCACATGCACCAGCCGTATTACCGCGAAGGCCTCAAGGGCGCCTATCACCTGCCCTGGGTCTACCTGCACGGCATCAAGGACTACAGCGACATGGCCGCGCATCTGGAGCGCTATCCGGCGATGCGCGCGGTGGTGAATTTCGCGCCGGTGCTGCTGGAGCAGCTGGACGATTATGCGCAGCAGCTCGACGTGCTGCTGAAGCACGGCAAGCCCGCCCAGGACCACATGCTGAACCTGCTGTCCGGCATCGAGCGCATCCCGTCCGATCCCGCCAGCCGCCAGCGCATCATCCAGGATAGCCAGCGCTGTCACGCCCCGCGCATGATTCATCCGTATCCCGCATTCCATCGCCTGATCCGGATGACCGCTTCCGCCGAGCCCGGCAGCGCCGACATGCAGTCGCATCTGGGCTATCTGTCCGAGCAGTATTTTCTCGATCTGCTGACCTGGTATCACCTCGCCTGGCTGGGGAACTCGCTGCGCCAGCTGCCGCTGGTGCAGCGGCTGATGGCGCAGGGAAAGGGCTTTTCGTCCGCCGACCGCCACGAACTGCTGCACCTGATGCAGCACTGCATGGCCGGGCTGATCCCACGCTACCGCGCGCTCGCCGATCGCGGGCAAATCGAATTGTCGATGACGCCCTACGGCCATCCCATCGTGCCGCTGCTGAACGATTTCGCCAACCTGCGCGACGCGCTCCCCGACGTCCCCGTCCCCGACGCCCCCGCCTATCCGGGTGGCGCGGCGCGCGCGCGCTGGCATCTGCAGCATGGCGTCGCGGTGTTCGAGCGTTATTTCGGCAGGAAGCCGACGGGCGTCTGGCTGTCCGAAGGCGGGGTGAGCGAGGATGCGCTGGCCCAGCTCGACGAAATGGGATTTTCCTGGACCGCCTCGGGCGAGGGCGTGTGGCGCAACAGCTGCGCCAAGTCGGGCTGTCCCGCGGAGGAGCTGCAAAGCCGGCAGGCGCTGTTCTCGCCGGCACGCATCGACGGCTTCAAGGCGCGGGTGTTTTTCCGCGACGACGGCCTGTCGGACCTGATCGGCTTCAAATACAGCGACTGGCACGCCGACGACGCCGTTGCCGATTTCATCCAGCACCTGGAAAACATCGCCAGCTTCTTCGGCAAGGACGCCAACCGCCATGTGGTCTCGGTCATCCTCGACGGCGAAAACGCCTGGGAGTATTACCCCGACAACGGCCACCATTTTCTGGATGCGCTCTATGCGGCGTTGTCCCGCCACCCCACGCTCAGGGTCAGCACCTTTGCCGAGCAGGCGACGCACGCGCCCGCCAGGCCGATGAAGCGGCTGGCTGCCGGCAGCTGGGTCTACGGCAGCTTCTCGACCTGGATCGGATCGGCCGACAAGAATCGCGGCTGGGACTACCTGGTCGCCGCCAAACGCACCTACGACAGCGTGTTGGCCGCCGGCAAGCTGAACGCCGACCAGCAGGCGCTGGCCACCCGCCAGCTTGCGGTGTGCGAAGGCTCCGACTGGTTCTGGTGGTTTGGCGACTACAACCCGGCGGGCAGCGTCAGCGACTTCGAGCAGCTGTACCGCACCCAGCTGCGCGAGCTGTACCGCCTGCTCGGCGTGGCGCCGCCGGCCTTGCTCGACGTGCCGCTGTCGAGCGGCGGCGGCTGGGCGGAAAATGCCGGCACCATGCGCAGGAATGCCTGATGAATTTCGACACCCACCGCGCCGGCCTGCTGCTGCATCCGACCTCGCTGCCCTCCGGCACGCTGGCCGACGCAGAACGCTGGCTGGATTTCATGCAGGCTGCCGGGTTCAGCGTATGGCAGATGCTGCCGCTGGGGGTGCCGCTTGCCGGCCTGTCGCCCTACCAGTGCGCGTCGGCGTTCGCTGTGAATCCGGAGCTTTTTCCCGACTGCGACGTCGACCCGCACGGCTACGCAGACTGGCAGGCGCGCCAGGCACACTGGCTCGACGACTTTGCCCGCTTCATGGTGATCAAGGTGGAGTTGCAGGGGGCGCCATGGACCGAATGGCCGCGCGCCTTGCGCAACCGCGAACCCGGCGTCCTGGTCCGCTTCGACGTCGTGCACGCCCATGCCCTGGAGGCGGTGAAACGTGCGCAATACCGCGCAGCGGTGCAGTGGCATGTTCTGCGCGGACAGGCAACGGCGCGCGGCATCCAGCTGTTCGGCGACATGCCGATTTTCGTCGCCCACGACAGCGCCGACGTGTGGGCCCGGCGCGACCTGTTCCTGCTGGATGATGAGGGATATCCCACGGTGGTGGCCGGGGTGCCGCCGGATTATTTCTCCGAAACGGGACAGCGCTGGGGCAACCCGCACTACGACTGGACGGCGATGCAGGCTGACGGATTTGCCTGGTGGCGGGCGCGGTTGCGCGCCCACTTCGAGTGGTTCGACCTGCTGCGCATCGATCACTTCCGCGGGCTGGCGGCGGCCTGGACGATCCCCGCCGGCGAGCCCACTGCCATCCACGGCGAGTGGGTGGCAGCGCCCGGCGCGGAACTATTGCAGGCGTTTGCAGACGCGATGGGCCCATTGCCGCTGGTGGCCGAGGACCTCGGTATCATCACGCCCGACGTCACCGCGCTGCGCCACCAGTTTGGCCTGCCGGGCATGGCTGTGTTGCAATTCGCATTCGACCAGCATGCCGACAACCCGCACAAGCCTGAAAATGTGCAGCCCGACATCGTGTATTACACCGGCACCCACGACAACGACACCACGCCGGGCTGGTGGTGCGCGCTGCCCGATGAGGCGCGGCAGCAGGTGATGCAGCAGCTGGGCGTGAGCGATCCCGACGCGGTGCCGGATGCGATGATCGACACGGTGCTGCAAAGCCGCGCCGCGCTGGCGATTTTGCCGCTGCAGGATGTGCTGCATCTCGGCAGCGAGGCGCGCATGAACACGCCGGGCACGGACAACGGCAACTGGGCCTGGCGCTTTGAATGGGCGGCACTGCCGCCCGACCTGGCATCCCGTTTGCTGCAAAAAAACCAGAAAGCCCACCGATGCGAGAGCCAGCCCTGTCCATGAGCACACCGTCCGCAAATACTTGTCCAGCCCCGCTGGGCACCAGCCTGCCTGCGATCAGCCCGCCGATCCTGCGCGTGCAGACCGGCACGCATCACGATCCGTTCGAGGTGCTGGGCGTGCATGCGCTGCCCGACGGCGGCACCCTGATCCGCGCCTTTATGCCGGCGGCCGAAGCGGTCGAGGTGGCCGGCGGCCGCATGACGCGCGTGGCCGGCACCGACTGTTTCGAGCGCATCCTGCCGGCAGGCAGCGAGGTCGAGCTGCACCCCGTCATGCGCTGGCAGGACAAGGGCGTCGGCGACTGGCACACCACGCAATCTCCCTACAGCTTCGAGCCGCAGCTGGGCGAGATGGACCTCTATCTGCTCGGCGAGGGCCGCCATTTCGAAGCCTGGAAGGTGCTCGGCGCGCGCCTGAAAACCATCGACGGCGTCGACGGCTGCCTGTTTGCCGTGTGGGCGCCGGCGGTGCAGCGCGTCAGCGTGGTCGGCGACTTCAATGAGTGGGACGGGCGCCGCCATCCGATGCGCTGCCGCGCCACCTCCGGCATGTGGGAATTGTTCATTCCCGGCCTCGACGCCGGCCATGCCTACAAATATGAAATCCTTGGCCGCCACGGCCAGCTGGTGCGCAAGACCGATCCGTATGCACGGCAGATGTTCCTGCGCCCCGAGACCACCAGCCGCGTGCCCGATGACGGCGTGTACGCCTGGCAGGACCGCGCGTGGCTCGACGCGCGCGCGCACTTCGACTGGCAGCATCGCCCGGTCAGCGTCTACGAACTGCACCCCGGTTCGTGGCGCCGCCACGACGACGGCAGCTTCTATACCTGGGGCGAACTCGCTGCCGAGCTGATTCCCTACGTGCAGGACCTCGGCTACACCCACATCGAACTGATGCCGGTGGCCGAGCATCCGCTCGACGCCTCGTGGGGCTACCAGGTGTCCGGCTATTACGCGCCGACCGCGCGCTTCGGCTCGCCGGACGCCTTCCGCGCCTTCGTCGACGCCTGCCACCAGGCGGAACTCGGCGTGCTGCTCGACTGGGTGCCGGCGCATTTTCCCAGGGACGATTTCGCGCTGGCGCGCTTTACCGGCGAGCCGCTGTACGAGCACGCCGACCCGCGCCGCGGCGAGCACCAGGAATGGGGCACGTTGGTCTTCGATTTCGGCCGCAACGAAGTGCGCAACTTCCTGGTTGCCAACGCGCTGTACTGGCTGGACGAATTCCACATCGACGGCCTGCGCGTCGACGCCGTCGCCTCGATGCTCTATCTCGACTACTCGCGGCGCGACGGCGAATGGGCGCCGAACCAGTACGGCGGGCGCGAGAATATCGAAGCCATCCACTTCCTGCGCGAAATGAACACCGAGGTGCACGGCCGCTTCCCCGGCGTGCTCACCATCGCCGAGGAATCGACCGCCTGGCCGGCGGTGTCGCGCCCGGTCGAACTCGGCGGCCTCGGCTTCTCGATGAAATGGAACATGGGCTGGATGAACGACAGCCTCGCCTACATCGAAAAGGAGCCGGTCTACCGCAAGTACCAGCACAATCAATTGACCTTCAGCCAGATGTACGCGTGGACCGAAAACTTCGTGCTGCCGCTGTCGCACGACGAAGTGGTGCACATGAAGAAAAGCCTGCTCGACAAGATGCCGGGCGACGTCTGGCAGCGCTTTGCCAACCTGCGCCTGTTCTATGCCTGGCACTATGCGCATCCAGGCAAGAAGCTCCTGTTCATGGGCGGCGAGTTCGGCCAGTGGAACGAGTGGAAGGAATCCGGCCAGCTCGACTGGATGCTGCTCGACTTCCCCGCGCACGACGACATCCGCAGGCTGCTGCGCGACCTCAACCACCTGTATCGCAACGAGGCGGCGCTGCACGAGTTCGACTTCGACCCGCGCGGCTTCCGCTGGATCGACTGCCACGATGCCGACCAGTCGGTGCTGAGCTTCGTGCGCCAGGGGCAGGACGAATCGGCGCAGCTGGTGGCGCTCTTCAACTTCACCCCGGTGCCGCGAACCGCGTACCGCATCGGCGTGCCGTCGGACACGGCGTGGTGCGAAGTGCTGAACACCGACTCGGAGTACTACGGCGGCAGCAACCTCGGCAACGGCCGGCCGCTGCGCCCGCAGACCTTGCCGTGGATGGGATACCCGTATTCCATGGAGGTGACGCTGCCGCCGCTCGGCGCCATCCTCCTCAAACCCTGCGGCTGATTGAACCCATAAAAACGACGGACAAGAATAATGAAACGCGGAACCATGAAAATCCTGTTTGTGGCCAGCGAGGCCTATCCGCTGCTGAAGACCGGCGGGCTGGGCGACGTGCTCTACAGCCTGCCGCACGCCCTGCATGCGCGCGGCGCCGACATCCGCCTGGTGCTGCCGGGCTATCGTGCGCTGCTGCGTCAGCTTGATCAGGTGCGCATCCTCGGCTGGCTCGACGTGCGCGGTGCCAGCGGCATGGTCAGCGCGCGCATCCTGGAAACGCGGCATCCAGACTATGCGTTTCCGTTATGGGTGGTCGATTGCCCTGCGCTGTTCGACCGCCTGGGCAATCCCTATGTCGGCGAAAGCGGTCAGGACTGGCCGGACAACGCCGAGCGTTTCACCGTGTTTGCACGGGTGGCTGCGCTGCTGGCGCAGGATGCGCTGGACCTGGGCTGGCAGCCCGGCGTGGTGCACGCCCACGACTGGCAGACCGGCCTCACGGCCGCATTCCTGGCCGACCAGCCGCAGCGCCCGAAAACTGTTTTCACCATCCACAACCTGGCCTATGGCGGCTATTTCTCGCACAGCGATTTCGTTCGCCTGCAGTTGCCCAGTCCGTGGTGGTCGTCCGAAGGGGTGGAATTCCACGGCGGCTTTTCCATGCTGAAGGCGGGCATCGTGTATGCCGACGCCGTCACCACGGTGAGCCCCACCTATGCCGCTGAAATCTGCACCCCCGAATTCGGCTACGGGCTCGACGGCCTGCTGCTTTCCCGGCAACACAAGCTGCACGGCATCCTGAACGGGATCGATGCCACCCTCTGGAACCCGGCCACCGACCCGCATTTGCCCGCGCATTTTTCGATGAGCCGCATCCAGCCCGGCAAGCGGCGCAACAAGCAGGCCCTGCTCGAACGCTTCCTGCCGCACGCCGACGATGCGGCGATGCAGGCGCCCCTGCTGGGCCTGGTCGGGCGGCTGGTCGAGCAGAAGGGTATCGACTGGGTGCTGGCGGCGATACCGGTGCTGCTCGCCGAGACCGATGCGCGCTTCGTGCTGCTGGGCAACGGCCAGACGGTGTACGAGCAGAAGCTCGCGCGGCTGGCCCAGCAGCACCCTGAGCGGGTGTTCATTAAAATCGGATACGACGAGCCGCTGGCGCACCAGATCGAAGCCGGCGCGGACCTGTTCCTGATGCCCTCGCGCTTCGAACCGTGCGGACTCAACCAGATGTACAGCCTGCGCTACGGCACGCCGCCCATAGTGTTCAGGACCGGGGGGCTGGCCGACACGGTGATCGATGCGAACGAGGCCGCGCTGGAAGACGCCAGCGCCAACGGTTTCGTGTTCGACACCCCCGGGGTGGCCGCTTTTCTGGCCGCCATTCGCCGCGCGCTCGAGCTGTATCGCCGGCCAGCGCAGTGGCGGCGCTTGCAGCAGACCGGCATGCGCCAGTCGTTCGACTGGTCGGACAGCGCCGGCCATTATCTTGCACTGTATTCCCTATGACCTCAGTGGGAGCCAACATGCCAGCCAATCAAACAGCCGACCCCTGTTTCGTCGCCCTGAAGCCGTTGCCGAGCGGCAGCGAGGCATTCGCCCGGGACTTCGAGCGTTACCAGCTCTATCACCTGGGCCGCCTTCAGGGCAGCCCGCCGGTCTACACCTATCAGGCCCTGGCCTGGACGCTGCGCGACCGCCTGATGTCGGACTGGATGAATACCTACATGGCGCGCGACCAGCCGGGCAAGCGGCGCGGCTATTACCTGTCGCTGGAGTTTCTGATCGGCCGTGCGCTGGCCAATCATGTGCTCAACCTGGGGCTGGACGAGGCGGCGCGCGAGGCCCTCCACGGCTTTGGCCAGACGCTGGAAGCCGTGGCCGAGCAGGAAACCGATGCCGGGCTGGGAAACGGCGGCCTGGGGCGGCTGGCCGCCTGCTTCATGGACAGTTGCGCCACCCTGGACCTGCCGGTGATGGGCTACGGCATCCATTACGAATACGGCATGTTCCACCAGCATATCGAAAACGGTTATCAGATCGAGGATCCCGACCACTGGTTGCGCGATGGCAATCCGTGGGAGGTCGAGCGCTCCGAATTTACCTGCCGCGTGTCGTTTGGCGGCCATGTCGAACACTTCCATGACAGGGATGGGATTCCGCGTGCTCGCTGGGCGGACACCAACGATGTGCTGGCAATCCCGTTCGACATGCCGATCTCGGGCTACCGCAACCGCGCCGTGAACACCCTGCGCTTATGGAAGTCGGCAGCCACCGACGAATTCGACCTCAATGAATTCAATGCCGGCAGCTACTCCGAGGCGGTGCAGGAAAAAAACCACGCCGAGCACATTTCCATGGTGCTCTATCCCAACGACGCCAGCGAGAGCGGCAAGGAACTGCGCCTGCGCCAGCAGTATTTCCTGGCATCGGCCAGCCTGCAGGATGCGCTGCGACAGTGGATTTCGGCTGGCAACAGCGATCTGTCGAAATTCGCCGAGCACAACGTGTTCCAGATGAACGACACCCACCCGACCATTGCGGTGGCCGAGTTGATGCGCCTGCTGCTCGACCAGGCGCGCATGCAGTGGGACGAGGCCTGGGCGATCACCTCGCATTGCATGGCCTACACCAACCACACGCTGCTGCCCGAAGCGCTGGAGCGCTGGCCGGTGGCGCTGTTCGAGCGCCTGCTGCCGCGTCCGCTGGAGATCATTTACGAAATCAATGCGCGCTTCCTGCGCGAGGTGTCGATGAAATGGCCGGGCGACATCGATCGCCAGCGCCGCATGTCGATCATCGAGGAGGGCGAGGTGCGCCAGGTGCGCATGGCCTACCTCGCCATCGTCGGCAGCTTCTCCGTCAACGGCGTGGCCGCGCTGCACTCGCGGCTGTTGCAGGAAGGCCTGTTCCGCGATTTCGTAGATCTGTGGCCGGGCAAGTTCAACAACAAGACCAACGGCGTCACCCCGCGCCGCTGGGTGGCGCACGCCAATCCCGGCATGACTGCGCTCATCAGCCGGCAGATCGGCGAAGACTGGATCGCAGACCTGTCGCAGCTGGAAAGACTGAAACCGCTGGCAGGCCCGGAGCATGAGGCGTTCCATGCCGAGTGGCGCGCGGTGAAGCGCGCCAACAAGGCGCGCCTCACCGAACTGATCGAAGCCGAGTGCGGGGTCGAGTTCAACCCGGACGCGCTGTTCGACGTGCAGGTCAAGCGCATCCACGAATACAAGCGGCAGCTGCTCAACGTGCTGCACGTGATCCACCTGTACAACCGCATCAAGCACGGGCGGCTGGACGGCTGGGCGGACCGTTGCGTGCTGATCGGCGGCAAGGCCGCGCCGGGCTACGCCATGGCCAAGCGCATCATCAAGCTCATCAACAGCGTGGCCGAGGTGGTCAACGACGATCCCGACGTCAACGGCCGGCTGAAGGTCGCCTTTCTGCCCAACTACCGGGTGACCAGCATGGAAATCATCGCGCCGGCGACCGACCTGTCGGAGCAGATCTCGACCGCCGGCAAGGAGGCCTCCGGCACCGGCAACATGAAATTCATGATGAACGGCGCCATCACCATCGGCACCTACGACGGCGCCAACATCGAAATCCTCGACGCGGTGGGCGAGGGCAACTTTTTCCTGTTCGGCCTGCATGCCGAGGAGATCGAGGCGCTGCGCCCGCACTATCGGCCCGTGTCCTATGTGGAGAACGATCCTGCGCTGCGCGAAGTGATCGACCTGCTGGCGTCGGGCCATTTCAACCCCTGCGAACCGGGCATCTTCGACATGGTCCTGGATGCGCTGATGAGCCCGCACGATCCCTGGATGGTGCTGGCGGACTTCCGCAGCTATGTCGACGCCCAGGAGCGGGTGTCGAAGGCCTGGAAGGACCCATCCGTATGGACCCGGATGAGCCTCCTCAACACGGCGTCGAGCGGCTTTTTTTCGACCGACCGCACCATGCAGGAATACAACGCCGACATCTGGAAGCTGAAATAGGTGAGGCTGCACCGCGTTCTTTGCACGGACCGGCGTCAAGGGCCGGGGCACTACGGACCAGCCGAGGTGCGATCCCCGGCAGTCCAGCCATCGCACGGGGTGATGCCATGGGGGTTTGAGCCAGCAAAGGCAAATCGTGGACTATATTGATTTCCTGAGCCAGACCTTCTGAGGAAGCGCTGCGCGCCGCAAGCCTATGGCCTGCAGCAGGCATCGCCGCCAAGTGGAACGCAGGCCATCACCGCCGCGACCCTGTGGCCGGGTGCGAGGAATCACCTACCGCCGCTTCGTGCGCTTCATTTTTTCGACGTTTTCATCTGGAGGGATCCATCATGAATCGAAGAAATTTCCTGAAAGGCATTTCCGGCGGTCTGGTTCTTGGCAGCGCCGGTTTGGCGTGGCCGCGCATGCCCCTGGCCATGCCGGTGTCGATGGGCCCGGCGGCGTTGCCGACCGGAACCCTGGAAGCCTCGCTCCTGGATGCCCTGCCAGGGAAGAAGCCCCTCATCAAGCGCTCTTTCCGTCCGCCCAATTACGAAACGCCGGTGGCGTATTTCAATGATCTGTACACGCCCAACGACGCCTTCTTCGTGCGCTACCACATCGCCAATATTCCCGAAGTCGCGGCGCAGACGTGGAAGCTCAGGATCGGCGGCGAGGCATTGCAAACGCCCATGGAGCTGAGCCTGGACGATCTTGCGCGCGGCTTCGAGCGGGTGGAGCTGGCGGCACTGTGCATGTGCGCCGGCAACCGGCGCGGGCTGTTCCAGCCGCATGTGCCCGGCATCGAATGGGGCAACGGCGCCATGGGCAATGCGCGCTGGGTCGGGGTACGGCTGCGCGACGTGCTCAACAAGGCCGGCGTCAAGAAGGAGGCGGTGGAGGTGGTGTTCGACGGCGCGGATTCCGGCATTGCCGCCTACAAGACGCCCGATTTCGTGAAAAGCCTGCCGATGTGGAAGGCGCTCGACGAGAACACGCTGATCGCCTTCGAAATGAACGGCGCGCCTCTGCCGCACTGGAACGGTTTTCCGGCGCGGTTGATCGTGCCGGGCTGGGCGGCGACCTATTGGGTGAAGCAGTTGATGAGCATCGACGTGGTCGCCAAGCCGTTCGAGGGGTTCTGGATGAAACCCGCCTACCGCATCCCGCTCGGCAAGTTTGCCAACGTGGACCGCTTCATCACGCAGGAAACGGCGGTCAACACGCCGATCACCGACATGGTGGTCAACTCGCTCATCACCAATATCGAGGAGGGCCAGCGCTTCCGGCCCGGCCAGTCGGTGGACGTGAAAGGCGTGGCCTGGGACGGCGGCTATGGCATCCGGACGGTGGAGGTTTCCCTCGACGAAGGACAGTCCTGGCGGCCGGCGATGCTGGGCCAGGACGCCGGCCGCTTCTCGTGGCGCCAATGGTCGTATCGCTTCAAACCGGCGCGGCGCGGCAAGATGACGGTAATGGCCAAGGCGTCCAACCGCATCGGGCAGACCCAGACCGCCGAGCTGATCCTGAACCCCGCGGGCTACCACCACAACCTGATCCAGAAAGCGACCATCCAGGTCGGATGAGAAGGAGACGACCATGAAACGCTTGTTATTGCTTGTGCTGCTGCCGGTAACGGCGGCCGCGGCCGACGAAGGCCAGTTTCGTTTGAAGGAGGGCGCGGGCCGGGAGCTGGTGGAGGCCAACTGCGCTACCTGCCATAGCCTCGACTACATCCAGATGAATTCGCCGTTTCTGGACAAGAAGGGATGGGAGGCCACCCTGAGCAAAATGGTGAATGCGATGGGCGCGCCCATCGCTAAAGAGGATGTGCCGATGATTGTGGAGTATCTCAACCAGCATTACGGGAAGTAGGCGCGCAGTTCGATGCCAAAACAGCTGCTCAGATAACAGAAAGGCCGGGTTACCCCTGCGGATTCAACCGGTGGATGCAACACACTAGAAGCTGCGTAAGCAGAAGGAGTGTTGCGATGAAGTGTATCCCTCATCGTGTCACTATGTGATGTACTAGATGGCCTCATGATTTGTCCCTGTGACTCTTCATGTCGCCTCTCTCAGGCTACTCACAAGCCAAACTAAATGCGGTGGCGAGGAAATTAAATGCTCGCCCAAGGAAAACATTAAACTACGAAACGCCAGCCGAACGATTTAGCCAATCTGTTGCGTCGATCGGTTGAA